>Ga0209576_1000243_pt1 | contig 44675 bp, 34 predicted proteins | sample SaaInlV_DNA_135m_FD_184686 | JGI IMG/M metagenome (GOLD analysis project Ga0209576, IMG submission 184686) | Marine microbial communities from expanding oxygen minimum zones in the Saanich Inlet - SI075_LV_DNA_135m (SPAdes) (version 2) | ecosystem: Environmental > Aquatic > Marine > Unclassified... | reverse complement strand
GGCAATTCACTGTCAAGTTGAGCGGGTGATGAGGATCGAACTCACATAACCAGCTTGGAAGGCTGGTGTTCTACCATTGAACTACACCCACTGGGTTCAGACAGCAATCTTTATGAATTGCCTCCCCATTATTGTAAAAAAGCGTGGGCCGAGATGGATTTGAACCACCGTACTCGATTGAGAGCAGATTTACAGTCTGCCGCCTTTAACCACTCGGCCATCGACCCAAATAAAAAAAACACAAGTTCGAGCCAAGGACAGGAATCGAACCTGCGACCGCCGGTTTACAAAACCGATGCTCTACCAACTGAGCTACCTTGGCCGTTTTTTTTCTAAAAGCCGAAGAATATATAAGCTGGACTTGCAGACACAAGAACTATTGGAAAAGTAATTCTGGAAATATTTATAAGGAGAATATTCATTGAACAGGTCTCCCGATAACCGGTTCTTATTTACTATACCTCCATCGGGGCGCAGGTGATTGCTCAGGTTGTGTGGTTAGAGTGTTGCATTACGATGTGGAGCCGGAGATGTTAAGTTGCTATAGTTTGACGGACACCTAGAAAACAGTAAGCATAATTACTTCCAAAACATGAACGTTTTCAGTTTCATCCATTTTTTTAATCAACAGGAAAAGGCTTATTTTTCATGTAGCCTCCGTTGGAGGCGGACAGCCTACTACCAAGCAACTGAAAAGCGATAGCGCTACAGCGTAGCGCGATAAAAAAACTTTCAATCCTCAATGTACTTTTCATCCCAATCCACCTCATAATCTTCAAGAAACTTCTCATATTCTTCCCTGAAAGAACATCCTCTTGAATGATGCTCTTTTTGCTGTTCTATGTACCCAACAATCTTATCCACGCTGTGATGGTCACATGAAAAAGCTCCATATCCAATCTGCCACCTGAATCTTCCTCTTACCCACCCCTTTTCATTGATCATGCGACATGATTCGGATTTTATTTCCCGCATCAGAGCAGAGAGACCTTCTATTGGTTTCTGGATAAAAAGAATATGCACATGATCTGAGACACCATTAATCCTGACTGGAATATGGCCCTGATTCCTGATGACCGCACCCATGTATGCATACAGTTTTTCCTCAAAATCTTTTTTGATCGTTGGATATCCACGCTTGATCCGGATCACAACGTGGATATACAGGCGTGTGTAGGTATTAGCCATGATAGATTCCTTCAAGTTGTTTTCTGAGATGTGTTGTTCAGATTGTGGAAGATAGCATCTGTTTGGTTGAGAGGTTAGGATTTTTTATTGCGCCGCCTACGGGGCGCAGGATTGGGGGAGTGTCGCGGGGTTTAGGATGTTTCGCCCCGATGGGGCGTGGGGTCCTTGATAGTCTGTGAGTTTGGGTTTCTCACCCCGATGGGGCATTGGGTTGAGGAATTGCTGTTGGGATTACTTTATTTTCCACTTCGTGCCCTCAGGAGTATCAATTAGCTCAACACCCAGGGCAACAAGCTCATCCCGTATGGCATCACCGCTGGCAAAGTCTTTATTATCACGAGCGGCCTTTCGAGCGACAATTTTAGCTTCAATAAATTCAGCATCAATATCTACAGTCAAACCGCTATCCATATCCAGTACTGCCAGGACGTGATCAAACTTGCGAATGAGATCGATGAGCGACTTGGCTCCTGTACTACTCAATGTCCCTTCCACCATGCTTCTATTACCCCAGCGGACCAATTCAAATATGGCTGCCAGTCCCCCTGATATATTCAGGTCATCATCCATGGCTGAGATAAAGCTTTCTCCGCCTGTCTTTATTTGATCTTGCGCATCATCCTGTCCAGAGCCCGCGTAAGCTTTCAACTTTTCGAAGAATTCCCTCAACCGGTTGACTGCCTTTTGAGATTCCACAAGACGCGATACTGAAAAGTTTAACTTCTGACGATAGTGAGTAGTGATCAACATCCAGCGAATTGCTTCTGCAGGATAGCCCAGTTCCATTAAATCTCTCAGGGTATAGAAATTGTTTAAGGACTTGGACATCTTTTTATTGTCAACCAGTAAATACTCTGAATGAAGCCAATAGTTGACAAAGTCTGCACCAGTTGCACAAACGCTCTGAGCTAACTCATTTTCATGATGTGGAAATATGTTATCTACACCACCGCAATGTATATCAAAGTGGGGCCCCAGCAGTTCTGTGGACATCACGGAACACTCAATATGCCAACCTGGCCGACCTTGTCCCCAGGGAGATTCCCAGTGAACATCGCCATCCTCTGGCTTGTACCCTTTCCAAAGCGCAAAATCGCGGGCACCCTCTTTTTCATAACTGTCATCCGCTACACGGCCCCCCGACAGCATTTCATCTGGGTTCAAATTGGCCAGTTTTCCATATTGTTCGTATTTTGCAATCTTAAAAAATACACTTCCATCAGCTGCAGTATAGGTGTAACCCCTGTTCTCCAACTCTGAAATCATCTGAATCATTTCAGGGATATAATTGGTAGCTTCGGGATATTGGTGTGCTGCTTGCATATTCAGTGTTTTCAAGTCTGCATGGAAAGCGGTCTTAAACTCGTTCGTGAGCTCAGTAAGGGAAATGCTTCTCTCTCGACTGCGTCGAATCGTATTGTCATCCACATCAGTGAGGTTCATGGCCTGAGTTACATCAAAACCACGAAATTCTAGATATCGACGCAGCAGATCTTCGAAGATAAAGGTTCTATAATTACCAATATGAGCATAATCATACACAGTGGGGCCACAGGTGTACATCTTAACCTTACCAGTTTCCAGAGGTTGAAATGCTTCCTTCTGACGTGTGATTGTGTTGTAAAACCGAATACTCATACTGTTTGACCTAGCTATATTTTTTCAAACTTAGTTGGAGAATTTCATCAATTAATTGCGGGAAACTGAGACCATTTGCGGCAGCACCCATGGGCAAGAGTGACGTCTCAGTCATTCCAGGCAAGGTATTAATCTCCAGACACCAGGGCTGGTTCTGAGGGTCCAGTCGGAAATCGACACGACCATAAACCTGGACACCTGCTGAATGCATAGCCTGCACGGCCAGATCCTGGATTGACTTTGTCAGGGCATCATCCAGCTCAGCCGGACATTTATAGTTGCTCATCCCCTTGGTGTATTTTGATTCGTAATCATATAGAGTATGACCGGGAAAAATTTCAACGACAGGCAATACTTGATTTCCGAGAACACCGACAGTGAGCTCGCGCCCAGGAATAAAGCTTTCAAAAATCAGTCTGCTGAAAGCACCGGATACGCGTCTGGCTTCAATGAGGTCTTCTGTCTTTTCGCAGACAGACAAGCCAATTGTGGATCCTTCATTATCAGGTTTGATAACATAGGGCAGTTGGAGTTTGGTTTCAGGTAGGTCTCCTCCACGCTCATGCAGGAGTAATTCCCACTCTGCAGTTGGAATACCATATTTCTTGAACTGGCGTTTTGAGGCATCCTTTGAGAAAGCCAACAGACTGTCGGCCACACCTGCTCCCGTAAAGGGGATGTTATTGGCCTCTAAGGTGGCTTGCAACAATCCATCCTCTCCTGCTCGTCCATGAAAACCCAACAGAACGATATCGTAGGAATCATCCCAATGCTGGGTCACATCTAACTCATTGCTCAAATCCACACTGTAGTAGGTATAACCCAATTCCTGGAGTGCCCGTTCCATAGCAGCTGTAGAGTTCAGCGAGACCTCTCGTTCATGGGAACTTCCACCGCCAGCAAGTAAAACTTTCATGTATTCATCCTCTAATCGTGACAGTCATCACAGCAGTCGTCGTCCTCTTCGGAATCCCCTAAACCTTCATAAAGATTTTCCAGCATTCCCCTTGGACCGATTCTAAATAGCGACCCCGCGAAGAGCAGCAACAAGATACCGCCAGCTAGCAGGTTAATCCATGAATGATCATCACTTATTTCTGCACCTGCACCGACCGAAGCTGTGTCACCCATGATAAAATTAACTCCGAATCCAATGACTATGGTCAAGCCAATGATCACCAGTGGAAAAATAATTGCAATGCGCCCACCGTGGAGTTTTTTCATCACACCGAGGGTAGTAATATTGGTTGCCGGACCAGTAATCAGAAATGCCAAGACTGCACCGGCTGAAACACCGTTCATGAGCATAACTGCGGCGATGGGTGTGGCTCCGGTAGCACAGACATAAAGGGGCATTCCAATAATGGCCATGATAAGAATATCAACTCCGTATGGGAATGAGCTCCAATCCAGTTTGCCGAGAAATGGATCAGTGATGGCTGCGATAATCAGCCCCAAAAGAACCCAGGGACCAAGATGGTCAATCATTTCTTTGTTCAATGTTGACCAGAAACGTTTCCATGGATCAACAGTCGCCTTCAACTTTTCTGTCTCAATTACAGGGATAGCTGCCTCCTGTTTCGCAGGAACCAGTAAGTCCATGATATAGCCGGTGAGCCAGGCAATTAACCCAGCTCCTATTAATCGTACGAGCGTCATCTTCCAGCCCAGGAGCGGCACTGAAATCATGATAGCATCAATACCTAATTCAGGAGTGGCGATTAAAAATGCCATTCCAGCACCAACGGAAACACCACGCCTTACAAGACTGTGGTAGAGTGGGACAACCCCACAGGAGCAGATGGGTAGTGGGAGACCAAAAAGCATCCCCTTCCCCACTCTTACAGATCTGCTTTTTGAATGGAGCCAATTGATTCCGGCATCAGGAATAAAATTTTGAATACTGGAAGCTATCACGAATCCCAGCAGCAAGGCAGGAGCACTCTCAAAAAAGAGTGAGATGGTAAGATGAGTTGTTGATCCAATTGAATGTGCATGGGGTAGCCCATGGCCAAGTGGAAGAGAATATAAGAGACCGGCACCTACCAGAGCTCCAAATGCTGATGGTAGCGCGTTTTTGGTTTTGGTATGCGCATGACTCTTTTCCTCTTCATCCGTACCATGAATGTGACGATGAAAGAGTACATGCAGGAGAGAGCCAGTTACCAGGGCCTGGAAATAAGTAATGTATGTGGAATGTACTCCAGGAAATTCAGCTGCACCCAGTCCAAATCCGGCAGCAGTGGCCAGACTCATCAGGGCCAGCACACTTACAATTACTTTAATACTGCTGAGTGGTTTTAATGCCCACCAGATGAGCAATCCAACTGGGAGACGATGTAGGATGACTGCATAAGCCAGGACTTCTCCAGATCCATGATCTAGGGATGCCTGTGAAACTGCAATTCCATCGAGGAGAGTGTGAACAAGGATACCGCTGAATGCGAGTACGAGAACACCACCATGGGTGGCGCGCTCATAGCTGTGAAAGACCCGCTCAGCAAAGTAGGGTAATAAGGCACCAATTATGACCATCAGGAAGGCCATTCCGCCAATCTCGACAACAGCTTCAGGCAAAAGATGAATGACAGCGATACCACCAATTGAAACCAGGATAAAACCATCCAAAAAGCGGTTTATACCAGGTTGTTTCTCAAATAATTTTGCCAATACAGGTCCCAGTATTAGCGCACCAATGGCAAGAACAAGCAAGGTCACTTAGCAACTTCTCCTGAAGCTTTATCCTGAGTGTACCCCAGGTACCATACCAGGCATGCTCCCAGCATCATTGCGAAACTGAGGAGCTGTCCCATGCTAAAATAATTGAACAGTATAAACCCGAGGTGTGCATCTGGCTGTCTGAAGAATTCTATAAAGAAACGTGCAAACCCATAGGTAAATAAGAATAATCCGGAGAGAAAGCCCTGGAATGGAGCCTTCTTCCTGAATGACCAAACGATAGCAAATGAAACTATTCCTTCAAATAGTGCTTCATAAAGTTGGGATGGATGTCTTAATAGTCCATCTCTGGCATGCGGGAAATACATGCCTATCCAACTCTCCGTGACCCGTCCATAGAGTTCACCATTAATAAAATTCCCAATACGTCCAAAAGTATAGCCTAACGGAATACCCACCATTATCAAATCTGTTAATTCAAAAAATTTCACTTTGTGTTTACGTGCGAATAACCAAAGCCCAATAGTTACACCAATACCACCACCGTGATATGACATACCGGAGATACCGGTAAATTTCCAGTGGCCGTTGATTTTGGCGATTGGGGAAATGATTCGGATTGGATCCATCAACAGGTCTTCGAAGCCATAGAAGAGCACATATCCAAAACGTCCACCGAGGATTACGCCAACTATGCCATACATAATGGCATCAGCTAGAAAATCCAGGCTATACGGTAACTTTTCGTCCTTGATCCGATATTTTGCGATAAAGTATGTCACTGCAAACGAAGCGATATACATCATACCATACCAGCGCAGAGGAAAATTACCAATGCTGAATATGACGGGATCCATCTGAGATGGCAGGTGCTGCCACCAATCTATAAAATGATTCAAAATTAATACTCCTGGTTCAAAGATTTCATAGTCGCAAAATTAGACTAAACACATGCCATACCAAGTAAAAGGACATGCTTCGCCGTGGCAAGCAATGAATAAATTTGAAAGAAGAAGCAGAGTGAGGAAAAAGATGGTTTTAAAAACTCCAGACTGGGATTTGAATCCCAGTCTGGAGTTGAGTGTATTACATGATACCCTTTTAAAAGCTAAAACCCTCAGGCAAGGCAGCAGCGTCTGTGCCTGCCGGTACCCAGGAGAGATCCATGATGGTGAAAGTTGGATTCTTAGTTTGAAAAATGGGAACCACTTTCATTCCGATGCTTGGTTCTCCAATTGAGAGATATCCCATCAGGATGGTTGAAACACCCTCAAACTCAACATTTACAAAACGAATGGGTTTTTCCAAGGTATTGAACGCCCCGGTTCGCTCAGTAATCATAAAGGTATGCACACTGGCACCTTTCCGAGCTAACTCGGTGAGATCAATTTCCTCACAGCGCATGAGGCAATCTGGGCAGTGTATTCGATATGGAATATATACAGAACCATACGTCTCACATTTTGGATTGGCACATTTTGTACCCAACAATTTTGCGTTGCTTAGATTTTCAAAAAAGGGTGCTTCACCACCGTAGGAGTGGATATGGGTCATGTCGGCGGGATTGGTAATACCCAAAAGCTTGCCTGATTCATCTCTAATTGGCTCATTAGGGTAGCCATAATGGAAATTACCAGTTACACGATAACGACCATTCTCAACCTTGACAGTTCCTCTATTTTGAGTAGTCATCTTAGCCCCTCCCTTTCAATTGATGGTCTGGGTGGACAAGGACAGTAGCTGTGACATGGGAGCCAACGCCGGCATGACTAATTGCCAATCCTCGTTTGGCACCCTTTACCTGTAAATCGGTCCAGTCATCTGGTTTCACACGGTTGAAACGTTTCCATTTCGCTTCATCGCTGTGCATTTCCGCCCAACGACCCCAGATGTGTTGAGCCACCTCGATCACTTGCATAATTCCCGTGGCGCCCACAGCGTGCATACAACCGATGAGACCTCCAGAAAGGTTAGCCGGCAACTTGCCAGGTTGACCAGTGAATGGATTGGTATGATAACAATCTCCCGATTCTACATAGCTGCGACCCTCACCATAGGGACGGATGCCAATATCTTCATAAGTTTGGATATCGCTTATTGTGAAGGCATCGTGCAATTCGACAAGATCAAGGTCTTCTGTGGGATCAACAATGCCAGCCATTCCATAAGCATAGTAGGCCGCCATGCGGGCTGCAAGAAATCCGGTAAAGCCAGGATATCTATCACCACCGGGGAAACGGACACCCAGGTCTTTGTATTGGTCAGGGCTTTCGTTAGGCAGCAAAGGAATATCCATATCCCGACGGTCAGCTACACGCAGGGTGTGGGAACCGGCGGACGTATACAGAAGTAGTGGATTGTCTGTCATCTCATAGGCTGTTTTCTCATCAGCCAGGATGACACAGGAAGCGCCGACACTCATCAGGCAACAGTCAAGTGCGCGTAATGGATGAGCTACAATAGGAGAGTTTAGTACATCCTCCACAGTGATTTTCATGGGGCTCTGTGCATGGGGATTCATGCGGGCATAGCCCTTATTTTTTACGGCGATTTCGGCCAGAGTTCTACGGAAAGATTCTTCCTCTTTACCAAATACCTGCCAGTATTTTTGAGCCATGACAGCATAGTAGCCGGTATAGATGTGACCCATGGGGGTTTCCCAATCTTTATCAGCTGCTGAGGCGATATAGTGATTACCTTCATCAGTGGGAACTTCATCCATGCGTTCCCAACCCATGGCCAAGGCAGTATCTGAGTATCCAGAGGCAACGGCTTTGTAAGCCTCCCATATGGTTGAACCACCTGTGGCACCACCAGTTTTAATACCGACGTTTCCCAATGGATCCAAGCCAAGACGATCATGTATGACTGCCTCCCCAAGCAGTTGATCACCAAAGTGATCTGCAAAATGACCATAGTAGCAGCTATGGATGTACTTCTTTAAATCTTCAGGGGACTTCTTGATAAATTCGGCTGCCTCTAAAAAGGCGTCGATCACCAGCTCTTCAGTCCGCTTCTCAGGTATGGCTCTGTCAAATTTTGACATACCACCTGTTACCAGATAAACCGGTTTGCTCATCTGTGGAATTTTGAGCTGTTGTTTACTGAATTTGATCATGTTTCTCTCCCATTTTCGAGTTATTAGAAGAATATCCCCCTCGCCATGAACAGGGTGGGATATGCTAAATATGAACCAATTTTAGTATTCAAAAAGTATGTTGGTATTCGAGAATAAGGTAAGAGTGGCGGACGGTTTCCAAAAGAGAATCTGAACATAATCACCCGACAAAATAAAAAAGGCGCAATGTCGCCATTACGCCTTTAATGATTTGGTCAATTATTGTATTAATCTAGTACAGGTACCCCAATCCAATATACAGACCAGAATTACCATCCTGTTCATCGCCAGCCATTCCATAATCAACAGCTATAATAAAGTTTTCATTCAGGACAATTCGCAGACCACCACCAAATGAAAGATGCAAGCCCTCATCTGCTGCAACAGGTAAAGTTTGATCCTCTACCTCATAAGGAGTCAGGACCTGGCCAAAATCAGAAAAACCATTGAGAGCCAGGTATAAATCTTGTCCACCAATAACGGTTCTAAAGAATTTCCAGCGAGCTTCCATGTTGGCCATGAAAATTGAAGTTCCTACAATCCGGTTTTTGAGGATTCCACGCAAAGATTTTGACCCACCCAGGCCTTCAGTCATCTTATAGCTACTTTGATACCAGGGTAACATGAAAAAGGGAGCCTCGCCCATTTGCTGCTGATAACCCAGGCGGTAAGCAAAGGATAGATCATTTTCAATCAAAGTGAAATACTGTCGGTGAGTTGCCGTCAGGGTCGTAAACGGAAAGTCGCTCCCCATAAAGCTGGGGTAAGTTGTGAGAAGAGCCTCAGTCCAGATACCACGCATTGGGTTTGGTTCGTTATCTCGAGTATCGTACACCAAGCCGAGCTTGATAAAATTGGTTAACCCGCCGTGAGCTTCAGCGTTTGTGATATATCCAGCATCAACAAAATTGTCATAAAGAGTTGGGGCTCCAAGGGGTAGAAGATCTTCATCCTTTCCTTCGTTCAAACCATCTTCATCAACGGTGTCTATCTGGGTGTCAATGTAACCAAAGCCTGCAATCACTCTGATATTTTGATTGATTACACTTTTTTGAAAATCAGCAGTTAATCGCAGTGTATTGCGCTCATGCCGATAGAACATCCGGGTGAGATAATTACTTGAATCAGAATTTTCAAATCCAGGTATATAATTGGATTCATAACCATTAAATCCATAAAAGGGAAGTGCTTGTTCAGTCAAATAACCAGCATAGGCAGTAACCCTGATATCGTTGGGAAGCAGATATTTTGAATCAAAAAAGAGAGTGTTCTCCCCACTTCCTTTGGTGGTTCTTGTCCAGGTAGGCTTGATTGTATAATCATAATCAGGGTAATGCGATCCATCACCATAATTGTAGGCTTCAAAAACTATCCCATATAAAAATCCTGTATCAGAATTATAGGCAACTGCAGGTACGCCACCAAAGCCCCAGCCTGTTTTTGCCTCTTGTCCATAGGCAAAAACCATTGTGAAAATCAGGAATACCAATAAGAACTTGCGACTCATACTACTCTCCTCCTGTCATATTTTAACTATCTAGCAAACTTTCCAAACGCCATGTCATCTCCTTGACAAAGTCTTTGTCTGGATCAAATCCCACGATCTTGTAACGGATTTTTCCTTGTGGTCCTATTATAAACAGACTTGGGATACCTTCCACACCAAATTTTGTGGCAGTGTCTTCGGCAAATGCCACAGGAAAAGTGAATTTCATTTCTTCAATATAGGGTTTAACCTTCTGCTTTTCCTGGTCAGTAGATGCTGCTACAAACACAATGCGTTTGTCATTTTTGTAAAGTTCATAGAAAGTCTGAAATTCAGGCAATTCGCGGCGACATGGGTTACACCAGGTAGCCCAGAAATCCACGAATACAACCTTGCCAAGCATGTTGGAATTGTTCAAAGATCTCCCACTGAAATCAGTGATCTGAAAATCAGGGGCAACGATATCAAATACTTCAGAAAGCACCTCTTCCTTGCGACGTTCCTGGAGACTTTCCTGAATATCATGAATAAATTTCTGTGGATCGTCATTTGGATTCAATTTACCGAAGACTTCTTTGACTTTCTGAATGATCATGACTTGATTTGGAGCCAAACCGAGAGCTGTGATATAATCTTCAAGGGCACCTTCAAGATCATTCATAGTTTCTAAAATCAATCCCCGGCGTAGTAGTGTTTCAGGTTGTTCAAAATAGTCAAGCGCCAAACCATAAGATTCCAGAGCTTTTTCAGTTTCATCCAATTTTTCAAATATGTTGGCCTGGGTATCATAGATCATAGCGCCCAACTCATTTCGCCACTGTAGTGATTCCTCATGAAGCTTAAATTTGGCCACTGTGAAGTCTATGACATCGGTGGCATTATTAAAGAGCATCATCTGATCAGCCATGATCCAGGCCAAGCGGTTACCAAAGGCAATTTGATCAGTTAACTCAAGAGCACCGTTTTCAGGATAACTCTTTAACAGCTCAAATATTTTGAGAAAGCGAGACTCATCCTGCTCCAGAATAGCACGTTCAGCAGATCGCACCATGGCCATACCTGCAGCATATTCCTCTGGATAATGCTTACTCAACTCATAGCTGAAGTCCATCCAAACTTCATATTCCAATTCTTGGGCAACCGTATCCACCAGTACTTTGAGTCTCTCAGGTGATACCTCAGCCTCTTTTTCACAATTGGCCAAAAACAGCATCAGACCAACTACTAATATCAATAAAAAACTTTTTTTCATTACTTCCTCTTTTCTATAAATTGCAATATTGCTCATAATTCTGTCAAAAATTTAAACACGGTGGGAACCATCCATGACTTTCCATAATAGTCAACGAATCCTACGTGTCCCCCTTTTTCTGTCAACAACGAGGTTATATTTCCAACTGAGCCATGCGGCATCGATGCTTCAGGGACAAAGGGATCATCTCTTGAGGCCAGATAAAGTGTGGGCACGGTGATATCCTTCAAACAAGTTTTTGCGCTCATTTCTCGATAATAGTGCCCCGCATCTCTAAAGCCATGTAAGGGAGCGGTTCCTGCATTATCCAAATCCCAGAAAGTCTTTGCCTTCGCTAATTTTGGACCCATCTCCGCGTCATCGATTAAGGCTGATTTCTGGTGATATTTTTCCAATAAGCTATTCCGAAATTTAACCACATAATTTCTACTAAACCCTTTACTCATATGATCTGCAGCAGCAGCTAAATCGAAAGGTGCCGAGATGATTACAGCAGCCTTTATTCTGTCGGTGGCATTTCCTTTAGCCAGGTAATGGGCTACCTGACTTCCACCCAGTGATACCCCCAATAAAAAAACTTGCTGGTTAAATCCTTGAGCGGGGAGCCATTTGTCCACGAAATATTCTATGTCCTCATAAGACCCGGCATGATAAAACTTCCTGCGTCGATTCATGAGACCTCCGCAGCTACGCATGTGCAGAACCACCCCTTGCCAACCGCGCTGGATACATTCATTCATGAGCAGCTTGGCATAACGACTTTGTGAGCTTCCTTCCATACCATGTATAAGTACTACTAGAGGAGCCTCTGCATCACCATCTACCCAATCGGCAGCAATGATATCACCGTCGGGAAGTTCGAGTATTTCTCTACGGTAGTTTGGTGATTTGACAGGCATTAACAGTGCGGCAAATACTGATTGAAAATGGCCATTGGGTAGCCAGCCGGCAGCTTGAAAAGGGCTAGGTTGAAATTTTTCCATCGATGTCAAAATAGTCGTCGAAGGTCGCATACCAAGTGTATTTCAAATTTGGTGCCTTATGCAGTAATTTGAATCTGACCTTCGCTTCAGTTCAATGCCTGAAGCTGCCAACGACTAGGACAGGCAGGCGAGTCTGCCCTATGTCTTTCCATTTGACAAAACTCTCTTTGTCTCGCTGAGGGGACTCGAAGCGTGAGTCATACGGGTATCATTATCCTTCGAGTTTCCTCGTTACACTCGGCCTCAGGAAGACGAAACTACCAATTTCTTTCAATTCTGGCTTGCGTCGACTACATTTTCACCATGTTCACATCATTTTTCAAGCGCAGTTTAGTTTTTGTGTTCCTGGCCGTGCCTGTGTTCGCCTGTCGCATGCTGGGTGTGATTGCGCTACCAGATCATTCTCTAAGTAGTACCTATATAAATGGTCAATTGCACCCCTATCTTATGGAAGAATTTGAAGAATTTCGCTTACAGGGCGGTTCTGGAGGATGGCCTTATAATAATAGTGATGGCTGGGGTATGACGAGTTATCATTTATCTCAGGATATTCTGGAGGCGCAAACAGTCCGCTCTGAAGTAGAAGCGTTCTCGGACAATAATTATTATTATCAAACTGCTGCCCTCCTCGCGCCGAGTGAGGTACCCGTACTTATGGGGCATCTTCGGCAAACCAGTTCTGGAGCAGATGGTATTGAGAATCCCCATCCATTTATATACACTGATGATAGTGGAACCACCTTCAGTTTTGGTCACAACGGTGATCTAAATAAGGACGATCTAAGAGAACTCATTGGTGATGAATGGTTAACAATTAATCCACCTCAGACCTATGGCGGTGGAGCATGGGATGGATCCGGCTGGGAAAATGTGGTTGACTCAGAATTGTTCTTTTTCTGGATCGTAATGAACATAGAATCATCAGAAACTATAACGGATGGAATTATACAAGCACTTATTATTCTAGAAGAACAACAACCCATCAACATTAAAAATTTTATGTTATCAGATGGGCATGATTTATACGCCTACCGTCGATCTTCAGCCAGTGATATCTACTATTTTGATGCCAGTAATGATCCAACTATCCCGCCGCATCTTTCGAATAGTAATCACCGCGCAATCATGAGTACACCCCCACCAGATGGTTTAGTTTCTGAACTGCCATGGCTGGAATTGGCTGATAGAACCCTGCTCATATTCAGGGCGGATGGTTCAACCGAGCTTCAATCAGGGTTTCTTACTACGGATCTTAAACAAGAAACCTATATCCCCCAGCAAGTGTCATTGAGTCTGGCATATCCAAATCCATTTAACAACAGTACCGTCATACCTTTGAACGTTGATAAGTCAGGGGTTTATACATTGAGGATATTTAATTCGAGGGGCCAATTGGTCTTTTCGAAAACCAAGACGGTCAACATAAGGGGCGAATATAGTTTTCAATGGTCTGGTCGCAATGAGCAGGGCAACGAGTTGACCTCGGGTAGTTATTTCTTTCAGATTAAAAATGAATCGGGAAATATTTCAACAGGAAAACTATTGATGCTCAAATAGGTTTTATACCATCTAATCCTCTAAATACTGATCCACAGCTCCCACAATATTAAAGATTGCTTGATTATCAACCTGATAGGATACATTTACGTAATCATTCTCGGCGTTGATTTCATATCCCTTCGAATATTCTTCACCGTTTTGAGTAATATCCTTCAGAGCTGAGATAAGCAATTCTACATCTTCCATGGTTGAATAGAGTCCGAAACTAGCTCTCACCATGCCTGCTTTCCGCATAAATTCAGGGCTCATATTACCGAAATCAATGATACCAAATTTATCTTCCAAATCATCCGACATCATTTCCTTGACATAGGGGTGGGCACAAAAACACTGATTCCTCACAGCAATATTGAAGTAATCATTGAGAAGAGCGGCCACCAAGCCATGATCCATTCCAGCGATATTAAATGAAATTGAAGCAGCCCGAGGGCAAAGGTCCAGATCGGTACCTCCATAGACATGAATTTCTGAAATATCTGCCATCCCTTTAAGGGCCGCTTCCATAACGATATCTTCCTCTTCCATGAGAGTTTGCATACCGATGCGATCCAGAATCTCTATGGTTGTAGCCAGAGCTATGGCACCTGGGATATTTGGGGTACCAGCTTCTTCACGATCAGGAAAGCTGTCCTTCACCTGATAGCGATCTTCCAGAACACGATCCACCATGCCACCACCAACTTCTTCAGGCTCTATAGCCAGTAAGTGATCCTTGCGGGCTATGACGACACCTGGTGATCCAGGTGTGTAGGTTTTGTGCCCTGAGAAAACGAGAGCATCAATACAGGCATCAGGATCGTCTGGATAAAACATTTTGGTGGGAAGGTGTGCCACACTTTGTGCGCCATCAACCATAAGTAGAGCACCATATTTATGGGCAATTCGAGCGATATCCTGGATGGGATTAATAATCCCAGTCACATTACTCACTGCTGTAATTGATACGTAGCTGACTTTACCAGCCTCTTCGCGCAGAGTTTTCTCCAACTGAGGCAAACTGATACACATCTTATCTTCCTTGAGCCCCTCAACCGGTACATGAATCACATTTTTCATATGTTTTCGATGGGGCAAATCATTAGAGTGATGTTCCATGATGGAAATGATGGCTGTGTCCTTCCCTGGATGTACATCACGGAAGACGCGTGCCATTCTGTTGATGCCACCAGTAGTTCCCGATCCGGTAAAGAAGCAGGTGTATATCTCGGGATCAGCACCGACGAAAGATAAAATCCTGGCATGTGCCCAATCATAGGCGGCAGTAGAAATATGAGCGGAATGGTGGAGTTTGCTATGGGTGTTGGAGTAATGCTTCATGAAATCAGCTGCGATGCTTGCAGCCGGACGCAGCATGAGCGAACTAGCTGTAGAATCCAGGTAAATACGTCTGGTTCTCTCCCCGTTTACCGTCTCATACAATGTATCCAGACCCATGAAGTCTGAACGAATCTTTGCCAGGAGTGCTTTGCCAGTTAAAGATTTTCCAGGTGATCCCATGCTTGAACTCCTCATTAATATCTCATGAATTGACACACAAAACGAACCAGAATATACTCGGGTCAATGCATGACAAAATATTGCAGATCCTGGTGATTCGTACAAAAAAAACAGGGGGCCATCCAATGGACGGCCCCCCTATATGCTTTATTTATCGATTGATGTCTATTTAAGCAACATCATTTTTACTATTTGTTCTGACCCTGCGGCGCTGATACGGGCAAAATAAATACCAGTTTCAACTGATTTGGATGAAGCATCGGAACCATTCCACTGGTACTGATAAGTTCCAGGGGCAAGTTCTGATTGCACCAAACTATTTACTTCCTGTCCAAGTATATCATATATGGTCAGAGTCACGAAACTTTGAGTTGGAATCCCAAATTCAATCGTTGTCGTGGGGTTGAATGGATTGGGGAAGTTCTGCTTCAAACTGAGAACCTCAGGTACTTGAAATCCATCTACGCTTGCTGCAGTTGGATTGTAGTAACCAGTCCTCATATTATTGCCGCGCGCTGTAGACCAATTCACACCAACTTCAGACAGCATTTTAAGATTGATGATCGTGAGATCACTATCTGTTCCAACGATGATCTCTAAAGTCCCATCCTGACTGAAATCAGCTAACGTGGGCGTACCACGTACGGGTCCGGCCATTGGTATTGGAAAAAGATCTAGGGTACTGCCATCTAGGTGAAATACATATAACTCACCAGAATTTGAGCCAACGACGATTTCAGGTGTTTCGTCACCATCAAGATCAGCAATTACGGGTGAACCATAAGAGGAACCACCAAGACTTTGTGGCCAACCTGTCAGGGAGTTGCCCTGATAATCGAGGACATTGATATTGCCGTCCAGGGTTGTATAAACGATCTCTAGCGTTCCATTACCATCAAAATCACATACGGCAGCGGCTGTACGAATGCTGGCAGAGCTTAGCTGTTGCGTCCATAAAACGCTTCCATCATTGGCAATGGCGTAGAATTTACCTGCATCCTGACCAGCAAGAATTTCCAGAGAGCCATTCCCGTCTATATCTGCAACAACAGGAGGAGCAGCAACATTAGTGATTAAATCCACAGGAAAGCCACTTAACAATTCTCCACTCTGATTGAAGGCAAAAATGCTGTCGCTCCAGGTACCCAGAACAAAATCTTTACTACCGTCTCCATCAATATCAGCAATGGATGCACCGGCGGACATCCTTGCCCCAGTAATGGTAAGTGGATAGTTATCCAGGGAGGTCCCATCGTGGTGAACCGCTAATAACTCATAGCCGTAACCTGGGACTACAATCTCGAGGTCTCCATCACCATCAAGATCATCCAGGGCTGGTGTACTCATCAAATAATGTGATGCCTCAACTATTGCCACTCCTGTTCCATCGTGCTGGATGACGTGAATTTTCCGATCACGAGAAGTCACAACAATTTCCAGATCACCATCATCGTCAATATCGCCAACGGCTGGTGCACCAACAATCCAGTTTCCGGTTGCATATGGAAAACCGGCCAGCTCGGTACCTGCAAGGGTAAAGACATGGACCAGACTATCGGTTCCAGTTACTACAACTTCGTTAACCCCATCACCATCAAGATCCACAACGGAATTACCGCTCATGATGGGTTTTGATAGTGGGATAGGAAAGTTGGCCTGAAACAAATCAATGCTCACGGTGAGTGGAAGGATGGTTTCGTAGGGAACTTCTGTATTCTGATTGGCAACCAGTCTCAGATTAAAATCAAAATCTGATATATCAGGGGCACTTTCAGAAACGGAGAAGGCAAACTTGTCGCTATGATTCGTGACATTATCGCATGAAACAATCATGTTGTAAACACCCACACTATCCGTAATGGTGATAAGTGGATTGGAGCTGGATAAGTAGCCAGTTACTTCCTGGGCAGTCACAAAGTCGCAATTATTCTGAACAGTAACCGTATATTCTGCTGATTCACCGGGGTTGAGCGTGCCATCCCCATCATCACCCACAACAGATATATTTGTGGAAAGCGCGGAAAGCATGGGAATATTTAAGGGAGGAAGTTCCCCAACATAGCTTGTAAAGGCGTTCAATACTGTGTGATCGGACGCTTGAACAAAGATAACGAAACGGCAATCATCAATAGGAAAGGATAAAGGTATCTGGAAGTCGACCTGTTCTACTGATTGAACCCCTTCTGTGAGGGTGATGCTGGTGCCAGCGGAACTGGGAAACATATTACGCATGACATTTTCGTGATCAGGATAGCCATTGCTACCCATATAGTACAAACCATCCTGGACTAATACCAAGTGGAGGGTGTAGGTGCCATTAATCCCCGTTTCAGGGTCAAGGGTAACCAGACAGCTCCCTAAACCACTCTGATAATCGAAGTTTGCAGCCGCGCTGAGGGCTAATGGAGCAGTCGTTTGCGCATTTGACAATACGTGACTCTCCCATACCGACGTGCTGCCTTCATCATTTTCACCATCTATACACATATACGGCACCCAATTGAGTCCATAATATGTCCGACGAGCATTCCCTTGAGTGGGATTGTAGTCGTAGTACGGATCAGTACCAGGCCATGACATGTGGTAATTAATTTGTGTATGTGTTGTAGGATTATTTTGTTGGAACACGTCCAACTGAGCCCCTGCGGGGCCACAGGAAGGTCAGCCAGCGTTGGTGAAATATTCAGCCAGGACCAATCTTTCGGCGGTATGCCCAAGTGCGAATAACGCAAGCAGTATCATCACTACTGTAGCGAATCTGTTTTTGATCATAATCTCTCCAAGTTGATTATTGTTATTTGCCAATATTCAGCATCATCTAACATATAAAAACAAAGGACTATGTGCCACCACAAAGCCCTTTGTAAAACAATTGTTAACAAACTTTAATAATATTGATTTCTCTTTATGCTGAAACCTCCAATTTTTTCCTTTCAGCACGGCTCTCAATCAGGGAATACAATACAGGAACCACAATGAGAGTTAGGAAGGATGACACCGCCAGACCAAAGATCAGACTGACTGCCAGAGGTCTCCAATATTCGGCTCCACCAGCCAGATTCAGACTTAAGGGAATCATACCAGCCAGTGTAGTCACGGTTGTGAGGATAATGGGTCTCAGCCTGTTTCTGCCAGCCTTGATCAAGGCTTCTCGTACTCGCATACCTTCTTTGCGCAAATTATTCACATAAGCGATCAGTACAATAGCATCATTCACAACTACTCCCATGAGGGCGACAACTCCAAAGAAAGCCATAATTCCAAAGGGAACGCGGGTAACCATGAGTCCAAAAATCACTCCGATGAATGATAGTGGAATGGCCAGACCAATAATCAAAGGTTGTTTGAAGGATTGGAATTGGGCACTGAGGATGATCATAATGACAACAAAACCTATCATCATGGCTCGACCAAGGCTTGCAAAAGATTCGGAAGCCTCATCTTCAATCCCACCATATTCCACAGAAACACCGTTTGGTACAGCAAGTTTAGCCAGAAAGGGGTCCATACGGCGCCGAATATCCGTGGCGTCGACACCCTTGGCCAGATCGCAAGACACTGAGATATTACGTTTGAAATCCTGGTGTTTGATCAGAGTTTCACTACTGCCCAGTTCCAGAGAGGCGACATTCTCAAATGGTATCATCTGCCCCATCTGATTCATGATGTTCAAATTTCGAATAGCATCGACAGCATTGTCACCATCCGTTTCCAATCGAACAACAACGGGAACATCATCGAGACCGTCAGAGTAGGTTGTGGCCTCAAGACCAATCATCGCAGCAGCCAGGGTGTTACTTACTTCCTGACTGGATAGTCCATAGCTTGCAGCACGATCATGATCAACAATGGCCTGGAATTCTGTTCTGCGCACACCCAAACTTGATTCAACATTCAGTGCTCCTTCAATAGTTGCCAGATCTCGTTTCACTTGTTCGGCCACAAAACCAATGGCATCCAGATCATCACCACTGACATCAATGATCACATTGCTGGCAATGGGTGGTCCTTCAACAATTGTTTGAAGCACGATTTCAACACCAGGTATACGTGATAGATCTGCGTCCATAATAGCCATGAGATCATCAACGGAAATATCGCGCTCACTGGTTTCCACCAGATCCACATTTATCTGCCCGATTTCGGCGCCTTTACCACCTCCCTGTGCCAGACGCACATTCTGCACTCCACTCTCACCAACCGTTGAAACAATTCTATCAACTTCATCATATTTCAGGAGATATGCCTCAACATCCTTAACCACTGCATCGGTGTAATCAAGTTGACTACCTGCCGGGGTGTTGATGTCCAGAATAATCCTGGGTTTGGCCACTTTAGGAAAAATTTCCAACTTGACTAGTTTGGTATCACTTACAGCAGAAATTCCAACTGCAGCAATGGACATGAAGAAAATGACTGTGACTCCAAATATGACCAAGAATCTGTGATTCAATGCCCAATTGACAATGCGGGTATAAGCACGCTTACCAACCCACTCACCACTGAGCAAACCTGCGCGTTTTGTAACCATCATCATTTTCGAAGCGAGGACAGGAATAAGAAAATGATCTGCTAGAAATGCTCCAACCAGAGTGAATATGACCACTTTGGGAATCACTGATAAAAACTGCCCCATGGTCCCTGACATATAAATAATTGGTGCGAAAGCCACCATGGTTGTCAACACTGAAGTCATAATGGGGATACCCACTTCATCGATGGCCATAATCGCGGCAGCCTTGCGACTAAGCCCTTCTTCCATATGTCGATAGGTGGACTCAGCCACAATGATGGCACCATCCACCACAATACCCAGCACGATAATCAAACCAAACATGGAGATTCCTGTGCGGGCGAGATCAAAAACATACATAAGCGGAAATGAAGACATAAGCGCAAACGGCAGGGCGATGGAAACTATAAGGGCATTTTTAAAACCGATTCCTGCAAAAAGAACAATGATAACGAATAAGATTCCCCAGGCAGCATTCTGGTTAAGTTGGCTGTTCTGTCTTTCGATATCTGTGGCCTGTCTGGCAGTATAGGCATAATCCATTCCGGCAGGGAATTTCGCAGCCAGTTTATCCACAACCGCTTCAATCTGTTCAGTAGCTTCCACAATGTGGGCCCCAGTCCTTTTAGAAATGAGGAGCGTCACACTGTTCTGTTGCTGATAGCGTGAATAACTTGATGGTATCTCAAATCCGTCTGTCACTGTACCTACATCACGAATACGTTTTACGTTTCCAGATGCATCAACACCTAGGATGGTATTTTCTATGTCATTGATCTCAGAATACTTACCTACAGTGCGTACGAATATGTCCTGGCCCTTCAATTTGACGGTACCGCCAGGAAAATTCATATTGCTCCTGCGCAGGGCCATCATGATTTGCGGGATACTGAGATTGTTTGCCAGAAGTAGATTGGGATCAATTTCAATGGCAATTTCACGCTCTTCACCACCAAACATCTCCACCTGATTCACGCCGGATATGCGTGTGAGTTGGTCTTTGATTAACTCTGCTTGATTTCGAAGTTCATGGGGTGAGAAATCACCATAAATATTGAGAATACTTATCGGTGTATCGGCAAAATCAATATCGGTAACTGTAACATTGTCTATCTCATCTCTGAGCTCCGGAATAGCCTCGTTTACTTTCTCCTTCAGATCATCTATACTGACATCAAGATCAGCTTCTGGAGAAAACTTGATGGTGATAAAACCGACATTTTGCATGGCATAACCAGTGATATCGTCAACATCCTGTAATTGTGCCAGTTTTTCTTCAATAGGTTTGAGAATCTCGGTTTCCACTTCAGAGGGTGCTGCCCCGACATAGGTTGCCGACACAAAGGCATAGGGAATTTCAATGACTGGCACCAGTTCAAGGGGTAGAATCAAATATGCTGTAATACTGGCAATAAAAATGCCCAGTGAAGCAAATATGACCGCCATAGGGTGCTGGATGGCTTGTTTTGATATTTTCATAAGCTAATCCTTCCCTACTCCACGATATCCAGGAGAACACCATCTTTCACATCATTGTGTCCTTTGACGATGAGCACATCTCCAGGGACAACAGCGGCTTCAATAAAAACTTGAGATCCAGAAAGTGCACGAATTTTGATCACTTTCTGAACTGCCCTGCCCTCTTCTTCCACGTAGATAAACTTATTGTCGCCATCGTCCTGAATCAGATTGAGCGGTACAACCAGGGCCTCTTCGAAGTATTCCTGAACGATACGAACATCACCAACCAGACCCAATTTCATGCCCCTCATATTGCCGGACATACGTACCTCAACATCATAATTGTTGGACATATTTTTTGGAGCCATTCCAATGCGTAATACAGCACCTTCAAAAACACGATCAGGGAAGGTTTTAAACTGGATCTGAGCAAACTGACCGTTCCTGATCTGCCCAATACGAGCTTCTGGTATGGGAACAATAATTTTTAAATGATTCATATCGGCCAGCACCATGGGTGGAAGCATGGCACCACCTGGGGCAACCAGGTCACCAATATTCAAATTTTTAGCTACGATCCAACCACTGAAGGGAGCACGTAAAATAGTATTATCCATGGAGTTCTTAGCTTGAGTGTAGCCTGCCCTGGCATTGTCCAGACCAATCCGAGCCATCTCAAATTGATCAGAGGAAATCACATTGGAGTTAAACAAGGCTTTGGAACTTTCCAGATCACGTTTGGACTTCTCATACATGGATTTTGCCTGGGCATACATGGTGGCATATACATCTGTTTCGATACTCGCCAGACGCTGATCTTTAACAACGTAATCACCAATATTAGCCCAGATTGAGTCGACCTGTCCCGCTGATTGGAACAATAAATTGACCTGATTTTCAGAAACAACCCTTCCAATACTATGGAAATCAATTTGAAATGGTTGATACCTGACTGTATCTACTGCGACCGGTACCTTCGTTTCTACAATTTCTTTCACTTCTGTCTCACCGCCACAATTGACCACAACCATTAGACTAGCTGCGATTAGTATTGTGGATATCCACATCTTCAACGATTTCATTATTCTTCTCCAAGTGCACGTGCAAGCGATGCACGGGCGCTGTTATATTCAAAATATGCCTGGTAAAGACCAAGTTCGGCCTGGTCACTTGCGTTTTGGGAATCTAGAACCTGTAGTTGGCTTGCCATGCCCTGTTGATATAGACGCTGGGCCATATCAACTCCCTTGCGGGCTTGCTTGACACCTTTAAGACCGGCATCAATTTTCCGTGAAGATTCTTGGATGCTCAGAAAAATACTCCTTAACTCAAGGAGTAAATTCTCCTTCATATCATGTTGTTGATATTCAGATTTTCGATGATCTGCTTTGGCCTTCTGTACTCTGGCAGTTGATCCAAAACCATTGAAAATGGGCATATTAATACCGAGAGCTAATGATGATGATTCGTTAAAATTCGCATCATCAAAGCCATCATCATTGTAGGATTTCATTTCCTGATAAGAGCCTGTCAAAGCAATTGAGGGCATAAACTCCGCCTTCACCATAAGGATATTCTCCTTCATGAGTCTGACATTGGCTTCCAGTTGGGAAAGCAGGGGTTGATTAGAAATCATTTTCCGCTCTAAATCAGCCAGATTAAGGTCAGTCTCAATTTCAACTTGAAGCTCACCCAGGGTTGTGATATCCTGTTCAATCTGGAGTCCGCAACTGCGTTTTAATCCAGCATAAGCTAAAGCTTTCATCTTGCGGGCGTTGCTGACCATGGTGGTTTGATTGGCTACCTGTACATCAGCTCTGATGACATCAAATTCGGCCGTCTTGCCCTGATCGTAGAGGGCGGTCACATTGGCTAGATTCTGTTGCATGACCTCTAAGGAATTTTGCATAACTGTAACCATTTTATCAGCCAGCAAGACGCCATAGTAGGCTTTCTTGGTGCTTTCAATGACTGACAGTCTGGTGACATCGGCTGCGGAAGTTGCCAGATCACCATACACATTTGCACCTCGGATAGCAGCTATGACCCGTCCCTCGAACAGGGGTTGAGTCAGGCTGAGACCGTAGACCATGGTATTGTCTGATCCAAAAGCCAATTCAAGTGGAACTAACTGTACACCTGTCTGCTGAAGATGTTGACCGGGAATTGGGATTCCACTCTGGCCAGTGTAAGGAATCGTATTCCCATTATTATCAGCTAGAGGAACGGGATTACCTGCTGCATCCAGGACGCCGAAGGGGACAGGAAAAGACATAGGTTGGGCGGCAATGGCAAAGCTATGTGAGACCTGGCCAAATGCAGATACCACAGGTAAGGCAGAGGAAAAAGCTTCTTTACGTTGAGCTTTTGCCTTGAGTAGGTCTTCCTGGGCATTTTGCATATTCACATTGTTTTCAAGTGCCAGCTTAATGGCCTGGTCAAGATCAAGCTCCAGGATCTCAGCATGCAATGAGCTCATCATTGTGAGGCTGATTAGTATAGTCAGCAGATATTTGTTCATGATTTGGCTCCATTTAAGAATACATCAATTATTTCATCGGCATGCATATCATCCATGCTCATATCTCCAGAACTGAGAGCCCGAACCTGTCCATGTATCATTCCACTTAAAAAGCTGGCGTATTGTTGAGCATTTCCGGGACGCAATTGACCTGAATCGATGGCAGCCTGCATTTCTTGAACCACCAATTTCTTCAAATCGTGAAAACGATGGAACACTGGTCTGCTCTTGGAATGATTCATCAACACCTGCTGGTTGGTCATGATGACTTTCATAAAATCGGTATTGGTGCGATAGTAGTTAAATTGGGAATTAGCGATTAAGCGAATTCTCTCGAGGGGATCGGTAACGGATGATAGTTGATCGTATAAGAATTCCAGCATATTCCTGACGGCAAAGTCAAAGGCAGACAATAGCAGGTCATCCTTATTTTCAAAATAGTTGTACAGGGTTCCTTTCCCAAACTCTGCCCTGATAGCAACATCTTCGAGCTTGGTCTCCGCAAATCCCTTTTTTGCAAAGAGATGCACCGCGGCCTTAAGGATGGCTTCCTTATTGCGTAGTTTATCCCTTTCTTTACGACTTAAAACATTATCTTTTGAACTAGTATTCATATTATGACTCCTGGGTCACATGTTAAACGCGCTAGTCATCTAAGCAATAACATAATGTGGATTAATGGGTTATTATGCTTCGAGCTCCCTCAGCGAGACGAGGTAATTAGTTATGTCTTCCTGAGGCTCTCGAAGGATGATGGTATGTCGCACTTCGAGTACCCTCAAGCCTCCGTACAAAAAAAGGACATTGAGCAAGCCTGTACTGAGCGGAGTCGAAGTATCAAAATGACCGATCCTCATTATCAGGATAAAAGGCTTCGAGAGCCTCAGCCTCCGAATCTAGCCCATTACTCCTACAGAAAATTAATTCAAAATGAATCCTACAAAAAGTTATCACGGGCATGAGATTTGAATATCTTTCCCGCCATGATAAATATTATTACCAGCGAAAGATTTTTACAACACGATACTGGTTTCGGTCACCCCGAACGACCCGAGCGACTATCAGCTTGCACAGATGGGATTCGCAAGAGTGAATTCGTTGACCAGATAAAGTGGATCGACCCGCGCAGGGCCACTGCTGAGGAAATCAAACTCGTGCATACCCCGGCTCATATTCTCAACGTGCGCAATACTGCCGAGCGAGGTGGCTTTAGCCTCGACCCAGATACTATGGTCAGTCCTGAGAGTTATGATATCGCTTTGCAAAGCACTGGTGCCTGGTTGGATGGTGTTGATCGCATCGTGGGACACCAGGAGTCCTCATTTGTTATCTCTCGTCCCCCGGGGCATCACGCTGAGCGAGACAATGCTATGGGTTTCTGTCTCTTTAACAACTGTGCCATCGCTGCCAGCTATGCCATAGAAGTAAAGGGCATAAATCGGGTGGCTGTTCTGGATTGGGATGTACATCACGGCAATGGAACCCAGCATATTCTGGAAACGGATCCAAATCTGGCATACTGTTCCCTGCATCAGTGGCCCTACTATCCAGGTACAGGTGCTGAACATGAAAAAGGAGATTTCAGCAATGTTCTGAATATCCCGCTCTCAATCGGTTCTGGAAAGCATGAATACATCAACGCTTTTGATAAGAAAGTATTGCCCTTTCTCAGAGCCTGGGAACCAGAATTACTGATTGTTAGCGCTGGATTCGACGCCAGTATAAATGACCCTCTGGGTGGCATGCAACTTTTACCCGAGCATTTTGCAGAATTTACACGTTACTGTCTGGATATTACTCCCCATCTGTTGGTCGGCCTGGAAGGTGGTTACGATTTAAATGATTTAGCTGATTGTTCCCGGGCTGTGGCTGAAACACTGATTGAGCATGAATTATAGCTCAAAGTCCAGCCTGGAAATAGTTTTTACATTTATCCCTCGGCGGCGATTCGAATCGCCGCTTGGAGTGTTAAAGGATTCAGATGCTTGATACTAGGCGGCAAGCCAGGCGACTACTTGGAAAACTAGAGATTTCTTCGACGAGGCGCTTAGTTAAAATGATTGGGGCTGCCTTATTTGCAGCTATGGTCGCCCTTATTCCATCCTATTCCGGCTTAGAACCGGCTGCCATGTGGACTCTCTTCATTCTTATCTTTGCGGCAGGTTTGTGGATGACCGAAGCTATACCGGCTTTTTCTGTGGCCATACTCATCATTGGTTTGGAAATCCTCATTTTAGGTCGACCTGGCGGTGTTTATGCGACGGGCGTCAAAGATTGGCAGATGTTTGTGGCTCCCTGGGCCAGTCCGATCATGTGGTTATTCATGGGCGGCTTCGTGCTAGGCCAGGCTGCTCAAACCACGGGTTTTGACAGGATGATGGCGCGTTTTGTTTTGAAATGGTTTGGCTCGCGGCCCTCCAATGTTCTGCTGGGTGCCATGGGTTTGACCTTTGTGTTTTCCATGTTTATGTCCAATACAGCTACAACGGCTATGATGATGTCGGTTATGGCACCAGTGATTGCCGGCATCGATAAAAAAGACCCTTTTGTTAAGGCACTCCTACTGGGCGTCCCTTTTGCAGCGAATGTGGGTGGTATGGGAACCATTATTGGTAGCCCGCCAAATGCGATTGCAGCCGGCTTGCTCAGTGAGACCCATGCCATTAGCTTTATTGAGTGGATGACGCTGGGACTCCCACCTGCCATTGTACTATTTTTCATTGCCTGGCTCTATTTACGGTTTGCACACCCATCCAATTCCGAGACTCTGGATCTGCGTGGTCTGGAATGGGAAACCAGAACGGGATCATTGCTGCCCATGTGGAAACGTCTGCTGGTATTCCCCGTCTTTATACTCACCGTTTTATTGTGGATGACCGGTTCAATCCACGGGATGCCTACTGCCGTCGTCTCATTCATACCCATCACCATTTTTGCTGTGACTGGCATTTTGAATGTAGCAGAGATACGCCGCTTACAATGGGATGTTTTGATGCTTATGGCTGGTGGTTTATCCCTGGGTGTTGCCATTCAGAAAAGTGGTCTGGCCACCTGGCTATTGGGTCTCATCCCCATGGATACCATGGGTCTACTCGCTATTGCTTTTGTACTGGCCTATATCACGACTTTGCTATCAAATTTCATGAGTAATACAGCCGCTACGAATATTCTGGCACCTCTAGGAATGGCAGTCGCCGTTGGATTTGAACCCATCGTGGTTATTCCATTGGCTCTGGGTGCGTCGGCTGCGATGTGTTTACCGATCTCGACACCTCCCAATGCTATTGCTTTCGCAACTGGTGATTTAAAATCCACTGATTTTTTGAGAGGCGGAATCTTGATGGGGATACTGGGACCAGTTTTGTCCACCCTGTGGGTATTTTGGATGCTGGGTTAGGGTGGGTTTTCTCAAAGCAATAAGGGCGGATTGCAATCCGCCCTTACCATGAAAACAACGAATCTGAATTTACGGGAATCTCGTCTTATCTAATCAATAAAGGTGAACTCGAGGGGCACATCTATCCATTGTCCTTCCAGCCTGTCTGTTTTAGGGACAGCCTCCCAATTACTTTTCATCCACATATCCAAAGCCTTTTGATCCACTTCTACACCTTCATCATTTGTAGAAAGGGATCCGCTGATACCTTCAAAAAGTCCGTCGCTGTTTATGTAGATCTTGAATGAAATATCCTCTGCCCTTGCTGCTGCATTGGGACCTTTGATAGTGACTGGGACTTTACCCAATCTATCCAGTGGTCTCACTCCATTCGCTATTTTCTGGGTTTTGTTTTGCTCTTCCTCTGTTCCAAACCCGATACCCATCTCCATGGTAGCTGCGATTGGCTGGCCATCTTTTTCAGCAGGCAACCACTTCGTTGACTTGAGAGCAACGATAGCGGCCGCCTTGAGTGCTGCATGATCAGGACCACTTCGCACTATTGGACTAAGCAGAGTTCCTCTTTCATCAATAGTGAATTGCATGGTAAGCGTACCAGTGACACCGTCTTGCTTGGCCTGCTCAGGGTAAATAATATTTTCACCGATAGCCTTCCAATTCTCTGGCCGGGGAGAAACGTCCCAATCTCTTTTACCTGTGGCAGTTGCAGATGATACCGAATGGTCTGATCCACCCTCTTTTAACTTGAAAACGATTGGAATTGATATTCGAACACCGACAGGCGAGCCTTCCTGTTGAGCAGGTATCCATTCGGTAGCCATAGCTGCATTTACAGCTGCGGCATCAAGTGATTCGTCACCAGCACTTCTGAGTACTAAGGAGTTTCCTGCCTTACCCTGTGCATTGATGGTTACCTGAACTATTGTAGTTCCCCCAATTCCAGATTCTCGTGCTAATTCTGGATATTTGACATTTTCTTGGATGGCAGCATACCCTCCAACTGGTTGGGGGGGTACATCATATGCTTGAAAAACCTCATTTTCATTTAGCGCTGGTGCTTTTTCTAGACCAGTTGGTTCTGTCGTACTCTGCGGTACTTCAGAGTTACACGCTATTAGAACCGCTAGACTGGTAACAACCAGGATTAGCATGACATGATAATACTTAAGTTTCCCGTTCATATCTCCCCTCTTTTCTTTGATATATCGAAATCGTTTGATGATACTGCTATCACTCATGAAAAAACCACCAGCCAGGACAGGAACTGATTTCTGGCCTTCTTCTGTTGATAGCTGTCTGAAGAGTTGGTCTCCATATGCTCTACGGTCTGTAGTTGAAAGTTCGATCGCTTCATCATCACATATCTTCTCCCGTTCCAGATCAATCTGATCATTTACTAACCAGATGACCGGATGGAAAAAGTAGAGTGTTTTAACGATGGCCTGGAGATAAATAATGACAATATCCAAACGTCTGATATGGGTTAGCTCATGGGCAATCACGCTTTGTTTTTCAGCAAGTGTCCAGGATTTGTATTCCTGGGGTAAATAAATACGCACATTCCACAAGCCCTGCATCAATGGACTATGGATGCGCTCATGCACATATAAATGGATCTCTTGCTTGATTCCCAGGTCTGCTTTCATACTGTGGAACCAGGATTCAGGTTCAAGTACTTCCGCCATTCCCAATCGTTTCCTATGGGATATCTCTGACACCATAAGTTTCACCGCGAGGAACAATACACCAATCAACCAGATCATGGCAATTAATGTGTTGATAGAGAAATTACTTGCTGATGCAACTACGGTTCCCTGGATGAACTCGCCGGTGATAACTGGTGAAAACACAGCCACCGGGATTTGTTGGGAAGGTAAGGTAATATTGATGGGGATCAGGGCTTTGACCAGGATAACCACCCAGAGGATATATGCAAAATTTGGATAAGATCGGATACTTAATCTGCTGAGCGGCCAGACGATGATGGAGAGAATGAGAATTTGCCAGGATGACTGCAACAGAATGTTTATTAATTGATCAACCATTATCTTCTCCTTGCTTCAGTATATCTTGGATCTGCTTACGATCATCATTGCTCAGTTTATTGTTTTTGAGGAGATAGGCAGCCAGACTCGACCCAGAGCCCTGGAAGACCCTATCAATAAAGGTGCTAGTAGCGCCATCTACGGCTGATTCCCTGGGCACCTGCGCAGTATAGAAATTCACCATCCCAATTTTTTCCTTTGTCAGATAGCCTTTATCCACCAAGCGCTCCAGATAGGTTTGGATCGTGGTATATGCCCGTTGTGCCTCACCAGGCATGGCTTCCATGACTTCCCGGGCGGAAGCTTTTTCGTTTTCCCACAGATGATTCATGATCAGCCATTCGAATTGACTTAGTGCATCTAGATTCAGCTTACTACTCATATCGTTACTCTCCTACGTTTGTAGTAAGCTACAATCAAAAGTGTCATATGCAAACTTTTTTTAGTTGGGATCAGGGTAGGTTTTACTTTAGCCCAAGATTATTGGTTTTGGGTGAAGAGGCTACTTCAGCTTATGCTTTTTCAGAAATCAACCGTTTAATCTCCTCAAACCTCGCTTCGGTCAGGTCGTACTTATTAAAGGGAATGAAGCTTAGTAAAAACATGAGTGCTGGGAATACACAAAAGACCAGCCTAATTCCCAGGGCGACACTTTCTGGTTGGTGATTGCCCAAACCCTCATTGAAATGGAAGATTCCCAGGGATATGCCAACAATTGCAGGACCAAGGGAGTAGGCTGTTTTCTGTCCTGAAGCCCACATACCAGAAAAGATTCCCTCCCTTCGCATTCCTGAATTTAACTGATCGTATTCGATGGTGTCAGGCAGCATTGAGAAAGGGAATAGCTGGAAAGATGAAAAACCAATGCCCAGCAGAAATATCTGAATATAGAAAAGACTCATATTATCTGGACCGGTAAAGAAAAGCGACAATTGCATGATCGACAGGATGATCAGACCAATTTTGTAAGCTTTTATTTTACCCATTTTTTTTCCGATCATATTCCAAACCGGAATAAAGGCAATTCCAGTGACCAGGAAGATGGGAAACACGATACCCATCGCTTCCTCTGACTGTCCCATTACATATTTGACAAAAAAGACAAACCCGGCCATTAAAACGCCTGCTGCTAGAGACTGAATCAGATAACTGATCATCAGCATAAAAAATGGGATGTTCTTTAAAGCAATCTTGATCTGTTGCAGAATAGGAGGAACATCCTCAACAGGTGCCAGTGTGGGCGCTTTTTTAGTCGCAAAGAAACAGAGCAGGCTTGAGAAGATCATTACAGCTGCAAACACCTGAGCCATCACAAGAAACCCAGCCTCGCCACCACCCCCCAAATTTACCAGCGGCATAGCGACCCCACCGGCGACGAGAGCTCCCACTGAGGCAAATGACATCCTATAAGCCGTAATGGACATTCTCTCGTTGTAGTTGTCAGACATTTCAGCAACCATACTGGAGAAAGGGACAGCAACAATGGTAAAAGCCGTACATCCCAAAGCATATAGCAACACTACATAAATCGTTTTTGCCATTTCAGCACTAAAAGGAGGCGTAATAAATAGGATCAGAAATGCTATACCAAAGGGCACGGAACCGTAAAGCAAAAAGGGTCTTCTCCGACCGTGTTTAGATATTGTGGAATCAGAAATCTTGCCCATGATAGGATCTGAGATCACGTCCCAAAGTTTGGCAAAGATCAGGGACGTCCCGGCAAGAGCTGGATTAATTTTCAACACATTAGTCATGTAGTAGAGCAGAAACATTCCTGTGGTGACGATGAAAATATTGATCCCGATCTCACCCACTCCATAGCCTAATTTCACTCCCAGCGAGAGTCTACTGACAGCAGTTTCACCTGTTGTATTATTATTAGAACTCAATATCTACTCCTCGGAAAGATTTGTGTAAGGTTCTAGTTTCCAAACACCGCTTTATGAACGAGATGTATCAGAGACGAATACGCTTCATCGGTAGCATTTGACATCCCCATTTCACAGGTCCGCGATGATGAATAATGTCCCTGAGTCCCGTGATGTTTGCGTACTTCTGCAGCCTCATCTTTAGTCGCTTGCTCAGTAAGTTCGGGAACCAAAAAACCTCGATCTCCAGCAAAGCCACAACAACCCACATCCTCTGGGATAACGGCTTCCTCAGCACAAGCGTTCCCAACTGCGAGCATCTTATCATCCAGACCCATTTTCCTGGTGGAACAGGTTGGGTGTAGAATAATTTTATCTGCTTTGTACTTCAAATCAAGGCGGGGAATAATTGTGTCATTCAGGTAGGCGATGATATCAATAATATTGAGGGACTTCCATTGCTCCAGATACTCCCCTTCCAGAATAGTATCATAATGCAACATCTTGTAGGTACAGGGTGACGTATCCACCACTACAGGCAATTTACCCTGTTGAGACGTCTTCCATAAAGAACGCACAGTATTTTCCGCCATGAGCTTGTAGGCTTTATTGAAGCCCTTTGAGGAATAGGGAGTTCCACAGCAGAGGTCTTCCAGATGAGCAGGATAAATCGGATGAATTCCAGTTTCCTGCAAGAGTTGAATAAAAGCTTCGGCAGTACTCAGATTATTGGTTTCACCCGGGGTTTTATGCATACCCCTGTTGAGGCATGAGGCAAAATAGACCATTTCCTCTTTTTCATCGGTATTCTTGATTCGGATTACAGGCAGACCCTTACCACCTGTAGGCATATATTTGTGCCAAACGGGTATCCTGCCCCCACTCCAACGGTGTATCATCATTGAGAATGAAACAATCCTTTGGCTGCCGATGACTCTGGCAAGGGGTGTTATCAGGTTGAGACCCAGGCGGATCATCTCCACCACAAAACTAAAATATCTGACTGTCCACCAAGCAATTTTTCGGCCTATTAATCCATGGCTCTGATGTCTGAAATGACGAGTTAAATCACCCGTATCTATTTTCACGGGACATCCCACCGCACAGAGACCATCCACGGCGCAGGTATCAACACTTTCGTAAGCATAATCTTTGAGCAGAACCTGAGCAGTTTCACGCTCGGTGAAATCGCCCTTCTGTAATAATTGAATCTCACGCCAGGTGGCGATACGTTGTCGTGGTGTCATACTTAAGTCTTTGGAAGGACACCAGGTTTCACAAAAACCACACTCGATACATTTATCAACAACAGCTTCAACGGTGGGTGTTGGCTTAATATTCTTGAGGTAAATCTCAGGGTCATCGTTAATGATCACACCTGGGTTTAAAAGCAGATCAGGATCAATCAGGGCTTTGAGATCACGCATAATCTCTACAGCTACCCCACCCCACTCTGTTTCAAGGAAAGGAGCCATGTTGCGACCCGTGCCGTGTTCGGCTTTTAAAGCGCCGTCATAGGTGCCTACGGTCATTTCGACCACATCCTTGATGAAATGCTCATACTGGTCTCGGCCAGCGGCATCAGCGAAGGTTTGGGATATTACAAAATGGAGGTTACCGTCCTTGGCATGGCCAAAAATGATGGCGTCCTCGTAGCCATGTTTTTTAAATAAACCCTGCAGTTCCAGGGTAGCATCTGCCAGATCTTTTAGCCGGAAACAAATATCCTCAATAATAACAGTCGTTCCAGATTTTCTCACAGCACCGACCGAAGGCAACAAACCTTTACGCAGCTTCCAGTAAAGCAGGCGTGTTTTCTCTTCCTCAGTGAAGTCAGCAGGGTGAATCAATTTGGCTGTCTTCAATTTATGGAGACCTGCCTCCACTTTCTCAGAGAGTTTTTGAGAATCTGGGGCTTGAAATTCGCAAAGCAATGCGGCTGCTTTTTCGGGGAGAGATTTGATTTCTTTTGGAATACCAGGTTCATCCTGGATGGATCGTAGAGCCGCTCGATCCATAAGTTCCAGAGCCTGAGCTCCGGCCTTTTGCAAAGGTATGACCGTCTCGGTGGCTGACCGAATATCCTTAAAAAAGAGGAGAGCGGCTGATTTATGGGGATCATCTAGCAGAGTTTTCAGGCGAACCTTCGAAATGAATCCCAGTGTTCCTTCAGAACCAACCAATAAGTGACTTAGTATATCAATCGGTTTTTCATAATCGATGAGAGCATTTAGTGAATATCCCTGCGTGTTCTTGCGAGTGTACTTATCCCTGACCCGTTTGTAGAGGGTTTTATCGGCCAGGACACGTTCTCTCAGGTCAAGGAGACCCTGATGAATGTCGGGAGCCTGCTTTAAAAGTAGATCATCACTATTCTCATCAATGGTGTCATAGGTCTGTCCATTGGGCAGGACAAACCGCACAGTATCGAGGGTATGGTAGGCATTATCTTTCACACCACAGCACATGCCGCTGGCATTATTGGCAATAATTCCACCAATCATACAGGCATCCAATGATGCAGGATCCGGTCCAATTTTCCGACCATATCGGGCTAATCGCCGATTTACCTGACTGCCAATCAAGCCTGGTTCCAACTGAATGGTTCCCTGTTCCTTATCGAAGAAGAAATCCTGCCACTTCCTGCTGACCTCCACAAGAATCCCATCAGTGATTGATTGACCTGACAGGGACGTTCCAGCGGCTCTGAATACCAGAGGTATCTTACTTCGCTGAGAATATGAGAAGAGTTCGATGATTTCTTTTTCGTTCACAGGCTGTACGACAACTTTAGGAATCAGTCTGTAGAAACTGGCATCCCTGGCAAAACTGTGACGATCGATGAGACGTGCTTTAATCCGATCCTCAGGTAAGATTGTGCTCAAAGCTTCCAGCATTGCTTTCTCAGATTCCATTCAAGCATTCCCCTATGAATTTTTCACATATGCATCGTGCATGAAATGCACCAATCCATCAGCCAGACCGAATTGAGGTACGAATATTTCCTCAATCTCACCCCACTGCATGATGGATTTGAATATTTTTGAAGCATGTACAATTACATCGGCCCGGTCTGGTCGTAGATGTAACACTCTGATGCGCTCTTCAATGGTATAAGAATTGAGCATGGCATCAATCTCATTTAGTTCTGTATAACTAACAGGCATATCATTTTTACTGTTGGAGAGCCTGAGGATTTTATTCATGTTTCCGCCTGAGCCAATGGCACTAAGCTGAATATCTGCCGGGCAATGCTCTAAAATCCAGGCCTGCATATCATCCCATACAGCCTGGCTCACCTGTCCATTCAATAAACGGACAGACCCTATGGGGAAAGAGCGGGAAATCAATTTTTCACTCCTGGCAAAAAAGGTCAATTCTGTGCTACCACCACCGACATCAATATAGAGATAGGCCCTGTCAGGGTGGAGCGTTTCAGCGATATGGGATGCAAAAATCATTTCTGCTTCTTCGCCACCATCAATAATTTCCAGATTTAGTTGACTCTCCTGGCGAATTCTAGAGGCAATCCTGGCTCCGTTCTGCGCCTCACGCATGGCCGATGTTGCACAAGCTCGGTAATCCCTGGGCTCGTAAGCCTTTAGCAGATGTGAAAAGGCTATCAGGGTGGAAACAAGTTGTTCTTCTTTATGGGGAGAGATGGCTTGATCCTTAAACACATCCTCTCCGAGGCGAATGGGCATTCTCACCAGAGATTCCTTGGCAAAAACACAATGCTCCCCGGTGATCAAGACCTTGGATAGCAGGAGACGAACACCATTTGAACCAATATCAATAGCAGCATATTTTTGCTCTGAATCGGGGACCCAGTTGTTTTCAGGATCTCGTTTGGTAACACGAAACTTTTTTGATGATTTGGCCATGAAGCGTTTAGACAAGATTCTTTTTAGTCAGGTAGGTCAGCAATTTGCCACCCCTGTTAATCGCCTTAGGCCAGGTGCTGGTTTTAAATGTTATTCCTACAACAGCAGATGTCGGCATGCCCTCACGAAATTCTTTGCATAAGTTCCAGCATAGAGCATTGAAAGTCGGATTATGTCCAAAGAGCATCAATGTGTTTACATCATCATCGACATGGGAAATAATGTCAATCGCCCGGTCAATCCCACCAAAATGATAAAGTGGCTCCTGCTGGACGATATCTGTACTGGGATAATTTAAATTTTCGGCAAAGATCTTTGCTGTCTCAAGTGCCCGACAAGCTGGACTTGAAAGCATGAGATCAACCTGGTTTAAATCCCGGGCGAGATGCTCTGCAATGGCGGTCGCTTTTTCCACCCCATAATCAGCCAGACAGCGATTGAAATCGGAGAAGTCAGGTGCCACTTCAACTGCTTTGGAATGTCTGACGATAAACAAATTTTTCATAGTTCTATGTCCCAGCATGATATGGTAAAACATAGCACAAACTGACATGATCTGTTAGTGCGTTTTTGGGGGAGATGGTGGTTATTATCGTGGTGTGTAGGGTCGTAGCATGCTACGACCCTACATACCACCACGATCAAATATCAATTTTGCATTAAATTAAATAACACCGAATTTCTGGCCGACTTCGGTAAAGGCATTAATTGCCATATCAAGATGCTCGCGGGTGTGGGCGGCACTTATTTGAGTTCGAATTCTGGCTTCTCCTTTGGGCACGACCGGAAATGAAAAGCCAATGACATAGATGCCCTTCTCCAGCATAGCGGCGGCTATATCGGCTGCCAGCTTGGCATCGCCAAACATGATGGGGACAATGGGGTGTTCACCTGCTTTTATATCAAATCCTGCTGCTGTCATTTTCTCTCTAAAATATTTTGTATTTTCCTCCAGTTGCTGACGCAAATCGGAGGACTCGGACAGGAGATCAATGACAGCAATGCTGGCCGCTGTGATGGCTGGAGCCAGAGTATTACTAAACAGATAGGGTCGTGAGCGCTGTCTCAGCATATCGACGATTTCCTGACGAGCTGCTGTAAAACCACCACTTGCTCCCCCCATGGCTTTTCCAAGAGTTGAGGTGATGATATCAACGCGTCCCATGGCACCACGAAATTCATAGGAACCCCTTCCATTGGGTCCAAAAAATCCGGTAGCATGTGAATCATCGACATGAACGAGTGCATCATATTTTTCTGCAAGATCACAAATCTTATCTACCTGAGCGACATAGCCATCCATTGAGAAAACACCGTCTGTAGATATAAGACGCGTCCTGGCGTCTTGAGATTCTTTTAAGATGGATTCCAATTCGTCCATGTTGTTATTGGCATATCGATATCGCTTCGCTTTACAGAGACGTACACCATCAATAATAGAGGCATGATTTAGTTGGTCAGATATAATGGCGTCCTCTGGCCCCAGAATGGTCTCAAAGAGTCCACCATTGGCATCAAAGCAGGACGAATACAGGATGGCATCATCCAAGCCCAGGAAATCGGCAATTTTTCCTTCCAATTCTTTATGAATACTCTGGGTACCACAGATAAATCTCACGGAGCTTAGTCCAAATCCCCATTTGGCCAGGCCGTCCTGGGCTGCCTTTATCAGGCGGGGATGATTAGCAAGACCAAGATAGTTGTTGGCGCAGAAGTTTAGTACGGAGGCTCCCCCAACCTGAATTTCAGCACTTTGTTGCGACTCAATAACTCGTTCGGCTTTGAACAGACCAGCAGATTTAATCTCGGCTAGTTCTGCTTTCAGACGTGCTTTAGTTGTGCTCATAACGGCTCCTGATCTCAGGCATTAAATATTCAGAAAAAGCTTTGTCCAGATCATGCTTGGCTGACCAATTCCAGTCCGTTCTGGCCTGATCATCATTGATATCAGCCGGCCAGCTGTCAATAATTGACTGACGGTTGTCATTTATGACAAAATTGATATCAGCCTCTGGATAATAGGTTTTAACCTTTGCTAAAAACTCACCAGCAGAGGGATTAAATGCTTTCACATTATAAACCATCTGGGTCAAAGTGCTTTGCGGCGCAGCCATAAGCATTTCGATGGCAATAATGGCATCACTCATGGTCATAAATGGGATGGTGGCATCTTCCCTGACAAAACAGCTGTATGGTTCTCCTTTGGCAGCAGCATGAATCATTTCAGGTGCATAATCGCTGGTACCTCCGGCAGGAAGAGTGTGAGCGCTGATGATGCCAGGGAAGCGAATACTCCTAAAATCGACCAATCCTCTCGAATCACTAGCAGATAATCGTTTGTAGTAGTGACTGTAATAGTCCCCCAGGCTCTCACAATAGAGTTTATTGCAACCATACATGGTTTGGGGATGACGATAATCATCCTCCCGTATAGCGCCGATCGTGGATTTTTCTTCAAGAGTGGGGATTCCGTATACAGCAATTGAGCTGGGGAAGAAAAATTTCACTGAGTGGCCATGACTCTGAGCTTGTTCCATGGCCAGGTCCAAAAGATTCAAGGTCCCATCCACATTCACTTCGTGGGCGATAACTGGAGAAAATTCAGCCCGAGTACTTAGTAGTGCAGCCATATGATAGATGGCTTCAATCTGATATTGAGCATTTACCCGCTCCAACAGGTTACGATCCAGGATGTTGCCCACCAGGCAATCCAGAGTGCGTTCCTGAACAAATTCATCTGGCGTGCTCAGATCAATCCCAATTAGATTTCGGATGCCCTGATCGTATAGAGATCGAACCAGACCATGACCGATTTCACCATTCACCCCAGAAATCAAAATAATCGATTTACGCATTTGCTCTCTCCAGTACTCATATTCTTAAGCATTGAGAATAAATAAATTAAAAAAGTCCCCTGCTGGATTCAGCGAGGGGACTTAAAAAGCTGGTTTCAAAAAAGGTTGGTATTATTCGGTTGGAGCTTCATCCTTTGTCAAATACTCATTGATAGCTTCGTTAAATGTTTCCAGTGCTTTTACAGGAAGATTATCAATGTTATCATTTATACGACGGATAACCATGCGGGTGCTACTGGCATTTGTTTTCATCGTCGTCAATTCTTTTTTCATGGTCATGATAGATTTTTCAACCAATAACTCAGATGAGTCAATTTTAGTGGAGAACTCAAATATGATATTATTGATTGAATCCAATTGAGCTGTCATAGACATCAAGGCAGCCCTGTCTTCCATGAGGACAGAGTCCAGCATCACGCTTAAATTTTCAGCAAGATCATTCACTAAATCATCCTGTTGGGCTGCATTTTGAGCCTGGACATACTCAACCGTAGCCAGGTTAAATTTAGATGCACCACCCTCTGTAGGGATAAAGCTCAAGGTAGAACAAGATCCTAAGAAAAGCGCTGACAATAAAATTGAAATGGTAATGATTTTGTTCATTTGTATCCCCTTAATTGGAATGAATGATGTGTGCTCAAGTTGATCCAGGTCACACGATATTTGCTTTCGAAAAAAATAGCGTTTGCCACAACCAAGTCAAGGGAAAAGCAGAAATCATACCAAATTCTATACATAGACAGATCAGAGGAGATCTATTCCAAAATATGTGCTTAGTTTCTTTATTTCTTAGATTGGAATTTGGCTGGCTACTCTTTATCCTAACGGCCACAATACTTATCAAAAGAGAAGAGGAATTGAATATGGAATATCGTCGTTTAGGAAGTTCGGGCTTAAAAGTAAGCACCTTATCGTTTGGTTCATGGGTCACCTTTCAAGCCCAAGTCGATCTCTCACTGGCTGAAGAAATGATGAAAACCGCTTATGATGCCGGGGTTAATTTTTTTGACAATGCTGAAGTCTATGCCAATGGTGCCTCAGAGGAGATCATGGGTGATGCACTCAAGAAACTGGGTTGGAGTCGAGATACTTTTATTGTTTCGTCTAAGGCCTTCTGGGGTGGGCAGCTACCAACACAGAGAGGATTAAGCCGCAAACACCTAACAGATGCCTGCCATGCTGCGCTGGGCAGACTCAAGGTAGACTATTTAGATCTGTTTTTCTGTCACAGACCTGATGAATCAACACCCATTGAGGAAACCGTACGTGTCATGACTGATCTTATTCATCAAGGTAAGGTTCTGTATTGGGGGACTTCCGAATGGAGCGCGCAGCAAATTATGGAAGCCTATGGTGTTGCCCGTCAATATGGTCTGATCCCACCTACTATGGAACAACCTGAATACAATATGTTCCGCCGTGATTTTGTGGAATCTGATTACAGGAGGCTCTATACAGAAATTGGTCTGGGTACCACTATCTGGTCACCACTTGCTTCAGGTTTACTCACAGGGAAATACAGCCAGGGAATCCCAGACGATGCCAGGGTTAATCTACCTGGATATGGCTGGTTGAAGAGCATGGTTGAGTCACCTGAGGGTCAGGCTAAAATTCAGAAAGCTATTAAACTCCAGGAGATAGCCAACGATATCGGCCATTCCCTGACGAATATGTCATTGGCCTGGTGTGCCTCGAATCCCAATGTGAGCACAGTTATTCTGGGTGCCTCGAAAATGTCCCAATTGACTGAAAATTTAAAGGCACTGGATACCTTACCCGCTCTGACAGAGGAAGTCATGGATAAAATTGAGGCTGTGCTGGGTAATAAACCTGCTCCACCACCGCAGTTTTAGTTAAATCAGGAATTACTCGAGGATAAAGTCCAGGCCTTCGACAAAATCTCCTTCGGCGCTGGCTGTGACTGTAAAGCTAAGTTTGATTGGAGTGGAGTTCACTCCCAGGAATTCGAGTTGGCTCTCATCCACCCAGGCTTCATAGTCACCTGGCGGAATTTCCATAGAATAGTATGAGCCATCGGAGAAGGTACGCAGCGTAGATTCATACAAACCATCTGCACTTCGCACATGAATTCTTAATCCGGATATTGGAAGATACGCACCTCCAGTCAATTTATCCACGCGACCGTCGATAATTCCCGTTGTAAAAAATGGAATATCCAAAGTTTTATAACTATTTGGATCTAAAACAACAGAAAATTCTTTGTGCTTTGGCATGAGCAGAGGATTCATAATGTTTGCTTCATTGATAACGAAGTTATAGCGTCGATAAGGTTGCAGTTGGGATAAACGAGACATCCCTGATTTGGTGATTTGTCTGGTGGTAGCACGCTGAATACTCACAGCATTACCAGGCAGTAGTTCTTCGCCCTCATCGTAGATTCCTGAGTTATCCTCATCGACAAACATGCGAATGGAAGCACCTGCGCGGCCGACTTGTTGACGATTGTCCCAGAGAAATTCGCTATTTGGTCTATCCAGGGCAAGGGACCCTCTGACAGTTTGTGCGACAGCGTGACTCTCATTGGCATATTCTATTGAGCTTACACTTCTGAATTTTTCAGCATCCCAGGAAATTCCAAGTTCGTATGTACGGTTTTTTATTATTAAATCCTCTCCAATCGCCAGTTGAAATTTTAGCTTTTTGGATATTTGCTTTGTAACCTGGAAATTGAAGGATTCAAAATTTCCACCCACTGTATTATAAAACACATCGTTTCTTATATAAGTCCCCTGCAGTAATGGGTGATAGAGGGGGTTCCTTGGTATGGAGTAAACGATACTCAGTTGGGCATCGCTATGGACTGCAGCGGGGGAACCAGCTTGAAGTAATCTTTCTTCCTTCAGTCCATATCGAAATCTGAAACCCTTGAAGTTATTACTAAAATAAAGATCATAGCCCAGGATGTCAGAATTAGAAAAATTCTTCCAGCGACCATCAATACGCAAAATGATGGGATGTGTAAATATGGGAACTGGAAAGTATATACCTGCATTCAAAGTCTGGATATAGACGAGTGGATTCAGATTTCCTTCGTTCTGATAATATGTATAATCAAAGTTCCATGAGGAAGCTTGAGAACCACGGCCCTGAGTTGTCAGCTTATATAGCGATCCATATATAAGATCAAGGTTTAGTAGGAAATCTCCAGCAATCCGACTTGAAAATTGATTGTAAATAATAGGTCTATTTTGATTCTCTTTGCTGGCATAATCAATACCAATTTTGGAGCTTAACCACTTATTGACACCATATGAGAACGATAACTGAGTAAGATCTCTTTTCTCTGTATCGTCTGGATCAATACTTGTCTGAACCCCTCCGTTCAAATGGTATCTGAATTCACCTGGTGGGAGAAAACTGAAGGGTATATCAACCTGTCGATCCAATTCGATGACGTGTCCCTGTTTAGCATATATACGAATTTTAAATCTGGATAATCCATAATTCAGTGGTACGAAAAATCGATAATATCCAACATCATCAGCTGTGCTGACTTCAACGAGACGATCATTTTGATACAGCTCTATTTCAGCTTCAGGATCAGTATTGCCATCAATTATGTATTGGTCAAATGATGTCCGTGTGAGAATGGGCTCATTGGATACGCTGAATCCATGAATTGCTCTCTGGTTTAAGCCCTTTGTAGTCAACGCTCCAATACTGGCACGTGTAAAATAGGGACTTTCATCCTGGACATAACGCCATCGAAAACCACTTGCCTTAGCACTGGTACCAAATGCATTTGTTGTGGTGATAATATTCCCTTGGACATCACCAAATAGCAACTCACTACCAATACTGGTATTCAGATTCAAGTTCGTGTTATTTTTCGATGCAGTGCTAAATAGAGTGTAATCGAGAAAACCGCCATCAAGAATACGTGGATCTCGATTGGCCAGTAGCGGGTACCATTCGTCAGAAACCTGAGTATACTGCATTCTTCTTTGCTGGCTTCGTCTATTTTCATGGCGACTGATAATGGGCAAAACATGGGGCGTTTCCAGTTTCAAGACCAGTCTGCTTAAGTCAATTTTAAGATTGAGCGCAAATAGATCTTCTAAAACCTTGGCCTTGACATAAAAATCCACATCCTTGATTAAAAAATCCGAGGCATATAAGGTGGTCTTGTCAGCTTTGACATAGGCAGCGAAATTCGCGAAGTCCAGGAGATACGTGTTATCCTCATCGAGATAATAGCCACTTACACTGAAACTCTTGGCGCTGAGCGTGTAGTTTATGGCAAAGAGTTCAAATAATTCGGTAAGTGGATAGTAAAATTCACCATCCTTGGCAACGGCCACCAGTATTTCATCAATGACACCCAGATAGCGGAAGGACAGATAGACTTCTTCTTCCCAATCACCATCAGTTTCACTTTGATTGGCAAAAGCCGTGCTTCCAGACCATAAAAGACTGAAAACGATTAAAAATCGTGTTAGAATGTTCAATTAGATTTTAGTGAAACTGCCTCGGATCGTCTGTGGTTCGGTCGGGACAATTTCACTGGCGGGGATATCTGACCTACCAGAGGTCACAGTTAACAACACATCATAGCTCCCGGCTGCAAGATCACTAATATCCATGGTAAGACGCCGCAAACCATCGTAATAGATTGAGACAAATACTTTCTTATCCTGAACCAGTTTTCCCGATCCATCAAATACTTCGGCATGCATAGTACCCAGGAATGGTGCGTTACCACTCTTCGTGTAATCTACAAATATATTTGCAACCTGATCTTCGATAACCGGACGGAGCTTGAAGGGCAGCACACCAGAGGTAAGCTCACCATACTTATAAAATATCGAGGTGATCTGGTTGAATTGCATGGTGATCTGTGTGCTTATCCCGGTCTGATTTACAGCCCCAACTTCAGGGCTGACAGCACTGGAAGTTGTGATCAATCTGGACCAGTACATACCTGGCTCTATACCTCTTGGTGGTTTGGCAGTAACTCTTACGATCTGACGCTCACCTGGACCCAGGACAAAATTCTTTGGGAAGCCTCTCAGCCAATCGGTGGCGGAGTGCAAGTTTTCTTCTGCGGCATCATCGTAGATTAACTCAATGTCACCTGCTTTATTTGCTCTTGGATAGGCAAATTTAAAAGCCAGTTTGACTTCCTGAGGATCTTTGGAGTTGTTCATGATGAGAATGGTTTCAAAGCGTTGCTTATTGTCCAGAAATGCTGAAGTGGGTGAAATAGCTACCTGAGAAAACAGGCTTGAAAACATCATGGTAATTGTCAACACAACAAGGGTCAATTTTCTGCTAATCATATTTATCTCTCAGTTTAATAGTTTTGTTCTGTGTTATCTTGATATGTTAATCTAGATCGGGGCAGGAAACCAACTCGAAATATGATGTTAGGGGGTGCATATAAAAAAAGGGCTATGGAAATCCACAGCCCTTTGTGATACGATTATATGGTATATATAATCTTATTGATAAATCAGGGTCATTGACCAGGCACCACCACCGTTACCACCAGTACCTGAACCATTTCCTGTAGCAGTTGAGTATGCACCAGGACTCTGAGCAGCACCAACCACCAGGTCGCCACCAATCCAGAAGTTATAGGTTCCTGTACCACCACCACCGGCTGTTCCACTTAAATCTACAGTAGATACACCGCTGGTAAGCGAGGTTGCTGCAGAAGGCTGTGTTGTGATGTGACCAACTACATCAGGTGTAAAAGTCATGTTTTCAGTTGCGTTACCCAATACTGCTGTAGCATCAAAGGCCACTGTAACTGTTGCACCTTCTTCTCCACTAATGGCGATATTACCAGCAAGGGTAGTTCCACCAACATTGGCGTGAGCAGCACCACTAAGTGGATCTACAGTAGCCGTAGTACTTTTTGTTACATCACCGATTTGGATATCAGTATTTGAAGTATAACTAAGAGCAGTTATACCAACTGTAGCGCTAACGTCTAAATTCTGATCCTGTGCAAAACCAAAGCTAGCTATCAGGGTTACTACTAAAATTACGAGAGTCATCTTTTTCATTTTTATTCATCCTTTTTCAATTTTTCAATTTCGTTTCTCCGTCGAACGCCCTCTTTATATTCAACAATGGTGCCAAAGCGAGTGACCTATGTCTAATTCACTGTACTACAGTCAGTTACAGGTATTTTTGCGTTTATAAATGATTATTGATTACGATATTGGTCATCTTTATATGACAATAGATAGTGACATTGTGTTCGAAAAATATTACAGCTGTGTATTTTGGAAAACTTGCTAATAGTACTGAACGTATAAATCGACAGTACCTGAATAGGCACCTGAAGCAATCATACCCACATCAATATTCCCAAATATATAGAGGTAGGCAGTCACAATTTGAGGAGTGTGGGCATTACTTGGAGGTGTGGGAGGTGCACCTGCAGGTCCACTATCCCTCTCCCTCATTTGAAATCGGGCAGTATTTCCTACAGCCGTCACGGCTTGATTGATATCATTTACGCCATGATTGGCATATGCAAATTGGAGTGTTAGTGGCATTTTTTGAGCGGGGTAAGTGATATGCACTAAATCAGTGGGTGCCACCAGTGTCACTTCTACATCCAACTCCTCATTTCCACTGATAGCAAACACGCCCATACCACCATCACCAAGACCAACGGCCGTAATACCATCGCCGGCAAATACTTGTGGAAAAGCCATATCCGCATCTTTGGTGGCATCCAGAGAGCTGGCAACAT
>Ga0209576_1000196_pt1 | contig 52368 bp, 47 predicted proteins | sample SaaInlV_DNA_135m_FD_184686 | JGI IMG/M metagenome (GOLD analysis project Ga0209576, IMG submission 184686) | Marine microbial communities from expanding oxygen minimum zones in the Saanich Inlet - SI075_LV_DNA_135m (SPAdes) (version 2) | ecosystem: Environmental > Aquatic > Marine > Unclassified... | reverse complement strand
ATTCTATTTCATGTATTTCTTTTATGTGAAAGAAAAATAATTATAAAAAATGATACTATTCACATAACAGATTCAAAAAATCATATATTTACTTCATTTTTCAGTATCAATATTGCTATTATTGGTATAGCTACAACTTTTAATGCATGAGTGACTCATGTTAAAAATATATATGTATGTCACCATATATATTTTTTAAAATTAAAGAAGTTTTTAATATCTTTATTGTTAATCTTTGTAGGTATATAATCTCAGGTATCTTTTATAAACATAAAACTTATCATGTATACTATAGGTATAACGAAAAAAAGAATATAATATCAGTTATAATTTATTTTATTTGCTATAATAAATATAAATGAAACTATTAAGGGTGTAATAATTTGTAAAATATTTCATCATGCTGAAATAAGTGATGAATAAAAGTCTCTATCCTTGTCTTTTATATTCGTTAATTCATTAGCGTGTACTGCACACCGAAATGCTCAAAAAGCAAATCAATAAAATGCTCAGAATATATATATTCATAATATTGTGGATCAAAACAATAATAGTATTGTAAATGAAAGTATGAATATTGTATATCATATATAGTAAATACTTTTAACACTTTTCTTTATCTGTGAATATAGGTATCATAATCAATCAAATCATAAAAAAACAGTTGTGAAGAATATTATATTATAAATGATAACATTTGAAATATTAGATTCTAGTTTAAATATATATATACTTATGAATAAAGTAGAAATAAGATTTCAAAAATGATATATCCACATAAGGTATATCATTGCTTTATTTGATTTTGGAAAATCATTGAATTTCTTTTTTGTTAAATTGAACATTTTTTAATTTTTAAATATTACTCATACTATTATACAAATTGCTACTAATATAGTTACAAATATATCTTTTTTAGATGGTATTTCTTTAAGTATAAAATATCATAGTACATAAACAAAACTTAGATATAATAGGCTTATAAGGCTTGTGAGTACTACTCATAGTGTCGTATACATAGTAAGCGCTAATAATATTGAAATTACTATTATAGTATTTGCTCATATTAATAATTTTGCGTACTTTTTTGTTATTAATTTAATTTGACTAAATTCCCTTTTAAATAAGAGTAAAATAATTGCGATTGTTAATATAACAATAGTTTCTGTGAAATAAAAACTCGCAGGATTTAGTTTTGTAAGAAAATAAACTGTAGCAAAAACTTGGAAAGATTTAATGACTGAAGATGTTAATACCATCATACTATATTTATTTACCTTGAATTTTTTTATATCAATACTAGTTCATATTACTATAAAAGAAGCTAGTAGTGCGCTCATGAACGTAATTATATTAGCTCTTTCTGTTGCTATAAAAATGAATGCAATTATGATTGGAAAAACTTGAAATAACATAGCATAAGGTTGTAATACAGATACTTTTTCATTAGCATAAGCAGTTCTTCTTAAATAGTATGTAACATATAGTGCTAATGATGCTCATATTAATATTAAATAATCATTTATAGTTAATCAAGCTTCCTTGATATCATAATTAAAGATTCAAACAATAAAAAGTAATCATACTATTAATAAATGATATCCCCTATTCACTAATGTTTGTAGATTGTTTCCAATTACTTTGTTTTCAAGTATTTTTTTAGTTAATACCATTCAAGTTGCACTTAAAAATGATTGTATTACTCATATTATTAAGTTCATATTTTATTATTTTAAGTAATATCAAATTCAAATTAATATTGTAACAATAAATGCTAAAATAATTTGCTTTTTATCTGGTGTATCTTTCAGTATAAATTTCATTGCAATTATATTAAATATCAATCACACAAAACTTATTAGAGTAGCAATAAGCACTCATGAATTTTTAATAATATATAATCAAATAATAAATCATGCCCATCATAGTATTAATGAAATTCACCTAGATATATAAAATTGTTTTGATTGAGTTACAAATGATTTAAAGGAATCTTTTAATATAATAGCGACTATAATATATAATAATAAGGATAAAAATAAATTTATACTTAAATAATCTAAACTAGTATAGACTAAAAAAATGTATGCAATAATTAGAGTTGATATTCCTCTAAGTATCATTACTGCTGAATATGAAACTATTGTTTTTGGAATTTTGAAATTTTTAAAATCTACACTGAATAGTGTAATTATAAAAATAGTAAATATAGTAATAATTAAGGTACTTACGCTTGTTGAATTATTTGTTCCAAAAAATAAAAAAAATCAGACTAAAACTATAACTAATTTATCAAGGTTCGTATAAGGGAGTATTTCTGACAATTTTGTTTTCTTTAACACATTCATTTCAAGAAAATTAGCTAATCAGTTAATTAATATAATAATAGATATTAATCATAAGGTTTTATAATCACTGAATATTCATGTATTTATTCCCGAAAAATAGATCAATGTCCATACAATGAACAGACCAGATAGTGGCCATAATAATATATATAGACTATTTGATAATTTAGAATTATTTATAGCTTTTTTCCGGTGACTGCTTCATAAAGAGGCAAATAATGCACTAATTAATCAAAATAGTATATTCATTTTTTTATTTTAGTAAAAATCATATTCACACAAGTATAGTTACTATAAAAGTTAATAGTAAATTTCTTCCAGAAGGTTTATCTTTGAGTATTGTATATGAAAGTAATAGAGTAATTCATATTCATAGAAATGATAATAATACTGTTACTGATAATCATAGGTTCTTTATTACAACTAAGCTTAAAAACCAAGATAACCATCATAGAGATCATATGTATCTATTAATCCAAAATCATTTAGGTAATCATTTTAAAGTTTTAAATTCTCATAAAAATAAATTTAAAACAAATAATATAAAAAACCCACATAAAGCTGCTAGCATAAAATATATTATTTCTCAATACTTGATTACAATCCATCAACTTAATAGTGTAGTAATTGCTAATCATAACTCAACCGTTAAAATTTTTCATATATTTCTTGGGAATTTGAGAGTCTTAAAATCTATAGAAAATAATATTATTATAGAAATGGCTATTAGTGTAATTATTAAAGATAATATCGATACATCAGAAAATATAAAGAATGAAAATATTATAGTCAATATTTTGTTTACATTAGTATAAGGCATTATAACTGACATTTTCTCTTCTTTATATATTTTTTGAGCAATTCAAGTCCTAAACACAGCTATTAATAGCACTAAAAATGATAATCATAGTACATAATAGTCTAGATTACTTAGATCAATTCAGCTAAGAAAGAAATAAATTATTATTAAAAAAGCTACTAGATAACTTAAAATATCATGTGCTTTTCATCAAACTCAATAATTAAGGCTTTTTTTCCAATAGATATCGGAAAATCATTGTATAATTGTAGATATAATTGCGGTAAACATTTATTAATATTTATTTAAAATAAAATCAAATTCAAATTAATCCAATAACCATAAATGCAAGCATTATTTGTTTCCTGCTTGGTTTATCATTTAGTATATATTTCATTGAAAATACACTAAAAACAATTCATAAAAATCAAAGTAGTGTAGCAACTATAAGTCAAGAAGTTTCTATTATATATAGTCCAATCACGTATGCAATCCGTCCAAATGCTCATGCACCTACCCTGCTAACATAAAATGTTTTTGTTTGTGTGAATAAGCTTTTAAATGAATCTTTTAAAAGCAGTGCCACTATTGTAAATAGAACTAATTCATAAAATAAACTTAGTCCAGCAAAAGTTATATTTGAATAGCTTAGTAATATATATCATATTACTAATAGTACGCAAGCAGAGATAAGTCTATTTAATAGTATTAATCATACAGATTTTGGTACTTTAAGATTTTTAAAATCTATACTGAATGCTGTAATTAGTATTATTGTTAATATTGTAATTCAAAGTGTAATATTTGATACCTGATTTGAACTTCAATAGTATAGAAAAAAAGAAATTATAACTATAAATAGCTTGTCTAAATTGTCATATGGAAGAACTTCTGATAATTTTATATTTTTTAGAATAGTTAACTGTAAAAAAGTATTCATCATTTTTACTGTCATTGCTATAAATGCAATGATTAGTATTTTATAATCACCAAGAATACCATTATCTATTCAAAAAATAAATGACAATATTAAAACTATTATACTACCCAGAATGAAGGCATAGTATTTAAACATAGTTTTGGATAATTTTCACAGATCTAACGATTTTTTCCGAAAAGACCTTCATAATGAGTCCAGTCATGCTGTAATAACTCATAAAATAACTGGTATCATTATTTGAATTATAAATTAACTAAAAATATCCTTTAAAAAATCCACAATTTTTTCCCATAAACTTCTCATATCAATTTTCTTTCCATGTTTCTTTTCATCTACTTCTTTCAAATTATCTTTTATATCTATCGTATTTTCTTGTACTAATACAAGATTTTTATCTAAAACAGTCAAAAATCATGAAAATAAATTTAGTCCTAGTGCAGAGTCTGGATTTATTTTATTTGCAATTAGAGTAAGAGCTGAATCTAATTTAGTAATAGTTTGAAGTCTAAATATATCATCATGTAGTGCTCTAGAATAATCGTCTCTGGAAATTCTAAGCTCAATAGGTAAATAGTTATCAATATCTTTAATTTCTTCTAATTGGTCAATCTTTTCAAATATTTCTTTAATTGTAGTTTCATCTATATTTTCTCATTCAACTATCTTATTTGCAGTTTCTTTTGTTATAACTCATTTATCTATTAAATCTTTTAGGTCATTTAAGCTATCTTCTGCTTCTATTTCTACAGAAATTTTTTCCTTTACTTTTTGATGTTCAATGATTTTTTTATTATTCTCTTTAATATCCTTTTCAGATAATGCTTTTTTCTTTTTTTCTTCCTCATTCATAGCTCATGATTCAACTCCCATATAAATATTTTTAAAAATTAAATACTAGCTTATAATAGCATTTTTTTGATAATTTACAATTTAAATTTTTTATTTGTATTTTTTTTAAAAAATTATTATAATCAAATTAATTTATTATTTAAATTTTTTACTATGTTGAGATTTATTGTTCCATTTTTGTTATTTGCAGTACCTGCTTTTTGAATTAGTTCATTAGGTGCATCTGCTATTATCCCTGTTTGAGTTTTTGATATTATTTTAATAGGTTTATCTATTAGAATTGTATCTCCAAATACTGTTAGAACTGTAGAATTTTTAGGTAAATTTAATAGAATACTTAGACCATGATTCCATTTTATTATACCTTTTTTAGAATGGACAAAAAATCAAGTGCTATATAGAAAAAATTTCCCAGTTGAAGTAGAATGAGTTACACAAGATAACGTTACTGCTTATATCTGATTAAATGTTATATATTATGTTGATGATGATAATAATAATACTAAAAATGGTAATGTATTTAAATCTATCTACAATATAGACGACCCTAAAACAATGATGAGAGCAACTATTGATGAACAATTGAGAGCTATGATAGTTACATTCACTCATAAAAATATATTTGCAAAGAGAGAAGAAATTGGTCAGGCAATTGAAGTAAGGTTAAGAGAAAAATTATCTACATTTGGGTTTACTCTTGATTCTATTCAAGTAAGAGATGTTAAGTTAGAAAATACTGTAATGTCCGCTATGAACAAGATAATTGAAACTGAAAAATTTAAAGAAGCTGCATTTAATGAGGCTGAGGCGAAGAAAATAATGCAAGTAAAAGAAGCAGAAGCTGAAAAAGAATCTAAAATACTTCTATGAGAAGGTATGGCAGGTCAAAGAATGAAAATAGCTGAATGATTTAAGGAATCTGTTGATTTAATAAAACAAACTGATGACTCACTTAATGCTGAAAAAGTATTACAATTCTTATTAGACTCATCTAGAATTGAAACACTTGGTAGTATTTGAGCTCAAGACAATTCTAAATTAGTTTATTTAAATGAAAACTTAGAATGAAAAACTAGTAAATTAGTTGCTGGTAGTGATATAATGAAATAATAATTATTATTAAAAAGACTAAATTTATATTTAGTCTTTTTTAATTATTTTGTATTTTGGATTCTCTTATTTGTTTGAGTGTAGCATTTGCGGTAGCTAGATTATTGCATTCTTCTCATATGTCAAGACTTCAGGATTTTCTCTTACATACCGTTGTTAATTGCTCTATATCTTTTTTTGAGCTACCTATAGTATGGCTTATTCATTTTGATTTAATACAATGTCATTGACATTTATTTTTTGAGTCCCCTTCTTCTCATAAGTCAATATTTAGTCAAGAAGCTTGATTTTTTAAGTTATTAGTCATATTTATTCTGGTTTTTTATAATAGTATCATCTATGTAATCTCCTAAAAGTTTCGATTATCCAACTTATGTAATATTTAGGAGATAATACTAAGTCTTGAGCATGTAGTAGACTATAATCGTATCAGGCAAACTTTCTTTTGAATTTAGTTACTCATGCTATTGGGTGATTTGGATTATTGTCTGGTGCTACTCACCAAAAATTATATAGAGTACATCATTCTTCTTTTGCTTTTTTAATTGCCGCCCATTGGCATAGATAATTTGGAGAAAATTTAGGGTTTCTTATGTCGGATGCTGCTATATAATATACACATGTTTTTCAGAACTTGATAGTCATTAGTATTGACTCAATTCTTCACTCGTAACTAGCTGATATTGTGGATATATTATCTCAGAATACTTTGTATAAATTTTTAATAAAATCAGATGAAAAGGCTGAGTATTTTTTCTTACCATTTGTTCTTTTAGAATGGTTGTAATGCATTTCTATTAGTTTTTCTATATGATCAATTTTATTATCTATTCTAATTTCTACTCATTCTTTTATAGCTCTATTTATATAATACCTATCCTTCTTCTTTATATTACTCAATAATTCTTCAGTTGTCTTATTTAAATCAAGCAAATGTGTATCTTCTGCATGTTCATGCATTGGAGCATTAATGAAATTAAGTTTTTTAAAATTGTTTTTATTAACTAGAGTGTTAGTTTGAGTAGAATTAATTCTGATAAAACTCATATCATCATAATTTGCAAGAATGATTAATTCTTCCAGTATAGAATTAAATATTTTATAAAAATCTCATTTAATAAGTGGTCCGTGTGGTATAAAATAATAGTTTCCTCTTTTTGCATGAACTTTTATTATTAAAAAAATTCATATGAGTTTAGATTCTGAATAAATTCAATATCTGACTATTTTTTTGCATGCTAATTCTTGGAATTCTCACCATTCCCATGATTGTAAAAAGCTATAAAATTCTAAGTTCGAATTAATTACGAATTGATCCCATATATTTCTATTTAATATTTCTTTAAGTCTGTACATTATACTTCAAATTTATTTAATAATTCAACTATATTTTTAAGATCTTTTTTACTTATAAGTGAGTGGTTTGGTAATGTAAGAATTTGTTCACTTATTCTTTCTGCATTCGGGCAAGATCATAATTTGTATTTAGCTTCAACTAAGTTTACTCACATAGGTACAATATTTGTTCATGACCAAGTATTTCAGAGTAGTATACTATTTTTTCTCATATATGAGTATAATTCTTCTTTTATTAGAGTATTTTCTACTATAATAGGAAATCTAAATCAATTGTAGTCATTCAAATCTTTAAATATTATTTCTATATTTTTATTATTTAGATATTTTAAGTAATAATTAGAATTATCTAATCTGATTTTTGTATAATGCTTTATTTTTTTTAATTCCCTCAATGCTAGATAGGCTAGTGAGTTTGGAAATGCTAATGAAAAATTTTTAGAAGCAAATCTTTTTTCTCTATATGTTAATACTTCGGTTATTAATCATAATTTTCTAGAAAAGTGAATAATTAATCTTCAGATTTTCAAAAAATCATATAGCTTATACGCTAAATATCACAAAATATCATAATTTAAATTTCTCCATACTAGCAAGGGCTTAACTGACTGCAATTCATTCTTTATGAATCATATTTTTGTAAAATATTGAGAGTTATTTATGATTAAAAATCATCAAGTAACACTTGAAATAACTTTATCTCTTCATGTAGAAAAAATTGCAAAATCTCATTCAATTTTTTGATTATTTCATAGGCTATGTGCGCAGTCTTCGATTACTAGAATTTTTTCTTTTTTAGCTAATTTTAATATTTCTTTATAGTATTTTACTTGTTTTCAGAATGTATGTTGTATTATTATTACTTTAGTTTTCTTTGTAATTTTAGTCTTCAAATCTTTTATATCTAAACCTAGGCTTTCTGGCTCTATATCACAATATATTGGATTTCATCATATATTTAGTACTGCATTTACTACAACAGAGCATGTATATCAACTAACTATTATTTCATCATTATTATCTATTCAAATTAGTTTTAGGGCGTTATGTATAGCATTTCTTCAGCTGTATAAAGATATGATTTTTGAATCATCTAGTTCTTGAATTTTTAATAGTTTTTCTTCAATTTGTTTTACATAATTAACTTTATACGAGTTAATTATTCAAAAAGTAAGCATATAAAAACTACTATACATTTGAGTAAATGATACTGTAGTAAAAAATTCTGATATCAATGTTTTATTAAACACTAGTCGTAAAGTTATTTATATATTTTCTTGTTCCTCTTCATTCAAAGAGAATTACACTTTTTTTGTCTATTTCGCTAATATTGTTAATTATAGAGGTAGTGTTATATCAACCGTCAAATAGTCAATTTAAGAAATCTGGCTTATAGTTAACTCATATGTATAGTATTTTATCAGAAAGTTTAGATTTAGCTATTTTTTTTCATAGCTTATAATGAATTTTTCTTGATTTTTTACCTAATTCTAATATATCATCTAGTATTAATATTTTTTCTCACTCGTAACTATGTAGTACATCTAAACCAGCTAATAATCATTCTTCTGAAAGATTGTAGGTATCGTCAATTAATGTATATTTTTTTGACTTAATTAGAGATAGCGTATTTTTTGGACTCTCTACATTTTTTATATATTTTTTTATTTCATTTGTCTTTAATCCTATATCGTAACAAAATGCTAATACTCAAGTAAGATTTATTATGTTATGTATTCAGATTAATCATACATTTAGCTTAATCTCTTTTCATTTGTATTCAAATTTGAATTCTGTTTTTCAATTTTTTACTCACGTTATTTTAAATTTCGTATCTGATCATTTACAGTTTCAATACTTAACTAATTTAAGTTCCTTATTATATGATAGTTCAGAAATTTCTTTATTATTCCAATTAACATACATTATTCATTTGTTTTTTAAAACACTTTTCATTATTTCACTCTTCCCCTTTTTTATATTTTTTAGTGATCCAAAAAGTCATAAATGTTGATTTCAAATTCATGTTAAAAATCAATACTTATGATTTACTATTTTTCATAATAAATCTATTTCACCTATTTTGTATGCTCACATTTCTGCGACGAAATATTTAAAATTATTATTTAAATATTTACTTACTATGCCAGCAACTCACAATTCTGAATTTATATTATCTGGTGTTTTTAGAGTAGTTCAGTCTTGTATTAAAATTGATGCCAAGTAATCTTTAATTGATGATTTACCATAACTTCATGTAATTCATATTTTTATAGGCTTATTGTATTTTTTTGATATAGATATAGCTTTTTTAATTTTAAAATATTTTAATAAATTTACTAGTGGTAGTGTTATTAGAATAACAAAGAAAATTACTATAGGAGCAAATAAATAGATACTAAGAATATATGAATATATATGGTTTCATAATTCTCTTGTAATAATATAGTACAAATCTCAATAAAATCATAGCAAAAGTACAAGAAGAGTTAATAAAAGTCTTCATGTAATTTTTGGAGCTAATATTCTTTTAGAAAATATTTTACGAATAACAAATAAGTTTTGTATTAATAAAAATACAAATAATACATTATAAATTATTATTTCAAAAGGTGAATTTACAAAAACTATAAAAGAAACTAGTAAAAGAGGTAATTCAATTACTGTCCATATATTAACTAGTGCTGAATTTCATTGTGGAGTAAATAAATATTCCTTAAATCTGTCCCATCTATAGTCCTTTAATTGAATAGTATAAAACCAAAATGCGTATTTATAGAATAATGGCAATATTGCAAGAATAAGTAATAAGTAATGTTCAACTATCATTTTAATTTATTTAAATATTATTTAGAAATGTATTTACCAATTTTTCTGGACTAGTGATATGAATTCAATGTTTTTCATTTTCTAGCACTATCATTTTAGAATTTTTAATCATTTTTCTGATTAGTAGTCCATCACTTAGAGGTGTATACGTGTCTTTCTCTCACCATATAAGAAGTGTATTTTGACTTATATCTGGAACTATATCTTGTAGATCAGATTTAATCATATTTAGATATGTTTGTTTCATATATGGATTATTTTCAGAAGCTAAATAATCTTGTCATCATATAAATCTATAAAAAATTGTTCTTATATAATTAAAGCCAGGTACTTTTTTAAGAGGCTTAAATATTTTTACTAAGATAGTCAAGACTTTTCTTTTGTCCCCTCTTTTTTTATCATTTCTAATTCAAGCTGAATTATTTAAAACTAATCTAGAAATTTTAATTTTATTTCTGTTTGCTATTTTTATTGCTATTGCTCATCAATTACTATGTCACCATAATATAATATTATCTAATCCTAAGTCTTTTATAAATTCTTCTACTATCGTTGCATATTCATCCAAGTCATGCACTTTATTTAGTTTAGTTTTTCAAAATCAAGGTAGATCTGGTATGATAACATTGTATCATCTACTAAATAGTATTTCTCATACTGACAACCAGCTCTGACTAGATCATCACCATCAATGGAGTATGATAATTGTATTAGTATTTTCATTATTAATCCAATCTTCATAATGGATTTCAAGATTTTCCTTTTTTACCCTTAGGTCTTCAATTTTTTGCATAAAAAATAGTAACTAATTTATTAGTTACTATTTTAGAGATATTATGTATTTAATCAAGATTATTATATTATTTTGCACAACGGAAACCTACATTATTATATTGACTTGTTCATAAAAATGATACGGATAATGAATATATTCCAGCATATGAATTACTCGTTGCGCGTGCTCATCTTGCAAACACTCTATCATTTTGAAACGTTCATATATTATATATTCTTCAAATTCAATTGCTTGCGTTTAAACTCTGAATTCACGGTCAAATATTTGAATAAGTATATCAGTTACTATAATTACATACTGGGGATATATCAGATAAGTAATAACTATCCCATGATCATAAAAAGTCAGTTCTTCAGCAAACTTGTGATTGCATTGTATTAAAATCAGATCCGTCAAGAGTATTTGCTCAATTCACAAGTTCCCACAAATTTCAAGATAAGTCCCAAATTTCTTCTCAGTTTGATAAAATTAATTTATTTCTTTGGTCTACACAATTTGTATTTCATGTAGTTGTTGCCTATCTTCTTCATGTTATTGGAGAGTCTGATATATGATCAATATTGCATCACATTAATGGCTCATCAGATACACCATTATATATAAAATTTTGTCATACTATAGCCCCACTCCAATTCACAGCTTGTTGTTCAATATTTCTAGCAACCGTCATCCATTCATTATTAGTAATTAAATGATATCAGTTTCACATACTTTTACATGCTTCAATAGCTTCTTGTTGTGATATTTCTGCGATAGGAAATTTTCAAGAGACACTAACTGGAAGTTTTGATCATGAATATGTTATTGTATTCCAATCTGAAGATCAAAGTATCGTATTAGGAGTATCTCAATAAGAATCCGCATAACTCATCTCATACTTAGCAACACAAAAGGTAGTTTGTCATAATTCCCTATTTCATGGTACTGGGATAAATCATGTAGAACATTCTTCTGGTGCTATAAAGTTTTGACTTAAAGCTAGAGTTTCCATTGTTCAGTATAAGTCATTTACTGTTCATGATTTTTTTGATGTATCTGATAAATACATATCTATTGTTCATGTATTAGTTCTCAAATCTACTGTTCAAGTTTCTATTTGATTTAATGGTTTATTTGTAACTTGCTCTAATAATATTCACAAAGTTTTTCACTTAGTTCTTGGAAATCTATTTGTTAAATCTGCTGCATAAGTATTAGCTACTAATGAAGCTATCCCCCCTGACAAGGGGGCTAGGGGGTTATTAGCTATCTCTGTTCAGTCTTCTAAAAATCACATAACTTGGTATGTAGTTTTAGTTCAGTTAATTCTATAGGTATAATTACTATCATCTAATGGATCTTTTCATCCTCCATGTACTCATATTCTATTTAATGTATCTTCTCATATTGATCACTGATATCATACTATTACTCATGTAGATTCTAGAGTTATTACATCATCTGGTATTGGTAATTTTGATCATTTAATTAAATAGAGTTCTAATTGCAAATCTATATTTGATAGATCGGATACTCTAACTGAATCTCTTGCATCTTTTGAATATCATTGCAAGCTAATAAAGGCGATAGTTCATAGTATTGCTAGTATTGTAATTACTACTATTAGTTCTACTAATGTGAAGGCTTTTTTTTGTATATTCATAAATAGTTTTAATTAGGTATTTCTTATATCTTTAATATAAGGTTTTTAGGATATATTACAAGAAAAATCACTTTACATTTAAGTAAAGTGATTTCAAATATAATTATTATGTTTTTCTAACAGGAGCAATTCTAATATTCATTTTTTTTGTTCATTTACCGCTAAATGCAATTTCTGCTAATTCTCATGTAAGAGATGTGATTATCCCATTTCAAAATTTTGGATGATTTACTTTGTCTCACCTATTAAACTTGGAAACATAGTTATTTGCAAGAGTTTTTATTTTAGGTTTTCATGTAAATCATCATGTACAAGATCAAAAATCTACTGATTCTGTATTTCAAGATAGACTTGTTCAGAAATAAGAATTTCAGCTGCTTAAGTATTCTCATAAATCATAATTTATCAGATATTCTATTGGTATTTCTTTTAAAAATCTTGATTCTGGATTTCTTACATAATCTCAAAAGTGAAATCTTTCTTTTGCTCTTGAAATATATAATTCTTCCCTAGCTCTTGTCATTGCTACATACATAAGTCTTCTTTCTTCCTCTAGGGCTTGTGCATCATTTACTGATCTAAAACTTGGGAAAATTCCATCTTCTAATCATGTTAAAAATACTCTTTTTTCCTCTAATCATTTAGATGTATGAATAGTCATTAGAGTTACATAATCTGGCCTTTCATCGTTTTTATCCATATCAGTAATCAACGCTACTTCCTCTAAAAATTGTGCTAAACTTTCTCTCGGATCCATTCAATTGTATTCTGTTGCTACATTTACAAGTTCATCTATATTTTCTAGTTTTGCTGTTTTTTCTTCACTAGACAATCAGTCAGTTATATATTCTTCGTATTTAATTGAGCTGATTATTTCTCTAATTAGTTCAGAAACAACTTTTTTTCATGAAAATTTCACTAAATTGTGTAAGATGCAGTGAAATTCTCAAATTGCTTTTTTTGCTCACGGTTTTAATTCTTCTACTTCATCTATATTTTCTAATATTTGAGGGTATGATAATCAATAATTATCCTTGTATATGTCTAGAATCTCAATTGATTTTGCTCATATTTTTCTTGTCGGTGTATTTATTACTCTTTTCATAGAAACTAAGTCATTTCTATTGTGTATTATTCTTAAGTATCAGAGTAAATCTTTTATTTCCTTTCTGTCGTAAAATTTTTGTCCTCATATTACTCTATAAGGAATATTTGCAATCATTAGTGCTTCTTCTATTTTTCTGGATTGTGCGTTGGTTCTATATAGTATCAGATTATCAATATAGCTTCACTCCTTTTCCTTTATTATATTTGTAATAATACTAGCTTCTGTTTTATCATCTGGTGCTTCTATATAACTAATATGTTCACCATCATCATTTTCAGTCCATAGATTCTTCTTAATTCATGATATATTATTTTGTATTACTGCATTTGCTCAGGCTATTATTTTTTTAGTAGATCTATAGTTTTGTTCTAGTTTAATAATTAAAGCGTCTGAATAATCTTTTCTAAAATTTATGATATTAGTCATATCTGCTCATCTCCAAGAGTAAATAGATTGACTATCATCTCATACTACAGCAAGGTTTCTATATCTTTGTGCTAGCAATTTTACAATTTCATATTGTGGAGCATTTGTATCTTGATACTCATCTACCATTAAATACTTATATTTTTCTTGATATTCATTTAATATTTTTGGTATTCTTAACAGTGCAAGTGTTTTAACAAGTATATCATCAAAATCTAGTGCATTATTTAGACTAAGGTCTTTTTCATACTCTAAGTACGCTTGAAATACTACTTCTTTTATACTTGAATCTACTTCTGATTCATATCATTTAGCTGTAATTAAACTATTTTTTGCATTACTTATATAAAATGCTACTTGTCTAGCTGGAAATTCTTTTTCTTCTAATTTCAGTTTATTTTTTATAATTCATTTTAAAACTGATAATTTATCTGATTCATCATATATTACAAAATCTTTTTTAAGTCAGATTCATAATTCTTCTGGTAAATATCTAGATAATATGTCTTTTAATATAAATATTCAAATTCAGTGGAATGTTCATAATAATGGGAATGCTGATTTAGAATATAAACTTCTAGGCGTTTCTACTCATAGAGTTTTTGCTACTCTTTCTCTCATTTCAGACGCAGCCTTATTAGTAAATGTAACCATCATTATTTCGTTTGGGTTTATTCATTTATCTCTTATCATATATTCAACTCTAGCTGTTAGTGTTGCAGTTTTTCAACTACCAGCTCAGGCAATGATTAATAGTGGTCATTCGATTTTATTTTTTGCTTCTTCTTGCTTTGGGTTTAAGTTCATTTATATTTTTTAGTTTTATTGCTGTTATAAAAATATCTATAAAATAATATTTTTCAATGATTTTTTAGTTTTTATGTTAAAAAATTAGACATTGATTTTTAGTATTTATTAGTTATAATAATATTAGTAAATAAAAAAAATAATAATGACTGAAAAACCATCAATTTGAGATAAAGATATGACTGTAATTCCTTGATCAAGTGTGCATTCAGAAACATGAGAAATATCTAATTTAGATTTATGAAAATGTAGAGAATTAGTAAAAAAAAGAATAGTTACAGCATTAGAGTACAAATACGTAAATCAAGTAAAAGATATAACCTGACCATTAGCTGAATCAATTGCATGTAAAGCATTATCTTTTAAGAAAGTCAGAAAGAGAAATAATAAATGACATGATGCTTTGTGACCTAATTGAGAAGAATTAGAAATAAAAATGTGAAGAATTTGAAATGCGGCTATTGTAAAAAGAGCTCAATTAGATGCTATTGATACTAGTTGATTTTATAGTTTGGTATTTTATAGAACAAAAAATAATATTCCACCATCACATTTTTTAATAAAGGCTAATGAAGAAAATATGCTTGTTAGTCCTGAATCATATTTAAAGAGAAATATTTCTATTGAGACAATATTTTTATTCCCAAAATACTTTATGGTTTATTGGTATAATACAAGTTTAGTAAGGGAAAGAATTCTTAAATCATGAATTAGATTAAAGCCCATTTGTCGTACTAATGCATATGATTTGTTAGATAATCAAGAAATCTGTGGTCATTTTCCTATAGAACAAGAAAATTTAGAAAAAAAAGTGTGAAAACACCAAATAGATATACATAGAATTATAAGAATATAAACTTTTTTTTATGAAAAGGATTATTGATTTTTAAAAACTTATTTATATACTTCCCTAAAACTTAAAACTAAAAATATATATGGAACAAAAATGAATTAAAAAATGAGATATTATAGAAAATATCTTAATAGAAAAACTTGTATTTTGATGAAAATGATTTGCTAGATTAAAACATGAAAATCCAGAACTAGATTGAAGAGTTATATTTGTAACTGGTTGAGCAATACCTTGAACTATTGCAAATTTAAGAGTACTGAAAAAGAAAAAATCCTTTTTAGATACACAAATAGTCGATATAGTAAAAAAATCTAATATTGAAATAGAGCATCCTAGTAATAAATATTGAATGTCAGGATGATGGAAGTGGATTAATATTCCATATGAAGAACAATTAAAAATCAAGGAAGAACAAGTTAAAGAAGCTTTAAATATTGTAGAACAAAAACAAAAAAATTTAAATTTTCTAGAAATCCAAGCTTCTCCAACAATTGATGGTTATAGAAATAAGGTAGAATTTAGTTTTTGAAAATATTTATCAGCTAGATATTGAATAGAAGAACATTTTAATCTTTGATTTCATAAACAAGGCGAATTTTCAAAAATTCAAGATATGGATGGTTGCCCACTTATAGATGAAATTCAGAATGAAATTTATAGAGAAATAAAAGATTTTTCTAAGACTTTGGGGTTGCCAGTTTATGATTCAATGAGAGCTGAATGATTTTTTAGACATTTAATGATTAGAAGAACACACTTTGCTGATGAAATGATGATTTTATTATCATTTAACCCTGAATATTTTGAGAAAAATACAAAATTAGATAAAGACGAGAAATTAAGATTAATAAAGGAATTTTTAGTTAGTTTAGCTAGTAAATATTCTATAATTAAATCTATTTATTTTTCTCATAACCCTAATAAAGCTGATGTTTGTATTTGAGATTTAGAATTAATTTATGGAACTGAGACAATAAAAGAAAATTTACAAGGACTGAGTTTCAATATTTCGCCTACTTCTTTTTTCCAAACTAACTCTACATGAGCTGAAAAATTATATTCTATGGTATTAGATTATGCTCACAAAGATAAATTGAAAGACTATAAAGTACTTGATCTGTATGGTTGAACAGGAACTATATGAATGATTTTTGCCAAAGCTTGAGCTAAATATGTTAGTTCGGTAGAACTTGTTAAATCTGCAAGTCGTGATTGAGAAAAAAATGCAAAGGCTAACTGAATTCTTAATATGGATTTTATTAATTCAAAAGTAGAGGATTTTTTAGATAAATATATAAATGATTGAAATACTGCAGATTTATTAATAATTGATCCACCTAGAGCGTGAATGCATCCAGATGCTTTGCCTAATATTTTGAAATTTAATACTAAACAAATAATTTACGTAAGTTGTAATCCTTCTACTCTCGCTAGGGATTTATGATATATTTTAGATAATTCTGAATATAAAATAGAAAAAATCCAAGCAATGGATATGTTTCCACATACACATCATATAGAAACTATTGTTAGTTTAATCAAATAAAAAAGAGACATCCTTGTCTCTTTTTAGTTTTTAAGCTTGATAACATATATGAATAGAATGTGCCGTCATAAATGCGGCTTCTATAGTATTTTCATCAAGTTCAATATTTGGCCATAATTTATCCATACGTTTTCTCATGCCCTGGCTAATAATTATACTTTCACCATATTTTAATTCATTTTCCTTAAATATGATAAATATAATGGCTATTTGATATATAATATCTTTAGAAAATTCAAAGACGTCATCGTCTGAGTATCCCATAAATTTAAAAGTTATTGAATCAATCTTGGTCCAATCTAAATTTTCTAGGCCGGCTTCTTTTATATAAAATTGGATTCTTTTCTTTGTTTTATTACCGCGCTTTTTAGTATTCATTATTTTTCCTATTTTGGTTTTGATTTTTGTCTGTACTAGATTTATATTGTAAATATATAAAATGTCAAATATTTGCATTCAGCTTGTATATATGATAATATTATAATAATTAAATATTTACTTAAATTAATATGAATTCTAAGGAATTACTAGATAATATACTAAATCATGCTTCAGAAATGAATTATTCAGATATTCATATTAATACTGGTGAATACATAAGTATTAGAGATAAGTCATGAAAAATAGAAAAAATAAGTGAAATTAAAATTAACTCTAAATCAATAAATCTTGAGATAATGACTCAAGAAGCTGTTATTTCAATCATTACTGCAATAGCTGGTGATGACTGATTCAAAAAATTTGAAGAACATATGGAGTTAGATAGCTCTTATAAAATAGAATGATGAGACAGGTATAGAATAAATTGTTATATGGATACAGCTTGATATTCAATTGCTATTAGAAGTATTGCAAAAAATATACCTAGTTTAGAAGAGCTATGATTATGAAAAAATATCATGGAAATGTGTCATAAATCTAAATGATTAATATTGATGACCTGACCAACTTGATCAGGTAAATCTACAAATCTTGCTTCAATGGTGGATTATATTAATAAAAATTTTAAAAAACATATTATTACCATAGAGGATCCTGTAGAATTTGAATTCAAATCATGACAATCACTTGTTAATCAAAGAGAAATTGGTAACCATACGAAATGATTTCCAAATGCAATTAAGGCTGCCTTAAGAGAAGATCCTGATGTTATTATGATTTGAGAAATGAGAGATCCTGAAACAATAAAAGCTGCTATAACTTTAGCTGAAACATGACATTTGGTCTTTTCTACCCTACATACTAATGATTCAGTACAAACTGTTGATAGAATTGTTGATGTATTTCCTGGGCCACAACAAAAACAAATAAGAATGCAATTAGCAATGAGTTTGGTATGAATAATATCTCAAAGATTAGTTTCTAGATCAGATAAGGAATGAAGAATAGCTGCAAGAGAAATAATGACATCTAATGATGCAGTTAGAAACTTAATTATTGCATGAAAAACTCATCAATTATATAGCGTATTGGAAGTTGGACAAAAACAATGAATGATACTTATGGATAAGTATTTACTAGCACTATTTAAAAAATGAATAATTTCTAAAGATACTCTTTTGAGTTATGTTAGAGATAAGGATGGTATTTCTATGATGATAAATAATTAAAAAAATGTTAGATATAAATATATTAAAAAATTCTGGCTTCTTTAAAGAAATAATTCTTGAAAAATGAGATATTCTTTTTAAGGAGTGAGAAATTGATAATAATATCTACATAATATTAATTTGAGAATTAAGAGTAGAAAAATTTACTTCTAAGTTAAAAAATGAAACTAAGGTTCTCGCTTATTTAGAAAAAAATGATGTTTTTTGAGAAGCTTCTCTTAACGATAATTTACCTAAATGAGTTAATATATCTGCAAAAAGTAAATCTTTGCTTTTAGCAATAAATGCTAAGGAGTGAATGGATTCATTTTGAAGTAAATATCCAGACGAGGCTTTTAAATTACTGAAATATATGATATATTTGGCTAATAAAAGACTTTCAGAAGCTAATTATTTAATTACAGCAGCATTCAAAATTAGTAGTGAAATTAGGGCACTTGAGAATATATCAAATAAAAAAATATTTGAAGTATTAGAAATGCTTAAAAATTCAGTTGAAGTTGATGATATTATTTACTATGAAGCTAATCCTGTAATGGAAAACTATGTTACTCTAAAATATGATACAAGACAAAAATGAGTAATGCAAAATGAAGTAAAAGAAATCACTAACACAAAGTTAGATATGCTAGATTTAAAAGTGGCTAATTTTAGCAACTATACACAGAAATTAAGTATTTGAAATAATAATCTTTGAATCTTGATATTTCTCAAGAAAAATGATAATTTTGACGAATCTGATAAAAAGGTTCTTTTTACTACTTCAGCTGCAGTTGCATGATTAATAAAACAAAAGCAACTTATGGATGAGGAAAGAGATAAAGAATATATGGAAGAATAAAAAAACAATGAATTACTCATTGTTTTTTTTATTATATACTTCTAATAGATTAATTAAATCATAGTCTCATTTTAAAGCTTTGTGCATTGAAATGATACTTGGTGTTCAGCTAGCTAATAGTAGTTTATTTCAGTTAAGTTCTGTTATTTTATTTGCTACTTCTATACTATTATATCTTGGTGAAGAATCTGATACATATGAATTATCATGTTCCTCATCAATTATTATTAATCATAAATTAGTATATGGGTAAAATAGAGCTGAACGAGTTCATATTATAATTCTAGCATTATTGTTATTTATATCTAACCAATACTTTGTTTTTGTAGCATCTGTAATTGTGGAGTTAATGATTATTACACTTTCTCAAAATACTTTTTTTATTTTTGTTGAAATTTGATTACTAAGAATTATTTCAGGTATGAGTAGTAAAGATTGCTTTCATTCATTTAAGTATTTTTTAATTAATTTAATATATATCTCTGTTTTTCAGCTTCAGGTTAATCAATACAATAAATTTTTATTATTTTTAGAGCTACTAATTTGATTGAAAGCAGTTTCTTGTGAATTAGATAATTTTAAATCATGAATAAATGAGTAATTATAACTAATACTCGTTTGTTTTTCTATTTCGGCATTTATTTTATTGTTTTTAATTTTTGTAGTTAGGTTTTTTGGGAAGAATAAGTTATGGGAATTATGTATAGCTGTAAAATAATTAGATGCAATCCATCATAATAATTTTAATCTATAGCCAGATAGAAAAATAGTAGTATTTTTAATTGATATTATTTCTTTTATTTTACTATCATCAAAATTAGTAGTTATAGATTTTTTTATAGTTAAAATAACTCAAATCTCTGTGCTAGATTTAAATGGAATTTCGAGAATTTGTCATACTTTTATTGAATTAGTGAATTCAATTGGAATTTTATATATAAGTCCTAAATCATCAAAACTTTTAGAAAATGCTGAAATAACTGCGTACATATTAATATTTAACTAAACTATTAATTTTATATCATTTTAATTTATCACTTCAGTTTAAGAATGTTAAATCTATTACGAAGTTTAATGATTCTACTATTCATCATAACTTTTCTACTAAGTCAACTGATGCTCTGGCTGTTCATCATGTTGCAAGTAAATCATCTATTATTGCTATTTTGTCTCATGAGTTAATAGAATCTATATGAATTTCAAAAGTGTTAGTACCATATTCTAAATCATATTTTTGTGAGATTGTTTCAAAAGGTAATTTTCACTTTTTTCTTACTGGGATAAAAGGAATTCATAGTTTATAAGAAAGTGCTCAAGCAAATATAAATCATCTAGCATCTAGTGCGACTAATTTATCAATTCAATCAAGGGATTTGGAGAATTCTTCTATTACGTGATTAAACGCATCTATATCAGATAAGATAGGTGTAATATCCTTAAATGATATTCATTCAATGGGGAAATCTTTTACATCTCTAATATAATTTTCTATATTCATAATTCCTAGTTAATTTTTATATCTGGATTTGTAATACCCATATCAGTTAATGCTTTTAGCATCAATACTAAGTTATCACTTTTTTTCAATTGATTTTTTGCTGCCCAGTCATTAGTTCAAATATGAAGATTATTATCTTTCATATGTAGTGTTGTTTTATCTCATCTAATAGAAAAAGTAAGTGATCATGCAGCTCAATTTTCCTTTAATTTATTTACAAATGATTTTACATCGAATGCAGATGATGAGGTTACATTTGTATCTAAATGCTGAGTAGCTATTTTCTCATTATCTCAAAATACATCATCTAAATCTTCATTTGATATTTCTTTTTTTTCTACTTTATTGCTTGTCGTATTTTCAGTTTGTTTAGCAGTAGTAATTTTCTCTATATTTTTAACTTCTGGTTTTGATTTTTGGATATTAGATGCTTCAATAATATTGTTCTCAGGATTATATCAATTTAATATTTTTAATACTCATACAAGAAATGTAATATTTTCATCTAGAGAATTTTTGGTTTTTGAATATGCGTCGTCTAAAGTATCTAATATTGTTATATAGTCGCTTATATCTTCTCATTTTTTTATTAATTCTAATGCACTATTTTTAGTAAAAAATAGCAATTCTTTAAAAAACAACTTGATATTTTTTCAGTCAGATGTATTTTTATCTAATATTTCTAATACACTATTATCTTTGCTTAAAAGCTTCTTTAAAAATATTTGTAGTGTATCATCATCAACAATTTCTAGTTTTTCTACTATTTTTTCATAATTTAGTTCTCAGTCAAAAATTAATTGTTCAAATAATGAAATGGCATTTCTTAATCATCCAGAAGAATGTTTAACTATATAGTTAATAGATTTTTCATCTGTTTTTATTTTTTCTTCTTTTGCTATATGTAATAATCTATCATTTATATCTGTATCTGATATTCTCTTGAAATCATATCTTTGACAGCGTGATATAATGGTTTCAGGTACTTTATGAGTTTCTGTTGTTGCTAAAATAAATTTTACATGCTTAGGTGGCTCCTCAAGTATCTTTAAAAGAGCATTAAATGCTCATTTACTCAACATATGTACTTCATCTACTATATATATCTTATATTTAGTTTTTGTTGGAGAAAACTGAGCTCTTTCGATAATAGCTCTTATGTTATCAACTCAAGTATAGCTTGCTGCATCTATTTCTATTATATCAATTAGCTTTTCGTCAGCAAAATCTAAACAAATACTACACTTCAAACATGGATTTCATTTCTTGGAATTTTCACAATTTACTGTTTTTGCAAATAATCTAGCAGTTGAGGTTTTTCATGTTCATCTTGGTCCACAAAATAAATATGCTCATACTGTTTTCTTATTTTCAATGGCTTTTTGTAATGTTTCTTTTACAAATGATTGTCATACAAGATTTGTAAAGTCAGATGGTCTATATTTAAGGTAAAGTGACATATATTTATATAATTGTTATTTTATTATTTTATTATCATCAATTCATTTAAGAACTTGTTCTATTATAGTTTTATCATGCCATTCAACAGCTCACTGGTTCGTTATCATTAAGTGTTCATCTCATTTTCATGCTATCAATATTAGATCTCATTTTTCTGCTTTTATTATTGCGGTTTGGATAGCTTCCTTTCTGGTTGGAATAATCCAAAAATTATCTCATTCCTTTCTTTCAATACCTGGTAGAATATCTTTTATGATATCTTCAATTTTTTCTGAATAATCATCATCTTGTGTTAATATTACAATGTCTGACATTCTAGATACAATTTCTCACATAATTGATCTTTTAGTTTTATCTCTATCTCATGTTGCTCAAAAAACTGTTATAATTTTTTTTATTCAGTCAAATCATTTAATAGTTTCTAATACTTTTTCTAATGCATCAGGAGTATGTGCATAATCTACAATAATATGCTTTCATTCTATGTTATCTACTGATTCAAGTCTTCCCGGTATTCATTCAACTACTTTTATCATCTCAGAAATCTCATCTCATTTTATTCATAGAGAAATAAATACTCCTATTGCAGCTAATATATTTTGGATATTAAAATCTCATTTTAACTTAGTTTCAATATTAATATCTGGTCATGCAACTTTAACTGAAAATTTAGTTAAAGTTATATCTTTGTTTATATCTTTTGCCACTAGATTAACCGATGATCAAATTCAATAGGTATATAGTGAATCAAATGTTTCAGCTAAAAATAATTCTGAATATTCACTATTGAAGTTTATAATTGCTGTCTTTTTAATTCATGGTTTTCTTTTATACCTAATTAACTTTTGGAAAAGTTGTAACTTTGTATTTACGTAATCCTTCATAGTTTTATGTAAATCCAAGTGATCTTGAGTAATATTAGTTAATACCGCAATATCATATTCTATTCCCCATATTCTATTCATTTTGATTCAGTGGCTGGCGGTTTCAATAATAGCTATTTCACATCCCTCTGATTTTGCTATTTTTAATAATCTTTGAAGTTCAAAAGCATCTGGTGATGTCATTTTGGTGTCATTTTGATATTCATTATTATTTATAATAATATTAACAGTAGAAAACATAAAAACTTTTTTTCATGCCTTTCTAAGTCATTTAGCAATTATATTACATGTTGTTGTTTTTCAATTTGTTCATGTAACTCATATAATTGTCATGTTTTTACTAGGAAATCAATAGTAAATATTTGCCAATATTGCTCTTAGTTTATGATAAAGTAATCTTAACGGATTATCTAATGCAACTAATTTTTTTATTTTTTCTAACATCCTAATTTTTAAAGGTTTAAACTATTTATTTTATACTTATTTTCTCGTAATTTACAATAGTAATATATATTTATTACAAAATGAATAAATTATGTTTACTTATTTAGGAATATAGATATAATATATTTTACGATTAGTCCATAAACATTGTATATAATATTCAAAGTAACAATATTTAATGTTTAAGCTAATAATCACGGTATTAATTATATGTTATAAAATAATATCCCTTTCTTACAATTTTCTTGCAATTACATTATAATATATAATTACTTTTATATTTTTAATTTTTTGATTATGAAAACTAAAAAATTTTCAAGCGTAATGATTATACTAGCATTACTCATTTCATTTACATTTACAAATCTTACTTATTCTCAATGAGGTAATGGTTGATGAGGTGACTCAGGCTGATCTACTTCTGATTGATGAGGTGATTCAGGCTGATGAGATACTGGATGAGATAGTTCAGGTTCTGATAGTACATGATGATGAGATACCTGATGAGATAATTCTGGTTCTGATAGTGATTGAACAGATACAGGATGAGATAGTTCAGGTTCTGATAATACATGAAGTGATTCTACTGGTTGAGATAATTCTTGATCAGAAAATAGTAGTTGAAACTGAGGTACTTGAGCCTGATGATGATGAGGTGATCAAGTTAGAAGTATGTTATGAGAAATTACACAGCTAAAAGCTAGAATAAGTCAGGATTCTTTGAATTCAGCTAATTGACTAATGAATCGTATAAATAATCTTTTTTGAACTGGAACTACAGAGGAAGATCAGTTAAGATATCAGATGTTATTACAAAAAATTGAACAATTGAAACTTAACACGGGTACCAAGATGCAAATCTTTGATGTTATGCAGTATTTGGAATTAAGAATAAAGTTTAAAATCTGAATTTTGGAGGATCTATGAACATTAGAATGAGTTATGACTCAGGAAGAAATAGCTAATGCTAATGTAGTTAAAAACAATTTTGAAATAAAACTTGAGGCTAAGGATAATGATGAAAAAAAGTTTGAACTAGAACATTTTTTGTGACAAATAAGTACAACAAAGGAAATGTTATGAAATATTTATTTCGATGAAGCAGCTAGAGAAAAATCTCAAAATATGCTTCAATATATTGAAATGAAGATGTATCAAAGAATGGAAGAATTAGAGAATGAGTAAAATGCTTAAAAAAAGACCGTTTCGGTCTTTTTTTAATAACTATAATCTCCTCTTATACCTAATTCCTTAATTAATTTATCTCATTCATTTAATTCTAAATTATATTCTCTTATTCATGGTTGTTTGTATAGTTTAAAATCATAATCTCTACATTCTAAATTTTTAATTTTGTAATCTATATCGTAATGTGTTGACTCTAATACTCTTGTATCTTGATAATATTCTAGCAGAGTAAAATTATCAAATTTTGTGACTTTTAATCAGTCTTGTTTTTGTACTATAACATCTTTTGGTAGCAAAACCCTAATATAAGACTTATTTACTCATTTTCATTGAATATTGATTATATCTTTTTTATCCGTAACTCAGTACTTATCTAATAAATCATTAACCTTTTGTTCTTCAAATTTAGAAAAAAAGTGTGTTCTAAAAATACTTAATTTTGTATCTATACTACAATCGGGATTTTGTTCAACAGTTTTTTTGTATTTAAGTTCTATATATCTATCTGATTTATTACCTCATATAGATGTATATACAGGATATGCAAAATCTAGTGTTTCAGAGAAATTTATTTCTCAATTTAGTCATAATTTCCATAATAAATTATTTTCTTCTGGATTAAACGAATATATTACAAGATCTCTTGTGTTAATATTTTTCATTATAATGTCCAAATAAGCATAATAATCTTTTTCCTGCTCTAATACAGAATAAAATTTATTTGCAAAATCAAATAATATTTGTTTTGGTGTTCACAGAGTTCACACCTGAAAAACTTTTGCTTCTACTAATGTAGAGATAATAAGTGAGAAATTATCTTCATTGATAGTTTCTCATAATTTTTCAAATTCTATTCATCAGGTTAATTTTAGAAAATCTTTAATTGTATTCTGATTTATGTAAATTATTCAGTCAACTTCCTTATTAATTTTATCTAGGAAAAAATTTATACTTTTAGAACTTGATTCAAAATTAACAAAATAGTTTGAATCCCTTAATCAAAAAGTGTTAGTTATTCTATCTAGTCATTCAGGTGCAGGTTTTTTATCAGTGTATACTTTATTTATTTCCCATTCATACGCGTAGACATCTGATTTTTCAAAATCTACTATCTGTCATTTTTTAAATGTAATAGTAGCAAGACTTCAAATAAATCATCATGTTGGTCTTATTTCGTCATTATTTTGGAATAAAACTAAATATTTTCTTTCATCCTTATGTCCTAAAATATTTAAAAAATTATCATAATCCTTGTTAAGAATATCTAAGAATTTGTAAGCACTTATTAGTTTTGATTTTGCATATGAAAATTTAGTTTCTAAGTCTTTGTCATAAATTATTCAAACACTTTCATAACTTATAATAACATCTGATAATAATAAAGTAATGTCTGAAAAGTCAGTCCTAAGATTTGATAACAAATTTGTAATGCGGATATCCTTAATTCATCAAGTAGTTTCTATAAAGTCCTTAGTTGCTACATAGATTTGAATTCATTTATCCAATAGTTTAGTTAAATTTTTTCATCATTGAAGAATATAATATCATTTTTCTATATTTTCATTAGGAATTAATAGAAATGGTTTAAATAATATATCTCATGTAATAAAATCTAATCTTGCATTATTTATTGATTTTTTTATATAATTTATATCTCAAGAATTGTCTTTTATTGATAAAATTTTGTCATATCATGAATTGATTTTACTTTCTACAACAAATTTATCTATAACTAAAAGGCAGGCTAAAAAGATTAGTACATATCAAAAATTCTTAAAAAATCTTTTTGTAAATATTACTCTTTTTTTAAAGACTGAAAGAGGTTTTCAACTAATTGAATATCTTCATTTCAATGAAAAGTATATTTTTTTGTATATTGGTACTCTGTGAGAAATATCAATATCCTTTAATCTTTTACTAGTAATAACTGAATCAAAATTTTTAGTTGTGTTTTTTTTGATTTGAGAAGATTTACTTGTTGATATATCCAAATCTCATAACTCTTCAAATATGTCATTTAGTCAATTTATATCTTTTTTATTTGCATTTAATTCATTAGCTTTATGGATATCAGTAATATCTAAATTACTTTCTAAATCATCTTTTATATCATTTATATTATTATCCATTAGTGCTTATGTATAATTAGTATTAATATTGTTTTATTTATTTTACATAAAAGTGCTAATTCTACAAGAAAAAGATATATTTTTCCTCACAAAAAAACTCCCATTATATTGGGAGTTTTGAGTTAAGGCTTATATTCACATACTATCTCTAATAATATTTACTTCGTGTAATAATGATTGATCATTTTTAATTAATTTTTCTAGTTTATTGCAAGAATATAGAACAGCAGCATGATTTCTACCAGAAAATATATTTCATATTCTTTCATAAGTATAATGCATTTTTGTTTTCAAAAGATACATTGATACTTGTCTAGGAATCATAAATTCCTTTTTTCTATTCTCTCAAAGTATTCATTCTACTTCAATACCAAAATGTTCTCATACAGTTCTAATAATATCTTCGTAACTTTTAATTGTTGTTTTTTGTGGTGATTTTACACTTCCTAATATGTCAGTTGTGAAACTAAGTTTCTTTAATTTTTCGGCTATTCTAGGTAGAGTAGGTGTAACTCATGATAGCTCATATTCTGCTAACATTTGATTAAGAACTCATTCTAATTCTCTAACGTTTTCAGTTACGTTAGCTGCGATAAATTCAGCTACATCTTGAGGAATCATGAATTCACTTGATCTAGCTTTTTCTTGTAATATAGCTAATCTAGTTTCAAAATCTGGTCTACCAATATCTACAATAATACCCCATTCAAATCTACTTCTAAGTCTAGGTTCTAGATTTTCTAATTCTTTTGGTGCTCTATCTCAAGATATAACTATTTGCTTATTAGATTCATATAATATATTAAAAATATTATATAATTCATTTTGTGTTTGTTCTTTTTTTGCTAGAAATTGTACATCATCAATAATAAGTACATCTACTTCTCTATATTTAAGTCTAAGTCTTTCTATACTTCTCTTTTTAACCGCAGTAACATATTCAGTAATAAACTTATCAGCAGTAATATATGCTATATTTTTATCTTTGAATTTTTTAATAATTTCATTTCAAGCAGCCTGTAATAAGTGAGTTTTTCAAAGTCATACATCACCATATATATATAATGGATTATATGATTTACCTGGATTTCTACATACAGCTTCACAGGCAGAATATGCTAATTGACTATCTGCTCAAACAATAAAGTTTTTTAGATTATATCTTTCATTTACATTTTTACTTGCAGCAGTATTAGGCTGAAAAGATGTATTATCAGAATTAGCAGTTTTTTTAGATTTAGTAGATTTTTTAGATACTTCTTTATAGAATACTCAACAGTCAATAACATCAGTATTAGATGGATTTTCTATATTTTCATCTATTTTGAATGAGATCTTTTCTATTTCTCTTGATTCTAATTGTGTAGCATTTAATATTTCCTTGTAAAATTTAGCTTCTAGGTTATCTTTCATAAATCCAGATACCACTCAGAAAACTATTTCTTTTTCATTTAACTCTAAGATAGAGATTTTTCTAAAGTATACAAGAAAATCTTGTTTTTTTAATGTATCGATTATGTTAATAACGATATTTTTTAGTTTATATTGTTTTTGCATTTCTTTAATTAAAAATATATATTTAAATTAATATTAATTGTTGTTTTTATTTATTCAGATTAAATCTTCTAATCTGACTGTAAACAGTTTAACTGAATAAAAATTTTAGTCAAAATAATATTTTCCCTTGACTGTCTTTTGTGTTTAAAAATTGTAAACAATATAAGAGTTCCGTACATAGTGCTAGTCATTTGTGACTTTTTAACATTTTGAACAAAATAGTAGTCAAGTTTTTTTTATAAAAAAATAATTAGATATTTAGACCTTTTTATATATAATATCGCCGTGAGAGAAGGTATCTACCTTGTACTTGTTACAAGGAGGAAAGTCTGGACATCGTGAGGAAAGCACAGAAGATAACAACTTCGGTTTAAGCATATAAATATTAAAGCTTAAATACCACTAGTACCGCAGAGACTATACTAATTAGCTTTGGCTAATAAAATGTGAAAAGACATATGATGTTATTTATTATTACTGCTTAGCTTGCTTCGCCAGATAATTTTTAGCTACATATGAATGACTGTAGTGATACAGTTTATTGGTAAACTGTGTGTGATGCAATGGGAATGGTTCTATATTAAGAGCAATTCCTCTAATTCTAAATATAGAATACTCAGCTTGATCCAATGAGTGATTATTGGACTAGATAGATTGATACCGAGATACAGAATCCGGCTTATTACTCTCACATTTAAAATTAAAATTATAATATGAAACTAGTGTTTACGTGAATACAATGATGTTGAAAATGAACTCAAGCAAGGCTACTTGTTGATAATTATGGGTTTACATTATTAGAAATGGGACAAGAACTTAGAAATATAGTTAGTTCTGGATCTGAGCTTGGACTTAAAATTAAATGAATACTAGAGTCTTGAGCCTTAGTTAGTTCTGACATAGTATGAGAAATAATGAAAGAAGTTTTAGCTAATCAAAGTAATGAAAATTTAATACTTGATTGATTTATTAGAAACGAATGAAACAAAAAATCTTTAGAAAAACTAGTAGATAATTATCAAGTAGTTTTCTTTGAATTATCAAAAGAAAAAGCAATTGAAAGACTTCTAGGCAGAATGTACAATCCAAGTACTGGTGAAACATTTATAGCTTGAACAAAAGCTGATCCAGAAACATGAGATGAGCTTATAGTAAGAAAAGATGATAATGAAGAATCTATTCTAAAAAGAATCGATGAATACATGAATAACACTCTTCCAACGGCAGAGTTACAAAGAAAAGAATGAAGGGTGATTTCTATAAATGCTGATCAGTCTATAAGCGAAGTAGCTAGTGAAATGGTTGAAAAATTATGATTAAATAAATAAAAATACTATAAAATGATATGATTTCAATTAGGTAGAGAATATAAGCTTTCTATAGCTGAAATATTAGCAGTTTTTCCAAAATGAAAAAATGTTTATTTGTCTAAAGATTTTTTGATATTAGAAAATATAAAAAATAAAGATGCATTAAATAATGCAAATAAATTATGATGAACTATAAAGATAGTAGAGATATTTAATTCTACTACAAATAATAACTGGATATCTAATATTACTGATATTGCTTTAGAATCTGAATGAAAGTTTAAATATTGATTAAGTATATTCTGACACAAGAAAAATCTGAGAGAAATATTAATCAAGCAAAAAAAAGAACTTAAGTGAAATAATATATCTTCTAGGTTTATCAATAAAGATTTTAAAAACTTGAGTTCTGCTCAAATTATAGCAGAGAAATTGATAAATAAAACTACAGATTTTAATTATATATACACAAATAATAATGTGTATTTTTGAAGAAGTATATGGATACAAGATATTAATGCATATTCAAAAAGAGATTATTCCAAGGATAGGGATATGCAAACTGGTATGCTTCCACCAAAATTGTGTCAAATGATGATAAATTTGTCTGGATGAAATATCATATATGACCCGTTTGTGTGACTCTGAACAGTTTTGATAGAGGCTCTATTAATTTGAGCAAAGGAAGTGTATGGAAGTGATATAAGTGATAAAATGGTTGAAGTTTCTTCAAGTAATTTAAAAAACTTCAAAAAATCATCAAATATAGATACTGTATTCCAAATTGAAAAGCTTAATTCCAAGTTTATTGAAGAATCTGGAATACTTAGAGATGAAAAAATAGATTCAATAGTAACAGAATGATATTTGTGAGAAATAATGACAAGAAAAAATATATGTATAGATAGAATTGATAAACAGAAAAAATCATTATTAGAACTTTATGAAAGATTCTTTAAATGATTAAAGAAAATTAAATACAAAGGAAATCTAGTTATCTGCTTCCCTTTTTGGGAAATGAATTGAAAATATATTTATTTTAGTGAAATATATAGTCTATTATGAAAATTTTGTGATATAGAGAGACTATTTCCGAAATGATATGAAGTTGAAACTACTAAATCAGGTAGTTTATTATATAAAAGAGATAAACAGTTAGTTTGAAGAGAAATTTTTAAACTTAAAATAAAATAAAGAGTCTTAATTTTAAAGACTCTTTTATTTTATTAATTCTCATTTTAATATATATCTATCTAATTCTATAATTTTTACTTTAACTAAATCTCAAATACTAACTCATTCAATTTCCTTAAACCTTACTTCCTTAAAATTCCTTGTTCTTCAAATGAATTCTCAATCTTTTTCTCATGATATTAGTACTTCCTCAATTTTTCATAGCATTAAATTATTTCTTTTAGTTACGCTTTCTAGTAATTCATCATTTAATTTATGCCATCTAATAGCTTTTTCTTCATTACTTATATCATCTGGATAGATTTTTTCAGCAATTGTTCCTTTTCTAACTGAATATCTAGCATTATATGTAAAATCAAATTTACATTCTTTAAATGCGTCAACTGTCTTTGAAAACATTTGCTCTGTTTCTCATGAATATCAGACTATAATATCTGTTGAAATAGAAAAATTTTCATCTCTAGTTCTTAAATAAAGTATCATATTTTTAAAATCTTCATAGTTGTGTTTTCTATTCATTTTTTTAAGCATTTCATTTGATCACGATTGTAATGCAAAGTGTAGATAGTTACACATTTTATCTAAATCGAAATGAGCATCAAGTATATCTTGGGTCATATCGTGAGGATTGCTTGATGTAAATCTAATTCTATCTAATCATTCTATTTTATTTATTTCTTCTAATAATTCTCTAAATGGAGATTTTCATAGTCAGTCATTCCATTTTCATTTTTCTTCATTCCAATATTTTCTATCTATCCATTGTTTTCAGTATGAATTAACATTTTGTCCTACAAGTGTTATTTCTTTTGCTCAATTATTAACTGCTTCTTTTGCTTCTATTACAATATCTTTTATTGTTCTAGAATTTTCCTTTCATCTAGTATAAGGTACAATACAAAAACTACAGTAGTTATCACATCAAGTCTGAATTATAATAGTAGCTTGTGCGGGATTTTCTCTAAGTTGTTTAGATTTTAAATAATCATCAAAAGAATGATCTTTTCATATGTTTTCTCATAATATATGAGTTAATATAAAAGGTAAATACTTAGTCTCTTCAATTCTAAGAGTAAAATCTAGCTTATTATCAGATCTAGGAAATAATTTATCATCATTATTGAATATTCATGATTCATTTTTGAGTATATTTATTTTTTTAGCTTTATTTTTATCTCTTTTATAATTTTCTAAATATTTTCAATCTATTCATGTTTTTCTTACCATGCATCCAGTTATTCATACCAGTATAGATTTATTATTTTTTTCATTTTCTTTATGTATTTCTTCTAGCATTCAAAATACTTTGTCTTCTCATTTTTGTCTAACAGAACATGTATTAAAAATCACTAAGTCTGCATCTCTCCAGTCAGATATTTTAATAAAACCAGATTGTAATAAAACCATATTGATTTTTTCACTATCTGCTTGATTCATTGCGCATCAAAATGTCTGAATATAGTATTTCCTCATGACTTATATTAAAAATATTTTTTGTATTATATGAGAAAAAAAAAGACAAGCAAGTTTGTCTTTTTTAATACTAATTTAATTTATTATCAATATTTATCAAGAAGTTCAATTTTTTCTTCAAATTTTTCCTTTTCTTGATGTGAAAAATAAAAACGTTTAAATCATTTTGATTTGTAAAATTTAATTAATACTTTCACAGATTCATAATCATTGCTATCTAATATATGTGATATAAGTTTAAAACGATTCTTAAATTTTCAGAATTCAATAAGTTTTTTAACTACAAGAGATCAGTGTCACATATCGAATATTTTTTCACTAACTGATATATGTATTTCTTTCCAATTATCTTTGTTAAGGTTTTTGTAAAGCTTTAGTAATTTTTCAATAGAATTTTGGTCTTGGCTCTTTAATATATATATTAGTAATGATTTTCATACTCCGTCAATTCATAATCTTTCTATTTTTTTCATTTCTATACTTCAATATCACATATCTATTAGCTTGTTACTAACAATACTTTTAATTTTTATCCACTCAGCTATAAACAGTTCTTCATATAATTTTACTAGTTCTTCTATAACTTTTTTATCTTCACTATCTAATATTTGAATTAATAAATCTGCGTTTGTTTTACAAATTCAGATCTCTTCAATTTTACGAAGTACCAATTGTCATCATCAAGCGTTTATAACTATTTTACTAGTAGATGGATTAAGTTTTTTCCAGTCCTTAATATCCATATTTTGATACATCTCTAAAAATGCCAATTGAGTACATGATTTCCCATCTCTTAGTAAATAGTTCCATAAGCTTTTATGGAACTTAGCAATCTTTTTTTCCTGAATTGTAGATAATACTAACTCTGATGCAAATTGTATTCACTCTCATGTTTCTATAAAATCTAATAAATCTTGTGATATTTCTAAGTGAGATCTGTCTATACCATCATTTTGTAATGCTCTTTCATTAGATTGTTTTATTGAATCAATAATATCTAGAATATCCTCTGGTATATATTTTTTATATTTGACCTGCACAATTTGCAGTGCAGCCTCAATATTCAAAAGACTGCATTCTCAGTCATCATATTGTAAATTATTATCTTTACAAAAAACTTTATAGTCACTCCTGAAGGTTTCATCATTCAGATATTCATTTATATGTCCCTCTAATTCTCAATTATGAATTTTTACAAGATTAGTTAGATGTCTTTCCAACTTAGTTATATGAATTGTTTTAGTACTATTAATTAAAAAGGTTCTGTCTAAAGTTTTATCACTCATTTATTAAAATAAAAAAAATATATATTATTACTATAATAGTATATATTCTTTTGTAAAGTCTAATATTTTTTAATCTTTAAGTTGATAAGTTTCACATCAATTTGCTTTTATAAAGTCTTCTGCTTCATTTCATGAATGATGTTTGTATTTTTCTTTGTAAACTATTTTTTTTATTCATGCAGCGATTATAGCCCTAGTACAATCAAAACATGGTTGATATGTAGAATAGAGTGTTGCTCAATAAATTTTTATTCAATTTCTTGCTGCCCAAACTATTGCATTCATTTCAGCATGTATTTCATATTTATATGACCAATCATGGTGATCTTTTGTGTATTCTCATTTCCAATAATCACTACAGTTTACGTATCAAGCTGGTGTTCAATTGTATCATGTAGATAGTATTCTTGTGTCTTGAACAATTACAGCTCATGTATGTCTAGAAACACATTTTGATCACTTTGCAATTTCATATGCAATATTTAAAAAATTTTTATCACTTAACATAATATTATTCTGTTATTCAAGTACTAGTTATCCCTGTTGAAGTTATAGCTCATGAATTTGTTATTCAACTACCAGTTGTTGTTGAAAATGTATCTGACAACTCAGATACTGTATCAATAAGCCCTTTTACATCATTAATCGCTCATGTAGCTGTATTAATGAAATCTTTAGCGTCTTCAAATGAATCCCTTACTTGGTCTATTTCATCTTTTACATCTTCATAAGTATTTTGAGCTTCTCAAACTGTATCTCTGAAATAATCTATATTTTCTTTTGTAACTTCAAGTCACATCTTAAAATTATCCTTGAATTCTTCTGCTCAACTGAAAACTTTTGAATATGTATCTTGGATTTCATCCTCTGTTGGAACGTGAGTTATTGTTTCATTGAATGTTCATCTAAATTGTAGTACAAAATTATTAAATCATTTAATTCATAGTGCATGTTCTATATATCATGCCACTAGAGGGACATTAAATATCAATAAAACATAAGCAGTAAAAAATATTACTAGTGATAATATTAATTTGTTAATCATAAAAAGGTAAAAAAAGATATATTAATGCAAATATATCTTTTTTTTATTAATAATCAATATTAATTCTTATCTCATAATAAATCTGAGACATTTAACTTACTTTTCTTTAAATCTTTGTTTAAATCAACTATTTCAGTATCTTTAATAGTGTTAGTTTGAATTATTTTTCAATTATTTTTATGAAGAGCTTTTTTAAGTTTTTCTACATTATCAGTTGATAATCATTTGTTATTTAAATCAATAGATAACACTTCTGATTTAATCATAGAATGTTTTCAACATTTAGCGCACTCTATATCAATGTTTATTGTAGAACCAGCAGCTCAAATAATATCAATATTTCAATCTGTAACAGATCACTCGCAACCAGGACATTTATATCATTTAATTATAGATTCTATCATTCATTTAAGAGATTGATAATTCATATTTTTAAATTATTATTTAAATTTATATACATATATTAACATAACTATACACAGATATCAACTTAAAATAGTATTATTAAATTGACAAATAGATTAATAGTCATTTAATACATTTTGTAGTCTTTTAATCGATTCATTAGCTCATAGGATATACATAAGTTCTAGTGCTCAAGGTGAAAAAGTTTCTCCACTTAATGCACATCTTACAGGCCATAATACTTGACCATTTTTCATTTCTGCTACTTTTATTTTTTCTATAAATATATTTTTAATATCATCCATAGTATCGAAATCACTTCATTTTTCAGTTAATATATCAAGAGTTAATTGAAGTCATTTTTTTACTAAATCAATATCAGTGATTTTCATTTTTTGGTTTACTAGCAATTCTTCAGAAGGTATTTTTGATTCATTATAGAAGAAACTTGTAAATTCTTTGTATTCAGAAAAATACTTTATCCTAGTTTTTATCTCACTAAGTATTTTTTTATTATATTCTTCAGAATTAGCTGTAAATATTTCATAAAACTCTTTATCGTATTGTGATAAGTATATTGATAACTTATCATAAATATAGTCTATATCTAGAGATTTAAGGTAATGAGAATTGAAAAAATCTAATCTATCAGTATCAAATACAGCTCAGGCTTTGTGTACATTAGTTAAATCAAATCTTTCAATTAATTCATTCATAGTGAAGAATTCTTCTGTTGTTTTAGGATTCCAACCTAGAAGTGAAATATAGTTAATAATACTTTCAGTTAGATATCATTTTTCTAAATAAATTTCTACTGACACATCTCATGTTCTTTTTGATAATTTTTTCTTATCATTTCATAGTAATAGTGGAATATGAGCAAAAGTAGGCTTTTCCCATCCAAATGCATCATATAAAAGTATATGTTTAGGGGTACTTGGTGTCCATTCGTCTCCTCTAATAACATGAGTTACTCACATCAAATAATCATCAACTACATTTGCCATGTGATAAGTTGGAAATCAGTCTGATTTTAATAATACTTGGTCATCAATATCTTTTGAATTAACTGTAATTTTTCATTTTATTATATCCTCAAAAACTACATCTGTATTCTTTGGTACTTTTAATCTAACTGTGTATGATTCTCATGCATCTAATTTAGCCTTTGTTTCTTCAGGAGTCATATATCTACAGTGTCAGTCATACTTTGTAGCTAATCATAAACTAGATTGTTCTTCTCTAAGTTTTGTTAACCTATCACTAGTACAAAAACAATAGTAGGCATGATCTTTTTCTATTAATTCATCAACATATTTTCTGTATATTTCTAGTCTTTCTGATTGATAGTATGGTCATTTTTCTCATGGGTTGTTTGGTCCTTCATCAGGTATTAATCAAACAGATGCTAGTACCTGGAGCATGTTTTCAACACTCCCCTCTACCAATCTAGTTCTATCAGTATCTTCTACCCTCAGCATAAATTTCCCATTATTCTTTTTAGCAAAAAGATAGTTATATAAAACTGTTCTTAGGCTTCAAATATGTAAATATCATGTTGGACTCGGTGCAAATCTAGTTATAATTGTCATTTATTTTCATTATATAATATTATAGTCGAATTTTATTTACTTTTTACAGTTTGTAAAGCTAATTATCAAGCGAAATTGCTCTCACAAAGAGTATTATCTCAAATTTCATAATTTTTAAATTTTACTGTTTCTCAAACAGAAATTTTGAGTATAATCTTACCTCACATATCTGAAGCTGTTACTTGTCCTTTTCATATCTCAATAACTAGAATATTATCACCTTGATGGTCCAACATATCTGTTATATCTATAAGCCCTTTTCAATGATTTTTTGTACAAAAATATCTTCAAAGTACTTCAAATGGTTTTCATATCTCCTCCTGAATTTTTAGTAATTTTTCAGTTTTTCAACTAGTTATATCTGATAACACATTAGCTCAGTTTTTACTACTATATAAAAGAAATTTTGTAGCTCAAACTGTAAATATGTTTTGAACCCTGTTATGCTTTTGTAAGTATATTTCCGTATCAGTTTCTTGTCATAGTTCTATAAATCAATATCAATCATTATCAGTAAATTCTACTATTGTAGCTTCGTCTAATTCTCTAGGATAAAGTACTTCATCTTTTCATATTAAAATAAATGTTCAATCATTTTTAATTAAATGCTTTATATTTTTTCTTAAATCAGTAACAACTAACATTCAATTATATTTTTGATTTACTTCATAGTATTCTTCTTTTATGATTATGTATTCTGATCAATCATATTTAATAATCCCCAATTCATCTATATCTCAATTTTCTTTTGTTTTTTCTTCATTAGGTTTTATCTCTTTCAAAATACTCATATTTCTTCATTTAATAGAAGATATTAAAAATTCTATAGAAAATTCCTTAAGTAATTTTTTGAATACTTGATTAATTCAGTTATCAACCGATTCCATTTCCGATAATTTAATATCACTAATATTTAGATTATTCACCATGTTTTTCAAAACCACTAGAATACTAGGTCATATAGCTTTAAGTAATTTTTTTTCTATAGGACTAATTGCCTCCTTTGAAATTATTGACTTAAAAATACTAATAATGGTTGATGAATTCTCTATACATTCATGTACAGCATCAGCAAATAGTATACTTATGAACGTGTCATTTAGTACTAATTTTTCTAGTTGTACGTAATCAATACTATTATTTGATCAACTCTTAATTAATGTCATATTTATTGTTTAATATTTAATATTAAATATAATAACTTGTTTTTATAATTTGTAAAGATGCTTTTCAATATATAAAAAACCCGTGATTTATATCACGGGTTTTTTAGATTAGGGTTAGGGAGACTACATTGCTTGTATGCAATATAACTCAAAAGGATATATGGTCCTTCTAATAATATTAGCGCTACCTTCGTTATAATAGTTTTATGAAATTACCTATCCATAAAGTATTAGAACTTACTTCAATGCATATTAAAGGAATCAAATCCGATAGTCTACATTGACGGGAGCCTCGTTAATTATCCAACTTACTTAAAACAAGGATAGAGACGCAACTAATTTCGCATGTGCCAAGTGCAAGGATTATTACCTAACTGATATACTATATGATTAGATATGTATTTGTCAAGGCTATTTTATTTTATTTTTTTATAAAATAGGTAAAAAGTGTTATAATAAATATATATTTAATACTAAAATTAATAATAATGTTTATACAAGATAAAAAAAAGAAAGTTATTACTTCTACATTAATACCAACAGTTATTGATAAAAGTCCTTCTGGAGAAAGAGCTTATGATATTTACTCTAGATTATTAGAAGATAGAGTTGTATTTTTATGAGAAGGGATAGATAGTACAGTTGCAAATACTGTAATTGCTCAATTATTATTTCTCGAAAAACAAGATTCAAAAGCTCCAATTACTATGTATGTAAATAGTCCAGGATGACATGTAACTGCAGGTTTAGCAATTTATGATACTATGCAATATATTTCTTGTCCTGTTCATACTGTTTCTATCTGATTATCTGCTTCAATGGGATCTATAATTCTTGCAGGTTGAGCTAAATGAAAGAGATTCGCACTTCCTCACTCTGAAATAATGATTCATCAACCTCTTGGTTGAGCAGAAGGTCAAGCTACTGATATAAAACTAGCTGCAGAACATATTATTAGAACTGGTGATAGATTATATAGAATATTAGCAAAACATACTGGGAAAAAGGTAGAAGATGTAGAAAAAGATTGTGATAGAGATAACTTTATGACTGCTGAAGAAGCATTGAAATATGGTTTGATTGATAAAATAATTAAAAATAAATAAAAAAAGAAGCTTTCAAAAAGCTTCTTTTTTTAATCTTCAACACAGATCGTAAATGACCAATAGTAATCAATATCTGGAGCGTCTGTTCTATATTTGATAGCTCAGTTTTTAACTCAGTTTACGTTAAATACTTTATAATAATAATTAGTTCATTCAAAATTATCAATATACTCATTTGTAATTTTTAGATCGTTTAATCAATCAAAATATGGTAATCTAACTGTTACAAAATCAAAAATATTGGAATAGATTCAAAATTGTGAAAATCAGGTAGGACATGGAGCTGGATTTGGATAAATTGGTACTCTTTCAGATGAAATTGCCATTTCCACACTTTTCCATATTCATCATCAGATATCTATTTCTACTTCATTGTCATTATAGTCTTCAATAACATCTGGAGTTACAGGAGGAGTTGTTCATCAACCATCGTCAGGAGGAGTTGTTCATCAACCATCGTCAGGAGGAGTTGTTCATCAACCATCGTCAGGAGGAGTTGTTCATCAACCATCGTCAGGAGGAGTTGTTCATCAACCATCGTCAGGAGGAGTTGTTCATCAACCATCGTCAGGAGGAGTTGTTCATCAACCATCGTCAGGAGGAGTTGTTCATCAACCATCGTCAGGAGGAGTTGTTCATCAACCATCGTCAGGAGGAGTTGTTCATCAACCGTCGTCAGGAGGAGTTGTTCATCAACCGTCGTCATGCGGAGTTGTTCATCAACCATCATCAGGAGGAGTTGTTCATCAACCGTCGTCATGCGGAGTTGTTCATCAACCATCATCAGGAGGAGTTGTTCAATTATCAGTAGTAGGTGTTCAAGTATAAGTTGATATTTCTCAATCATCATCATATAGAACATTTTTATTTTTTGTATCTATATCTTGATTTGTTTCTCATGTCTCTGGTGTAGAAGTTTCATTTTTTGATGTACTTGTATTATTTTGAGTATTGCTATTATTAGTTCACTCTGGACTATTATTTCAGGAATTATTTGTATTAGGATTTGTTATTAATGTTTTATTTAAATCTACATTCTGTCTTGGTTTTACGGTATCTGAATTATTTAGAGTAGCAAGTTCATTATTAGTTGTTTCAGAATTAGCTTCTATATTTTTATTGTTAGATGATTTATTACTAGAATTAACAGCTATATTTCATTCTTCATCAATAATTGTTCAGTTAGAGCTAAGCTCAGATAATTCCTCTTTTTCTATAGTAATATAATATCAAAAACCTCCGCCAGCAAGTACTATAAAAAGAGTAGATCATAATATAACATTTTTTAAGTTATCCTTTATAAAAAAGACTATTTCGTCTAACAAATCTTTAAACATAATTATCTAGTTAATATTTATAAATTATTTATAAATCAAATTAAAATCATCTATTTTTCATCATATAGAGTCTATTTCTAAAGCTGGTGAGCCATTAAATATTGCTGATCAGTCAGTATTATTTTCTTTCTGTATTCAGTTTATTGATAACTTAATATTATCTCATGAAATAGTAAATTCAATTTGGCTATTCAAGGCAATTGGATCTGCAACTATTAGTGGATACGGTCAAGTTTGTACTCATCAAACTGGATGTAGAATAGTATATCAAGCAGCATTTAATTCAACTCAATAAAAATTATTAGAATCAGTATAGTGACTAAAAATATTAATGTTTCATCCTCAAAAATCTACCGCCTCTAATGATACAGTTCTTTCATAAGACGTGATAGGTAATACTGGGACAGGAGTTAATGTTCATGCAGCTATATCCGTTTTACTTAATTGGTTACTAGATAATACATATGATGAATTAAGAATTGTTCCAGCTTTTTGCCATATTCAAAATGAATCACCAGTATGAGATCAAACTAATTCTGTACTATCTACTCATGTGAATGTATCAGTATATATACTTCAAGAATTTGGGTCTCTTACTAGGTATGCAACGTCAGATGATACAGTTAATTTATTAAATCATAAATTATCTAAACTCCCTATTTTGTATCATAGAGTATTAAAATCATATATAGTTTCTTCAAACTCAGCAACTCAATTTAATTGTTGATATGCAAGAGCTAATTTAGATATATAAAGATTGAACTTATTTAATGTATCAATACTACATTCATCATATAATTCTTGTATTTGAAATGTAGATCAAGTCGGTGCTGTTTCTAATTTTGAAATATAGTTTTGAGTTAAGTTTGGTCAGTTATCATAAACAAAGTTATAATTTCATAATGGATCTAACGCTCAACTAGAGGCTAAATTACTTACAAATAAACTCGGTACAGTAATTAGATAACAATTTGATCAATTAATAGCTTGTAAATCCTTTAACTCATAATTTCATGAAATATATGAAACAACTTCATCTGAAGTTAATGCGTGGGTTTGATTTACGAATTGTGCATCAGAGAAAAGACTTCATTCGAATACAGTTCAAAGTTGATATTTAGTTTTATTATTTGTAACTGAAAAATCATATTGATTTGAAAATAATGGGTCAAGAGGAGTTTTAGAAAGATTATCTAAATTATTTTTTGTTGAATCTCAAAAAGTTCATTGATGCCATAAAAGTCATCATGAATAGGTAACATCAGTAGATGAGCTAGGTAGTGGATATTTACCTGTATCAACCTCAAATACTCATAGAGATTGTTTTATGATTCATATATCTGTAACTCTAACGGAATTTCTAGAACTTTTTGAATAGTTTGCTAGTGATATGTATGCAATTGTTCATAGTATAGAAAGTATTGTAATTACTACTATTAATTCCACTAATGTAAAGGCCTTATTTTTGTGTTTCATAAATAAATGTAAATTATACATAATATAATGTAGCTTATTATATTATTTTAGCCATAAATTCCTATTTATTTTATAATAACAGCTTTACGAATTGAGTTTTTATCTTTTAATTAATTTATTTAGTTCTACTGCTTACATAATTTACTAAAAATATCAGTTTATCTGAATCCAAATCATTAATAATTGTTTTAGATTCTATTATTAAATCGTCTAGATATTTTCTAGTTTTTTCTATTCACATAAAATGTACAAATCATTTTTTCTCACCTCACACACTTTTTCCTGTATCTTCAAATGTTCACTCCACGTCTAATAAATCATCTTTTATTTGAAATGCTAGTCATATTTTTTTTCAGAAATCAATGTATTTTTCCATATTATCAAATTTTTCTGAGATAATAATTCATCATACTATTGATGCCTCGATCAAAGCTCATGTTTTTCTATTATGTACGTCCATTATTTTTTCCAGACTATTACTATTAGAATTTTTTTCATAATATGAATCTAATACTTGTCATCATATCATTCAATAAAATCATACTGATCTTCAAAATAATCATAAAATCATTTTAATATCAATATTATCACTTAGGTTTGCTAATATTTCAAATGACATTGAATTCAATAGATCTCAAACTAATGTAGCATTCGTTTCTCAGTATTTTTTCCAAACAGTTAGTTCTCATCTTCTTAATTCGTCATTATCCATACAAGGTAGATCATCATGAACTAGGCTATATCAATGCATAAGTTCTAAAGATATACAGTGCATAATTATATCATCCTCTAATTTTAAATCATTAATATTTTTTCATGTAAATATAAGATAAAATTCTAATGCTAGGATAGATCTAATTCTTTTTCATCACTTAACTGAATAATAAACAGCTTCTTTAAATACTGTTAATCATTCACTAACGCTTCAGTTTGTAAAATATCAATCTAAATATTTAATGATACTCTCGTCTATTATTTTTTTGTAGTCATTATACCATTCTGGAAGCATAAAATTTATATGTTATGTATATTAAGTATTATTATTTACCAAAATTTCTTTTAGTATTTCAATAATAATCCATGCACTTAGAGAATTCCTTTTCATTAAATTCTGGCCAATTTTTCTCAGTGAAATAGTATTCACTATACTCTGAATCAAATAACATAAAACCAGAATGCCTAATGTCTCATCAAGTCCTAACTATTAATTCTGGCATAGGAAAATTCGCAGTATCTAAATATTTTCTGAACTCTTTCTTTGTTAGTATTTCAGGATTAATTCAAGCATCTAAAATTTTTTTAGTTGCTCTTACTATTTCATCCTGTCATCCATAAACAAGCGCTATCACTAAGGTTATTCAAGTATTATTCTTGGTTTTTTCTTTTACTCTTTCTAGGATAATTTGTGAATTTTTTGGTAGTTCAGATAGATTTCAAATTGTATCAAATCTAAGATTATCTTCTAACATTTCTCATAAAAAAGATTCTATATTGTTGATTAATTTTATTATTCATTCCACTTCTTTTTTTTCTCTTTTTTTGAGGTTATTTTCAGATAAAGCCCATAGTGTTAAGTACTTTATTCATTGTTTATCAGCTAGTTTGGTAATTTTAATTACATTATCTGCTCATGCCTTGTGTCAAGCTACAGATGGTAATAATTTAGACCTAGCCCATCTACGATTTCAGTCCATAATTATTCATAAATGACTTAATTGAGTATTAATATTTGACATTAATAGTATTTGTATGTTAATATATATATGAAGTAGTTAATTCAACACTTCAAATGTAGGCCGAGATGAAGCCGAGATATTGATAGATATATCTAAATTCATCTCTTTTTTTATGCTTAATTTAATATTAAATTATCTGGATTAGCTAATTCGTAGAATTTATCATGATTAATCATTAATTCATCATACTTTCATGACTCAACAATTTTTCCATTCTCTAGCATAAATATTTTATCTGCATTTTGAATAGTAGATAGTCTATGAGCTATAACTATTGATGTTCTTCACTTCATTAATTTATCTAATGCTTTTTGAATCAATTTTTCAGTTTTATTATCAAGTGCGCTAGTTGCTTCATCCAAAATCAATATTTTTGGATTTTTTAAAAATAATCTTGCAATTGAGAGTCTTTGTTTTTCTCATCAACTTAATTTTAGTCATCTTTCTCAAATTACCGTATTTAATCATTTTTCAAAATCAAGTACAAAATTAGCTTCTGCTTTTTTTAGTGCATTTTGTATTTCTTTTTTTGTAGCCTTTGGCTTTGCAAATAACAAATTATTTAATACTGTATCATTAAATAAACTTATATCTTGTGTTACAACTCAAATATGATTTCTAAGCGATTTTTTTGAAATATTTTTTATATTATTTCAGTCTATTAATATACTTCATGAATCAAGTTCCCAAAATTTTAATAATAAACTAATTAATGTAGATTTTCATGCTCACGTATTTCAAACAAATGCTATTTTTTCTCATGCATTAATTTTGAAAGATAGATTTTTAAATATTTTCTTTCATTTTATATATCAGAACTTTACTCAGCTATATTCAATAAATCATTTTAAATTTTTTACTGGCTTTCATGTTTTTATATCCTCTAACTCAAGATTATCAAATTCACTATGCAATTTTTTTATTGATGCCAGTTGTTTGTTTAACACTTCAAGTCTTCAGAAAATAAATCATAACGGGAAATAAATCCATCAAATATACGCAAAAAATAAAAACAAATTAGCAAAACTCAAAGATCAATTAATAACATAATATACTCAAAATCATAGAACCAGTATTCTCGATATCATAACTATGGTTGCTGTGTAAATATTTGCAATACTCCACAACTTAGATACCTGTAATTGCTCTCTATGTATACTAGAAAGTCTATTTTTTATATTTTTAATATATTTTGATTCTAGTGTTAAAGTTTTTGTTAACATAAATCAACTAAGCAAGTTTCAAATAGTTCAAAATACATTATCCCATTTGTTTGTAATTTTCATTTGAGTTGGTGTAACTTTATTCATGAAAAATATTCACATTCATAACATAATTGGAAGCATAACCAAAACAACTAGTGTCATTTTGAAATCAACGTATAATAATATAAAAATAATTATAAATATTCATGTTATGTTTTTTGTAAATTCACTGAAGAAAAAATGCATAAATTCAACATGATTATCAGTTCATCTATCTAATATTTTATAAATACTCCCTTGTTTTTTCGATAAGAAATCTGAATAATTCATTGAAATAACTATTTTTGTATACTTATTACATTCTTCTACGTAGTTTTGTAGAGTAGATTTTCATACAAGATAATATCTATATATGTACTGAATAATTATAGAGAAAAGAATAAATATTCCCCAAAATATAATTAGTTTTGATGTGGCATTGAAGTCAAATTCTCATGTGATATAAAAATTTTCTATTTGTTTAATTATTTGAGTAAATATCAGAGGTTCTATTACTGTAATAAAGGAAACAAATATTCAAAAAAACAGTATAAAAATGAATTGTTTTTTTCATACTGTCCCTATATAACTTCTTAATATATTTCTTATTGTTTCTATCATTTAACTAGTTTATACAACTATTTTATCTTCTGGGTTTACAACTGCTTTTTTATATACAGTCAATTTCTTGTTTCTGTTTACTATATAGAGAATCGGTGAAGCAATAAATATTGAACTATATGTACCGACAAGAGTACCAAACATCATCACTAATATAAATCAAGATATCGTTTCTGGTCAGAATAAGAATATACTCATTAGTACAAATAATAGTGTTAAACTAGTATAAATACTTCTTCTAAGAGTTTCATTAACAGAAATATTGATTATTTCTGAAAGCTTTTTTTCGTCCTTTCAAGTCTTTCCAGCGTATTTTTTTAGATTACTCCTAATTCTATCAAAAACTACAATAGTATCATTTATAGAATATCAAAGAATAGTTAATAGAGCAGTTATGAAAAATGTATCAATTTGAAATTCAGGAAAGAACATAGATATAAAAATGTATGCTCAACTAGATATTATAACATCATGGAACAAGGTAATAATAGTAATCATTGAAAATGATAACACTGAAATACCTGATACAACTCATGAAAAAGCAAATGTAACATAGAAAGTAATTGCAACTATTGCTAAAATTAGTGTAATAAATGCGGTATCTTTTATATAATCACCAAAACTCTTTCCAATATTAATATATTTGGTTTCAACAACCGTATCATCTTCTCATTTTATTGCATCAAATACTTTTGACTTGAATGATATTTTTAATTCTTCTAATTGTTTTTCTTCTATATTATTGTAAAATCAAACTACAACAGCTACTGTTTTTTCTCAGGTTATTCAATATACGTTAATATTATTAATTACTATTTCATTATTATTAAGAAATAGTTTTCTTTCAGATTCTAATTTTTCTTTTATAGAATCAATGTTAATTGATGTTTCATAATCATACTCCATTTGAATACCTCATGTCATATCGATACCAAGATTTAATTTAGGTATTAATAATAATAGAATTGATAGAAAAAATAGAACTCAAGATATAGCTAAATATATATACTTATTTTTTAAAACGTCCATATGATAATTATAATAAATAAATGTCTTTAAAAGTATTGTATTAAAAAAGAAAAAAAAGCAAGAGAAAGAGAAAAAAGAAAAAAATATTATAAATAAAGAAATAATATTTAAACTTGTAATATTAATAAAAAATTATAGTATTTTTATTATAATTTTTAGATAAAGATAATGCTTAAAAGAACAATTAAAAAAATAATAAAAACTATATTTCAAATATTGAATGTAATTTTGATATGACTAACTCTTATATTAGCATTAATATCTATATTTAAAAAAGAGTGGATAGAACAATTTATTGAGTGGATGAAAATTCTAATCGAATGAATGTGATTATGGAATTATATAATAGCATGACTTAGTAGTATTATTGAATGATTCCCTGTCTTGTGAGTTGTGGTGCCGTGACAAAATATACTTTTAATAGTATGATGATTCTTTTGAAATATAAGTTCTACAAATCTTATATTTGTAATAATGATTGCTTCAATATGAGCTGTTATATGAAATTATATTTGATATCTGCTTTGAACAATTTACTGAGATAGTTTCTTTAAAAAATATTGAAATTGGTTTTGAATTTGATTAACCGAAGTAAGGTATATTAAAAAATGAATAGATAAATGGTGAGCGTGGTGAATAATAGTCTGAAAATTTCACCCCATGACTAGAGCATTTCTACCATTTATAGCTGGTAGCATGTGAATGCATAGTATGAAGTTTATGATTTATAATGTAATTGGTTCAATTATTCGGGCCACTACAATTATATTACTATGAGTATTATTTGTTGAATATTATAAAATTATACTTGAATATATCTGAACTATAATGCTATCTATATTTGCTCTTGTAGGAATTTATATTTACAAATACAAAAAAAAGGAATTTATGCAATACCTGCATGAAAAAAATAAAGAATTAGATGAATTAAATAATATAAATAAAAATGTTAACTAAAATACCAAAAGAATTAAAGGAAAGATTAAAAGAGATCTACTCAAAAGAAGAATTAAAAATTATTGAGTCAGGATTTAAATGTGAATATAGAAAAACAAGTTTCAGAATAAATACTCTAAAAACAACAACTAAGGAAGTTTTAGAAGTATTAAAACAAGAAAATGTAGATGTAGAAAAAGTGTCATTTTTAAAAAATTGATATATTTTAACAAGCTGAAGAGAAAAAGATTTATGGGACTTAGATTTATATAAACAATGAAAAATATATATTCAATCTATTTCTAGTCAATTGCCTGTTGATTTACTTGATATTGAAGATTTTCATAAAGTTTTGGATATAACAGCTGCTCCTGGATGAAAAACCTCTCAGGTTTCTGCTTTATTAAAAAATACTTGAGAAGTGGTAGCGAATGATAACAATCAAATAAGAATAGATAAACTTAATTTCACTTTAAACAAGCAGTGATCTAAAAATGTTAAGGTTATAAAAACTGACGCAAGACTTATTGGAGAAAAAAATGAAGAATATTCAGAGTATTTTAATCATATAATTGCGGATTTACCATGTAGTGCAGAGTGAAAAATAAATATCAATAAAGAAAAAACTTACTGATATTGGAATTTATGAGTGATTAAAAAGAATTTTAGATTACAAAAGGAAATACTAAATTCAATAATTCCATTATTAAAAACATGAGGAACTCTAATGTATTCAACTTGCACATTAGCACCTGAAGAAAATGAAGCTGTTGTTCATATGATTCTATCTAATTATCCAGAATTACAGACTCAAGACATAGACATAGATTATAGCAATTATAAAGAGTGAATATCTTGATTTTGAAAACATGTATATAGAAGAGATGTAAAGAAATCACTAAGAATTCTTCCAAGTGATGAAGCAGAATGATTTTTTATAGCAAAATTTAGGAAAATAAAAAAAGATTAGAATAGTTCTAATCTTTTTCTTTTTGATAAAATTCCGTATATGTAAGCTCTCTTCTATTTAAATATTTGCTTAAATCTAGTCCTAAATATCTAATATGCCAATTTTCTCTCGGGTATCAATCTATTTCTACTCATTTTTGATATGATAAATGAAATCAATATTTATGTGCATTAATTGCCAACCATGCAAAATATTCATCGTAATCATGTCTATCTGATTGTGCATTTATTACATCCAGAGCATATCAGGTTTGATGTTCTGAGTGTCAAGGCATAGCTACATAATCCTTTTTATTTTGAGTAACATCTTTCAATACTGTATATTGCCTACAAAAGTCCCTATATGCACTTTGAATATACATATTCATTCAAAATTTATGGAAAAAAGCATTTCATAAATTATTTATTGGATTTAATACTTCAGAATTTATAGAACGCCTTCCTTCATCTAAAATAATATGAACAACATCAACTATATGCTCTCATTCGAGTAAAACTAATCATGATGGTGTATATTCTATATCATTAAATCTATCATTTGGTCATACATACTTATGGAATGAATCATCGCTATTAAAATCTAATTTTGTCATACTTTCTATTTAATAATCATCCAAATAAATATTCAAATAATGGCTAGCCATAGGTTTGTAATATTAGATACTAATATATTAATAAATGCATCTAGAGTTTTATTTCTCTTTAATAAAGCTAATACAGATTTAAATTCTGGCCAACTTGTAAGTGTAGCTAGCACTAAGAATCAAATTAATCATTTTGGCGCTAGTGATGCATCTGCTGTAAAACTAACAATTGGATCTAAAAAATATCAACTAATAAGTAGTATAATTAATCACAATGGCAAATAAAGCTTATTTGATTTCTCCGGCATTTCTATAATTTCTTCATGTACAAATTTTCTATTAAATAAATAGATACTTATTACAAGTGATAAGAATAACCAATAAATATAATAATTTTCAGGTATTTTAAAGAATATTATAGCTAAAAAAGCTGTAATAATAAATGATACACTAAAAAAAAATTTATAATTAAAATTTTTTAATTTCAATAATAATCAAGTAATTAGCAATGCGCTAAAAAGTAACAAAGGATTCATTAAGTTAGATCATAGTGGAGTACTAGCTGCAAACAAGATATTTCATCAAATCAAACCTACAATTAATACTAGAGCTTCAGGTCAATTAGTAATGAATCATGTAATTTTTCAAACTCATTTTACATTTTTTAATGCTGATAATATTAATTCAATACTAAATCAAACAAAAAACATTAATACAATTATTCCTGAAGCTCATAAAAAAGATTCGTCGATATTTCATCACATAATAATTGCAGATCAGATGAAAAAAAGCAAAGTTATTCACCATATAATGAAATCTAGTTTTTGTAAAGAATCAAAAAACAACTTTTTCATAGAATTTTAATTGTTAAATTTAAATAAAATTACATCACCATCATTCACAATATAGTCTTTTCATTGTAAAGCTACTTTTCAATTATCTCTTGCTCATGACCATCAAGTGAATTCTACTATATCAGCCCAGTTTACTACATCAGCCTTTATGAATCATTTTTCAAAATCTGTATGAATTACTCAAGCAGCTTGAGGTGCTGAGTCTCATTTATGAATAGTCCATGCCCTTACTTCTTGTACTCATGCTGTGAAATAATACATAAGTCATAATGCATCATATGAAGCTTTTATTAGATCATCTAATCAAGTAGTTTTTAGTCACATTTCAGTTAGAAATTCTGTTTTTTCTTCTAATGACATTTCTATCATATCTTCCTCTAATTTTGCGCATATAGCTACTACTTTTTGATCAGTTCATACTCATAATATATCTTGTAGTTCCGAGTCTTTAATATCCATCATTTCTTCTGAAACATTACATGCGTATACAAATTCTTTATTTGTTAATAAATGTAAATCATAAATTGCTTCTAGTTCTTCTTCATCAAGTCACATATTATGAACTAATATTCATTTATTTAATTCTCATTCCATTTTTGTATATACTGATATAGCAAATGCAATATCTTTATCTGATCTTGCTTTTTTTCAATCACTAGTGATTCTTTTAGCTACAGTTTCTATATCAGCCATTATTAGTTCTGCATTTATTATTTCAATATCAGATTTAGGATCAACTTTTCAATTTACATGAATTATATCATCATTTTCAAATATTCTTACTACTTGTAATATTGCATCTGCTTCTCTAATATTAGCAAGAAATTTATTACCTAATCATTCCCCTTTTGATGCTCATTCAACTATCCCCGCTATATCAATAAATTCACAACTAGCTGGAATTACTTTTTCTCACTTTACAGCTTCTCTTATTTTTTCTAATCTCTCATCATTTACATTCACTATTCAAACATTTGGTTCAATAGTACAAAATGGGAAATTCTGTGCATCTGCTGAATAATTTTTTGTAAGCGCATTAAATAGAGTAGATTTTCAAACATTTGGTAATCATACGATTCAAATTTTCATATTTTTAATTTATGTATTAATTTTGAGAATTATATAGAAAAGTTTATTTTAAGCAAAAAAAAGAAGTATAATTACTTCTTTTTTTTATCATAATATATTTTAAATGGCAGTTTTAGTTCTTTAATTTTTTCTGCTATTCATGAATTTCTAATTTGATTACGACCTAAATATCATGATTGATGTCTGTTTGTATTTCATATCACTGTATATATCAGATATCAATCTTTATTTATATAAATAAAAGCTACATAATTATTAACCAAATCTATAAAATAATTTCAGTTATTTATAATTTCTCAACCAGATAATTCCACATTATTTCATTCATATTTAATACTAGACTCAGTAAGAAACATTATATTTTCAGGAGATAATCCATTTTCTAGTTGCTCTTCAGTACTACTTTTTCCAGCATTCAAAATAGTAAAGTCAACTTCTCATTTAGTTCAGTCTTGAGTTAAAAATATTTTTATTGCTGATATTCCTCAAATTTCAGATATAATATCTGGTGCATCAAATTCAAATTCCTCATAGGCCTCGTTAAATTCTTCTGAATTAAATAAGGTTCTTAGTTTCTCTAAAATATCATTAGTAGTAAATCATGTAGTTAAGTATGATAGTAATTGGTTAACATACGGTAATGTCTTGTAGTACGGATTGTTATTCTTTAGGTATTCTTCATAATTATCATTATAACTAAATCAAGGATTTCATTGTATAAATAATGTATCTCTATATTTTTCTTTAACATCCTTAAATAAATCATTCCAATAATTAGTTGTAGATTGAATAGATTTGATTTGTTGCTTATTAAAATTTACTCAACTTTCCATATATATATATTTTTAAAATTTAATGAAGTTATTATTAATAAAATAAGATATAAGTCAAATAA
>Ga0209576_1000195_pt1 | contig 52596 bp, 56 predicted proteins | sample SaaInlV_DNA_135m_FD_184686 | JGI IMG/M metagenome (GOLD analysis project Ga0209576, IMG submission 184686) | Marine microbial communities from expanding oxygen minimum zones in the Saanich Inlet - SI075_LV_DNA_135m (SPAdes) (version 2) | ecosystem: Environmental > Aquatic > Marine > Unclassified... | reverse complement strand
TACAAGGTCATAATTCCTTGTAGTCCATATCTTTTTATGGATAGGTTTGATTACTTTTAATCAACCTTTTAATTATGGAATATAAAAAAAAAAGAAATGTTAAAAATAAGAATATAAAAATGATAATTTTTGATTATAATAAAGATAAAAAAAAGGATTTTTTAATGGAATATAATAGTAGTGAGTTTTTAATTGAGACAGAGGTACCTTCTTCAGAAGTTATTATATCAAGAACAGATTTAAATGGAAATATTACATTTGTTAATGAAATATTTACAACTATAAGTGGTTATACAGAAGAAGAGATGATAGGGAAACCACACAATATCTTAAGACATCCAGATATGCCAAAGGTAGTATTTGAAGAAATGTGGGAAACATTGAGAAAGACACAAAGATGGGAAGGAATAGTTAAAAATAAAAGAAAAGATGATGGTTTTTACTGGGTTAATGCAATGATTTTAGGTGTATTTAAGGATGGAGAATTAGTAGAATATAAGTCAGTAAGATTACCTATAAATGATAAACAAAAAGCAGAAAGTCAAAAAAGGTTTGATAAATTAAGAAAAGAGACTAATGATACTACAAGAACAATTATATATAAATAAAAAAGTTCTTATTCCACACTTAAAAGGTTTGATTACTTTTAATCAAACCTATCTATGATTGTTTCTCCCATTTCATTTTTTTTAATAGATTTTCTTTTAGTCATTTAAATACCTATGTTATATACAAAACAGCATTAAACATAGATTAAATCCAATGGATATTTTATCATAATTTTATAGATTTTTTAAATATTCAAGTTGGTTTATCAATGGTTGTATTTGTTGATTAGGACAATTCATTTTATCTAAATGTTTAATAGATTTTTTTAGATTTTTCTTAACTCTTTGAATATCATCTAGACTTAAACCATTTAAATATTCATTTTTTTGTTCTTGTTCTTTTTTATTTTCTTGTCTTCTGAAGAAAATATCACTTGCATTAATCCAGTGAAAACCATCATTAAAAGTATTGTTTTTAATACTAATTAAGTGTTTTACAAGATTTTTTTCATCTTTGAAATCAATTTCAAAAGAAATAGTAAATGTTTCAAATTCATTATCATTAGATTCATAGAACTCATCAAAGTTTGACACCTGTAGTAGATTTAAAAATCTAGAAGTATCTAGTGTATCAAGATAATTATCAGGATAAATAATCAAATTTTTATCAACCCATTTAAAAGATACTGTATGTTTTATTAATAATTTTTCAATTTCTTTAAGTGATACAGTTGTCTCTTCATAATCTAAATGTGGTATTTTTTGTGTTAAAGGTTTCATATTATTGCCTTTTTTATATATATATAATTATATAGTAAAGACCCTTAAAGGTAGATTAAACCAAGTGTTTTAATTAATAAGACTCCAATATTCTTTGATATATTCCAATCTTAAAGATTTATCATTAAAACATGTATCTTCTAAATCTTGGACATAATCTAAATCATCAAACATATCACCACCACAGCCACAATCACAACCAAAAAGTATGCTGGAATCATTTATAGCGTTAGATTGTATTTTTTGAGTTAAATCTTCTATTTTATAAATTAATTCTATTAATTTATCCAAGTTTGTATTCATTGTAATTTTATCTAGTGCTTCTTGATCAGTAAAATCAAGTTTAGAATCAAATTGTTCATCAATGTTAGTATCTTTAAACTGATTAATTATATCTTCCTTTAATTTATTTCTTAATAATACATAATTATTATCAGAGTGCAAGTCACTAAAACTACTATCTCCACTAAAATGATCTAATAATCTATAGTGAAAATCAATATTATTAATGTTATTACAAAGATTATTTATAAATGCATTTTTAATAGTATGAAAAAATGGTTCAGATAACATAGTAGGATGGACTAAAATATCAAACCAATTATAATCATCTAGGATACCATTAAGGGGATACCATCTAGGGTTACAATTATCTAATTCAACTTTTATATTAAGATGGTTATCAATTTTTTCTAGATTGAAAACTTCTTTAAATAGATTTTTATTTTGAAAATCTTTTGATTGAATAAAGTCATTAACTTTTTTATCAGTTATAGGATATACTTTAAATGATTTCTTATTATTTGAAAATTCACTTACTTGAACATATTCATTAAATTCTAAAGAAAAGAATATTTCACCAATCTCAATAACATTACTAAAAGATAATATTTCACAGCAAGGATATTCTTGGTTATGTTCATCTAAAGTGATTACTTTTAAACAGGATTGTGAAAAATGGTTAGTAAACCACTTAATATCCTGTAAAATATTTTCATCTAATTCTTTTTGTGAAAGATCAATAAACTTAGTATTACGTGTTCCATAATGTCCTTTTTCATCAATTGCATTGTAACATATTTGTATTTTCTTATTAGAACTAGAATTAATAATGTGTTCTTTAATTAAATCTTCATATTCAGTACTTTTATTTTTTTTGAAGGTACTTTGTGGTTCTCTATAGAATAATAATTCTTCATTACAAGAACAACCTCTAGGGACACAATTGGTACACCATTGATATTTACTTGTTCCATCAAAGTAAGTTGCTTCATTTTCAAAACAAGTTGTACAAAATAACATATAAAATCCTTTATTTGATATATATAAAATTATATAATATAGAAATGACATATAACGTCATTAAAAAAAAAGTTTTAAAAGATAAAATTAGATAGGATGAACTTTAGTTCTTTCATAATTAAAAGGTTGATTAAAAGTAATCAAACCTATCCATAAAAAGATATGGACTACAAGGAAATATAAAAAAGAATTTTAATATTATATTTTATAATATTAAAAAGAGAAAGAAAAGAGTAGAATGAATTTAAATATATATGATTTAATAGGTATAGTAGGATCGATGATAATAGTATTTTCATACTTTTATGCTCAATATAAATATACTTTTTTAAATTCTTTTAATTTTTTTCTTGGGAATATAATAGGTTCTTTATTTATTTTAATATCATTAATATTATCAGCATTTAATATTGCTTCTTTTATAATTGAGACTTTGTGGATTGTTGTATCATTTTATGGTATATATAAGTATCATGTTAAAAAAGACAATATTCTTGAAGACTTAACAGTAAGGCAAAACAAGTTTAGCGTATATAAAACTCCAAAAAGTCAAGAAGAATACAACGAAAAAGCAATGTCAATAGATACTTTTTTATTTAATGGGACAACAGTGTTAACACCAAATGCAATTTCATCATCTATACTTAACGTTAATAATATTGAAAATGAATGGCAAATGAATAAAAATGTTTTTTTCATTTATTTGGATGAAAAAGATTACAGTAAAGAAGATTTGATTGAATTATTTAAAGATCAAAATATTAAAAAAGATAAATTAATAATAAAAAATGAAAATAAACCTATTTTATTTTTTGTTACTGGGTTTATGAAAAAAATAGAAAAATATATAGATAAAGATGGTTCTGTATCTGATGTAGTATTTACATTACCTCGTGCTGGTATTAGTGGTGAAGCATCTAAATATATATCTGAAATGGATGTATTTTCTTATATTGTCATAGATTCTATATCTTTTGAAACAGAAGAATCAAAAAAGAATGGGTTTGAAACAACATTTAATTTAATGAATATTAAAGAAAGGGAAAAAATTTTTACCCCATTGGTATATAAAGCAAAAACACCTTCAAAAAAGAATGGTTATAGTTCTTGTTCTGTAAGATTGGGAAATGTTCCTTATGGAATAATACCAGAATATTCAGTGAGTGTTAAAGTTAAATAAAGAAAGGCTTTTATTAATATTACTTTTACAATGGTGAATAATATCATTTATCATTTTTCATTTTTTTTTATCAATTCTTTTTTGTTCCAATTGTCTTTTAATTTCAGATTTTGTTTGTTTAGTTTTTTCTGGTTTAATATATTTAGTTGAATTACTTTCAGGAAAATGATGTTGTTTTAAATCATTTAAATTAGTAGGTAAATTATATTTAGAGGAAATTATATTTACTTCAGTTTGAAAAGGAAGAAAAAAGATATAATAAACAAAATAATAATATAATAATAATAAAAAAGGAAAGAAGTGTTAAAAAAAAAAGTAATTCTATTAATTGTAAGTATGTTTCTAATTAGTGGTTGTGGTGATACAAAATCAACAACACAAAGTACAGAAATAACAGGAAAAGTTAAAAAAGTAGAAGGTATAATTTTAAAAACAATAAAAGATGAAAAAATAGAAATAGAGATAATACAAGATTTTTTAATTTCAGAACAATTAAAAGATAAAATAGTTTTAATTAATTTTTGGGCTCCATGGTGTGCTCCTTGTAAAAAAGAAATACCTGCATTAGTCAATATAATGAAAAAATACAAAAAAGATTTTATAGTAGTGGGTGTTTTGTTTGATGAAAAAACAAACAATGACAAAATAAAGGATTTTGTTAAAAGAAATAATATTAATTTTCCTATAACAATATCAAGAAAAGAGAATATGAAATTAGCAAAAAAGATTAATAATATACAAATGATACCAGAATCATTTCTATATTCAAAAGAAGGTTTTTTAATAAAGAAATATATAGGTGAAATAGAAGGAAAAATATTAGAAAGAGATATAAAAAAATTAAAAGGTATTTAATTTTAATATTTTTTAAATAAAAAAAGTAAAAGTTAATCTAAAATAGAAACAACTTAAACTAATCTAACCAAATTTTTTTTTAAGAAGTTCCTAATATTTTTTAATTATAAAAGTCTTGTATAGAATTAATTTCTACACATACCACCTGCTAACCAATAAATACCTAAAAATTTAGATTTTTGTTTATCAAGTTCTTTTATTTTATTGTTTAAAGAATAAATATCATAAGCAATATTAGTATCTTTACTAATCATAACTTTTCTACAAGTAGGACAATTAAAATGGTCTTCTTCACATTCAAATTTTTTAGCAATATCTAAATTAATTTTACTTTTACAATGTTTACAAGTTTTAAAACCTTTTAAACTTGATTTAAAAGAAGAAATTTTATTAGTTAATTTAGTAATTTTAGTTCTTAGACTTGATATTTCAGTATCAATTTTTAAAATAGATTTAGGGTCAACTTTTAATGCTCTTGTTCTTGAATCAATTTGTGATTGTTTAGATTTAATTCTTTTATCTAAAATAGGGAGCCTATTGTATTCAGTTTTAGAAAGATAAAAGAAAGTTTTTTTACAATCAGAACATTTAGAAGAGTAACTAACTTCTTCAGTTTTTGTATGTTTTCCACAATGAACACAAGTAACTGTTTTTCTTTTAGATTTTCTTTCACTTAGTTTAGTTTTAATAAACTCTGATTTGTCATTTTTTAAATCTTGTAATTCAGAAACAAGTTTAGAATATTTTTCATCTTTTTTTAAAACACTAGGAGTAGTTTGAACCATAACAGCATAAACAGGCATATCTTTAGAACTTTCATTACAAAGAAAATCTGCTGCTTCAGATTCATTGTTAAAAGTTTTATTTAAAATAATAGGACTTCCATGTTTAGCAGACCAAGAACCACTATAACCTTCCTGGTGACCATAATAATTACCATCTTGTTCAATAAGTTCATTGATAATATCTCTAACTATAACATCTTGACTTTGATTAATACTTTTGATTTGTGAAACACTTCCCATTTTAAATCCTTTTCTTTCTTTCTTTGTATAATTATATACAAATCTACCTTAAAGGTAGATTAAAATCAAGGTAAATGAGATTTAAAAGAAGAAGGAAACTAAGAGATTTTTTCAAGACTAACAAAATTTTTAGAAACAAATTTTTTTAATCTATTACCTTCAATATCTTTAAACCAAATATATGTATCCTTGTCATGGTTAGAAGAAGATTCAGAAACATAATCTCTATCTAAAGTTGCTTTTCTAAAAACTAATTCACCATTAGTTTTATAAAAGGAAATATTAGAGATTTCATTTTGTTTTAATGCTTCAATGATTTCAGACTTTTTAGAATTTTTATCTAAAGAAGAAAAAGAAATATGATTAAAGTTACCTAATCTATCAGTAGGTAAATTAGTTCTTAAAATAGATTGTTTCATACTATTTTTAGTTAGTTCTATTTCATCTTCATTCTCATAGAAAGATATATCACTGATATTTTTATAAGAAAGGGGGATATCTATTTTTCTTCTTACAATTTCAAAACAATCATTAGACCAAATACCCCTGAAATCATGGTCAGGATGAAAATCACCACCACCCATAGAACAAGATTCAGAATTAGTTAATAATGGGAAAGGGTGGATTAAATCACTTCTATCAAAAGGAGATAAGTATTTATATTCAGATAAATCTATATATTCTTTTTTTGTATTATTTAAGATAATAATATCACAATAAGAACTAGACATATATTGATAAGTTCTATTAGAAAAATCATTGTCTTTAAAATCATTCCAATCAAATTGTGTATTAATTTTGTTTACACAAACAGGGTTTGATAATTCGTATTTAGTAAATGTTTCTTCATCAATATCCAAGTCAAAAGGAGCTTCAAAATCTTCTAAAGATAAAGTAGTTTCATCGTAATCACAAGACCATTGAAAAGGTCTATTTTTCCAATTACCTGATTCAATCATAAATAATGATTTATCAACTAGTTGATTATTAAAGTAAGAGTGTTCCATAAGTTTAGAACCCACAAAATCGTCTAATTCAACTGTTTCTATTCTTCTATCTACCTGACATGTTGGTTTGTAATATGAACCCATTTTAAATCCTTCTTTGTGTTTGTTTTTTGTATATATAATTATATACAAATCTACCTTAAATATAGATTAAATATAGATTTATATATAAAATCAAGTTCTAATATAACTATGTTTTAAATAGAAGAGTTAATTAGTTTTGTTTAATTGAGAATTCTAACTATATTAGTACTTGGCATAACCCAAGTGTTGTTTTTATAATTATATAAATAACCTTTACAACCACTTCTTTGAACACCGGTTATTTTATAACTTTTGTTAAAAATATCAACAAAGTATTCACCAATGTATTTAATATTTAAAGAAAAAATATCCATTTTTTGTTCAAATTCTTCAAAAGTTTCAGGAGTACTAGAATAAATATTTCTATTAATATCATTTTGATGTATATTTTTTAAATTAGTTATAAAGTTTTTTTTATCTTCATCATTAGGAAACATAGTTTTAATATAATTAGAGAAATCACAATCTTCTTCTAGTAAAACATTATTTTTGTTAAAAAATGAAAATGAAGTTGGTTTAAAACCTTTAATATAAGCTTTTTTTAATTGATTAGGTGTAATTTTTAAGTATCCATGTCCTGCAGTATTTATAAATGTCATTGTATGGCCTTCTTTTTTTTATATATATAATTATATAAAAACCTAACTTAAAAGTAGATTAAAAGATAATTATAAAACTTTAATAATAGGTAAAGGTGGATTAAGGTTGAAAGAAAGAAATGTAATTTGTATAAGGATGTAATGTTAATGATATTTCATTTTTTATAGATAGGTTTGATTAAAAGTAATCAAACCTATTAATAATGGAAGATAAAAAGTCTTCCATTTAAATTATGATTAATTAGTGTTAACCAACAAACACTCTTGCATCATCAAAGAAAGAAAGGTAAATTGAAGCAATTGCAATTGCTACTAATAAAAATCCTATAGTTTTATCCAAAATAAACTCCTTATTCTACTAATTTTCTATGTTTGTGATTATCAGGACTATTAAATTTAATACTATTTAAGTCTTGATTAATTTCATAGAATTTTGTTGCATTGTCAGATTGTACTTTAATTCCATAGTAGCTTAAACCACCAAGGATAGAAAGTAATAAAACAACAGCAACCAACATACCACTTATACCGTGAATGAAAGAGAATACACCTCTTTCATTGTCATTCATTTGTGTATTACCAGCCATATTATTCTCCTAATGTTCTTAAGTAATTAGCAACGCCTTTTACTTGTGTATTTGTTAATCTACCATCAAAACTTGGCATAGAACCAATTGAAGATTTTTTACCATCTTTAAGAACAGCAGCAACTAAACTATCGTCATAACTTCTGATATTTGGACCAACATGAGCAATACCATTTCCATCCATACCATGACAACCAGCACAAGCAGCATAAGCAGCAGGAGCCTCACCTTTAAATCCACCAGAAACAAATTTTGCAACTACTTCAACATCAGGACCAAAAGCCATACCAGCAGGCATTCCACCAGGGTAAGAAGATTTAAAATTATTTGAACCATTGTTGATAACTTCAATAACAGAGGCTTTAGAAATTCTTTTTGTTAAATCTTGTGCTTTACCTTCAATACCTTCAGCATCAACACCATGACAAGGTGCACATTGAACTAGATAAATAGATTGTCCCATAGAAGATAATTCTTCATTAGTAATGTTGTGCCATTTAGATTCAAATTTAGATTGATGTTCTAAAGTTTCTTCATTCCATTGACCAACTTGTGAAAATTGGTTTGTAGGGTATCCAATAAACATATACCATAAAGACCACACAAGTGTTCCAATGAAAGCAAGTCCCCAACCAGTAGGGATTTTATTTTTATATTCACCAATACCATCCCAATTTTCTTCTGATAATTCACCAGAAGCAGTGTCATTTTTAATTTGATTAACATATTTTAATGCAACAAATACAGTTATACCAATAATTGCAAAACCTGCAAGCATTGTAAGGTCATTGATATAATCTTCACCTAACTGAAAAGCATCACCTGCAACAAAGTAAGTACCAGCCATTAAAGCTATAATAAGTATAATACCACCTAAAATCATAGATTTCATATTATATTTCTCCTTTTTTAATATTATTAAATTCTCTTTTTTCCAAAGTGTTGGAATCAAAAGAATCATTGTGAACAATTAAAGAATATTTTTCAAAATCTCTTTCACCACTTTTTTGTCTCTTGTATAAAGAGTATGCATAGCTATAAAAAACTACACATACAAAAAAAAGTAAAGAAAATTTTGCATACCCTTGAAAAGTCATTAACAATTCATAATCCATTATAAATCCCTATTTTAAAGAATTTAAATAAGCAATTAAGGCAACTATTTCAGGAACAGTACCATTTGCAACAGCGTTTTTCACTTCTTGATTTTTCATATCAGCAACAATTAATTTAGCTTCTTCTAAAGCTAAAACTTTAGCTTCTGACCATGAACCTAGTTTAGGCATACCCTCTTGATCATAAGGAACTGCAAAAACTTGCTTTTGTGTATTTGCATTTGCATAAGCAGTTGCAATATCAGCTTTATTTTCAAACATATGTGGATATGCAGGCATAACTGTACCAGGTACAACTGAAGCAGGATTCATCATATGATTTTCATGCCAATCAGTAGTTCTATAATTACCAACTCTCATTAAATCTGGACCAGTTCTTTTTGATCCCCATAAGAATGGTCTATCATAAGCATATTCACCAGATAATGAATACATACCATATCTATCTGTCTCAGACTTAAATGGTCTAATCATTTGTGAATGACAAGCATTACAAGAATCTTTAATATAAACTTGCCTTCCTGCTAACTCTAACATTGAGTATGGTTTAGTACCAACTACTGGTTGAGATTGTTTAGCAAAATCAGGAATTATTTCGATAATTCCTGCAAATGCAACTGTTAAAAATACTGCTACCGCAAAGAAAAACGGTCTTTGTTCTAACCAATGAAACATATTATTCCCCTTTCTCTTAAGCGCCCATAGGCGAAGTGTTTGTAGGTTCTTTATCTAGAACTCTACCACAAGTTGCTGTTTTGTACATATTGTAAGCAAACATTATGAAACCAACAAAGTACATTAACCCACCTATTGCTCTAATTGTATAATAAGGCTGAAGTACATTAACAGTATCAATAAACGAATAAACTAGTGAACCATATTCATCATATGCTCTCCACATCATACCTTGTGTGATACCAGCGATCCACATAGAGGTAAAGTAAAGTACAATTGCAACAGTTTGTAACCAAAATTGTGTTTCCATTAATGACTTAGAGTAAATTTCTCTTTTGTACATTCTTGGAGCCATATGGAATAGTGAAGCCATAATCATGAATACAACCCAACCAAGAACACCATCATGAACATGACCAGGAATCCAGTCAGTAAAATGTGCAATAGCATTAACAGATTTAATAGCTTGAATTGGACCTTCAATAGTTGATAACATATAGAAAGTTGAAGCCATAATTAAGAACTTAATTAATGGATTTGTTTGTAATTGTTGCCATTCACCTTTCATAGTCAATAACATATTAATAGCAGAACCCCATGAAGGTAAAATAAGAACAACAGACATAACAGAACCCATAGTTTGCATCCAATCAGGAACAGTAGAATATATTAAGTGATGACCACCAGCCCAAACATAAACAAATAATAAACCCCAGAAAGCTAAGATAGATAACTTATATGAGAATACATTTTGTCCAGATTCTTTTGGTAAAAAATAATAAATCATTGCAACAAGTGGAACAGTAAATACAAAGCCAACAGCATTATGTCCATACCACCATTCAACTAAAGCATCATTAGTACCTGCGTATGCAGAAATAGAATGCATGAAACTACTTGGAGCACCATCAGCAAATAACATTGTAGGAACTTCCATGTTGTTGAATAGATATAACATTGCAACTGCTAAGAATGCAGCAATGTAATACCAAATTGAGATATATAAAGTTCTTTCTCTTCTAATACCAATAATACCGAAAATTGAAATACCCCATAAAACCCACCATACAACTACCATTAAATCTAGTGGCCACTCTAATTCAGCATACTCTTTTGAAGTAGTAATACCTGAAAGTAAAGTTACAACTGCTAATAAAATTGTAATAAAGTATAATACGAAATGTAGCTTAGCTACACCCATTAAAAAAGGTGATTCTTTTAAAGAAACCTTTAAAACTCTTTGCGAAATATAATACCAAGTTGCGAAAATACCACTAAGGGCAAAACCAAAAGCAACACCATTTGTGTGTAAAGGTCTTAATCTGCCAAAAGTACCATATTCACCAGCTAAGTTATTTAATTCTGGGAATGCCATTTGGAAAGCAAGAATAACTCCAACCAACATACCAATAATTCCAAATAAAATAGTTGTGAAAGTAAACGCTTTTGCTATTGAGTAATCATACTCAATCATTGTATTGTTTTGCATCAATATCCTCCTATAATTTAAAAAAAATAAACAAATTTATCATTTGTTGTCCAAATTATATTCTAAAAAACTTAAAAGAAGATTTATTTAAAAAATTATAAACAAAAAAATATTAAACTTAAAAGAATAACAATTTGTTAATATAATTATAAAAAAAAGAAAAAAGAAAAAAGTAACAATTAGAAAGTATTCATGAAAATTATGAAAAAAAGTAAAATTATTTAAATATTCACACTTTATGGTGAGGTCTTTTAGATTTTATAATTAAAATTTAAAAATCATTAACACCTAAACTTTTTTTTGATGTTTGGTTTTCTTCTTTCTCTGTATCTAATTTGTATAGTACACCTAATATAGGTTTGATTACTTTTAATCAACCTTTTAATTATGTAATATATGTTTAATAAAAATAAATCTCTTAAAGTAAAAGATTCTGAATATAACCCAATTAGAGAAGAACTAGAGTATGAAATGGATAGAAAAATCAATATTTCTTTGTCTAATAATTGTGGACAACAAATAACTCTAACATATCAAGTTATTTAAAAGGTTTATTATGAAAAAAGTTAAATCTAATTTAAATGGAAAGATTAAATACAAATTCTTTTAATTTTCCATGTTTTAAATTTATTTTTTTTTCGAATAGATTTAATGATTGAATTTATGTTTTTTTTGGTGGTATTATTACTACTTTTTTGATTTTTATTTATTTTCTTTATATTACCACTTTTTTGATTTTTATTTATTTTCTTTATATTTTGACTTTGTTTTTTTATTGTTATTAATTTTTTTTCATCAAAAGATAAATTATATACAAGGTCTGACATTTCAACTTTATTTTTTCTTTTATGTTCCAATAAACTTGAAGAAGCAGTTTTTATAAATTGTTTTTTGTTTACAACTATTCTTTTTGTTCTTCTAAATTGTTTTTTATAAAAACCTTGATCTTTTATTCTTATTTTAGACATGTCGGTTTTAGTAGTAATAGTAATAAATTGTCCATTAATTGAAGGTGCAGATTCAATAATTGCAAAAAAACCTTCTTGATTTACTTCCCATGTACTTTTTTTATTATCATTGATATCAGATAAAAACCTTACAAAATCTGGCATAGGATTGTAGACACCAGAAATATTAATATTAATTAAACTTTTTTTTGTGGTATTAAGTGATAATGGAGACCATCCATGTATAGTTTCTTTCCAATCAAAAATTATTTTTTGTACCATAGTTTCTTTCCTTTGTTAAATTATATTTAAAGTAGTTGTTGTTTTATGTATATCTAATTTCCAATATGTAGTTCTTCTTTTAAAGATTTACATAACGGATCTTCAATTAAACAATAAACGGTGATTAAACCAAGTGCAATAGGTATTATAATTGCATTAAACGAATGAAGAATGAAAGAATTGGTTTCTATAAATAGGTAATTCCATAAAATTGTAGCCCCAAGAAAAGGACCTAATAAATTCTTCAAGATAAAACCTTGTTATTATTTATAAAATCAATTAAGTCTTTCTTCCAAATAGAAGAAGAAGAAGAAAAAAAAGTAGAAGGTATATTAGTATAAGAATAAGAATCTAATTCTTTTCTAACTAATATAGAAGAACATATAATGACAGGAATATCAATATTTCTATAATTAATTTGGTTTAGAACATTTATACCACCTTTAGTGTCTATACTACCATTATGAGTATTAGGTAATTGCATATCTTGAATTAATAAATCATATTGGTTAGTCATTAATTCTCTAATTGTATTATTTGTTTGTTTACTTCTATTAAAACTAATATCATCAAAATTATCATCTATAACTTTTTTTATTTTTTCGTATTTGGCATCAATATCTTCTGAAATTAATATCTTCATTTAAAATACCTTTTATTCTTTTTTTGATTGAATTATAGCATAAGTATACTTAAATATAGATTGTTTTTATAAATACTTAAGTAAAACAATCTTCTAACTAAACTACCACACACTAGAGTGTATAGGTTTTAATATATAAAAGTTAAACTTTCACTAACTTACACAATTAATATTTCATTGTGTTTAATAAATAACCTCATTATTAATATTAAAATAAATTAAATTGTATAATTTATTATTATTTTTATGAAGTTAGTAGTTGTTGGATAAGTTCTGGGTATGTTAAATTTTTAAGAGTATACGATTTACTTGATTCTTTATATTGAGAATCAATTTCACCTTTTTCCAAATCACTAATAGTATATTTTTTTGAGTATTTATTACAAATAATATCACCATTATAAAAGAAAACTTCTAGTAAGATACCAGATAATAATGTAATTAAAACTTGTTTTTCTTCTTGTAAAGTTCTAATGATTTTTGATTGTTCATTTTGATTGCAAATAACCTTACCAGATAAAAAAGTAAAGTTTTCTCTATTATCTGTATCTTCTAAAATAGAAATATTGTTATTATTATAAAATTTTTCAATATCTGATTGTTCTTGAGTTATATTCATTTTATCTTCTTTCTTTTTGTATATATAATTATACACAAAAATACATTAAATATAGATTAAGTAGATATTTTTAATTGTTTAGATTTTTCATATTAATTACCATTTTCGATAAAATTAAATTGAGAATCAAATAAAAGTGCTTCACTACCTTTACCAGTACTATATAAGTCACTATACTTCTCTAATATATATTTTTTAATAATAGACTTTTTAATTTTAAAATCTTCTTCATTTTCAAATATAATTAAAAAGTTCTCTTCAATAGTTTCAACACTTGAATTTAAATCTAGTTTATATTCTTTCTCAGTGTAATATTTATTTATTTCTTCTAACATTTGATTTGGTTCTATATAAATAAGTTCTGTCATAACTTCATCATCACATAATGTATCAGATAAATCAACACTAATAGTAAAAAAATAATTTAAGTTAATTTCACCTGTTGTTTCTAATTTATAAGGACCATACCCCCCTTTTTCTATAGCTAAACCACCAAAATATCCAACTGTTCCTTCGGAAATATTTTTCTCAATAGTGGTAGGTGAGAGATAAGGTGAATCAATAGATATGTTTTTAAACATAAATTTATCATCTGATTCTAATTTATCAGTAACTTCTTGAGGTAATACACAATTTTTTCCTTCAATGTTGATAAAACGAATTGAAGTGACTTCAACACCAAAATGACAAAGTACATCATTATATTCAGAGAATTCAACTTCAAAGCCATCATCTAATATAGAATCACCGTGTATATCTTCATCCATAGATATTTCTAAACAATTTTCTTGTTGAAGTTCAAGTAATTTATCATATAAATCTATATCTTTAACTGTACCTAAATTGTATTCACCACCAATTCCAAATATTTCAATAAAATATTGTTTCATAAAAAAGCCTTTTTTTTTATATTATATAATAATTAAGATTAAAAGTATCAAAAATACCTATTTTTTAATAGGCATTTCTCTCATAACAGTACTAATAATAAAAGACATTAAAGAAGAAGTTCTTCCTTCATTTTTTAATAAATCATTAAAAATATCCCAAGTGTGAATTACAGCAAGTTTATTAGCAGTTCTACTTGATTCATCATCTGAATAACCTTTTTGTACTAAAACTGATTTTACTGCATTATATAAATCATTATAAACTGAATATGAAGAAAATTTCATAAAAGATCCTTTTATTTTATTATACAATAATAAAACTTATTTTATATTTAATTTATCTGCTCTAGGATAAATAAATACTGCTTTTCTTAAAACAAAAATTTCTTTTGGTTTTTCAATAGAATATGCTTTTAACATTACAGTTATAGGAGTACTTTTAGCACTACTTGAACTTAATTTTTGTGTAGTGGATAGTCTAATTACTTTTTTAGCAAGTTTTCCCTTACTTAATTTAAATGGTGTAAATCTTTTAATATCAATTTTACCAGCATATTCCCCTACAACTTCAAGATTATATGTATACGTATTTTTTTGAGTATTTTGGAATAAAAGGACAAAATTGTTAACTACTCTTTTTCCATCGTCTTTAATTTTATACAATTGAGTTGTTTTATTTACATTAAGTAACATATACTCTTTTGTGCCACCCATAATAATTAACATAGAGAAAATAAGAAATAAAACAATACCATACATATAGGTTTTTTTTCTAAAAAAATTAGTTTTTGTATCATTTTTTATTTCATTTGTACTTGCCCATTGAACTAAACTATCTTTACCTTGTTTTCCCATTACAGTAGTACAAGCATCTACACATTCAAGACAATTGATACACTCAAGTTGCATACCTTTTCTAATATCAATACCTGTAGGACATACAGTAACACAAGATTGACAAACAACACAATCTAAACCATCAGGAACATCTGTATATTTAAAAATAACCTGTTCACTATCTTCATAAATTTGACCACCTCTTTTTTCACTATAAATGGCTTGAATGGTGTCATCATCATAAAGTACTGATTGAACTCTTGAATAAGGACAAATATAAATACAAAAATCTTCTTTTAGCCATACAACATCATAAACTAAAAATACAGTAATACTCAAAAGCATACCTAATAAAATAGTATGATCCATAGGATTTTCCATATATGTAAAGAAATCAGCAGGTGGTACAAAATACCACATGAAATCAGCAGCAGCTAATAATGAAAGTGAGGTCCAAATTAAAATAGCAATAATTCTTTTAAAAACATTTTTAGGTTTAGACCAATCAGGTTCCTTTTGTTTATTTTTAATTTTTCTTAAACTAAGTAGTTTAGTTTCAATTAAATCACGATAAATAACTCTAAATATTGTTTGTGGACAAGCCCAACCACACCAAGCTCTTCCACCTACAGCAGTAACAGCAAAAATACCAATAAATAATAACATTAATAAAAATGGCATCATATATAATTCTTGCATATCAAACGCAGTGCCTAAAAGGTGTAATTGTTTTTTATCAAAAGATAGTAGAAAAATTTGATTTCCGCCAATTTGGATAAAAGGTGTAATAAGTGCAACAACAGTGGCAACTATATATATCCAGTATCTTTTAATTCTATAATTCATTTGTTTTCCTTTTTTCAAATATAAGTTTTAATTTTAATTATTATAACTTTACATTATTATATTTAAATACTATTATAATCAAAAAAAGATTTTTTAAGCATAATTAATAAAAAATGACAAAAAAAAAGATTTTTTAAAAAATACACCATTTTTTTAACATATTTTTAAAGTGTGTTGTGGTTTAATTCATATATTTTCATTATTTCTTCTTCAAAATTATTATCAAGAATTGTTTTTTTTATTAAGTTTTCTACCAATTTAAAAGGTTGTTCTAATTTATATACATCTTTTAAAAAAGTTTTAGTTTTGATTTTCTTTGCTGTCTCAGTATCAGGGATATATATATGAGAAATATAGTTATTTCGATCTAAAATTTTATGTACAAAAGTTTTTCCAGATAATTGATTACATATATTTGTAATATGATCTTTAACAAATTGTTTTTCAAATTTATACAGTTTGAGATTTAGTTTATCTAATTCTTCTTCTCGACCATTTGCTCTTGTTTCAATATTCCATTCAAAATATTTTGTATCAGAAACATTTGAAAATTCTTTACCAGGTGCATGTGTAATTACTGAAGGAATTAAGTCTTCAACTTTTTTTCTTACTATTTCACTAATTTCATCAAAAAAATAAGATTCTATTGAATCAATGCTACCATAAACTAATTTTTTATCATCAACCCATCTACACCAAGAACCCCAAGAATAGAATTTTGTATATTCTTCACCGTAAATTGAATTTTGATTGTCAATTATTTCATTAGTCAAAGTATTAACTTGTTTAGTGTAATCTTCTGTTCCTTCTTTTAAATCAGGATAATCTTTTTTCATTTGATATTGAATAGCATTAATTGAATCTATTTTGAAATGTTTTTTTTGAAATTCCCAATTCTTTTTTGTATATTCAAAAAGATTGTCTTTTTTATAAAAATCTTTATTTTTTTCACCAAGTTCTGTAATTTTGAAATAAAAAGAATCTTTATTTTTACCAGATTTAATAATTTTTTTCAAATTAATTGAATCTTGTTCTTTGTCTTTAATTTTATAATTCATAAATTTAAATACAATTTGATTAGTACTTTTTTTATCAGTACCAATTTTTTTCTCATTTTTCTTTAGTTTTTTATCTAATCTTTTAAGATTTTTTCTTAAAAATCTAACTTCTTTCTTTGAAAATTTTTGATTTAACATAATAACCCCTTTTATATAATGTTTTAAACTTTATATATTATATATAATAATTATTAAAATATCCTTAAAGATAAAATTAAGCAATTGTTTTTTTATTCCTTTTGATTAAAAAATCCATATGTTCTGGCATAGGAATACCTATGGAAATATAATCCATTTTTTGATCAAATGACAATTCTTGATTAAATAGTTCTTGAATAATTTTTTTTGGTATTTTTTCTCCATTAAATAAATTTCTCTCTATTTTTTGATTTAGTAGAAGTTTTTTAGAATCAAAAAAAGTTTCTTTTTTTGATTTTTTAAAGAAAACATTAACATTTGTATTGTCATCAGAAATAACTTTAGAATTAAAACCTTTTAAATTACTTAAATATGCATCTTTATACAAGAATTCTTCTTTTCTATTATAAAAATTAGAAGATTTTAATAATTCTTCTTCTTGGTTTGCTTCAATCATTAAATAAACAGATAAAACTTGATCTAAAATAGGACTTCCAGGAAAGGTTACACATAGATTTGATAAGAAGTTATTATCTTTACTATATAGTTCTAAACTATATTGGATAGAATTATTATTAATATTTTTGGTAGCTTCTAACAGACAATTATGTAATTTTTTTAATTTATAATTATATAAATTACCTTCTAATTTAAAGCCATCACCACTAATAAAACTTTTAGATTTTGAAACCCCTAAAAACTTATTTAAAACATCAAGAGATTTATTAAATATTCTTTTGACTTTCTTATCTTCTTTTTTACTTGTTTTAGAAACAATTGACTTAGATTCTATTATATTTAAGGGTTCCATATTAAAAATAATATCAGAATCTACTTTTCTATGGGTTTCATAAAACCATCTCATTGATTCTTCAAATGTATGTTTTATATTTGAAGTAAATAAATTGTATTTTACAATATATTTGTTTAAGTAGTTAATAATAAAGTTATCAAATAAAAGTTCATGATTCTTAATTAAAAATATTTCTTTAATTGAATTTGATTTAATAATAAGTTCTTTCTGTTCTTCTAATTCATCATCAACACTTAAAAAAACAAAAGAAGATTCTTCTTCATTCTTACCTAAATAATGATTTTTTAATATATTAACTAAATGTAATTTAATTTCTTTTAATTGAAAAGAAGATTCAGTGATAAAGTAATAGGCTAAAAAAGATTTTTCAATATCTGAAGATTCTTCTTTATACCATTTTTGGAAGTTAATTTCAATGTCTCTATAGATATTTCCATTATCATGAATATAATCAACATCTAAGTTCATTAGTTCTATTGCAATTGGAACTTCAGGTGTTAATTGTAATTCTTCATACATTGACTGAAAAATATAAGAAGTATCTGAAGACATTTTCATTATAATTATCCTGCTATTGGTGGTTTGGTTGCAACTAAAGTTGTATTTTCTTTAAAAGTATCATTGTTTACGATATTTTCTTTATTTAATGTTGATTTAACTTGATATTCTGAATCGCTAGAGCCAGAACCTATTGTTGCTTCTTTTGATTTTTTTAAAAAAATATCTAAATCTTCATCTTTAACAATAATTTCTTTTTTATTGATTAATTTACTAAAATTATTTTTATTTAATTTTTTTTTATTTTTAATTAAACCTAAAAATTTACTTTCAACTACAAAAAAGACATAACCTTCATTCATTTTTTTTAAAATTACATTTTTCATATCTTCGTGATCTTCTTTTCCCCAAGCAACATTTAAATCCCCGTGTCCATTTAAAAACATACAATTGTGTTCTAGTTTGTGTTTCATGATATTTCCTTTTTTTATTATCTTAATAATACAATAAATTACCTTAAGTGTAAATTAGAAAATGGAAAATGAACATAAAAATTAAATATTTTTATTGTTAATTAATTTGATTAAAAATTTGTAATATCTTTAAATAAATACCATTTTTATTTTTTATAATAGTATTAAATATAGCAATAAATAGGAAATGAGAATGAAAATAGAAAATACTACTATAGAACAGATAGATAAAATAAATCAAAGATTACAAGAATTAAAGGAACAAGAAGATCCAGAATTTGCAACAATAACTTTTGATACAGAAACAACAGGTTTTATTAATTTAAGAAATGGTAAAAATCAATCAAGGATGACTGAATTTGGTGCAGTTATTACAGTTAATGGGAAAACGTTAACAGATAAGGAAGGTAACGATATTTCACAAATACAAATTTATTTTAACCCTTGGCTGGAAAATAAAAAATTAAAACAAAGTTTTCAAGCATATGAAGTACATGGGATTGATGAAGATTTCTTAAATGGTGTTAAATCTTTAGGTGGTAACACTAAAATATATTTAGATACTCCAGCTTTAACTATTGAGACATACTTGGATTCTCTTTCAGATTTATTGTCACAAAATATAGTTAAAACTCACAATGGTCAAACTTTTGATTTACCTTTTTTCAATCATGAATTAAAAAGATATAATCTTCCTATGTTAGGGAAAATTGCTATTAATCTTGATACACAAAGAATATTTCAAAAAGAATTAAAAGATATAAAAGAGAAATATCCTGAGTTAATAGAATCTATTGGTTGGGTTGAATCATTTAAACTTACAGTTGATAATGAACCTAATAAAGGTTTGATACCTTTTATTGAAAAAGTATCTGGTGAAAAATGTGATATTGAAAGAAATCTTCATGGAGCATTACTTGATTCATTGATTTTAGAATGGGCAGCTTCAAGAATGTTTGAATTAAAACATCCAGAAACAAAAGAATACTTATTTCCAGAGTTTAGAAAACAATATAATTCAATTAAACAAGTATTAGCAAAATCAAAAAGAAAAGAAGTAACAGAAGAAAAAAATGAAAATAATAATGAAACAGATGTTTTTGTTAAATTTTATTCAAATAAAACAACTCCTTATGCACAAGACCCTTATTTACAAGGTTCAGTTGATATTGAAAGAATGTTTGAAAAAGCTTCAGAGTTAGGATATAAAGAAATAACTATTATGGATCACCAAAGACCAAATCAAAATCCTTTATCAAGAGATATAGCAAAAGGTTATGAAAATATAAAAATCAATTATGGTACAACTGTTTATTTAAATGTAAATGGTGAAAATATTTTAATTGATTTAGTTTCAAGAAATGGTCAAGAATATGGTGAAATGATGGATTTAATTACAAAAGCTTCTAAAAACAACTTTGAAAAACCATATTTAACATTAGAAGATTTAGAAAATAAAAAGATATTAAAAAGTGTTACACATGTAAATAACAATTTAAATGATTTAGAAGTATTAAAAAGTAAAGGTTTTAAATTTGATATTTCTAATAATGAAGATTTTAATTTTTATAAAAGTCAAAATTTGGCTGGAACAGACTTAATAAAAAAATCAGAAGTTTTATATGTAGAAAAAAAAGATAAAGTTAAACAAGAAATGAGAATAAAGTCACAAATAAATAAAGAAGGTGTTTTGAATGAAAATATTGAAGATAAAATAAAAAATAAATATTTATTATCTCCTTCAAATGTTAATAATAATTTTTCTGAAATTAATGAAGATACATATAAAATTGAAACTAATTTTATTTTACCTGAACATAGAGATATATTTCCTGATTATTATGTTGAGTCACAATATCAAAATGCATTTGAAGAATTTGTTGATAAATCAAATAAAGGTTTAGAATTAAGGTTTATAGAAGATTCTATCACGGACAAATCAGAACAAAAAAAATATAAAGAAAGGTTAAAAGAAGAACAAGAAATCATTAAAGAAATGTTAATTAATTCAGTTAAAAATAAAGAAGAAGGTAGAACTTTTGATGTTATTAAATTTGATGAATATTTATTAGGTATGGCAAATAAGATTGATTCAGTTAAAAATATTACAAATATTTTAGTTGATAAATATAATACAAAAAATAAAATGTTAGTAGGAAATGCAAGGGGTTCTGCAGCAGGTTCTTTGGCAGCATATAGTATGAAAATTATTGAAGTTGATCCTATGAAATATGATTTACTTTTTGAGAGATTCTTAAACCCAGAAAGAGTATCTGTTCCAGATATTGATACTGACTTTGCAGGTACTATTAATATTGAAGAATTGAATATTTCTGAAATAAATGAACAATACCCACATCTTTATGATTTTATTAAATATAAATCTAATACTAAATATGAAGGTGAAACTATTTTTGAAACTAAAACTTTTGTTAGTGAATATTATGAATGGTATAGAAGTACTGAAAATGGAACAAAACCTGCTAATTATGAAGAAATAGGTACAGGGGGTATTTTAACTTTAGGTTATTATAAGTCAAAAACTGCGTTATCTGATATGGCAAAAATATATGGTGATGAAATTGCACAAATGGTGGGTTTTAAAACTTCAGTTGAATTAGCAGATTATTTAAAGAAATTTGTAGGTAATTCTGTTGAGGAAAGTAATAGAAGTATTGAAGAAGTTTTAGAGAATAGTGAAGAATTTAATTTAGCATATAAGAATAATCCAATTATTCAAAATATAGTTAATGATGCAAAAGAAATAGAAGGTACAGTTAAAAGTGAAGGTATTCATGCAGGAGCAGTTGTATCAAAGGCTAAAAAAATAGAAGGTATTTTGACAACAGCAATCATTTTAAATAAAAAGGGACAATCAATTACACCATTCACTATGAAAACTGTTGAAGTAATGAAGGATGATATATTAGGTTTAAAGACACTTGAAACTATTGAAAATACAATAGATATGATTAATGAAACAAATAATTCTTCAAAAAAAGATTCTAAAATATTTAGTAATAAAATGAAAAAATTAACTTCTAAAAAGTTTGATTTAGAAGAAGGAGAATTACAAAAAATACTTACTTTATTAAAGGAAGGTAAGAATAATGGGTTATTCCAAATTGAATCAGATGGTATGACAGACCTATTTACAGAAGTTTTTAATTCATTTACATCTGAAACTGAACCTAAAAATTATACTGAATTGGTACAAGTTATTTCATTGTTATTAGCATTATATAGACCAGGACCTATGGAGTCTGGGATGCTTGCAAGATATTTATCAAACATCAAAGGTGAAACAGAAATAGAAGTTCCTTTAAATGACCCTGAAATAGGTGACTTGTTAAAGGAAACTTCTGGGGTTATAGCATATCAAGAGCAAGTTATGAAAATTGTTCAAATTGCAGGTGGTTTTAGTCTAGGTGAAGCAGATATTATTAGACGAGCTATGGGTAAAAAAGATATGAAAATAATGGAAGAATTTCAAAAGAAATTTGTTGAAGGTGGATTAAAAAAAGGACATAAAGAGGAAGAATTGGTAGCATTGTTTGATAATATTCAAAAGTTCGCTGGTTATGGTTTTAATAAATCACATTCTGCTTCATATGCTGAAATAGCATTACAAACATTACACTTAAAAGCAAATAATGGTATTTTCTTTAATATTTCAATATTAAATAATAAAATTGATGGAAAATCAGAAGATTTTTCTCCTGTAATGGCAAAAGTTAGAGGAGAAGGTTATGAAATTAACACTCCAAATATTTTTGATGTTAAAAATTACTCTGTTAAATTTGGTGTAAGAGATAATGAAGAAAGAAGTATTAACTACGGGTTTCAATTTATTGTTGGTGAAAATAAAGCATTGTTAATAGAAGAAATCATTAAAACACAAGATATTAAAAATAGACTTGAAAATGGTAGTATGACGCAAGAAGAATGGAGAACAATTTTATTTGATAATTTAGATAAAGGTTCAGTTGAAAAAATCATTAAATCAGGAACTTTAAGAATAGGTAATGAAACATTATCAGAAGTTAATGAAAAATATTATAATTATAAAAACAATGGGAAAACACAATTAGATACAGTGAAAGAGTTTTTATTAAAAGATAAAGTTGCTTTTGCAAAAGGTTTTGATAATGTTATTAAAAAAGTTTCTCCAACTTGGAAAAAGTCTTCTTTCTTAAAATTGTTAGAAGATAAAGATATTGAAAATCATTTAAAAAGTATTAAAAAATATGATGCATTTTTAATAGTAATGAATGGTGTTGAAAAAGATGGTGAAATAACTAAAGGTAAAATTGATACAGTTAAATTTTTCCCTGAAACTGATTTTGAAATATGGTTAACAGAACAAAAAACAATTTGTATGGAGAATACAGTAGATCATCCTTTAACATCTAAAGAACTTCATAATTATGAAAGAAAAAATAAAATAGAACACTTGAATACTAAGATTGATGATATCAATAATAAAATAAAAGAAGATAAAGATAATGGTTCTTATGAAGATGGTAAAATGAAAGATAAAATAAAAATTGTTGGTGTTTGTTCTGGTTTAAATCAAATAGTTACAAAAAAAGGTGAACCTATGTATATAGGTGATATTGTTACAGAAAGTGGGAAAGCAATTACTATTTTAATAAGTGGAGAGTCTTTCGCTTCTATTAAAAAAGGGGAAAATATTGATAATAATCAAATTATTGAAATTTCTGGTGTGTTAGGTCATACAGATGAAAAAGGGTTATCTATATTTGTGGATAAATCAAAAATAGTAGATTTAAATCAAAATAATAATAAAGAAAAGACAAAAACTAATAGTACTCCAGCAATGGATTTAAGTGGTTACTTAAATGAAAATGATACAGATAAATACATTTATATTAATCTGTTGAATAATAAATTTGATAAAAAAGAGTTGGAATTAATAAATCAAAACCTTGCAGAAGTTCTTGGGGTTTGGAATAATGGGAAAGCAAAGTTTAGCCTTAATAAAAATAACTCAATAGCAGTTAAAAAATGGGGTGGAGAAGAAAGTCAGATAAAAAAGATAAACACTATAATTAGTGAAATAGTAGAAGGGAAAGAAAATTCTGATATAACAATGAAAAAATTAGAGGAACAAAAAGAAGAAGAAGATAGTAAAATAGTTAAAAATGCTGAAGTTTATGAAACTTTAAAAAATATTATTGTAAAAAATAAAGAAAAACAAACAGATTCTTTATGGTCTTTAGACAGTGACAACTGTTTAATTTTTAATAGTTGGCCAAATGCAGGTGAAAGTTTCTATAAAACACAACCATTAACGAAAGACAAAATAGATGGAATTATTTCAGGTGATATTAGTACATTGGATAATATAGAAGCAAAATTAATGAATGGAAAAAAAGAAATGTCTGCTTTATTGAATGGTGAAATTATTAATACTTCAGTAGAGGGGTATACATTAACATTAGATAAATTTCAAGTTCAAGGGAATGATAATCTATTAACTTTTAATTTTGATAGAAGTGAAGGTTTATATGTTTGTAAAGAATTAAATGCTAAAATTAAATTAACAGATAAAGAAATAACTAAAATGATAAAAGTATTAAAAAATCATTTAAAAACAGGTAATACTGATAATTTAACTGTTAATGATATTATAGGGGATAAACTATTTACAACTTCAACAGGTGAAGAAAAAAGTCAAGAAAACAAACAAATAAATCCTATAGTTGGTCAAGATTCTGTTAATAAACATGAAACTTTACTTGATATTTGTCCTCATGGTAAAATTAGAAATAATTGTAATATCTGTAATAAAAAAGAAAACAAAAAAAAAGAAAATAAATATATTTAAAACACTACTATAAATATAGTTACCAAACGTTATAGATAAGAATTGAAAAAAATAGAAAATATAATTAATATTAACTAGTTTTTAACTTACCTTACCTATAACATTTTTTTGATAGAAATCATGTTCTAAAAGATATAGATTGTCTTAAAATTTAGATTATATATTTATAAAAACTACTTAATGTTACTTAATAAATATTGATAATTTTCATTTAAAACTCTAAATGTTTCTTCAGAACCACCTAAATCAGGGTGAACCTCTTTAGCTCTTTTTCTATATTGTCTCTTTACCAATTTCTTAAGTTCCAAATCAGAACTAAGTTTATTGATATGAGTTTCGATGTTACTATAATTAGTATTAAATAAATATTCTAAAGCAAATTTAATATTAACCACTTTTAGTTTATGTGGAGATGTTCTATTATTTCTATGATGTTCACCTGAAGTTTTGTGATAGTGATAATTTTGATGAGTTTTTCCCCATCTTTCTCTTTTTTCATTAGTATTACAAATAAAAGAATAATAAAATTTAAATATTTTAAAAATATAGTCTTTAATTGAAGATTGTGTAATTCTCATAGTTATTTCCTTATATATTATTATACTAAAACTAACCTTAAATAAAGGTTAAAATCAATACTTTAAGTATTCTTTTAATTTTTTTTGTTATAATATCTTTAATAAATAAAAAAGGTATTATATGAAAAATATTAAAGTTATTGAACTTTTTGCTGGTGTTGGTGGTTTTAGAGTAGGTTTAGAAAATAGTGATAAGAATTTTTTCTCTACTGTCTGGTCTAATCAATGGGAACCTTCAACAAAAAAACAACATGCAAGTGAAGTATATCAAAATATTTTTGGTGATAAAGGTCATCATAATGGTGATATAAATGAAATTCCAGGAAAAAAAATATCTAAGCACCAATTATTATGTGGTGGATTCCCTTGTCAAACTTTTTCTGTTATGCGTCCAAAAAATAAGGCTGAAGGTTTAAATGGTGTTAAGGGTGATAAAGGTATTTTATTTTGGGAAATACATAGAATTGCTAAAGAACATAAAACGCCTTACCTACTTTTAGAAAACGTTGATAGATTACTAATTTCCCCTGGAAGTCAAAAAGGTAAAGATTTTGCTGTTATATTAAAATCTTTAATGGAATTAAATTATATTGTTGAATGGAGAGTTATTAATGCTGCTGAATATGGTTTTCCACAAAAAAGAAGAAGAACATTCATTTTTGCTTATCAAAATGATTCAAAAGTAAAAAATGAAGTTTTTAAAGAAAATTCTTCTAAAAAAGATTTATTATTAAATGATTTACTTATGTCAAATGCTTTTCCTATTAATGATTTTGATGAAAAAAAAATTAAAGAAACAAACTTAACATCTGAAATTTATGATATTAGTAAAGACTTCAATATAGATAATAAAGATAAAAAACCATTTGGTAATTGTGGTGTTGCCTTTGGTGGTGTTGCTTATTCTATTGTTTCAGAACCAAAATATAATGGTAAATATATCAATTTAAAAGAAGTTTTATTAGATGAAAAAGATATAGATGAATCTTTCTTTGCTGATGATAATGAATCTTATAATAAATGGGAAAAAGCAAAAGGTAAAATACATAAAGAAAGAATAAATAAAGTTACTGGTGAAAAATATATATTTAAAGGTGGTGCTATCCCATTCCCTGATAAATTAAATTCACCTGCTAGAACTATTATTACAAGTGAAGGTGGTAAAAGTGCAAGTAGAACTACACATATTATTAAACCTAATAAAAGATTAAGAAGGTTACACCCTATTGAGTTGGAAAGATTAAATGGTTTTCCAGATAATCACACATTATTAGATGGTGTTTCTAATGTAAAACGTGGATTTCTTATGGGAAATGCATTAGTTACAGGTGTTGTTACTACATTTGGTAATACCTTAAAAGACTTTCTAAAAAAATAAAATATATCTTTTTCATTTTAATCTATTTTTGTATATAATCATATATACAAAAAGAAGGATAAATATAAGAAAAATACAAGGAATTTTTTTAGATATTGATTTATATAATATTAAACTTAAAGATATAATATTCTCTTAGTATTTTAAGTGACCTTTAAAGTTAATATAGGTACAATTACCTACAAAAAGGAACATCTATGCAAATTTATTTAAAAAACTTAAAATTAAATGAATTATTAAAACTTGATAATCAAAATATTAATATAAAACCTTATATTTCTTATATAACAGAACGAGATAAGAATTTTCTTTCTAATGAAATTTTTAATATTGTTAATTCTAAAAACCTACATCTTTTATTATTAAATTTAGAATCAATTAATTTTGAAAACACTGATCAAATGTTTTTTTTATTTTTCTCTGCAAAATTTGATTCTTTTAAACATGATTTAGAACCTTTAAGTAATTTAATCATTGATTCTTTAAGATTTGGAAATACAATTTCTTATGAGTCATATGATTCTTTATACATTTTCTGTATTTTTAATGATTTAGATTTTTTAAAGTTTCTAATTTTTATTGATGATAATACACATTATTCTTCTGATTATGAATTATCTTTTAATGATATTGATAAATCTGATGTATATTATAAAAAACAATCTTATTCTAACTTTAAACTAATACTCAATTTAAATATTTTTAGAATATTTGATACTATTTCAGATAAAAAAATTATTGGAAACTATTTAAATTATAGAGTATCTTCTAATAGTTCTATGAGTTTAAAAGAACATAATGAAGATATTGTTGGAAAATATATTAAAAATATTAATAATTTAATTGATTTTGTTGATGCTAACATGCTTGATTCATCTATTTGTTCTGCTAATTTTAAATTAAATACTATTATTAAAAATGATAAAAATATTATTATTAATAAAGAAGATTCTAAATACACTCATTATTTATTTAAAGCAATTAATGAAAATAAACCTCCGGAATTTTCATTAATTGTAACTCCTTTATCTGAAAATAAAATAGATATTTTTTCATTAGATTTACCTGTTTTAAAGAAACTAAATTTTATAGAAGATATTTTAAAATCAAAAACATTTGTATTACAAGAAAAATATAAGTATTTACTTTATTTTGTTCTTAGTAATATTAAATCGTATTCTGACTTAAATAATTTTACAAATATTAAAAATTTCATTTTTAATATTTACTTTAATCAAATTACCGAATACAATAATGTTTTAAAAGAAGTATTAATAAGAAATTATAATTTTGATTTAATTTATTATATTTTACCTTTAATAAATAAACAAATGGAAAAAGACTTGATTTCTTATTTTATTTATAATTTATCTAATGTTGATCAAAATAAAAATATCAGTATTTTATATAATTTAAATCCCAAAACTTTTAGAAAAAATTTAAATAAAATAACTGATGAAAAAAGTCTTTTTAATATTGCTTTAAAACAAAATAAAAGTTATTTTTATCAATATTTTGAGAAGTATTCAACTACAAGTTTTTTTCAAAAAAGTTGTATTAAAGACATTATGATTAAATATGCAATAAAACAAGGTATAGATACTATAATGAATTATTTTTCTGTAGATAAATCTATAATCAATGAAAAACCTTTTAAAACATATATTAAAAAGAATTTTTCTGATATTTTAAAGAAGACTCAAAATTCTACTCTTCTAGATTTTCTATATACTAATAAAATTATTAGTGAAAATGAATTTGAAAGTATTTTACTTCAAAATTGTACTGTTTCTACCAATATTTTATATGATTTTAAAGAAAAACTTAAAATTGTAAAAAACAAACAATCATTTTTAGAAAAAATATCTACTAAACATTTCTTAGAGTTATTATTTTATTATTATTCTAAAAAAGATAAATTTAAAGGTTTAGAATTTTTAACTGAAGATTATTTTAAATCTAAATTAAATACTTATAAAGATTATTTACTTTTAAATACTAAACTTTTAAAATTCTTAGTTAATGGTGAAAATAATAATTTACTTGATTCTATTATCAAAAACGAAGGTTCTACTGAAATAATTGGTAATATTTTTGAATATTGTGATATTTATAATATTTCTATTGATGATTCTATAAAAAGTAATTATTATTATATAGTTAATGAGACTATTGATGATTTATTATAAATAAATATAAATTGGATATTAGTGGATTGTTATCACAAGTTGATAACATTCAAACACAAACAGATTAGAATGGTATGAATTTATTAAATGGTTATCATATGAGTTAAACAGTAGATAATAATATAAAAGTTGTAGTTGTTTCTTTAAAAAATGCTGAATCAGTTATTAGAGATATTGATTATGCAGAAGAAAGTGAAAACTTTAATATCCAAAACTTCCATAATTAGAAGCATATGTTTCTATACTATCATTATCACCTACTTGTATATTCATATATTCTTCTAAGTCTTTATCATGATAATCTGTTAACATTCTTCTATCTTGTATTCTATAATCATTTGTTTCTTCTAAATTAGGTAATTCAACAGATATTGAATATTCATCTTTTATTTGTTTTTCATATGAATATAAATAATTTGCAACTATTTCTGTTTCTTTTATTTTTATTTTACTAAATTTACTATTTAAATTCATCATTTCTTCATTTTCATGCATTTCATTACTTATTTCTTTCTTCTTTGTATTAACTGTTATAATTAACATTAACATAATTATAAATATAGATATTATTCTTGTCATCTTGTGTCCTTTTTATTAATTTTATTATAATGTTTTATATAATATTAATTATTAAGGAAGTGCTTTTTTATTGTTAACTATATTAGTTTTCATTTATGTTATCTAAAGATAAAATGTAGTATAAAATAAATGAAAAACAGAAAGGAAAATTATGTTTAAACAAAGTTCTTTAAACAGGATTTTGACTATTTTAAAATATAATTTCTTTTATTTTTTCACCTTCATGTCCTGGTGAGAGATATGTTTTATTTTTAAACTCTTTTTTTGGAAGATTTGACATAATTACAACATCTGCTTCTTCAATTGAATTAACTATTTGTTTTTTCTTAACTACTCCTCTTAAAGCATCATATAGAGATATTAATGGTTCTCTATTTTCTAAAACTTTTTCAAATTTTTCTTTAGAAATAGAAGAATTACTATAATTAGAATCCCTTTTAACACTAATATTTAACACTTCTAAAAATTGTTCTTTCAAATCAATATAAAAACCTAACATTTCACCTGTACTTTCATTAACTTGAATTGCATAATTCATTTGATCTAATTGTATTGAAATTTTCCTATTATCTATTACTCTATCTTTCTTATCTATAATATTCATAAACCATAAAACTTCATAATTATCAAAATTTTTCCCTTGATATTGGATTGCAGAGGTAATCATATTACCCAACCCATTTTCTATTGCTAAATCTAAATCAATATCTATTAATTCTGTTGAAAATAAATCATCACCACAAGTTGTTATATCACCACTAGAACTTATAATAATTTCACCATTTTTTTTATATATAGGATTTCCATAAAAAACTGTATCTGCATATTTTTCTGAATCTAAAATATTTATAGAATGGTCTATATCACAACTATCTAGTCCTCTCCATGCAATACCTAATCTTATTATTTTATTTTCACCCATAACTTGAGAAAAAGGGATTTTACTACCTGGACTTAAATACTCTCCAGATAAAGTTAATCCTTTTGATTTTCTACCAGAAAACTGTATATTGTGATTCTTAACATCTTCAGCAATATATATTTTACCTAATTTTTTGTTTTCCTTTTTTTTGATTCTTTTTATTGTTTTCTTAATAGATTTTTTAACACTATTTACCATTGTTTTTTTAATCCCTGGTAATGGTTGTTTGTAATTAACTTCAATATTTTGTATAGTTTTTTTAGTTTTATCTATATATAAAGAATCATTATCAAACAATGATAATGATTGCCATAAAAGTTTTGTATTAGTTTTTTCTAATACTCTAACAAATTCTTTTGAATTAAAAAATGTAAAGGCATCTTTTTTAACTATGTTTGTTCTTTTTGGATGTATTTTTTTTACTTCTTCATTCACTTTTTCTTCTTCATTCACTTTTTCTTTTTTACTCACTACTATTTCATTAGAAGTACCTTTTATTAAAGCACTTAAATCAATACGTTCTGTGAATAATTCTTCATCTGAATAATTATTAAATCTATTAGAATCTATTTTAAATTTATTTGTGTTAGTTATATTTTCTTTTTTTGCTATCTTTGTGTCTTTTGTGTATCTCAAATACTCCATTATATTTCTCATTAAGTATCCTGGATTTTCTGACAATATTCGAACTGCTTTATCATAATCACCTTCAAATTTAGCTTTTTCTATTTTTGCATTAAAAGTATTTGACCTATCATTAATATATAATTTATCTTTTATAAGTTTAAAATTAGGATATTTAATTGAAGATTTTTCTTCACTTTCCCATTTTAATGCAGTAAATATTTTTTTCCAAAAACCATGATATTTAAACATTTTTTCAACTACATAATCAGTATTTTTCTGTTCATTTAATGATTTTACTATCACCTTCCTAACTTTTGTTGGAATTTTTATATTTATATTCTTTAAAATTGAATTATTTAATTGAATATTAAAGAAATCTTTATTTAATTTTCTTTCATTGGTCTCTTTGTATATTTTTTTATCATATGAATATATATTTGATATTATTCTAACTATTTGGTCTGTATCTCTAAAATATACAGTATCTATAAATTCTTCTTCCAATAACACTTTTAATATATGTATCTCTATTTCTTTTATTACGATATTTGATTTTGCATATACTTTTTTAGTAATTTCTATAGGCATACATTGAATTATTTTTATTTGTTGTTCTCTTAAAACTATTTTTGAATTAACAATATCTGTTAATAGTTCAGTTAAATCTTTTTCAAAATCCAAAGATATACTAAATTCTTTTAGATTTGTTTTCAATTTTATAGTGTTCTTTTCTACTTTAAAAAAATCTTTTATAACTGTTTTAGGAGAATTATTATATATTTTTTTAAATAGATTTGTCCAACCATATGTTAAAGAATATTGTGCAAACATAGCCATCCATTCTTCATCAGAATAATCTTTCATGTTTGAAGTTTTTGCAAATTGATCTCTAAAAATAAAACCATTTATTCTTAAATTATCAAATAAAGAAAATAATTCTTCTTTTATTAATTTAAAATCAGTATTTGATAATTTAAAAAGAATTTCCATATTTTTAATTGAATAATTCATTTCATTTAATTTAATTAAAAATTTTACTACTTTTATGGGAGCTACTATATTTTCATTAGAAGGTTTTAAGGTTGATATAAATAATGATTTATCACCATAAATTATTTTTTGAAGTTCTAACATATTGTATCCTTTTATTATTATTTTTTAAAAAAGAAATACAAGTAAGTAAAAACAGATTTATTTTATTTAATTTGTAATTTTTATAGAAGTAACTATTTTTTTACACTTGTATTTCTTTAAAAAACCAAAAGTAAATAAAGACAGTAGTTTTTACCAATTATATATTTAGAAGTAACTATCTTTTAACACTTTTGATATTCTAAGTATAATAAAAAGGTTTGACATATAGTGTCAAAAAATAAAGATTTTTTTTAAATTAAATTAAAGAACTCTTAATTTATAAGTAAAACCAATTAATTCATCTGGGAATACTTCTTCTGTTAAACTTGTTTATATTCTTAATTTATTCTTTTTTTTCTACTATATTTTATTAAATATTAGTTATAAATATCTAAATCATCAATATCATATAATGATATCAATTCATTTTTATTTAAATTTTTTTTATTAATAGAAGTAAAAATTTCTTCATATACTGTTTCTTCTTCAATTAAGAAATTATAAGTTATACTATTTGTTGTTTTTTCTATTTTATACATAGGGGTAACAAAAAGAATTACAAAAAAAATTGAAGCAACAAGCATACCTTGTGTTACGTTCTTACAAATAACTTTAGATATACTTATTTCTTTTTTCCCATATTGTTTTATTTCTTTTCGATGTTTTTTTAGATATAAAACTGTATTTAAACAACTATTACAATGAGTAATGTGCTTTTCTACTTTAGAGGAATGAATTGAAACAAAGGAAATTAGTTCATATTCATTTGGACAAGTTTTCATTTTACATCCTTCTGTATTTTTTTTAGAGCATTTTTTTTTATCACTCTTACTGTACTATCTGTTATATTTAATATTTCTGATATTTCAATAGAAGAAAGTTCTTTTAAATAATATAGTTTAATTACTAATATTTCTTTATCAGTTAAACTATTATTATTTAGTATTTGTTCTACACTAATACTATCTTCAATTGAGTTATCTTCAAATGATACATTTATTGTATCTATATCAATATTGTATTTAATTTTTTTTAAATAATCCCTTGTTTTATTATTACAAATAGTACTTATATATGTAGTAAATAAACTTTTATTTTTATTATAATTCTTAAAAATTGTTTCTTTTGAAGACAATATTTTTAAGAATACTTCTTGGTAACAATCTTCAATATCTTCTTTTAAAAAATTAAAATTATAATAAACAAAAGTATTTCTAATATTGTAATAAAGTAATTTAGAATAATCTTTTTCAAAATCTTCCCAAAATAATTTACTATTAATATTAAAAAAATCTAACATTTATTGTTTACCTTTACAGTTTTTTAATATGTCTTTTGTGTATCTAAAAACATTTAATTATATAAATCTTTAAGAAAGATTATCAAAGCAATTTCATATTAAACAAGATTATTTAATATGGTGAAACCTCCCATCCTAAACTAATCGAAGATTAGTTATAGAAGGGAATGCGTTTGTTATTGACCTTTTCTACCTTTTTGACCTTTTCTAGGTTTACATATTCTTAATTCTTCTTTTGTTTTTGCATTTTTTACACAAGTTTTAGAACCATCAAGTTTTTCTATCCTTTGATTTATTTTTTCAAGAATTTTTGCTTTGACTTCTTCTAAACTTTTTCCTCTATTTTTAGGTTTACATAATCTTAAATCTTCTTTTGTTTCTGCTTTTTCAAGACATTTCATTAGCTCTACTTTTTGTGTTTGCCAATCACTTTGTGCCATTAAAGACGTTGATAATATTAATGTTAATGTTATTATTTGTTTTTTCATTTTTTTCCTTTTTGTTTTTATCGTATCTAATTATACTTAAAGATAAATAAAAACGTTTAGTTTTTTTTGTGTCATTTATATATTTTAATAAAAAGAATAATAAAAAAATATAATAAAAAGAAAAGGTAAGACTAAAGTGGAATATACAATTAATTATTCATTTATTTCAATAGTATTCATAATAGTGACATTAATAGATGGATATGTTTATATACCAATGATAAAAGATTTAATAAAACATCCAAAAGAAACAACAAAAAATATAACTATAAATACATGGTTGTGGTGGTTCTTTTCAGGATTTGTCTTTACTGTATATTTTATAATAGAAGTAAAAGATATATTAACTATATCTAGTAGTATAATACATACAATAGGTTGTTTGATAGTTGTTGTAGTAGTATTAAATTATCGTAAAAAATATAATGTATATCTATTTTATAAGGTAGAGAATAATACAAAAATTTTAGAAACATACAAAATAGATAAAAGAAATATAAATGAAATATTTTTAAATAAAAGAAAAGATTTAGAGAATTTAGTAAAAATAGATAAAAGTGAATTTATAGAAGAAAAAGATATAAAAAAGTGGATAACTGCGAATGTATATTTAAATAGAGAACTTTATGTTGTAAAAAATAAAAATAAAGAAGTGATTGGCTGTTATAAAATAGAAAAAACAAAAGAAAAAGTATTATTATCATATATATATATAAAAAAAGAATTCCAAAGAAATAAAATTGGTAAAACTATAATAAAACAAATAGAAAAAGAAATAGAATTACCTATATATATAGAAGTAAATGATAAAGATATTGATTTTTATAAAAAATGTAATTGTAGAGAAATAACAAATAAATATAATATACCATTAATGGATGAAAGTGGTAAAATAATAAAAACAAAAAAAAGTAATTTATATTTATTAAATTCTAAATATGAATTACCAGAAAAATTAGAAGATTTAGAAAAAATAGAAAAAGAAATTTGGAAAACATATTATGGAAAGGATAAAAATGCTAATATATAAAGATATTTTAGAAAATAAAATAGAAAAAAATGAATATTCAAAAAAAGAAATAAAGTTTTTTAATAAAATAATAGTAATAGAAGAAGAAATGTATCAAATAGAAATGTTAGATAGAATGACATTCTTTGATTTAAATTATTAAAGTAGAAATATGGATATTTTTAATTTAATAATTTAAATCAATAAGAAGTGGAAAAGACCACTTCTTATTGTTGATTAAGAAATAGAAGAAAGGACTAATTCTTTTTCTAGTTCAGCAGTCCAAAGTTTTTCATCAATATTGACATAAGCTTGTTCACACCATTTAAGTAGTTGAATTGGATCATTTTTCTTAGAATACCAACCAGCTTTTTTGGCTTCATCTTCATTAAAAAGAAAAGTATTGGATTGTTCTCTTTCTAAGGTTTGTCTATTTTGAAAGTTTAATGAATCTAATCTTAAAAATAAGTAAGTTTCATCAACATTAAGTAAATCATGAAGATTGTATTTTCTATTTTCACCTTTTCTTGCTCTTTTTAAATCATTTTTCATAGATTTAAGAAACTTTTTTCTTTCTTCTAAATCAATTCCCTGAAGCAATAGAATAAAATCTTCTTTTAAAGTTTCATAATTTATTAATTTCATTGACGTTCCTTATTAATCTAGTTGTTTAATAATTTCTAAACAATCATTAGTGGAATTGTTTAAAAAGTTAGTTAAAAAAAGTGCCATTTCAGGGGAAACTTGAATTTGACCTTGTTCATCACTATGTTTGATTCTTTTATTCATACAATCAACAATTTTTTGTATTTCAGACACTGCTTGTTTAGCAAAAGTAGCATCAATTTTTGTTATAGACATAAATATTCCTTTTTATTTTACATTAATAATATTAGCAACAGTTGTATGTGAATATCCAACTTTATCTGCAACTTGATGAAGACTTAAACCTTGACAACTTAATCTAATAATAGACTTTTTAATTTCAGGAGTCATTTTTTGATATTTTCTTTGACTTGAAATAAATTTACTACATTCAATACATTTATATCTTGGGACTAAATTTCCTTGTCTTCTACAAGAACCTTGTTTTTTTAAGCCACCACCACAATCACATTTTTGATTTTTAATAATTTTATTCATAATGTTCCATTATTTTTATTTATTTTTTAACATAGATTTTTTAAATGGTTGAAGTGACCAAACATAATCAGAAACATCTTCTAATTCAGTAGGTGTAAGTCTAAATTCAGGCATACCACTTGATTTATAACCTCTTTTTCTAAAGTTAGTCCCTGGTGATTGAATATATGAATAAATTTCATCATAAGTTCTTTCATAAGAGACAATATTAATATCAACTCCCATACCACCTTTTCCATTTAATGGATGACAAAATACACAATTGTTATCGAAAATTGGTTTACCAATATGGTTATTTGTTTCAAGACCAAAAATAAAACTTGGTAATAATAGTAATGGTAATGTTTTAATAAATTTATTTTTCAATGTAGAATCCTTTTTTATTTTTGTAATTATAGCAAGGTTTAACTTAAAGTTAGATTAAAAAAAGATAAAAAGGTATAATAAGATAAATAAAAAGGTATAATAAGATAAAAAGGTAGTCAGTGAATAAAATAATAAAATTCTTTTTAGAAAATGAGAAATTAAATTATTTTTTATTTGTTATGTTAATCATAATAGGAATAAATACATATAATATAACTCCAAAAGAAATATTTCCAGATATAAAGTTAGATAAGATATCCATAACAGGGTCATACCCTGGAGCTTCAATAGATAATTTAAATAAAATGGCAGTAATAGATATAGAAGATGAACTAACAAGTATAACAGGACTGAAAGATGTAAAGTCAACAATAAAACCAGGTTCATTTTCAATAAGTGGTGATATAGAAAATAGAAATCCAAAAGATGTATTAGATGATGTTGAAAGAAGTTTAAAAACAATAAAACAAAATTTACCAAGTGATATGAATGAACCAACAGTAGTATTAGCAGAAAGAAAATTACAACTATTAGATATAACTGTTTCTTCAAAACTAGAGGGACAAGATTTAATAGCATTTGCAAATAAAATTAAAACTAGATTGTCCTCAATAAAATATATCTCAGAAATAATAGTATATGGTGATAGTGATAAACATATATTATTACAATTAGATGAAGGAAAAATAAATTCATATGGTTTAAATATTAGTTCTGTGGTAACTGAATTAAAAAGTTTATCATATGTTTTTCCATTAGGGATGGTAGAAGAAAGTGGTTCTAAAAGTTATTATTTAAATGCATTTAATGGAAAGAAAGAAATAGATAAATGGGAAGAAACATTGTTACAAATAGGTGACAAAAAAATATATTTATCTGAAATAGTAAATGTATCAAAGAAATATAAAGATACTACATCTATTTCAACGTTAAATGCAAAAAAAGCAGTAATATTAAGACTAAATAAATCAGAATCAGGGAATGCATTAGATATATCTAAAGAAGTTAGGGAAGAAGTAGAGAAGGTAAATGAAGAATATAAAAATTACAAATTAGAAGTTTTTTTGGATACCTCAACATGGATTAGAGAAAGACTTGATGTTGTAATGTCTAATATTGCATTAGGTATTTTATTAGTAGTTGGTTTAATGTATATATTAATTAATAAAAGAATGGCATTGGTAGTTTTATTAGGTTTACCAACAGCGTTTTTAATAGGAACAATAATTTTTGCATATTTAGGAAATACTATTAATATGATTTCATTGTTAGGTGTTCTAATAGCATTAGGAGTCTTAGTTGATGACGCAATTATTGTAAGTGAAAATATACAAAGACACTTAGAGGAAGGAAAAGATAAGGCAACAGCAGCATATGAAGGGACAAAAGAAGTTGCATTACCTGTTGTAATTGCCTCATTAACAACATTATTTGCATTTTTCCCAATGTTGATGTTAAGTGGTGAAGTAGGAACATTTATATATATGATTCCAGTGGCAGTAATAATTCTAATTTTTGCTTCAGTGATAGAATCATTTTTATTTTTACCATTACATGCAAAACATATATTAAATAAAGATGACAAAGAAAGAGATTGGTCTTGGTTTCAAAACTTTTATAAAAATAAATTAACATTCTTTATAAAATGGAAAAAGAGTTCTTTAGTAGTATTTTTAATAGGTGTTCCATTGTTAATGGTAATAGCATTAAAAAGTAGTAATTTCCAATTTTTTCCAAAGTTTAATAGTAATAATATTTATATAACAGCAAAAATGGATGTTAATTATAAGTTAGAAGACAGTTATAGGGTATTAAAAGACCTTGAATTAAAAATTTTAGAAGGAAAAAAAAGTTATGGAATAAAAAATACAACAGGTAAAGCAGGTTATAGAATGACAAAAAGAGGAACAGTGGAATACAATAGTAATTTAGTATTTATTGTTCTTGAACTAAATGACTTAAAACCAATGAATTTTGTAGATGAATATATAACACCTTATTTATCTTTATATTATGACCCAACAAATAGAACAAGAGAACGTACTTCACAAGATATAGCAGCAGAACTAGAAGTGTTGATGAAAAAATATAAAAAAGAAAGTAAAGAAAGTTTTATAGAGTTAGTTGTAGTTGAAGATAGTCCAGGTATAGTAGCAGCAGATGTATATTTGAGTGTTTCAGTTTCAGATGATGAAAAATTAAATAAAACACTTAAAATATTAAAAGATAAATTATATACAATTGAAGGTTTAAAAGATATATCAGATAATGCTGATTTAGGTGTAAGTGAGATAAAACTAAAACTAAATAATTATGGTGAAAAATTAGGGTTGACAGAAACATATATTTCAAGAATTATAAATGATAATTTTTTAGGAAATAAAAAGTCAACATTCTATGATAAAGAAGGTATTTTTGATATAGTAATAGAAAGTAAATATAAAGATAAATTAGAACAATTGGAGACATTAATGATACCATTGAAAAATGGTTCTAAAGTGAGATTAGAAGATGTAGTTTCATTTATTAATATTGATAATTATGAGAAAATGGAAAAAGAAGATGGAGAAAATATTAAAATAGTAATGGCAAATGTTAGACCTGAAATAATTACTGCAACAGATGTATTAAAAAAAATCAATCCATTAATAGAAAAGTTAAATAAAGAAGAAGGTATAAAAATAAAAATAAAAGGTGAAGCAGAAAAGAAAAAGGATTTATTAAAAGATATGAAAAAAGCATTTTCTTTAGCATTGATTTTAATAATGATTTCATTATTATTTATGTTTAATTCTTTCTTAGTATCATTATCTATTATATCTGTAATTCCATTGTCATTTTTGGGTGTATTAATAGGACATTTTATAATGGGAATGAATCTATCAATGCCTTCAATTATAGGTGGTTTAGGATTGGCTGGTGTTGTTATTAATGACGGTATTATTATGTTAACATTCTTAGAAAAAGCAAAAACAAAAGCAGAAATACTTACAAGAGCAGCGCAAAGACTAAGACCTATTATATTAACTTCTGTAACAACTTTTATAGGACTTGTAACATTAATATTCTTTGCAACAGGACAAGCAGTAATAATGCAACCATTAGCTGTAAGTTTAGGGTTTGGGTTAATATGGGGAACTATACTGAACTTATATTATATCCCAGTTTTATATGCAATAATTAAAAATTATAAATAAGAATTAACAAATGAAAAAAACAATAAAGGTAACAAAAATGAAAAAAATAAAGAAAAAGAGTGGTTTTCTTTTAAAAACTATATTGGTAAGTACAGTAGTATTAACAACACAAATACATGCAAAAGAGTTTATAACAGAAATAGAACCATATAAAACCCATTATATACATTCAGATACAATGGGGAAAGTTAATTATATAAATGAAGAATTAGAAAAAACATTAATAAATAAACCTACAAAAATCATTCAAATAGATAAAAAAACAGAAGAAATAGAATTAACAAATATAACAAAAAAATTAAAAAATCAAATAGTTATATATAAAAACCTAGATAATGTAATAGAAGGGATAAAGAAATCAACATTAAAATCAAAAAATGAAAAACTAACTCAAGAAAATAATCTATTAAATATGAAAAATGGAATAATAGATATGGTAACAAAGAAAGATTTATTAAAAGATAAGATAGAAAGAAAGAAAATAGAAATATCAAAAAATATGTATATAAATCAAATATTAGTAAATAAAGGTGAATATGTAAAAACAGGTACAAAATTATTAGAAGTGTTGGACTTGAGAAAAACAAAAATCAACTTTTATTTAACAAAAGAAGAAATAAAAAGTTTAAAAAGAGGTAACTATAAATTGATTGGTATGTCTAATAAAAAAAGTGTAAAAAAAGAATGGACAATAGAAAGAATAGGAATGAAGAAAGATAGGAATTATATCTCAGGGTTTAAAGTTGAAATGGTGAATGATAGTAAAGATAACATTTCTAATTTTATAAAATTAATAATAAGTAGAGAAAAATGAAAAAAATAATACTAACAATTACTTTGATGTTATCTTCTATATTTTCAGAAGAAGTTTATGTTGAATTGAATAAAAAAAGTTTAGAAAATAATTTTAATAGTTATTTAAAAAAAGATATAGAGAAAACAGAACAAAATATTAAAAAAACAAATACAGTAAAAAAAATGGGTTTAATTAGTCCAATATTAGTGAATTATAATAATACAAAAACAGAACAAAATTCAATTGATGTAGATAGTGAAAATTATATAATTTCTTGGACACAATCTTTATGGGAAAGTGGAGGAATATTAAATAAGTTAAAATACTATAATAAAACTGAAGAAGTTGATTTGGAAAAATTAAAAGTATTAAAAAATCAAAAATCAGCTATTTTAAGAGAAATATTAAAAAATATTCAAGATATAAGTTTAAGAATAAAACAAAATAGACTAAATGAAAAGAATAAACAAATAGAATTAACTGCTATGGAAGAAAATTATAGAAATGGGTTAATAGATATATTTATGTTAAATAATGTAATTATAGAAAAAGAAACAATAGATAACCAATTGATAGACTTAAAAATAGCAAAATTAAATTTAGAAAAAGAATTAAAAAAGGATTTTTCAATTATTGATATACATAGTATAAGTTTGAATCATTATTTATTTCCAAAAGAACAAATTTTCTTAAACAATTTTAAATTATCTGTTGAAAGAAAAAAGATTGAATTATATGATATAGAAGGGGAAATGAATAAATCAAAATATAGACCTAATTTATCATTTAATACTTCTTATAGTGAAGATTTGAATAGCAATATAGAAAATTATACTTATGGGTTAAACTTAAGTATGAAGTTTCACCCTAATATGGTAAAAGAAAAAGAATTAAATAAAGTAAAAGTTTTAAAACAAAAGAATAAATATGAAGATGAATTAAATAAAATGAAAATCATATATAAAATAGAAAAAGAAAAATCAAAAATAATAAAAGAAAAAGAAGATAATTTAAAAAGAATAATAAATATATTAGAAAATAAAATAAAAGCAATAAAAGAAGATGTAGCGAATGGTTTAAGAACACAAATAGAATTAGAGGTATTAGAAAATAGTGTTAAAAAATATAAAATAGATCAAGTGAGATTAAAAATCCAAAGAGATATTATAGTAATAAGGTTATGTTCATAATTACAAAACGTATATTAATTATTCTTTAAATTATTACAGTTTTATTTGTGTATAAGTTAGATAATAGTATAATTATATATATTAGTAAAGGACAAAGAAGGCTACAATACAGAGTGCTTTAATAATAAAATAGAATTATTTGTTTTTGATAAACTAATTAAATAAAAATCAAATGGGGATAAAATGGCAAAATTAACATTTTTTTATGCAACAATGAATAGTGGTAAATCATTAAAATTAATACAAGATGAATATAACTTTTCAAAAAGTAATCAAAGAACATTAGTATTAAAACCAAATGAAGATACAAGATCTAGTAAAATTACTACAAGATTTGGTGGAATGGCATTAGATGCAAAAAGTTATACAAAAAAAGATAAAATACTTACTTTAATAGAATCTTACAGAGAGGAAAATGATAATTATTTACCTGATGTTATTTTTGTAGATGAAGTACAATTTTCTTCAAAAGAAAATATAGAAGATTTTAGAAAGATAGTAGATTTATATTGTATAGATATTTTCTGTTATGGATTAAGAACAAACTTTATGGGAGAGTTATTTGAAGGTAGTTCATCATTATTTGCCTTATCAGATAAAATAATAGAATTATCAAATAAATGTAGTTGTGGAAAGAAAGCAATAATGAATGTTAAGTTTGATAAAAATAAAAAAATATTAAAAACTGGAAATGAAGTTGAGTGTGGTAGTGAAGATATGTATATATCAACTTGTCATTCTTGTTGGACAAAAGAGTTTTTAGACTAAAAGGGAACTACTGTTAGTTACCCTCCTGATTAATTATAATTTCATATTTATTCATATTATTAGCCTTATTAAAATTTACATTCTTTTATAAATTTCAGAATTATCAATTCCTGACATTGTAAAAAGTATTTCAGTGTCCCCACTATTTTTTAAGATTTCAAGTTTTGAAATAATAAGAAGAAGTTGTGGAATAAAATCAACACAATAATTCTCATTTTCATTATTTTCAATTTCTTGTATTAACGTCATAAGTGGTTCTAATAAATCAACAGAAACTATAAGATTAGATTCAAAAAGACCAAGTGTTTGTTTTTTAATAAAAAAAGTAACAAGGTCTTACAGTCATCGTGATGATATAATAGATACTATGATAGTGTATTCATATAGAAAAGACAAAGTTGAAGTTAATATACAAGATAAGTTATTAAAAAAGAAAAATCCAAGAGTAAAGGTTAGTGTAAGAGTTATTGAACCAAAACCATATTACTATTCTATAAACCCCGATGATTATAATCCAATCTATAATCCTATAAATGTATTGTTTGAAAAAAATGTTTTTGTTACTCCAGAAAAAGCATATTATAAATATATTAAGAAAAATCCAGATAAGTTAGAAAGTTTAAAAAAAGAACAATTATTACTAATATTAAAATATAAAACAAAACAAGATGTATTAAAATACAAGGCGATGACAAAACAAACTAGAGAAGAAATATATTTATATTTAAAAAATGAATATTTTTAACAAAGCAAAAATTATAAATAAAGCATATAAAACTGAAATATTTATTCCTAATATTTTGAAGTATATTCTTATAGAATGGATGGGGAATAGAAGGTTTATTTATAATAAAACATTATCTATTATTAATAAAATAAATAATAAAGGAAGTTCAAAATAACGAAATGATTAAATTCATTTATTCTGAACCCCTATGAAGTAGGGATTATTTAGTCTTATCATTTATAAAATCAGTTAGTTGTGTCATCCAAACAGAAGAAGTAAGAGTATATAATATTGAATGAACATTAGTATAATTATAAGAGTCTAATTCATCTCTTACATTATCAGAAGAACAAACAATAACAGGAATGTCAATATTTCTATAATTTATTTGGTTTAGAACATTAATTCCCCCTTTAAGGTCTATACTACCATCAGTTGTATTAGGTAACTGCATATCTTGTATTAATAAATCATAATGGTTTCTCATTAGTTATAAAATTGTATTACCAGTATATTTAGTTCTACTTAATGTAAGACCTTTAAAATTAGTTTCTAAAAACTCTTTTATGTTTTCATACTTTGAATCTGAGTCTTCTGAAATTAATATATTCATTTTATAATGCCTTTATATCTAAATTATTTATTTATTTTATTATATATTAAATATTCTTAAAACTTGATTAATCAAGAATTAATCAAACTAAAATTGGTACATGCATTAAAGTAGAATTAATATTTAGAAAAAGAAGTAGGAGTTACTCTAAGCAATTCTTTATATTGTAATTCTGTAATATTAAGTTCCTTAAGTTTTTCTTGAAATGTTTGTTCTTCATTGTTTTTTCTTTCAATCTGCGATTTTTGAAGTTCTAAAGAAGAAGCAATACTGTTAGCTAATATATCTTTGAAAGAAAGTTCATTTAAAGAAGTGTCAATTAATTTAATAGAAAAAGGTATTAGTTCTTTAGATTGACTAAAATTATATCTCCCAGAAGAAAAATCTACTTGTTTGAAAGAGATTTTGAAATCAAAAGATAAAGAATTATTGGTATTAAAAGAATTATCAACACCAAATAATTTTTTATCAAAAGAAGTAAATACAAAAGAATAATTATTGTTTCTAATATGTGATATATAAAAATTAAAATTTATATCTTTGATATTTTTTTTAAAAAATGTAGTTAAGAAAGTTGAAAATAAATGTTTATCCATATATCTTAAATTATCAGCAGACAAAAGTTCTTCAAGAGTTTCAACTTTTGCTTCATAAATATTTTGTAATCGACCTCTATCATATTTATCTTCTTTAACAACAGCAACACTTTTTTTAAGGTTATCAGTTAAAATAACATTGATTTGATTAAATAAAGATAAAATTGTTTGTTTATTATTCATAGTTTTGTTCTCCCTTTTGTTAATGTAATTATAGCAGAATAACCTTAAAGCAAATTGATATATTCAATATGCTCTTAATTAGTTTGATGAATTTTAATAGGTGTTCCATCTTTATTAAAAAATACAGAGTCTAATCATATAGCTTAAATTATCAGAAGACAGTTTTAACAAAAACTTTTTCATTCTTAAAGAAAAATAAATAATCAGTATCTTAAAAAGTTAAAAGTAAAGTTTTATAATTAGAATATTCTAAATTATATGTTTTAAGTTGTATTAAATTGTCATTTTCAATTTTAATAAGGTTAAAAAAAGAATTATTATTATCATTATTAAAATTAAAAAAGGAAGTATTATCAAATATTTCTAAACCTAAAAGATTGTCACTTTTTCTAAATAAAAGATTTTTTTGGTCTTTAAAAGCATTAGTAGATGTAGACCAAGATTTACCATATTTTAATTTATCTAATAATTTAACATTGTTTAAATTAGAACAATCAAAAAGTTGTACTAATACTCCAGTTTCTAAACCATTCTCATTAGCATTTTTACCAACAGATATAATCCTATCATCATAAATTTGATGAAATAGAATAGAATATCCTGGTATTTCTAACTCTCCTAAATACTTTATATTGTTAGGGTTTATTAAGTCAAATGTATATAAAGGGTCTGTTTTTTCAAAAGTTACAATGTATGCAATATTTTTATAAAATCTAATTCCTTGTATAGTTTCTCCTGGTTTACCAAAGTCAGAAATAGAATCAAGAATCTTATTTTTAGAAATATCAATAGTAAATAAATAATTTTTAGAAGTTGTATTAAAAAAACCTCCAATACTAGTAGCAACTCTTAAAACCCCATTAAACTCAGAGAAAGCAAATTTATTTAAAGGAGTACCTTCAATATGTAAAGATTTTTTGTAAGATAACTTCTTTGATATTTTAAAATTAAATATTCTAGTTTTACTATTGTATATGTTTGTAAATAAAGCAAAGTCATTATTAAAATATATGTCATTGATAGAATCACTAATTATTGACTTATATTTTAATTTATAATTTTTTAAATTAATAGAAAATAAAGAGTTTATTTTAATAGAATTAGAGTGTGATTCTATAAGGATGTTTTTATCTTTAGTAGAAATGAAGTTGTTATTTAGTTTAGGTATAAGAAATTCATTAACAATAGTTTCTTTTTTATCTTTGCTATAGTCTATTTCTTTTGTTAAATATGGAGTAAATTGATTAAAGAAGAAAAGTTTTCCATTTATAATTCTAGTTGTTTCAATATAACCTTCAATTGAAGTAGAGGATTTAAGTTTTATTTTATTTTTTTTAGTAATTTTATAAATGTTAATAAAATTATTATTATTATTATACTTTTTTAAATATTCCTTTAATTGAACTTTTTTATAATCATATTCTACATCTCTTTCGTTAGAACCTAAAACAATAATCTGGTTATTAAAAAGGTGAAATTCTTTAATGAAAAAATCAGTATTAATTTTTAAGAAGTTTTTAGATTCCTTTAAGTTAGAGAAATCTAATGATTCAATATTTTTACAAATGGTCTTAGAAACAATGTTTTTAAAGGTAGTTATATTTAACTCATTATCAGATTTTTTAAATACAATTGTATTACCATTGTGTTGTAAAGAACTACCTTCATTAACTCCTGATTCTTGTGAAATATCTGTACTTACATCTTCAACGTGTGAGTTAAGTTCAGAACTATTTAAACATACTTCATGTCCAGAGAAAGTACCCATAGATCTTATACCTATAGTTGGTTTAAGTTTATTAAGTTCAATTAAATTAAATTGATTAAGTGAACTAACCTTATCTAATATATATTTCAATATTCGTTTATTTTCTCTCATGTTATTTTCCTTTTGTATTTTTTAAAAGAGTTCCATCAAATGGACAGAAGTTATATTTGTTTTTAAATTTTTTATTACAAGTAAAACAGATTTTTTTATCTTTATTTGTTATTTCTTTATATATTTCAGTAGTTTCTTTAAAACTATTAAGTTTAAGTGATATCATAAAAACTTCATCATTTTTAATAGTAGTATTACTAAAAGATAAATTATTGTTTATATATTTAAACATAACAGTAATATTTGAAGATTCTATATCTTTATTCTTAAAAATAAATTCTTCATTATTTTTAAAGTCTAAAACATCAATTTTCTCTTTTGGTTTTATAATTATACCAGAGTAGATTTCTTTATTATTAATTAAGATATTAACAATAACTGTTTTTTTATTTTCATTTTTCAAATATATAGAATATTTAGATTTAAATGGTAAGAAGACTTCAGCATTATCTTCTTTTAAGATTTTATTTTTGACTTTAACACAAGCCACAAGTTTATTCTTATACATAGTTATACCTTTCAAGATGTTCAACTAGCACCTTAGTATTTAGAGTTGAATGTGTATTTTAATATATACAAAACAATTATATCAAAAAGAATAAGATATATTTTTTTTCTTTTCTTATTAAATTATATACTAACCTTAAAAATAGGTTGATACAGCTAAAAAAATAGTAAAAAATAAAAGGTAATAATATGAAAAAAAATACCAAAGCCCCAAAGCCCCAAACAATTAAAGAGTTACTTACTGGATTTAATGAAATCTTAAAAGATAACTTTGATAAAAAAGTTGCAACTTTTAAAGAAAAAGGTAAAAGAAACCTTTCATTAGTAAAAAAAGATAATTATACAGCTAATACTTTAAATAATTTAATCAATTCTAATCATACTAATTTTATTGATAAGTTTAATACTAGTCTAATATTAAAAGAATATATTAAAGAAAATTATGATATTTCTTTTTTTGATATCAAAATATTGGATTATCAAAGAGATGAATTTAGAATTTATTTAGAAAATATAAATAAAGAACACTTTAACCTACCAAAAGATGAATTAAAAGGTTTTAGAAACAATGAAGATAATTTCTATATTTTATTGAAGTTATCACAAAAACAAGTTGAATTTGGAAATGAATTTTATTCTAGTGAAAGAACAAAAACAAGAATTAGTTTTAAATTAATATTTGATGATATTAATTATTCTGAAGCAGAGATAATTAATGGGTCATAATCTAATAAAATCTCCATACAAAGAAAAGTTTTATCTGAATATATTAATTTTATTAATGGAAAAGCTGCTTTTGATGGTCCTAATTCTTCTCTTTTTGTTATTTAAAATACTTTACTTATAAGTGTAATTATTCTAATTTAGATATAATCTAAACAAAGACCAGAAAAAAGACTTCTTTTAGGGTTTAAATTTAAATAATCTCTTAATGTATGTTTATAACTACTCATAGCATTATTTGTCCATTTTATAGAATCAAAAGCTTCAGACTTAATAGGTTCCCAAGTACCTAAAAATCCTGAATTATGTTCTACATAGAAATGAGGACATTCATTATCCCATAAAGTTTCAAAATTAATAATTTTGAATACTATTCGATAATTCTCTTTATATTCATCAGGTATAGACTCATTTGCTAAATCAAGTTCTTTATTAATACTATCAAGAGTTCTGTCTTCAAATCCAGTCATATTTTTATATAATTTATTTAAGTTCCATCTCATCTTTTAGATCCTATTTTTTAATAATTAGTTGATGGACCATAGATTACATTACATGTTTCTATGTATCTTGGTTCATCAACTTCTCTTCCATTTTTATTAAAACATTTCCATCTATCTAAAAAATCAATATCATAATTGGTTTTAATAGGTTTTCCATCTTTATTAAAAAATACAGAGTCAGATCTAATAACTCCATCTTCATCAATTTGATTATCATAAGCAAAAACTTGTTCTTCACAATAAAAAACATCTAAACCTTTATTTATTGCTAAGTTAAAAACTTGTTCACACATTAAAACTCCTTTGTTATATATAATTATACCTAGGAATTACTTAAATTAAAGTTAAAAAGTAAATCATTTTATTCCTTTACTTTGGATATATATATATTTTATTAAAAGTAAAAAGTATTAATATATTATACCAATCATTAAAAGATAAAGAAATTGTTGGTATGAAACTAAATAACTCAACATTTAAAATAGATTATACTTTTAAATCATTTTTTATGACTCTTAATTCTTCAATAACAATTAAATATATATCATATATTAATAGAATAGAATGGTTTTATATTCACAGTAGCAATAGGTTTATCTAATTTATATTTATTACTTTTAATATTACTGATATTTGTAAAGAAGGTTTGAAAAAATCCATTTAGATTATATTAATTAAGTATTAAGGTTTGTTGTTGTATAATCTAATAAAATTATATTAGGAAAAAATCATGGTTGTAAATGACTCTTCCTTTAAGGTATAAATAAAAAGGTAAATATTGAAACTTTTAAAAAAATATATTACTAAAGAAATTAGAAGTATAATTCCTAATGTTAAATTTATTAATAGTAGTAGACATTTCTATCATATAAGATTTGGATTAGATGGAGATTTTAATGATTTTATAGAAATCTTCAATAAAATTAACATTAAAATAAAAATTTCAGATGAGTCAGTTTCTAAAACATATAATACATATTTACTCGAAGATACAGAAAGGAAAATATCAATATATTGGGTTAATTCAAATGTTTGTTCATCTAAAAGTGGTAGTAAATTATTTATGGGTAAAGAATTGACAGTAAAATCATTAAAATTAGATAAAGATAAATATGATATTAATTCATTAATAAATGACACTTCTTTAAGTTTAACTCAAAAATATCCTAATTATATATATAAACAATTAATACTACTATTAAATACTGTTAAAAATAATAATAATGTAATTCTTCTTAAAGAAAAAATGAATTTTGAAGAATCAGACTTAAAAGTAATTTCTAAGGATTTTGGAGAAATATTAGTGGCAATATGGTGTTTATATAATAATAATAAATATGTGATATTTCCTGAAAAATCAAATGAAAAATTAATAGATTTAACTTTATTGGAAAATAAACAAACAACATCTATATCAGTAAAATCTGGCAGTGGTAGTAAATCTTCAATCCCAAATATATTAAATATTGTAAAAGATCCAAATAATAACATTAAAATTGATAATGATTTATTAAATGTCTTTGAAATAGTAAAAAATTACTCTGCTAAAGAACAAATGATTAAATTACATCAATATTTTAAAACAGATATTATAATGGAATTATCTTTAATTTTACAGCTACCAGTAGATAAAATTAATTTAAATAATATTAAAGAGTGGATTAAAGATAAAAAAGATACTGATATTATAAATAAATTAGAAAAATGGTGGTTTAATTCATCAACACCTAGAAAATTCAATGTAAAAGATAAAGAAAGATTAATTTTATCTCCATTAGGTGAAAGTATTCCAAAAATATTAAATAGAAATAAAAAGTTAATTAATTCTTTCAATAATTTAACTAAAAAAATAGATGTTGTAGAAATTAATATTAATGTAAACTATGATAAAATACAAATTAAAGAATTTTTATTTAAAGATAATATTTGTGAATTTAAATGGCCTGGTTATTCTTCTGGAAACAAATTGGGATTTAAAATTAAATATTGATTTGTTTTTTAAAAAGGTATATTTTATTAATTTTAAGATATAATTATATATATTAAAATTAAGGTATATTTTATTAATTTTAAGATATAATTATATATATTAAAATTAAGGTATATAAAAATATGAAAAGAATTATAGGTTATCTAGGCTCAAAAATAAATTTATTTAATTTTTTAGAAGAAAAAATGATTAAAAAATTTAATGTTAATGAAAATAAAATATTTATTGATTTATTTTCAGGTACAGGTTCAGTAAGTAAATTAATAAACAATAAAACATCTTGGAATGTTATTGCTAATGATTTATCTTTATATTCAAAAACATTAAATATTCAAATTCAACTATATAAGATAACTAAGGATGAACTTAACAAATTAAAAGAGACATTAATTTATCTAGATAACTTAGAACTTATAGAAGGAGATTTTTTTAATGAATTTTCTATGGGTGGTATACCAAAAACAATAAATGATACAAATGTATTCTGTATTAAGAAAAAAACAGAAGATGGAGATATATATTATGAAAACAATCAAGAATATAAAACTTCAAGAATGTTCTTTAAGGGAGCTGTTGGTAAAAAAATAGACACTGTTAAATTTGAATTGAAAAGATTATATGTTAACAATGAAATAAGTGAAAGTTATAGAGATTTATTATTATTATTTTTAATGAATTATATGACTAAAAACAGTAACTATACAGGTGTTTATGGAGCATATTTAAAACATGATAAATTTAAAAATAGAGAAATAGCTAAATTTTTGGATAATTCTTTATATGAGTATATTATTAATAATCACTTACAATCGCAAAAAAAAGAAAATGTTAGAAGTTCAGAATTAGCAGATAAATGTATTAATAATTTCAAATCAGATAATTTGGATAAAAAAGATGTTATAGTGTATATGGATCCTCCATACTCAACTAGAAGTTATGAATCAAATTATCATATTTTAGATTATTTATGTGATTTTGATTTTAACATTAATCAAATAAAGTTAAATAGTAAAACTGCTACAAAAAAAGAAAAAGTAGATAATCCTTTTAACAGTAAAATTAAAACACTTAATTATTTTGAAAACTTAATATTAGATGCTTTAAAAATAGGTGATAATATTTTTATTTCATATTCAAGTGATGGTTTATTAAAACAGAAAGATTTAGAAGAGATTTCAAAAAGACATTCTCTAAAACTAGATACACATTTCCAGGAGTACAAAAGATATACTTCTGGAGAAAATAATGGTCAGAATACTGGTAAAAATAATAAAATATTTGAAATCATATGGCATATTAAAAACTAAATAATATCTGAAGAAACTTCTTAAGCAAACATAGGTTCTTTTTGTTCTTCCGTTATTAGGTTTTCTTTTCTTAAATAATATTGCTATATTACATTAATAAAATGTAGATATACCATATAAAATAGTACCAATAAGAAAAGAAAGAAGAAGAAAAGAAAGAACAAATCTTTCATTAACTTCTTGTTGTAAAAAAGTAATAATTGAAGTTTTTTTTCTAAAAATAATAGTAAAAAGTTCTGGAAATTCTTTTTCAAAAGAACTTAAATCAAATTGAGATAAAAAAGTTTCTAAATCTTTACTAAAAGGTTCTGAAAGTAATTTTTTTGACCAAGATTGTATTTTTTTCCATAATTAAAAGAAAGATAGTAATCTCTATTTTCAAAATCTTCAATAAGTTAAACAGAGGAATTACTATTAAAAGTTTGTAATTTTTTTGCAATTTCTTCAACTAAAATGTTTCCTTATATATATATATAATTATATCTACATACACCTTACAGATAGATTAAAACTAATTTTTTGTTTAGTTCATATATTTGTTTAAATATTCAAGAGTAATCTCATATTTTTTATCTTCACAGATATCAGCAAAATGTCTACCATTTGAAGATGTTAAAAACTCAGAAAACTTATTATAAATTTAATTCTTTTTCCATTATTGTTTCAAAATCTTCCATAATATTATCACATATTTTATAATATCTAGAATCTAGTTCTGATAAATCACTTTGATTTACAACTTCTCCATATTCATCATTTTCA
>Ga0209576_1000187_pt1 | contig 53760 bp, 35 predicted proteins | sample SaaInlV_DNA_135m_FD_184686 | JGI IMG/M metagenome (GOLD analysis project Ga0209576, IMG submission 184686) | Marine microbial communities from expanding oxygen minimum zones in the Saanich Inlet - SI075_LV_DNA_135m (SPAdes) (version 2) | ecosystem: Environmental > Aquatic > Marine > Unclassified... | reverse complement strand
CTTTTACTCGTCTCTCTACTTCTGACTTTGGGCTCATTATTGGCTCCTTTTTCGGGTTGTTAGCCGCCCAAAGTATCTCTTATTTATTTAGATCAAATGAACCGAATTGGTCTGACTCCACACAATCAGGGTATCCATCCTGATTGCAGTCGAGAAGACTACCATTGATAATGTCAAGATTATCAGGTAGTCCCGCTCCAGCAGTTTTATCCCGGAAGATCGCGGAGCCATCATTGGTCAATAATCTGGTGGCGCCAATATTGCCAATCACCATGATATCAACATCTCCGTCCCGATCAAAGTCAGCAGCAAAGGAGCCGCGTTCGAATTTTTGTTCTGTAGACCGGGTCTCAATACTCCCTCCAGTACCCGATTCTATAGAGTAATCCAGATAGTACCCCTCGCCCTGGTTGATCAGCAAATGATTCAGTTTGAGATAGCCGGTAAGGTATATGTCGGGTAGTGTATCACCGTTAAAATCTGCAACAGTAACCCCTTCTATATCATCGATCCTGTCCATGAGATTGCCGCTACCAGCATGGATCTGGTCGTAGAACAGGAATTTAGGGTAGCTACTGAGCGTCCCTTGTGGATCACTGGTGAAATGAAGAATGTTTCCCCATGCACCTACGATCCACCCATTCTCTGCATCCAGCATCTCAATATCATGGAGGTCAGCATCTGTCAATTGCTCCAACTTGACCCATTGATTCCCGTCATATGCCAGAATCACACCATTCTTTCCTACAGCGAAACCAAGACTGTCTGAGATCATATCGACAGCCCAAAGATGTTCATTCGTTACGTTGGATTCCCGGGTCAGTACGCCATGATCATAGCGAATGATAGTGCCATTGTTGCCCACAAACCAGCCAAGCTCCGGATTGAGAAAGTCCATGTTTCTTACCAGATCCTTACTAGGAAAGTCTAGCAACTGCCAAGTGCCATCATATTGCAGCACTGTTCCATTTTCCCCGACGAGAAAAATGTGTTTCCTGCTCAGGATCTTTACAGATCGAAAATCTACATTCACAGGTAAATAAATAGGTCGCCATTCCCCATTCGTATACTCATAGGCCCCGTCATCACCTACTGCCATGCCAAAACTGCTGTTCAGAAAATCTATATCACGGACCTTAAGCGGGAGAATCACAGGTTGAGCGCTCCAAAGGTCATTATCAAAACTCAATAATGCGTGGAAATCGAGATCAATATTATTCAAAGCGACCCAGCCGTGAGATTCATCCACCATCTCAATATCATTGAGGTCAGCATCTGTTAATTGCTTTGCACCTCTTTCAAGACCTTGATAGCGGTGCAGACCGAGCTGTGACAATGAGTCGGAGATATACCAGGAGTAGCCATCGAATTGGATGACGAGGCCATCGTAGGAAACTGCCCAGCCCAGGGAATCATTAACCATGTCCATGCGGGCAAAATTTTGATGTGTGGGTGATTGAACGATGTGCCATGTCTGCCCCATGGCAGTACTGAACAGGAAGAGTAGGCTCATTACCATAGTCTTACGTATCATGCAGAATAAATTTTCCTACATTCTATTGACCATCTGGCCATCATTTCTCTCCTGTGTTTATTAATCAGGTGGAAATGTAGTTCACCCGAACTCAACTTCAAAGTTAATGCAATACAATACTAGCGTACTTGCTCACTTTTTATAGATGCTAAAAGACAGATAGCCCCATTCATGCCACAGTGGATACTGTGTATCAGTGAATTAAATCTATCCAAGTTTACACAGCTTCCCTTATACCACTATCCGGCTCAAAATGGAAGGTTATTGCTACCTGCCATTATGGCAAAAAGAAGCCCCAGACATTGTCCAGGGCTTTCAATCTTACCACATTTCTTTCCAGTTATTTGAGATACAGCATCTTGATTGTCTGATTGTACTCCCCAACCTGCAATCGAGCAAAATACACTCCCGTGCTTACCGGATTTCCCGAGACGTTCGTTCCGTTCCAGGTATATTCATACGTCCCGACGTGCTTGGCACCAGCGTCTATAGTTTTTACCGTATTGCCTAGTACATCGTAGATAATTATTGATACAGCCGATTTCTGTGATAATCCATAATGAATTGTAGTGCTTGAATTGAATGGATTTGGAAAGTTTTGTGCTAAATAAAACCCCTCAATTACCAATGGTTCAGGCTGGACACCGGTTACTATGCCATCCCAGTCATAGTGTACACGGAAATATTCATCAAATACATCCGTGATCGCTTCCGCATAGTTCTGACGATTCGCATCCGTATCTCGTAAACCTACCCTATAAGCCTCAATTTGAACCGCATTGATATTGCCACCTCCACTGGAACCATGTCGTGATGTGGTATAACCCCCACTGAAATATAGATTCCCTTCACCTGGATCAGGTTGAAAGAGACTGGGAACCGCCGAGATTCCCTGATCCTCAAAGAGAGCTCCAAGACTGTTGGCTCCCCTGACAAGGTCAGAAAAGCTCAGGTCTGATTGCTCAGCCAAGGCGCGGATACTGCTTGTCGAGGCATAGGTATTCAGCTCAGAATCAGTCCGCATAAGTGTTGAGGATGATAGTAGATAGCCTAATTCTAAGCGCTGAATCGTATGACCATGACCGTGGATATCCACCAGGAATCCTTTTCCATACTGTGCTTCCATGGAATCCTCTGCGATCTCAATAAAAGTATGGTATTCATTCCAGGCTTGTTCAGCCCATTGGTTTCCCTGAGCACCTTCCACGATCTCGCGATTGGGATCTAGCTTAATACGCTTGAGATTTGATATGATTATGTGGGGGTACTTACCTGTAGCCTCAAAAACTGCATCACGGATAGATATAGTAGTTTCTTTGGTATATAAGTCTGTTACTGTTGTGCCGTAAGTACGGTCTGGAATCTCAGACGGTGTTAAACTTCCTCCGTGTGGAGCAGTAAAAACCAGAGCTAGATCACCGGGGTAGTACTCCACATAATTGTTGCGACCATAATACACCAGCCCTGGTTCGTATGTTTGAGCAAGTATAACAGAGGTAAAAGCTATGCTGAGCAAAATAAATACTTTCAGATGTTTTGTTTTCATTGCCTAGGCCCCTGCTTTAATCCTTTGCCAACCTTATCCACCATACACTCAAAGATAACAATAAGAGTGCAATAACTACATATGCTTTGTTCGTCTCATATTCAAAATATAAATGTTCTGAGGTATTGAAATTTTCATCATAGGGGCTTTTAATACCATACTCTATTGCTAGCTCCCGAATGTTCAATAGTTGTATCGTTGGAATTCCCTGGGCGTTCAATTCTAGGATCAATCCCCGATTTGAATGGTCACAATCAGGTAAGTGATAATTTAAGCCGGGAGGGATTTGCCTTGAATGGCCACAGCCTCCTAAACTGGCTTGGTTGCCACCGATATTGATCAGTAAACTGATTTTTTCATTATTTAATATTAATGCTTTAGAGACAACTGATTCTTCTAAGGATGAGGGGACATACAGTAGATTGGGAAATTCTTTGAGAGACGAATTCATCATCTCTAACCCTTCAGGATAAATGGCCGAGCCATTGTCATTTTCGCCTCCATAAGTCACTAAGCGTGATTGAAATCTCAATTCACCGCTGTCTCTCAGCCATTGTTCATAGTCGATCCAGAGCGCACCTGGTTGATTAGCACCATAGGATGATGCCCCTAAAGAACTGAAGATGACGGCATCTATTTTCAAAGTTTGTAACGCTGCTAAGGTTGAGATACTCAAGGCAGGGAAAGAGCCACTGATAGTCACTCCAACTCGCTTCGTAGAGTCAACCCCTGCTTCCTGTAACAACCGGACAACCAAAGCAGAGAAATCGGGGTTGGTGGATAATTCTTTGGCTTCAGGAGAACCCAGCGTGGTCGTGACAGGTGTATATTCCTCTCCCAGTAGATTTTTGAATTGAATGGTAGATTCAAGCCCCCCAACAATTCCCCTACTCTGCTTTTGCAGGTCGATGATGGTCAACCACTTCGTCGCTAAGTCGCGTGCCTCATACATCTGCTCAGCATTATTTCGCAACGATGGGTTGTGCACTACAGTTAAGGAGAAGACGATCAAGAAGACTGCCACTACCAAGCCAAATATCAGTCTCGTGTTACGTGAGAATACCATTAGGGGATGATTAATAGGACTAAGTATACAAATGACATAACAATGCCTAGACTGGTAAGTGTTGGCAAGACTTTCTGGCGCACCATTTCAGAAGCGATTAATCCGGGAATAAGGTATCCGATTGAGTGGATCGCATGTGGTAGATACGAGCCAAACCCAAGCCCGCGGTTGATTAGTACGCCGTAGACAAATCCAAGAACGAGAGCCAGCAACATTTTTCGACGTCCATATAACAAGAGGTATGGCATCAGTAAGCTGATGGTTCCCCAAGTCAGGGTAGCCACAACTAATGTGAGTACAATTTGAGTGGGTTCGTGAATGTAAAGTGCAAGATATGCTGGTGCAATCACACCTCCGGGAGACACACCCGCTGCCTCGTAGTAAATGAAGCCAACCATCAAGCCAATAAAAAATGCTTCTGCTATCATAATTAAGCTTGTTGAGTCTCGAAGACTCGTTCCAAATTATTCCACATTGCTACTCCGCCATCACCAGTATTTCCAAAGCCATAGATTGTTGCATCTTTAATAAAGAACCCATCTAATATAGATGGGAGAAACGGGTCAAATTCGATGATCTTTTCCCCTTTGACACCCATTTTCTGTAATTTTCGTCGAGCTACAAAAGTATGAGATCCTGACAGGAGGATTTTATCAATATCGGATAATGAAGCAATCCATTCTGAGAACTGAATCGTACGCAAGGGGCGATCATTACGTGTATGTAATAGAATAATTGAGTGCTCATGCTCAGCTTGCCTGCGCTGTAGAAATTTTTCTGCAGAGCTTGTATCATTTACAGCTAAGCCATTGATCAGCCGTACGCCATGCTTCATCCTTTTACCAGCCGGTTTATTTGAAGTTTTAACACTGACAAGAATACCCTCTTTTGCCACATTGCGATCAACACCAGCAAGTACACATACTTCTAAAGCCATCTCCAGGTTTGCCCGATATATATCTGGATGGAGATCTGTATTATCCATTATTTGAGGAACTATAACCTGGCTATTGTGCTCTTTAGACACCTGCCGTATTTGTGGGAGATGGGTCTGTTCACAGGTTACAACTGTGGCATTAGATGGGATGGCTGCACAGATGGCTTCTGCATATAATTCCAGATTTCCCCCGTACTGCTCTCTGTGATCATCCAGAATATTGGTTATGACATAAACCTGAGGACAAATAATACGGGCATCTATTTTCTGATATTCTGGAGTAACTGCCATACATTCAGCAACAAGAGTATCCACACCTTCTTTCGCGGCGAGATAAACCACTTTCATTTGCTCTTGAATACGTGGATTTCCCCGGCGTTTGATACTTTGTCTCTCACCACCAGGCATTAATAGTAGGGGCTCTGTACCCGTTATTTTACCCAGTGGACGTTTACCTGCCGCTGACAAACCAGCCACGATGTATTCAGTTACCGATGATTTCCCCCTGGTTCCATTTACTGATACTCTCAATGGGATTCGACCAATTCTGCTCTTATGCCATAGCTTTTCCAGCACCAGTACTGCAATCAGTATTAGCGGTAATATCAGGATAAAAGTCATGATCCCATCAAGTAGATTTCGTGCCTGTGTCACTCAGCATTTACGATTGACTCCCACTCAAAGAATTGAGGATCGAAATCCCAATTTTCCAGCGCTTCTGCGGTCATTGGTGACACTTTTTTGATCAGAGGTCTAATAGAGGCTATTCGGTCATCATCCAACACTGGTTGGGATAGAACATAAACAGTTACTTCAGGATCAGTAATTCTGTTTATATATTTTTCCGGAAACAATATATCTGCCATATATGGATTTGGGTCAAGGACCTCAGCCACACTCAAACCTTCACTCTCAATTTTTTCACGAAATAAATCTTTAACGTATGGGTAGTGAGTACAATTTAGACTGACGTAAACCTCATCGGTTCCTTCTGGAAGATTTGCAATAGCATTTTTTGTGTACAGTTCAACCAGGCTATCGGTTTCAGTACTATGTGTACCACGCTCTATCGCTCCGGCTAAACTAGGACAGGATTGTGTGATAACCTGTTCTGGGTCTAATCCCAATTTTGCCAAGCCTTCCCTGTGCGAATCTTGATTAACTGTTGTTCTCGTAGCAAAGAGTAGGATTGAAGTATTCTCATTTTTCTGATTTGCTTCCTCCATGAGCTTTATACCAGCTTCAACAACTCCAATTACGGGGATTGAATTGCGTTTGCTAAAGTCGGTATACTCATAAAGCACTGAGAGAGTGTTACATGCCACCAATAGGATATCAGGTTTAAAATTAGTTGCCATGGCCTCAAGAGCACTATTAAAGACCGCTATCTTCTGCTCTGCAGTCTTCATTGAATTATAGCCTTGTTCTTTACTTGGTTGGGTATTGAAGAAGATGACTTGGGCAGAACTAAAAATACCCAGCGAATCCATCCGTTTTGCCACATTGGCTGCAACCGAAAGTCCACCAAGACCGGAATCGGTTACCAGAATTACTACCGAGTCCTTATCAAAAAAGTTGCTCAATGGCTCCTCGACTATATTCTCCTGAGAACTTGAGGCACAGCTCTGTAGCAGAATGAATGAAAACACACAAATCGTTAATAATATTCTTTTTTTCATGATAGTACCTTACTAATACCCTAAAACATTCCCATCTCTACGAGAATCAGCCCCACCCTTCAATGTAGAATCCTGATTGTCCTTCATAATGCCTTGAGCTCCACCAAAGTAGTTATCATAAGCACTTTTTATAACAAGCTCGTGACCATATGATTTCAAATTATCTTGGGTAGATTCAGAGAACCTGTTCTCCATGTATAGTTTCTCCCCAAGAGCATGAATCCTAGGTGCCTCAATTGCTTCATCAATATCCATCTCAAAATCGATGATATTCACAATAATCTGTACCAAAGCAGAGATAATCCGTGTTGCCCCCGGTGTTCCAATAGAGAGGAATGGCTCCTTACCCTTTAGAATCAGTGTGGGTGCTATACTACTAGCGGGGCGTTTTCCGGGTTCCAGAGCATTTGGGGAGTTTTCATCTTTCGCAAAGTCCTTCAAATGATCATTCAAGAGAATTCCGTATTTTTGATCTGATATTCCTGTCCCAAACCAATGGTTAATACTTTGTGTTAAAGCAAGCATATTCCCTTCTTTATCAATAATTGAAAAATGGGTGGTACTGCCTGATTCTTCTTCAAAAGGGAGTGAATATTTATAATCATACTTGGCTTTTGATGGGTCAATTAAGTTACTTTGATATTCAATATGGGATTTGCTCAATAATTGATCAACAGGGACATCAACAAAGTCTGGGTCTCCCATAATTGCACTTTTGTCCACATATACCATTTTCATGGCCTCTGCGATAAGATGTAAATACTCAGCATCTCCTGGTTTGTATTTACTCACGTCATAATTTTCAAGGATACTAAGTAATTGGATGACCTGAGTCCCGCCAGCCGGTGCCGGTGCCGAAAATATTTTGTAGCCTCGATAACTACCTGATACTGGTTTCTTTTTATGGGTTTTGTATTTTTTCAGGTCTCTTATCGATAAGGAGCCACCATATTTCTGGACAGTATTTACTAAGGATGCAGCTACCTCCCCTTTGTAATATCCGTTCATGCCATTTTCTGCTATCTCTTCATAGCACTTAGCTAGCTCTTCATTCTTGATCAGCTCCCCCTCCATAGCGGGTAAGCCGTCAATCAAGAAATGACCTGAAGTGCCCTCGTTCATTGATATTTTTTCATAATTGGACATAATCATATCAGCAAATTTCTCACTCACAACAAAACCATCTCTGGCGTATTTGATTGCAGGCTGAAGGACTTCGGCTAGATCTAGCACTCCTTCCTGTCTGTGTAGTTTTAACAGACCAGAAACTGTTCCTGGCACACCAAAAGCCATAATGCTTGAGTTATTGGTCAGGAAGTCTTCCCCATCCTTACTGTACAGTTTTGATACATCGAATTTGGCTGGTGCTGTTTCTCGAAAATCCAGCATTGTTACTTTATCGTTCCCAGCATTTGAATAAAGGAGAAATCCACCACCGCCAACCCCACTGGCATTTGGCTCTACAACCCCCAGACTGAAGGCAACGGTAACTGCAGCATCTGCAGCATTTCCGCCCATCTTCAATATTTCAACACCTGCTTGAGTTGCAAGCGGGTTTGCACTGGCAACCATGCCTTGCTCTGAGGTAACGGTTTGAGCAAATATAATAATTGGTGCAACACACAGGACTAGGACTTGATGCCAGATGAAATTTCGATACACTTTATACCACATCATTTTTTTCCTGAATTTCAATTGAATACATGTCCCCCAGAATAACAACTTTTACGATTTAGGGGGAGATACCAGCTTCCCGTAAAATGATACCGACCATCTTTAGTTGATAATCTATTCTTGTTTCGAGGGGCAATTTTTTACAGGTCTCAGTTGTGAAACCGGGAATACCAAAGAATTCTCCTGCTGACCAAGCGGCGCTATGTTGAACGGGTCCTGCAGCTAAAGAGAATTGTTCAAGACCTGGTGGTATAGCTTCATTCATTTCATCAACAAGCATTAAAGCTATCCAGGATGCCTCTTCATTCGGGGTATAGATTAAGGTCTGACCCAGACCATGATATTGACTATTCGCTTCAATATATTCTAAATGGAATACTGGACTTTCGTGTAAATCGATAACAACATCGATATCGTGTGTTTTTATGAGCGTTGTGATTTCAAAGGCCATTTTTTCCATAGGCAAACCATGTGAATTACCAGGGTAACAACGGTTTAGATTACCCATTTCAATATCGACACCTCGAGGTGCCTTAATGCGTCTGTTATTCTTTTGATCAGCTATTTTATTCGCTTCTGGAATAATAAAAATTTCTCCCGTTTTCAGTGGGGAATCTGAAAATTGTTTTATCAAGCGATGGGCTGCTTCAAATCCTGCTGGCTCATTGCCGTGCGTGCCGCCTATGATCAGCGCAGTTGGTCCAGCCTCATCTCCCTGAAATCGGAATAATGGTGTTTCATTGATGGTACCAGAAAGCATTAGACCGTCTATATTTTCACTGGAATGGAAGTATGAGGAACGTATTTCCTTGGCTTCAGAAGTCAGGTATTCTGGGATCCTTGATGTGCAGTTAATCGCTAACTGCATGAGTATCACTATTGACAGAGCTTGAAGTGGTCGATATATTTTTGGTTTAAGCATTAAGGGCTCTCAGTTATTTCCCTGCTACTACACCAGAGCGCCGTGGATCAGCAGCTCCCTGCAATTCACCCGTCTCTGGATCAATGACAATTAAGTGGACCCCTCCAAAGTAACTATTCATGTCACCCATGGTCTCGATGATGTGACCCTTTGACTCTAATTGATCCAACAAGGCTTGATCAAAGCCAGATTCTACTCGTAATTTTTGAGAATTATCAGTGCTGTGAAATCGGGGGGCATTGTTGGCTTGCTCCGCATTGGCTCCAAAATCAACAAGACTTGTCACCACTTCTGTCATGGTTCCTGGTATGCGACCTCCACCTGGTGTTCCCACAACTGCGTATAGCTGCTCATCCTTAAAAATAAAGGAGGGGGAAATCGTGCTGCGAGGTTGTTTGCCTGGTGCGATGGAATTTGGTCCTCCATTCTTGGAAAAGCTGGTCATTGCATTATTTAATAGAAAGCCACCAACACTGATCCCAGATCCCCAATAGTAGCTTACTGTCTGGGTTAATGATACTGCATTGCCTTCTTTATCAATCACGGAAATATGGGTTGTGCTTCCATTTGGATCGTCGTGGGGCTCCCCCATAAAGGTATCAATTGATCCAGGAGAAGTTGCCGTTGAATCTGAGTTCGACAACGCTCCCATATTAATAGCTTCAAATCTTGTTCTTGCGTAGTCATCACTTGACAAGGTTGACACCGGAATCTCTGAAAATGCAGGGTCTCCAAGATACTTCCCGCGGTCAGCATAGCCGACTTTGATCGCTTCAGCCATGAAGTGCAGAGTACTATCATGCTCATAGTATATCCCCATTTCACTTAGATCCTTCTGCTCAAGAATGTTCAATATTTCCAAGAGAGTTACCCCTGATTGTGGTGGGGCTGAAGATACGATGCGATGATTTCGGTAATCACTAGCAACGGGTGCCATTTCAATAGCCCGGTAAGACTCAAGGTCTGCCTTTCGAATAAATCCACCCTGTCTGACCATAACAGCCTCAACCGAATCAGCTATTTCTCCAGTATAAAAGGCACGAGGGCCGTTATCTGCCAGAATTTGTAGCGTATGAAGTGCTGGTTCATTGACTAGAGTATCCCCGACTTCATAAGGCAACATCTCATTTAGAAAAATAGCTTCGGTCTCAGGATAGTCCGTCAAAATTTCGTATGAATCAAGGATAACCTTATTGAAGTGATCATCTATGACAAACCCTTGACGCAATTTCTCTATAGTGCGCTCAAGAAGCTCTTTCCAACTCATGGTTCCATATTTTTCAAGTGCCATAGATAGGCCTGATACAGTTCCCGGAACAAGAACAGCTTTTGCCGACTGGCCATCCAGCTTTGAGTCAAAGGTTTCTGGTATTGTCATACCTGTCCGTGGGTAATAATTGATGTAGCTAAGCTTTTGGGAATCATCCAAATATATGAGCATCCCTCCACCGCCACCAAATCCAGAGGCGTGTGGTTCAACTACACCCAGTGCGATAGCAGTAGCTACCGCAGCATCAATAGCATTACCACCTGACAGTAGGATCTCATAGCCAAATTCTGCGGCAAAAGGGTGCGCAGCGACAACCATCCCTCCAGATTCTTGGCCTGGCTGAGAAATCCAATTGGCACAGCCCACAAGAAGAGCTGCAACAATTATAATTAGTAGAGATTTATTAATATTTCTCACAACATTGCTCCGATCCGTCAGGAATTAATCAATCCTATTTCTTCTCAGGTCCAAAGATATTTGTGAGCACAGATTTCACTTCGATGATTTTCTTAATCATTATCAGTGGCACCTTGTTTGTTTCAGCTACTTTAGTGAAATAGCCATCTTCATTTCCACCTTCAACCACAACCAGGCATGAACCTGCTTGAGACGCAACTGAATTAAACTCATCTGATAAGCTACCGCGTCGAGCTTTGCCACCTATATGCATTGTAACAATTGGAATGTTCTGCTTCTTAGCTGCTGTTATTAAAGTCTGAACACGACTAATCTCATCATCCTTATCGATTTTCGCCGCTCCTAAGCCCTTGGTACTTCCTCCGGTAACGATAATTAGTGACTTGGCTTTCCCCAGACTTGTTGACGTGGCAAGTTTGTCTACGGTAAAATCCAGTCCTGCCTTCTTAGCCAAAACTTTCACCATTAGAACATCAGCACTTTGCCCAGCTGTGGTAATTAAGATTGGTTGTTCCGCTTTGAATTCACCTGCTACCAAACTGGAAATCAGCAGCATAGTAGATAAGGTTATTATTATGATTTTATTTTTCCCTAACATTGTATAAACTCCTTGTTATTTATTTTAAAAAAGCCCCAATACCACGATCGTTAATTTCATCGTATAGTGGGAGATTATTCACTGAAATTGTATTTTCTGGATTATTGCTATTCCAAGCATCTAAAATAGTGGCCAAACCAGCCATGTGTCGAGCTACACGAAGATTTAATGGTATTCCATCTTCCGGATAGTCCACCTCAATCAAGCCACTTTTTGCAGCTTGAAGATTGTATTTATCTTTACCTGTTACTACAATATCAGGGGATACCTTTCCATGATAGCGACCCTGTAAAGGATTTGCTGATTCCATAAGAAGTGCTGGAATTCCAAGACCATCACCCCATTCCCTATGAGAAAGACCACGGAAACTTTCTGGGGATGGTTCCAGATTAAAATGGATGTCTTCCATCTGTAGATACATTACAGCTTCAGCACCGATATCAAAGGCTAGCTCATGAACCACAACAGCATTAATAACCGGGTACTCAAGTGAAGCTTCGTGCATGTCAAAAGCGATATCAACCCGCTCTTGCTTAAGAAGTTGCATAATAGCATATCCGATCTTTTCCGTCATGCTTCCATCGGGTCTCCCTGGATAGGAACGATTCAAATTTCGCGTCTCTCCTCCAGACAGTCTTTGACCGGAGGGATAATGCTCATAGACATCCGGGTCTGGCCATTGATCAATAGAGTTTGTATACCTTGATCCATAACGAAACCAACGCTCACCATTTGGGGTCTCAATTTTAAAGCGCTGAGGATTGCCTTCTTGAGGATCATTGTGAGTAAAACCACTATTATTTGCTCTGGGCAGAATAATTAACCGACCTATCTCAACATCTATATTTTCAACCAGACAAACAGCAGTAATGTGAGAGGCAGGTTCATTGGCGTGGGTGCCTCCAAGGATAAGCGCAGTTGCACCTTCTTGATCACCTTCAAACAGATAGATGTCTGTATCCCCTGCTGTACCGGCTAAATCGCTGAAATAGTCACTTAATTGAGCTCTTTTGCACTCATTTGGATAAATGGGATCAGGTATATGCATGGATAAGAATTGATTGCCTACATAAGCCGATATTGATACTGCACAGATCAGAATGAGAAATCTAGCCCAGTGAATTTTGAGTATACTCATTTTATCTGCAACACTCTTAATATTAGCGGAATTAAAACAATTAAGTGAGTCAATTGCATTTTCCATTTCTCCTCAGAGAATAGATCTCTCCCTGTCAAGATCAGGACGATAAATGCAATTCCTATATAGATCAATTTCAACATACTAGACTCACACAATTAAATATTTAGCTAGCCAGTTAGCCCCGATTATCATCATTACTCCATAAATGGCCGTAATGATGATATAGGGCACACAAATTCTTAAGATCTTAAAATAGTTTGGCTCATCTACAACTTGAGCAGCGAAAATGCCAGCCAATGCAGTTGGTGGCATCATATCACCCAGGCTAGCAATTAAAGTAATTGCCGAAGCGACCATAATCTCATTCCGTCCCAACAGGGCAAGTAGGAATGGAACACCCAGAACATAAGAGGCACCATAGGATGAGATAGCACCAAATAGCGGTAGAGATACTGCAATTGCCAGATACAGCCAATAGGATGGTATTTGAACAATATTTACGATAAGAAAGCCCCGCACACCTGTGAGGCTCATAATTTGAATGAACATTCCAATACCAACCAGAATCCCCATAACAGGCATGGCTTTATTAACAGCAGATTGAGCGACTTTCCAATAGTTAAAGGAACGACCAGAACGAAACGCAAACAGGCTTGATATAACAAAGATCAAAGGCAAGCCCATTGATGTAAAATCATTAGGAATAATTCGTGAGAGTGCCATCAAGATTACCAGAACGAGGACTGGAAAAAAGAGTCTGAAACGAGGTATCTCTGTAGATAGTTTAGTAAACTTAGCGCCTATATCCTTACGCTTTCCTTTGCTTGTATGTGGTTTAGCAATAGAAAACGTGGTAAAGAATGCCAGCGGTAGGGTGGCAAATAGTAAGGGCAACTCGAAACCAATATATGGCATGTCGACTCCCCCTCCAATGATCATGGCTGGCACATTAATGGGCGGTGCGATCATCCCAAAGAGCGCAGCCATAGCGATAATACTACCTGTTTTTAGTCTTGGAATACCATAAGCTATCAAGGCTGGAGCAACCACTGCACCAGTAGTAAGTACAGATGCAGTCGAAAGACCTGTAATCATTCCCGGAAGCATAATAAAGAGAGTTACGGCAACAAAAAACATAAATGGATAGGGATGTAAATAATGGACAATAAGTCGGCTGGCTTCACCTAAAGCACCCGTTTCCTTGATAATTTCCATAAATATCATGGCCGTTACGATTATCAAGATAGGATCAAGGTAGGAAATACTTCCTTCCACGAGATGCCTCAATGGTATGCCATATCCAGTGAATAAAGCACCTGCAATAGAGGCAAACATCAGGGATATTCCAATTGGAAATTTGCCAACAAATACCGCGATGGCAAATAAGGCCATCATGGCCATCATGGCAATTAATTCAGGATTCATAGGCAGCATGATCTCATATTATTTAGAAATCTGAACTAAGGGAAAAGGTTTGGATATCTGCAAAATCCCCAAAAGGAGCATATGCATAATCAATGGTCAGAAAACGACCGTATAAATTCAGTTTTAATCCTGCGCCATATGAAAATTGGGATAGATCGTATCCGCTACTATAACCTCCCCGGAGAAAGAGCATCTCACGAAAGGCATATTCGCCACCCAAATTGAGTTTTTCACTATCGTCATTGGGGTGTGTCCCGTTGACTGCGATGGTCATACGATTCTCATTCGATTCAATGAGGCGATCACCTTTGCCCATTAGCTCCACAGCAGTACTAATCGTGAAGTTTGTGGGTAATGGCCATGGCTCTGTATGTAGACGTGTGTCAACATTTGCGTTTAGAGAATTGGCTTCATTAGGATCATATTCACGTATTAGATCTCGACCTGTAAGCTGCATACTGCTACCAAAATTCGTAAAAGCCATACCAATAACAATTCCTTTGTATTGGGTATCCAGATAAGTACCAATATCTACACCGATGGTTGAAGCAGATTCATTCCAGATTCTTTCAGAAATATATTTCACTGTAGTCCCCAAGGAGAACCTGTTGGTCATTCGTCTGGCGTAGGTAACTCCTACAGCTATCCCCTGAGCGTTCCAAAACTGACCTGTGCCGGCAGGATCACTCTCTGTGGTTATTTCTTCATCACCAACAGTCATTGCATTTATACTGAATCCCAAGAATGAACTTCCATCCACGGGAACTACCAAAGCGCTGAAATCATGTCCTGTATCTACCAGCCAATTGGTATGTGTAAATGTCCAGGAGGTCTTCTGCACATTTGTAATACCAGCCGGATTCCAATAAACAGCAGAGGCATCGTTGGCAACCGATTCGAAGGCTCCACCCATACTTAGAGCACGAGCACCAACTCCTACTTTCAAAAACTGCGCAGCTGAAGTACCTACCTTACGAAATTCTTCTCCGGTAATATTTAGCGGGAGGGTGATAACAATTAATAATACTAGAAGACCCATCATTCTGTTTTGTATTTTCATGATAATTCTCCCTACCGTATGATTGCTAGTTTGCCGGTTGTTTGATCACCCCCGGGAGTAGAAATAAGATAATAATACACACCATACGAGATTTGCTGTCCAAAGGTATTGGTCAAGTTCCAGTTCTCAATTCCAGTACCATCAGTGTGATTGATTTCCTTCACCTTTGTTCCACTCATGGTAAAAATCTGTATATCACAGACCTCTGGAAGAAACATGAATTTTAAACTACTCACGTTCTCCTGGGGATCGAAAAGGGATGTGACAACGTAGGGATTGGGAACAACCTTAATATCGCCCAGTGAGCCTGCCTCTTGACTCCTATCAACTACAGGGTCACTCATAGTAAAAGCGAGTACATCCCCATCATGATAGCTTGAAAAAGCATCAAATCCTGAACCATCAGAGTATGCCGAATAGTAGTCAACTGTCGTTTTCTGTCCTGAGACAGGCAGGTTTCCCGATGCGCCTGAAAGAGAATAAACTAATTTCATCGGCCATTTCCCCGGGAAAAATCCTGCAGGGTCAAAGCCTTTGAGAGAGTCTCCTGCAGCAGGCGTGCCAGTAGGATACTGTACATCGCAAACATAGATATCATCACCCACGCTGAAAGCCCCATCTCCATCTTTGTCCTTTGAGACACCCACAATTTGAATCACATCAGGTCCAATCCTCCAAACTTCAAAGGGCACCCAATACATCGCCAATGGTTGAGTCTGACTTAACGTGTAAACCCAGGCTCCTGTATCTGTAAATCGGACTTCATAGTCCTGAGCTCTGGAGTTTGAGGATGAAGATACTACATTCGTTACAGACACAGTCCACGATTCTGTAGTATCAACACTCCCAGCTGATAAAATATCTTTGCCTAATTCGTCACTTATACTAGCGATAGTCCCAATCACTTGTGAGGATTCAACTTTAATCTTTAGACCTATATCTTCAACAATATTGAAGGAGTTAAAGTTCACCTCCATACCTGCTTTCAATACACTATCTGAAGAAGCGTCAAATACCGAAAAGCTCGTTGCCGGAAATCCGTCGAAGGTGATCTGAAAAGTGGGGTCAACAGTATAGTTGTTTTCTGATTTGTAGGTGCTGTATTGTTCAGAATCAATAATATCGAATATAACTGTTCCCTCGCCAACGCCGGATATCTGCATTGCATCACTAGTTTGACCAGCTGTAAACCCTATGGGAGCTGGCGCTGGTACAGCATTAACAAAATTATTCTCAGCTACGCTTGTACCTTTGGCGCTTTCATAGGATGATATGGTAGCCTCAGGATCCCCACGATCATAGGATGTTACTGTATACGAGTAGGTAATGCCGTTAAGAACTGAATTATCAGTGAAGCTATATTCCAATCCTGTATTTTCTCCTAAATAATTACTTGGTGTTAGAGGATCAGAACCTTGGATATTATTGTCCATATCATATTGGGCCAAGGGAACATAGCCAATGATATTTCCTTGATAATTGGTGATTTCATCGCCCCATGTTACACCCCCGTCTTCACTACGATAAACCTTGTAGCCTTCAAAATCCAATTCCCCTGTTGAAGGATCAGCTATTGATTCAGCACTATTGTCCCAATAAAGAGTCACTGATTCATCACCGGAAACAGCACGCAATCCAGGTCCTGGAGGCGCTGATGGTCCAACAAAGCCTGCTTCATACATTTTGATAGCCATGGCACTGTTTTTCATGAACTCATCATCTGTATCACCAACAACAACACCAATTGTCCACTTCAGAGTATCTCCAGGTGCGATACTAAACGGACCTGTTGCAACTATATACACCCAATCCTGAGGACTCTTCATTGTGGTCAGATCATCAATATGGGGATCAGCACCATGGAAGAAATCATTTTTTATCAAGGCCAGGTCAGGATCGTCCTTATCACCACTAATGATAGGCCATAGTTCTTCATCTGCCGTGGGTCCAGTATCTGAATAATAGTGAAATTCAGTTATTCCCATATTCTTTGGAGTCTCCAGATAAATCACTCCATAGTCCATATCCTCAAGCCGTCCATCATTATTGGGTACTGTAGCTGCGCCAATATCTCCATCAATATCACGGTTTATTATTATAGGATAATCATCAGAGAAGCTGTGACCAGCAGGTGTAATTAATGTTTCCTCGCCATAATCACTACAGTCAGGATCCTGGTACATGCCAAACCAGGCACTATCTATGGTTGTAGATCCTGTATTGTGAATAAAAAACTCATAAAACTGGAAATCCTCTGCATAAGAACGACCGTAGCAATAAGCCATTTGCTCAATTTCTATGCCCAGTGGTTCTCCTTGAACATTACTGGCATCTGTGTACACTCCATAGACATCACGATCCGAGACAAATTCATCTTGATAAACAGCACCAGTATTGAAGTCACGTCGGAAATATCCCGGCCAGAAGTGTTCCCCAGTGTCATTTATCGGCCAGGTGACAGGAATATCACTATGAGCCAAATATGGCGTTGTACCATCAACATATTTTAGCATGGGCTCTTTACCGCTGCCATCGTAGTGAGTGGCTCCTAGACTCCCATCCTTCGCAACCCAGTCTTCGTTTCCATTGGCTGAAAAACCATCAATAACATTGCCATTGTCGCCATTCTTAGAGTTTTTCTTTACAGCAAACAATATGGCAAAGTCATCCACCATGGACCCATAAGGCTCTGTCTTTGGATATCGGAAATTATAAAAATCCTTTGACGGGTTGTTACCTGGATCTTCCAGGCGTGTGTCTGAAATCTGTCCATAGTTCATGGTTAGATTACCAAGCTGCCCCTTGTTCATGACACCAATAGCTTCGTCAATACGCCCGGCAGGCTTTTTAAGCTGCAATTTAGAGTACCATGGTTTTTTGGGAGCCAAAGACACATCGTCAATTTCCTGTGCGAACATGGAGACACTGACAATGACAATTAACAACATAAGAGTGCTAATATTATTTATTCGAGAAACTTTCACTTCACTACCTCATTCATTGCCAGTTAAAATTTGATGTACATACCCAGACGAACATCTCTGCGAGGACCAATATTTGTCGGGTTAGCTTGACGATCATAACTTCGGTAATTGGCAGGACCTCCCCACCATGGATCACCTGTTGCGGACCAAACATTGCGGACATTCAAATGGTCTAGCATGTTGATACCCTTTAGGTAGACTACCATTCTTTTCCCTCCAAAAATAAAAGCCTTATCAATGCGAACATCCAATGAATTGGAGGAGGCTTTCCGCTCAGAGTTAATTTCGATACTCAAAGCACCACTGTAGCTAGGTGTATAAGGCAATCCGCTTGCTATTTGGTATAGCACATTCACACCAAAATTGGCTAATGGTCGAATTTGAAAGTTTGTAGGGAAACGTAAATCTACGTTGGCCGAAAAATCATGGGTACGGTCAAAATCTAAATAGAACTCGCGTTTTGGACGAAGATGGGCATCTCCTTCACGAAAATAGTATCCGGCTAATGGATCTGATCCTGAACCCTGTGCAGTACTATAGGTGTAATGGGCACTAGAATTTATAAATCTACCAGCACGATGTTTAACACTGATATCAAATCCCTGGATTCGAGCATAGTCTTCATTGATATAGACTGTATAGTTATAGGGTTGACGAGCATAATATTTGGTGGAAGTTAAATCCCGGATGTCCTTGTAAAATCCTGAAAAATCTAAAGCCAGATTATCACTAACCTGATACTTTCCTCCGACTTCGAAAGCGACTGTCTTTTGAGGTTCCAATCCTGGGTTACCAATAATAGCATCTGATTCTTCAAGATTAGCAAGGGTGTTGTCGTTGCGATACAAGTGATAGAAATCAGGATTCTGGAAAAAATGGCCATAAGAGAAATGGAATACCAATTTATCAGTGACTACGTGCGCTAGCCCAATTCTTGGACTGATTTTGTAGCGCAGGGGTACTTCTTGCATTGCTTTGAATTGGAATACTGGGGTGGTTGTACCATCACCATTATCGATCATGACCGTTTCCTGAATATCTCCAACATCTTCAAAATATTGATCATTGACCTCTAGAGCATCATAGCGAAGACCCAGATTTAGGACCATGAAGTCAAACTCCATTTTATCTTGCAAATAAAATGCTGCTTCCCGGGGCTGGCGTTCATATAGCTCGGGTCTGTGACGAAAAGCCCCTGGCCAAGGATCACTCAAAGCGTGACGAAAAAGATCGTGCTGTTTTAAATCAAAACCTGCCTTGACCTGATGAACAGCTGTCATCTGGCTGGTTAGATCACCCTTTAAGTTTAGTGTTGTGGTTTCTTCGCGATACCAACTCCGTGCATCACCTCCCCGGAAATCACTCTCTGTTCCAAAGATATAGCTCATTTTTGTATATTGTGATTCAACCGAATCAATCAAGGCCCCTGATATAGGATCATAAGGGACATCTTTTCCTGGGATATTCTGGTTTGCGATCCGACCCAGCTGCTGAAAATGCAGTGCATAAAAAGTTTTACTACTGATTGCATGTTTCCAGGTAATTACTGCTCGCTTTGTTGTAACGGACGTTAAATCCTGCTCACCGCGTAATTTGGCGTTATAGTTTAAAGAATCTGTTATCTCATTGGTCTCAGGTGGGATGTATTTGTAATAATGTGAATATCCCATAGTGTAGCGTGAAGTAGATTGAGTATTAAGGGACAGACTCTTCGTTGACGAAAATTTATAAGTGAATTTCCCAAACAATTGATTTTCGATTGTAAATCCATTAGGTAGATATGAGTCGTGATTATCATGAAAACCTGAAATAAAAAAGGATAATTTTTTCACCAATGGTGCCGGTCCTGAGAGGCTTCCACTAAATCGGCCCAGGATAGGTATTAATACTTTATCTTCTACATAAGGATGGTCTAAAACGCTTGTATGATTATATCGTGAGGTACCAACAGAATCTTCTTCAGAGGTTAGGTATCGTACAGCATCTAGATATTCTAATTTCTCGGTATCATCCATTCCTTCTACTAGATTTGACTCCAATAACCAGTCTTTCTGATGGTAGGGAGACTCATTTAACATATCAGAGTCGTATTGGAATTTCCCTTCCATTTTGTGCCCACCATCTTTTGTGGTGATATTGACAATACCACTCATGGCTTCACCGTATTCAGCATTAAAGCCACCTGTAAGAATTGACAATTCGCTAACAGAGTTAATGTCGATTCCTGCTCCCAGTCCACCACCAATGGGATCTTTTACAAGAATACCATCGACATAGTAAGAAACTTCGCCGCTACGACCTCCACGCAGGTGTAAATTTCCATTTTCATCTTCCACAAATCCTGCTTGTGTTGCCAGAGCATCATCCACAGTAGTTGTGGGAGTTTTTTCAGCGATATCCGCGCCAGACATGATTGATCTTTTAGCTGTAATATCTTTGTCGACAAAACTCCGTTGTGCAACAACAGTCACTATCTCACCCTCAATAGTACTGAATTCCAGGGCAAAATTAACTTCTGTGGTCAAATCAGTTTTTATCAGTACATCTATAACATCCTGTCCACGATACCCGATCATCATGCCACGTAGTGTATAGGCTCCCGGGGGGATATTGTTAATAAAGAATCTACCCTCTTCATCAGCAGATGCGCCCCAATCAGTTCCCAAGACAACAATATTAGCTCCAAAAAGAGGCTCTTGAGTGCTGCCATCGATAATCTGACCGACAATTTTTCCAGTGTTTCCACCAAACGCAAACGTGGTCAAAACACCTATGGCGATTATCATTTTCTTTAAATACGAATATTTTCTACCTGTCATTTTGATGCTCCACAGTCTTGGTAAGATTTTTCGTAATCAATACCGGCAATTATACCTTACCCCTTGATGCACTTACCCCAAAACATATTACGGGATTAGAAATTGAGGGTAGTATGATACCATACTACCCTCAAGATAAAAACTACTTCAAGTATATCAGTTTATTGGTCATCGTATGGTCGCTTGTAATCAAGCGATAGAAGTAAACACCTGAAGCCAAAGAACCGGCATTGAAGTTAACTTCATAGATTCCGGTTTCCATTTTCTGATTTACCAATTGTGCAACTTCCTGACCTGCCATGTTATAAACATAAAGTTTTACATTACCAGGTTGAGCAACTCCAAATTCAATCGTTGTTGCCGGATTGAATGGATTTGGATAGTTGTGCAATAGGCTATAGGTTTCTGGCTGGTACTTTCCATCAACACTAACAACAGCTTTAGGAATCAGACCATAATAGATACCGTAGACATCACCTTCTGGTTCAATCCAGGCAACATCTGCACCTACTGCTCCGATGGTCTGGCTAATTGAAGGGGGACGAGCATCTAAGCCTACTGTGTTATAGCTTAACTGAATAGCACCTGTCCATGTAGTACCCAAATCAGCCGAGTTAACACCATAAATATGTCTGAGTGCATCGCTTGTATCTGTACTAGTTGCAAAGAATACAACGTACAGATCATCAGTGCCACCAAATACTATTGAAGGATAATCAGCTGAACCATTTTCAAAGTCAGTAATCATTTTAGGATCAGACCAAACACCTGCTGCTGTTTTTTTAGTATAATAGATGTTACCCTTTGCTACATCTCCATCAAAATCAGCTTCTGCTGTATAAAAAGCAAAGTGACGATCTCCAGCAGCATCGTAATCCATGGATAGTTGATAGATATCAACTGAATCAGCAAAAAGAGCATTACCTGCTGCATCAACTACGTATTCGGTGACTCCCCAACTTGTTCCATTATATTCTTGAAAAGCAGCAGAATATTGACCTAAAGGTCCTTTAGGTCCCCGAACTGTTACACCCACTTTTCCACCCAGACTTGTTGCCAGGTGTGGAAATCCTAAACTATAGTTAGGCATTTCGCCCATGATGGCATCTTTAAACAAGGTATCAGGGGCGCTCCAGTTCACACCATCATCAACACTTCTACTGGCAAAAATCCATTCATTAACATTATCATCTTCCCAGCCTGTACTCCAGATGACCCATACAGCTCCAAAACCATCAATACCAACAGCGGTCTGGGCACACCTCAGTGTATCCCAGGGTGCTGCAGTACCAGTCACAGAGACCGGAGTAGACCAGTTGGAGCCATCATACTTTGAGTGTACAATATTCCAGTTGCTGGACCAAACAGCGTGGAAGTTATTGTCAGCATCTGCGGCAATATTTGCGTGGCTGAGGACGCGCCCTTCTCCAGTTCCTGTACCAAGAGCCACTGGTGTGTTCCAGGCTCCCAGGAAATCGTCGTAGGACGTTGCATATACCAGTGAATCTGGACCTGCTAGAGTTCCCCAAACCATCATGATCTCACCATTTGCAGCACGAGCGATAGTTGAACCACCAGGATAATTCATGCTTCTGTCATTGTCTGTTGTACCCACCTTACTGGGTGAGGTCTGAGCGAAAACCAACGAAAACGCTGTCAAAAGTACCATCATGACATAGTAACTAGTAGCTTTTTTCATTTTTCCTTCTCTCCTTTGTTAATTTCAGCTTATCCCTTTCACTAAAGTGGAACCGACTGAAGCTGATTGTTTTTCTTGTTTTATAAAAACCTAACTAGGGCAATTAGTAGGCCACAATCCTGATGTCATTCAAAAAGCCTTTCAAAGCCTTGGCAGCATTGGCCTACAGCTGATTAAGTTGATTAATTCTTATCTTGGAAATTACTCCGATCCAACTAAATTGTGTTCGGTTTTAGCACACACATGTATGCTTACTTAACACAAATATGAAAAACATAACTACCAGACTGAAGACTGCCCTAATTATCCTAACTATGATTGTAGTAATTAGTGGTATCGCATTAACTACAACCTCAATTATCAATCGCTGGAGTGATGAGGTCTTTTCGTCACATGCAACCATGACAGAAATCGTCGCTCATCAGCTTCAACAATATTCTGAAGCTGTTTTTAATAGTTTAAATATTCAGCCACTTTTGGATAAAGAGTCCTTAAATGATAAAGACTTGATTCATATTGATTACTCTTTGAAATTGCTATCGAATGTCATGTTGTCTGAAATTATTGGATTAGAAGGTGGTTTTTATCTTGAGCCATTCGATAAATTTGTGGGGTATGCCTACCCCACACTTCCTCCACCAAAACCGGCCTATGGTCCCCCACCGCGCTCACATGACATTATCAAAGAACAGATAAAGCAAACAATTGAACACAATCGGACTATCGTTCAAAATCATAAATTTGATCCAGCTATTTTCCCCTTAGCCACCGTTCCAATTATAAACGGTGACAAGGTTATCGGTGCAACTTGGGTACGCATACATATTGAACGAAAACTACCAGCCTATCGTCTTAAAGAGATCTTAAATGTTATCGCGACTGTATCCATATCAGGATTCTTTGTTGCGGTAGCTATCTTCCTGAGTCTACACAGAAGAACCCGTAACATCCGTTTAGGCCTGGAAAGAATTCAAAAAGATCCGAGCTATCGATTTCTCAGCGAGGGTGGGACTTATGGTTTTATTGCTGATTCAATAAATGCTTTGGTCAATAATTTGGACCGTGAGCATAAGAACCTTCAAGAGCTTGAAAATAAACTGCATCAACAAGACAAGCTGGCATCTCTGGGAAAATTGATCGCAGGTGTGGCCCATGAAGTAAAAACTCCTTTGGCAATTATTAAAACCCGGGTTCAATTGTGGCAACGCAGATTGACAAATTCTGATGAACCTGCTGACATTATTGAGGTTGTCACTCCAGAAACAATGGAATTGGTCGTACAGGAAATTAATCGTCTGACAAGTTTAGTGAACCGGCTGCTGGTCTTTAGTAAACCTATTGCCACTGATCTTTCAGAAATAAATATTAATGATCTTATTCACCAGACTATCGACCTGATTAAGATGGATAATAGCCAAATAAAATTCACTGAACACTATGGGGAAGAAATATCGGATTTACTTATTGATCCCCAGGCCATGAAACAGGTTGTCCTTAATATTTTTACAAATTCTATTCAGGCATGCGGAGGGAATGGTACTATAAGGGTGTCAACTTCTTCAACAGATAGTGGTAAAATCACTTTGAGGATCAGTGACAGTGGGCCAGGTATGGCAGAGGATATTTTGAATAAGATTTATGATCCTTTTTTTACGACGAAAGAAGATGGCTCAGGATTGGGGTTATCGATCTCTTACGAAATTATCAAAGCTCACGGAGGTCAAATAGACTTTTATAATGAGCCCTCTGGTGGATTAACCTGCGAAATTAAATTATTTCGGGCATAAGGTATACTCATGAAAAAGTTAATCCATATTGTTGATGATGAGGCATTCATGCGTCGGAATATTATCGATGCCTTGACTCGCAAAGATATTGAATTTGCAGAATCCAATAATGGCAAAGATGCAATTAAAGAACTTGAGCAACGTCAACCGAACCTGTTACTCCTAGACATAAACCTCCCCGGGCTTGATGGTCTCTCAGTATTGAAAGAGACCCGACAACTTTATCCTCAGTTACCAGTCATAATGCTCACAGCCCATGGAACCAGTGAGCGAGCCATCCGGGCGATGAAAAACGGGGCCTTTGATTATCTTGAAAAACCATTTGAACTGGATGAATTTCTGCTCATTGTTGAACGAGCTCTGAATTATAGTGACCTGGTAAACGAGGTTCAGCAACTGCGATCTGAGAAAGATCATGACGCCCAACTTACCGGGAATGAAATTGTAGGCCGCAGTGAAGTCATGCAGGAAATATTCAAACTCATTGGCAAAGTTTCAATATCAGATGCACCCGTTTTGATTGAGGGTGAAAGTGGCACCGGCAAAGAATTGATAGCTAATGCAATTCAGCGTCATTCTGATCGTAAGGATAAACCTTACATAAAGGTCAATTGTGGAGCCCTACCGGAAACATTGCTGGAAAGCGAAATATTCGGACATGAAAAAGGCGCCTATACGGGAGCTCATTCTCTGGTCTTAGGACGTTATGAACTAGCTAATGGTGGAACCCTACTGCTCGATGAAATCAATAGCATGCCTCTTCCTCTACAGGTGAAATTATTACGTGTCTTAGAGACTGGTACCTTTGAACGACTTGGTGGAGAGAAGTCAGTTTATTCAAACGTACGAGTGATAGCTATTACCAATCGTGACTCCGAGTCTGAGGTTGCTGATGGTCGTTTGCGAGAGGATCTTTTTTATCGACTTAATGTCGTAAAAATTACTGTCCCACCATTACGTGACCGAATGGAAGATTTACCCCCCTTGGTGGAACATTTCATCACCAAATACTCTCCTGATAAAAAGATTATGATTTCACCTAAGACACTAGAGAGATCACAGCAGTATTCATGGCCTGGGAATATAAGAGAATTGGAGAATACCATCCGGAGTCGTTTAGTGCTGGGACAAGACAATGTATTATCATTCCAAAAAATTGAAACTCCAGAAAAATCGGATAGTCTTGACGAGAATGCCAACAACTTGAATTTTAAAGAACGGGTTTCCAGCCTGGAGAAAGAACTCGTTATTGCTGCGCTACACAAAAGTGGGAACAATAAAGCTCAGGCTGCCAGATTGTTGGGGATTAATCGGCGATTGCTTTATTCGAAGGTCGGTGAGTATGAAATTGAGATTTAGTATAACTTGGTTCACACATACTGCACCTGCTTGATCAGTCTCTCCTTTAACAGACTGATACACAGTAACTTACAGAGCCAGACAATGGGACTGAAAATATCCCGGGCATGAATAAACCCTTGGTTCTCTGCTATTCAAGCAAAAGGTGTAATTACGGGACACACACTCGAAGTACAACCATCTTCATCGGTACCTTTTCTGCTAATATTTCCACATAATATTTTGACACAATTTCCGTAACCTGCTGACTATCAGAGATTTATTCAGGACTTAAAATCCCTCGGCCCTTAAAGCCGTGCCGGTTCGATTCCGGCCCCGGGTACTACCCCAACACATTGATTATACGACCATTACAGCTACCGGCATGTAGCTGTATTTATTGCTCGCGCCAATCATAATTAAGACATTTCACGCCACCACATGCCATATTCTTTGACACTACGGTATTAATGCTGTATTGGTTACTCTCCAACCTTGGATGCGGTTTTAACAGCTGGTCTCTAAGAGGTTAATAGTAGATGATAATGATACTTTGATTTTGAGATGAGTTTTGAGACTCTGTTTTGTGGGTTTGCGGGGGTTGACGGGACTCAGGAATTTAGTCTCCTAAACGGTGGAAATTGAGACCCTAGCCTTCGGAACCGGAATCATCAGACTGGTCTCTGATTATGGCTCTATGTATGGGTTTAGAGCATGCCGGTGACGGACCTTCCCCGTAAGTTCCCCAAATAATGCATTTCCCCGTTGAATCTTTATTCAACGTAATTCACCAGGGCATTGATAGCCGGTAGGATCATTAATTCAGTCTGTGCAATTGGCTCACGCGCTTGCTCAATTAATATCCTACTTTGATTTAGCCACGCGTCACTGGCTTTTTCACCAGCTTGAATCTTCTTTATGGCTTCCAGTCCAAGGCTGGCAACATTTGATAACCCTTTCGACATGGGTCTGATCTCGTGTAAGATAGGTGAAACGTCAATCACCTCCGATAATCGTTCATGATTTGAAGCCCAAACCTGGAGGCGTTGAATAATCCTTTCGGCCATTATTTTATCTGAGGCTTTATTTTCCAGAAATACGGTTACATCATTTCTGAAGCGCCTGGCTACTTCAGCATCCGGCCTGGTCACATCAACCACTCGCGTTAACGGAGAATATGAATAATGTATACGTTGCTTGTTCCGCTCATAGATTTTAACTGATTCAATCACATCGATGAGTGTTTTAAGATCTGCTATGTTACTATTCCCGGTCAGTCTACGTAACATCATTGCATAGTTCTTCTCGTGCATCAACCCTAATTCTTCGAGTCGAAAACTTGTAACCTTCAATCGACGATACATATCGTCTACATCGCGGAAAGAACCTGGAGACCAGAAACGCTCGGCTATCGCTGCTGTACGTGGCCAAATTCGAGAATCAATATTTTCAGGGGATACAAATTCAGCCCACATGGTCGCCTCACCACCCAGGATCAACTTTTTTTCACTATTATTCAATGGAGAATCAGGAGGCAGCGGATCATTTAGATAGTGATAATCTGTGGGTTGATGCAAATCGATGTAATACCCGTTAGACAATAAACTACGATAGCCTCTCTGAGCGGCTTTATTCATCGCTTCGCGTCCACGCCAGGATTGGAGGACTATATCATTTGGCATATCCTCATGCAGGATTTCATCCCACCCGATCATTTTTTTATTGTAACTTTTTAAAATGGATAGAAGTCGCTGGTTAAAGTAATTTTGAAGGGATCCATTGTCCGTAAAACCCTTATTCTGCATAAATTTTTTGATTTCGACATTCGCATCCCAATGACGGCCTTTATTTTCATCTCCGCCAATGTGCACATACTCGTCAGGGAAAAGTTCAGACATTTCTTTGAAAAAAGCATCAAGGAAAGCATAAGTCTCTTCAATGGCGGGATTGATTGTGGGGTCCATGATGCCCCATTTTCGCTCAATAACATATGGACCTGGTGCTGAAGCCAACTCTGGATAAGCTACCAGCCAACTTGTCGCATGTCCTGGAAGATCAAACTCAGGAATGACGCGAATCCCTCTATCAGCCGCGTAGGCGACCACTTCTTTGATCTGCTGGTGGCTATAGTACCATCCATCTGAACCCAACTCGTGTAGCTTAGGATAGGTTTTCGATTCGGCTCTGAAGCCCTGATCTTCGGTTAAATGCCAGTGCAACACATTCAGTTTAACTGCGGCCATACCGTCCAGGTTTCGTTTGATCACATCGACAGGCATGAAGTGGCGGCAGGCATCAATCAGCAAACCACGCCAGGGGAACCTCGGGGAATCTTCGATCACTATTGCTGGGATGTAATAGCCTTTGGAGTCAGCATCCAGTAACTGAAGAAAAGTCTCCAATCCGCGAATGGCTCCAATGTCAGTCTCTGCTTTTAGAACTATATTTTTCTCAGAAACATTCAATTCATAAGACTCATCCATACCAAATTGCACCTCAGCATATTTTTTAACTTCAATAAGCATATTTGCATTTGGTATTTCTTTATCAGGATCAAAATAAACCTGTGGCAAAAAGAGTCCTGTCCTGCCGGCCAGCCGATGAACTGCCCTACCGATGGCGGCATCAAGCCTCACATTGGATATGCCTTGAACCTGAACTCTGAATTTCTCATCTATATAAAGTTTTCCTTCCTGTAGATTCAACACAGAGGGTACTGGCATGAGAGTACGGTATGAGGGATCCTTCAACTCAATTTGAGCACTACTCGCTGGGATTTCAACTTTGCTTGCACATCCGATGGTAATTAGCCCGAGTATGATGAGAAACGGAATGAACTTTTTCTGATTCATGGTTAGACCCCTTCAGATACCTTTTTCAGATTATGATTAATAAGAGCACCTGTCGTAATACCAACACCTACCGTAATAAATCCCACCAGATAGTTTTTGAAAATGATCTGCCCAAATCCATAGAGAAAAGCGTAGATGAGGATTACTCCCAGCACCCAGTTCAGAAAGGTGAGACCGTAGCCACTGTCCTGGACCACATCAGGCTCAAGGGCTTTGATTGGTTTCCATCCGATACCACCAGGGCGAATACGTCTGAAGAATGCGGTGAGGTGAGACTCCTCGACCGGCTCAGTGAGAAAGGTTACAACCAACCATACAATGGTGGTCCCAAAAACAATGGGATAAAGTGTTATGGGTGATTCCAGACCAAAGCCCCAACGAGCTACAGGGTAAATAATCAGGGGAGCAATCATGGCTGAGATCTCAGACCAGGCATTGATACGCCACCAGAACCAACGTAGGATCAGGACAGCACCTAAACCGGCACTGGCGTTAATTATAAATTCCCAGGCTCCAGAAACGGTGGTCAAAAAGAACCTTGTGACCAGTAATGAAACCACAGTCATGAGAAATATGGCAATCCTGGATACCATGACATAGTGCTTTTCGTCCGCGTCTCTATGCATAAATCGACGATAAAGATCATTTATCAAATAGGAAGCTCCCCAGTTCAACTGAGAGGCAATAGTGGACATATATGCCGCCAGAAATACAGCAATCAAGAGACCCAATAAACCAGGAGGTAAATAACGCATCATGAGTTTGGGATACATGACACCAGGGTCCACGGTATTTTCATATTTCTCGTACATCGCCTGGAATTCTGGTGATTCATAAGCAGCATCACCACTATGGACATTCACTTTGTTAGAGTATGCCTGGACAACCTGTTGGTATAGCGCTGGGTTCTCAGCTTCAATCAGCTCAGGACTCTGGGATCTAGGCAAAATCACCAGGGCAGCCAGGGCGACGATGATCCACGGCCAGGGGCGTAAAGTATAGTGTGCAACGGTAAACCACAGAGTGGCTAACTGGCTGTTTTTCTCATCCTTGGTTGACATCATGCGTTGAGCCACATAGCCACCACCACCTGGATCAGAACCAGGATACCAACTGGACCACCATTGTAGACCGATATGGGCGAAAAAGGCTCCAATTGATAGTGCAAACACACCCCCAGTAACACCCTTTGTGCTAATTGCACCAATTCGTGGGAAGAAATCCAGAACCTGAGGAGCCAACTTTTCTTGTAACGCAACCACGCCTCCGATTTCTGGGAGTCTTACGACGATCACGGCTAATACAATGCAACCGACCATGGCAAATATGAACTGGAAGCTGTCTGTTCGAGCGGTTCCCAGAAGACCCGATGCAGAGGCGTAGATAGCAATAATAAAGGCTAATATCACAACCAGCAAGAAGGCATCAAATTCAGGGACTGTGACCTTAAATATTTTTTCCATGGCCTTATTCACCCAGCCCATGACAATGGCATTCATGAACAGACCTAAATAGATGGCTCTAAATCCACGCAAAACAGCTGCTGCTTTTCCTGAATAGCGTAATTCAACAAATTCGACATCAGTCATAATATTAGCTCGTCGCCAGAGCTTGGAAAAGAAGAAGACCGTCAACATGCCACCGATGGCCATGTTCCACCATAACCAATTCCCAGCTATTCCGTTTTTGGCAACCAGTTCGGTCACTGCCAGGGGAGTATCTGCCGCAAAGGTGGTGGCAACCATGGCAGTTCCTGCGATATACCAAGGCATATTTCGTCCAGACAAAAAGAACTCTTTGGTACTCTCCCCTGCTTTGCGGGTGTAATAGGCTGCAATTCCAAAAATGGTTAAGAAAAACAGCATGATGACTGTGAGATCGATAAAATGTAATGATTGCATGTCTTTAGATACCTTTTCTATTGGTCTGGGTTACAGTGAGCTTTTTAATCGGTTTATCATAATGTTGCCTCATTAGTCTAGGAACTCTGCGAATCCTCGTAGAGTGCCGCTGCACCAAGGAGAGCTATGTTTGATGTCTGGTTGGGTATAACTGAAAATTGTTGCAGGATGTGCCTGAACTCAAATGTATTAATTTCCCTCATCATGGTTGCTTTGAAAAATTCGAAGGCTTTGCTCACCGAACCTCCCAAAAAAACAACCTCTGGATCTAATGTATATAGTAAAACCTTGATTGCCTTCCCTAACTCCGCGCCATATTCTTTGAAAATTTTAATTGCATCAACATCATCATCTATTGCTCGCTTGTAAAGCTCTTTCCCAGATATTCCGTAGTGCTTTTTAAAATATTGGCCACTACAATAATATTCATAGTTGTGATCTTTATATGGCAGCATTCCGTATTCTCCGGCTCCACAATTATTCCCAGAATACAATCTATGGTTAATGATAAGCCCAGCCCCCATACCTGTACCCAGAGTAAGCCCAATTAGATTTTTGAATTTTTTACCCTGGCCAAAATACTTTACACCTGTGGCAAAGCAGTTTGCATCGTTATTTATATATGCAGGTAAGCCATAACGTTCTTCAAGTTTTTCCTTGAGATGAACTTTTTGCCAGGAAGGAATATTAGCCAGTGAAAAAACGATGCCCCTCTCAGCATCTACCAGTCCTGGCACGCCAACTCCGATTCCTTTTACACCATCGTGGTGTACATTATCAATAGCAGCATAGACTTCATTTAATACATCCTGTTCAGATTGGTCAGAGGAGATATTCATTAAGAACGATTCCTTGATTTTTCCCTCAACAACTCTACCTGAGTTCACAGTTGTACCGCCTAGGTCGACTCCAATGATCATATGATTTTCCAAATATATTTGATTTTATCGTTCACTGTTATTGGTAGCATATAAGTCATAAGATGTAATCAATTAATTTAATTCATACATCAAAGAGTTAGGAGGGATAACCTGTTTTGCATAAAAGTTTATGCTCTGTCTCAAATCTCATCTCACAATCATAGGGGTTGATTGAAGATTCTCAAAAGCTGTGGGTATTGGGATCACAGGTATCTCTGGGCTTGGTTCCAGCGAGTTCAAGTAAGTCAAATATTTGCTGGTTATTTAATGAATAGCATCTTGATCGTCTTTGTAAAGGATCCGGCCTGCAATTTACAAAAATAAATTCCGGTACTCACCTGGCGGAGCTGCCCATCCAGGCCATCCCACACGATTTGGTAGGTTCCAGGCGAGATTTGACCACTGAGAAGCGTTAGAAGCGCTCTGCCATGAATGTCGTATACTGTCATTTCAACTTTTGATTGTTCTGGGATAAAATATGAAATGGTAGTGATGGGATTAAACGGATTGGGATAGTTTGAGATGCGTAGAGTAGCAGCGGGTTGACTCTGGAACCTATCCCCTTCTTGAATAGTACCAGAATAATCCTGAATTGCTTCTAAAAGTTCTTCGTGACCATTGATAAAATCTTGACCCAATGCCCAAATCATGACACCGCCAAGGTCCCTACTGTTGGCATAATCGCATTTCAGACCAACGGATGTAGGATTATCATAGGTAATCAGTCGTGTCTGAGCAGCATTCTGAAGATAGGGTGCGTTGGCAACATCATCCCAATGATCAGTCCAGCCCTGATCCAGGAATCCCACGATGTCATTATACCCGTAGGTAAGATTACCACCTGTGCTGGCTCCGTTAATTTCAGACGCACCAAATTCTTTTGCATAGAAAGGAATACCCATATTTAATTTCTGAGGGTCGATATGCCGAGAGTTTATCAGGTAGTTCATACTCGTATGACAAGATCCATCAGGGTCATTGCTTGGTGAATTATAGAGCGGTGAATTGTGACCAGCATGGTTTGTCCAGGTCCCATGATAGTCATATGTCATGGCGTTAAACCAATCGATATACGGTTCCATTGCGTCCAGATCATAGTGCTGTCCGGACCAATTACCTGCAGGTACCGCCATTGTAATCAAAAAATTGTCGAAAGTTGTATCGGTTGCTGCCCGAAGCTCCTGAATCAGGAGGGTATAATTATCTGTTTCGGTTGAAGTAGCGGGATGCTCCCAATCAAAATCGACCCCGTCATATTCATAATACTGACAAGTTTCAATAACATTCGTTATGAAATTTTGTCGATTTTCCGGGCTGGCTGTCATCGGTGCAAACCCGTCTGAATTTCCCCAGCCTCCAAAACTTAGCGAGATGTATCCCCCATTCTCATGAATAGTCACGTTCATATCCACATCAAACATGTTTAAATATGAATTGATCTCACCGGTGGCAGTTGGCCAGGCAAAGGCATGATTAACGTGAGTGAGAATTCCGAAATCAAGCTCTTCAGCTGGCATTCCCTCAATTACCCAGTCTGGATAATAACCAACAACACGATTCTGTGCAGTTCCTGTTATAGCATTAAATAAGATGAGAAGACATGAGACTCTTATGATGCGATGCATTTGATCCTCGTAATGTTTCTGGGCTATTCTATGTCTTTTACTTCTTTAAAAGGCACAAACCATGCGACTAAAAATGAAGGAATAGTAGCAACCATTACCCACAAGAAGAAGTTCTGATAACCAACATAATCACTGATATAACCACTGATCATCGATGGCAACATAAAGCCAAGATTCATAACTGCTGTAGCGAATGCGTAATGTGCCATTTTATATTTTCCTGGCGCAATTTGCTGCATCATAAATAGAATAATTCCCACAAAGCCAAAACCATAACCGAACCACTCAATGGTAATTGCAGTACAAATAATGGCAAAATTCGTAGGTAAAGTGTAGGCCAGGTATGCATAAACCACATCTGGAACATTAAAGATCACAGCAAGCATAAAAATTGAACTCTTTAATCCCCTTTTTGCCACAAAGTAGCCACCAGAGATAGAGCCAAGTACAAAGGCAGCTGCACCAAATATCCCATAGGCAATTCCTATATCAGAGGTCAGTAATCCAAGTCCACCATCTTCTCGAGCTGCGCGCATAAAAAGCGGGACAATTTTTGTTAATTGACCCTCAGCTGTTCGAAAAAGAATGATAAAAGCAATACCCCAAAAAATGTGTTTTTTCGCAAAAAAGGATTTGACTATCTGACCAAAAGTTTGAAATGCCTCACCAAAACTCTGTACTTTAGTTGCGGCGCCACCAGAAGGCAGCATCTTAATATGATATAAGCCCATCAATATGAGGATGACGCCAAACAAGCCCATGACTACCATCCAGGCTTCAGTGACACCAATGGTTACTTCCAACCTTCCTGCAACGTATACAAGCGCACCCTGTGAAAGCACCTTGGCTACGTTATAAAAAGCACCCTGCCAGCCCACGTATCGGGCCTGTTCCTTGGGAGATAGAGTATTAATGAAAACGCCATCCGCCGCAATATCATGTGTTGCCGAATTAAAGGCTATGATGACAAACATTGCCAGCGAGTAGCGTAGAAATCCATCAAGTGGCAACGACAATGCCAACAAGCCGAATGCAACGCCACCGACAAACTGAGTACCAACCACGAAATGTTTCTTGGTTTTAAACATTTCTAATACGGGTCCCCAGAGCGGTTTAAGCGTCCATGGCCACATCACCAGGGTTGTAAATAATGCTATCTGAGCATCTGATAACCCAAGGCTTTTATACATGAGAACTGAAACTGTTGCTGTAGCTACAAAAGGTAAACCTTCAGAGAAATATAGAGTAGGTACCCAGGTAGCAGGATGTTTAGATTTAAATTTATCTCTTATCATTTGATACTTTCTCTATTCTTTAGGTTATTTGCGTAAGCATATTTGGCTTCGTTAATTTGTAGATTTTAATAATGAGGCAAATATCTTTGGATTTCTAACTCTTAATTTTGCTATATATATTCGATTACATCGATTTGCTATTAAGCGTCCTAAGTTGACTGTTATAACACATTTACAAAATGGATAATTCCCAATAAGAGACGGCTATAAATTATGCTTCTGTAAGGAGTAAAAAAATGCCCCATGTATGCACATACATGGGGCACAACAACAGAGGACACTGTTTGTTATTTCAAAAATAACATCTGTTTTGAAATTGTCTGCGATTCGGAAATGAGTGAGTAAATATATATACCACTACTCACTATTTGACCACCATCATTCAAACCGTTCCAATTTGTTTCGTGACGACCAGCAGTCTGGTTTCCACTTTCTAGAGTTCTTACCAACTCACCGCGAATATTGTAAATCGCAATGCTTACGTCAGCTGTTTGTGGAATGACATAGCTGAAACTTGTGGTAGGATTGAAAGGATTAGGATAGTTCTGACTTAACTGAAAATCACGAACAACCTGGGGGGTCTTTGAATCGATGCCAACGACTGTGCTAGCATGGGTCATTCTCAAATTATCAATAACAAATGACACCGTATCATCTACACATGCATTCCAATCGGCATCTACCTGTTCCTGAGTTGTATGAACCCCAAAACCAATCGAATTTACCGTTGCAATCGCATCATCATAGGTGGTTGACCAGGAAGGTCTGAACATATCATCCAGTGGAATCACAATTTCTCTCCACTCGTGGAATGTAATATCGATATGTTCGAAGATGCCATAGTGACCTGGTCGTTCTGAATCACCACCCCAGCGGTGTAATTCATTATCATCTACATCAAATAGATCAAACGTGAAGATCAGGTTCTTCCGAACTGGAACCTTGAGCATTTTGATATTGAATCTAAGCTCTGTTGCATCACCGAGAGCCACTGGAGTATCGAAGGTATAAGAAATATCAGTCCAGGTTCCCCAGGTCGCATAGGGGGCATCAAGTTGAACTTCAACGCCCATAGCCGAGGCACCTTCAAAAATGTTATCATAATCATCTTCAAGGATGATGACCACATTTTCATTGCCAGCTCCCGTAGCCCAATCTCCAGCCATTTCATCGAAAGAATGCATCTGTCCATCTTCAACTGGATTGGCCAGATATAAATCATCAATGAGAAATGAAACGCTGTCAAAAGGATGATTATAAAAGCCAGCTGAGCTGTCAGAATGTACGCCAAAGTTGAATCCCGTGACTGCTGCCTTGTCAAATACTCCGTTGACAGGCGTGTACCAACCTGGCTGAGCAAATCGACTGAATGGAACAGTTACTTCGAACCATTCGCTATCATCGCCTGTGGTATGTGGGCTGTAGAAAATATCCAAATCTTCAGGATATCGCCACATTTCTCCAGACTCCTCGAACACATCGCAGGTAAACTGCATGGAACGAATATTTGAGGTGGGCTCTTTGAGCAACTTTATTTTGAAGCGCATCTCACTATAGCCAGAAAAGTCCTGTGCTTCAGCAAAAGTATAGCCAATATCAGTCCAGGTGCCCCAGGCAACCAGATCTGTAAGCTGAACATCAACCTGCATAGATCCTGAACCTTCCTCGAAATCCTCAAAATTGTCCTCGAGAATTACAACGTTGCCAGCATGACCTAATGCAACAGCCCAGTCTCCAGCGGTTTCATCGAAATTCAGAACCGTCGATTGACCGAAACCGAATGTGCATAATAAACTTAGTGCAACGACCCATGCCGTTTTTTGTTGTAACCTACTAAGCATAATCAAATCCTCCTTATTTGGATTTTGTTTGTCTTTGTATTTCTGTGTTATTCGAAATCATTTTATTAAATCTATAAACCCCTGCCGAAATAGGGTGCTCCAGGTTTTAAAAGATTAATTCTTATAATTCTTCGTATTTCAGCGTCTCTGTTCGCTCGATTTACATATACATAAACCCCATTACCCCAGACCACATTGTCGGCCGGTAGAAGTAATTGACCTGGATAGAGGGCTTCTGTGCTTCCATCAGGGTGGAGGACTAGGATGGGATCAAGTGATGTATTTGATGTATTGGCGGTTCCAATGAGCATATCGCCATCGGCAGCGAAGGTGATTGATTTTAGGTCCGAATCAGAAAAATCACCCGCATTAGCCCAATCCAATACTTGCTGACCAGGACCAACACTCCCTGTATCACTAAGAATCTCATTTTTCCAAATGCCATCTTCACAACCGAGATAGACGAATCCGTCAAAGATTCGAACCGATTTTATTTTCACGCCATCTAAATATTGCTCAACACCATAGTTGTTGCCGTTGACATTTGAAACAACCAGTCCACCCCCAACACCTCCAGAATAGATATTCCCATATTCATCAATATCGAATGAAGTCAAGCGAACTGTATTGCCAGCAACAGTTTCGGGGAAGGTGATAAACTCTTCAGCGTCACCTCCCCCTGGAGGTATTCGGTAAATTATTCGTTGACTTGTTCGTTGGATATATAAAGCACCACCGGGTCCCACCCGCATCTCACCTGCTGAGGGAAATGCTGAGGTTGTACCATAATTGATACGTTCACCAGTTTCCGTGATCTTAAGTACGGTTCTATCATCCAGCATGATGTAAAGATTTTCGTCTGAATCAATTGCAAAACAACGGGTTTTTTCAGCATTCCCAATGCCGCCATATTCGATACTTAAATTCGCCAAACTATAGGGTGCAGCTACAATCTCAAGAGCCCCTGCAACTACGACACTAATTTCGAGATCCTCTCCCGTAATATCGGGTGCAACTACAACAATTTGAGTCTCAGACTCACTTTGGATTTGTGCCCTTGCCCCACTAAAGTAGACTGCGTTTCCGCCACTGTCTGGTGAGAAATTTTGCCCGTTGATGGTAACAATCGTATAGGCGGCAAAAGCAATCTCAGCGGGAGGCGATATATCAGTGATGATGGGTGCATCTCCAGATACTTGATCCTCATAAGTTACGAGATCGATCTCCGGATACTCCTCACAGCTCGCAATAAACAGGACTACAATAATGGCTAATATTCCCCCCAGGGATCCAAATTTTGTTTTTCTGCCCCTTGATGTTTGCTTAAGATTTATCATAGTGAAATCCTGAGTGAGAATCGTTGGACATTGTCAAACCTGCCAAAAGGTGTGAGGGCATAATCAAAAGCTACACCGGCATAATTCAGCCCTAAACCGAAGGTTAAATCATCTTCATCATTGTTCATCAAGTAGCCAGATCGAAGAGCCAGCATTTGTAAGGGATGATATTCTAGTCCAAATTTGTACTGTTCGGGGTGAGAACGTGGGTGTGTCGCATCAAGTGCCAGAAGCAGTGACTGTCCGGTTTCCATCTCGAGCAAACGAAAGAGATCAAAGGATAAACCTAAAGTGAATGTAAGCGGAAGTTGAAAATTTTCTTCCCCATTGGCAAAGGTTACTTCCTTTGAAAAATTCTTTATGGACATTCCCACCGACACGTCTCTGATTCCTGTTTTAAACAAGGTCCCAAAATCAAAGGCCAATGCATTCGCTACATTCTTTGTTGTAGCAAAAGTAGAGTCCTCCTTAAGAATGGTACTCTGTCCCAAATACGAAGAGGCATTCTTCAGATGAAATCCAATGGAAAACTTATCTGAAAGAGATTTGGCATAAGCAAATCCCAATGAGAAGGCAGAGGGTGAAAACTCCTCAGTATCCACATAGCCAAGCGCATTGGGCCAAACCATGGTTCCCTGCAAAGTCCCATAATCCACGGATAAAAGGCTCAATCCAAATACACCATATTTCCCATCTTTGGGACTGAAGAGCATTCCTGCAGAATTGTGCTGTATATTCGCAATCCATTGATTGATATTGAAGCTCGCCACAAATTGGGAAGAAAGGCCTGCTATACCGGCTGGATTGAAGAAGAGTGCTGTTGGTGAACCCTCAATTGTTGTCATGGCCTCCGCCATAGCTCCAGCTCTGGCATCTGAGGTGACACTCATAAACTGAAAGCCAGTCTGAGCGTCCTTTTCGTTTTCTTGAGCATAACTGACTAAACTGATACTCAAAAGTAGAACAATAATAAGCACCCGATAAATAGTAGAAGTTCTTTTCATTCTAAAACTTCCTCTGCGAGCCTGAATCTGATCTAGTAGTTGCATTGATAATAGGCTCCGTTCTAATCATTCTGAAGTAAGGCTATGTGGAGCGGAACTCGGGACGTTCCCGCTATAAATTGGGTCAGCTTAATTCGCATCAGATACGGATTTGAGTTAAGATTAAATGATGTACGAGTCTTGATGGCTGCAGTATGGGCATTCTCACCAGTATCTTCATCAACAATGTAATCGATAGTACAGCCAGAAACTGTTTCCAACGGCATGTCCTGATTATGGATGTTGGCAGGGACTCCATTCTCATCTATAAAATCAATACTGATATAATCATTTACATTATTACCGTTAAATGCCCAGCTTACAAAGACCGTAAATATTCCGCTAATGTCATTTGGGAAATGGAGGTAAGCCGTGCTTCCATTTAAATACACCATATTGGTTGTATCCGGTGAAATCATCTCGATCCCTATTGCAATAGAATCCATTAGGCTTGCAAGCTGTGTGACATCAGTACTATTAGCGTCAAATACCAGGGAGTCGAAGCGTGTTGTGAAAGCGTTACTTTTCGCTTCTTGTGCCAGATAAAGTGTATCCCTAACAACACTTGTGTCCGTCCCAGAAATGACAGTATCGATTCGGATGTAGTCACGGGTCATGAGGGCACAAGCCTGATCATCAAAGCTTGATATTGAATTCTCCGATTCAGAATACGTCTCAGGCGTAATCAATTCACAAGTCAGGATCAATGACACAGAACACAACAAGATGAACCCAGCGACAAAACGGTTATTGAAAATCTTATTCATCAAAGCCTCAATGCTTGATTCTGGAGTAATTCTAATCATCGGATGACCACAAATTTTCGAATGGTTTGCTCACCTTCTCGGTACAAGACCTCCCCTGTTTCCTCGTCGGTAATTTTCCGTGTGACTTCAAAGTGAGCTATATATAATCCGCTCACAATAAGTTGACGAGCAGCAGTCGTTGAGCCCCAAAGTTCATCACCACTTCCATCCTGATGCTCAATTGTTTCTACAAGATCACCACGTTCGGTGTAAATTCTTATTGTGCAAAATCCCGGTAAACCATAAAAAGCCAGTCTGTCTGGTGCATCAAATTGCATACTCCTGGATTTGATATGAAAGGGATTTGGTACGATCCTTAGCTCAGCAAATGTATCTTCTGCAGGTCTTCTTAAATACGCTGGGGCATTGGTCATTGTATAAAACTTGCTACTCACCAGATTATTGGATCCCACACTTTCAACATAATAGAAGTAATCAAAACCACGTCGAGCTGATACATCTTCAAATTGATTTACGACCCCAGATTGGGAGGTACCAGGTCCACATTCGAAAATCTGATCAAAAAAAGCATCGGGTCTTCCCTCAGCACGATAAACTCGATATCCTGAGAAATTATCATCTGTTTCTGCCTGTTGATTCCAGCTGAGGATGATCCGATCACCACCTGAGTTTACTAGAAATTCACTTGGTGGTGGTGGTGGTTGATCAATTTCATAGTTGTTCTCATAAGCACTTACGGCACGTCGGAATGTCTGAAGGAGTGAATCCTCACCGGTCTGTACCCATTCACGTTTATATTCATTCCGGTCAGTAGTTGTGCCTGAGCCGGGTAAGTCAAACGGACCAATATCATTAAACCAGGTGTTCCCTACGAGTGTGCTTTTCTCAAAATCGATACCAGCTACCGCCTCGGCGAAAACAATATGAATGTTATCGCCTGGTTCAAGCGTATAGGGACCATATCCCTGGGCAGGTGAATATCCACCTGGATCTCCACCATATTGATCACCACAACCAATTCCACTTGCTTGCATTTCTTCCCAGATCGACATATCCGGATGTCCTTGAGACATGTTTTCATAGTAGGTCGCCATGGCACTTGCTACATATTGATCAAAGGATAAATTATCACCATCAGAGCCCAGATGAGCTGTGGTTGAAGGTTGAGTGAGGTCATCGGTCTCATCATTTGGATCAGTATCTGCATGTAAAACTACTACGCCGGCATAAGCTGGATGTCCCAATGCCCGACCTTCTGTTGGATGCGGTAATCCCCAGTCAGCATCACAGCCATGAATGGATTGCGAATGAGGACCATACCATACATAGGTTGCCCGCAAGGGATCTCCATTGTCTGGATCTTCCCAAATTGTATGATTTACACTATTGCGTCCCCAGGTAATATTGTTTGAAGGATACCAGTCTTCTTCAAAGGGCACCCATCCAAATGCATATCTAGACTGAAAATGAAATATTACATCAGTAAGCGTTTGGTTAACAACGGTCCCATCCAAATCTACAATCCCCGTATTTTCAAACACATAATCATAGATAAAAAAGTTATCGTTATTCTCTTGAGAATAGGCAGACAGCGTCCGTGTTATCGTGATACCCAGGGAGGAATTTAGTTTATTCACAATGATTCTATCCGTGGCTATGGATGGATCAACCTCATCCACAATATCATCATAATCCATATCGGTTGCTGGATTTCCATCTACAATCACCAATGGATGGTCGAATTTTCCAATCATTTTAAATTCAACAGGCATTATCATTCTCAGTGGATCTGAGGTGCGGGTTCCAGCGACTACAACCTTATATGGGAAGGGTGTGAAGTTATAGGTGGGATCGATATAATCAGTTGTTCCAATCCACATGGACTTGGCGGCTTGATTATCATAGCGACCGTACTGAGCTGGCCAGTTCAAACCTTCCATCTGGTCACCCAGAGGTCCCCTTGACTCGAGTTCACTTCCCAGACTTGAGTACCAACTCTGCAAGTTACCTACTCCAAACTTTTTAATTTCAAGACCGGATGGTTGTGCGATGAGATAACTTGAATTTGCAAAGAACATCAAGAGAGCAAGTGTCAAGTAGAGGATATTTTGGGAATGAAAACTCAATTTAGAGACTTTTCTATCACTGCTATGATGTGCTCGCGTTGTGTGAGTTAGTGTGGTCAAAATGATATTTGTACTCCAAAAAATATTTGCCTGGGGTTTAAAAAATTGAAAGACGTTTGATTGGGCATATCGATGTATGCCTTTTCATCGACAATCTTATCCATTCGGGACTCGCTCACCCGTGACCATTGTGGTTCATCTCCGTCCAGATATTCCCAATAGTCAAGATCATGAACCATAGTACCATCATCCATTTTTCCGTAATAGATGGCTCCTTCAATACCCTGATCTAGTTCTCCAACAATCAGGCCTTGCTGTTCAATTGGCTGGAAGGCGACCTCATCGCTTCTAAAATCACCAATCATGTCATCTCCGATGATATTATTATAGTCTCTACTCTTGGGTAAATGTAAAGAGGTGAAGTATGCGAGCTGATCATGAAAATCCTGAAATCCAGCCAGGGACAAGCGCTTGGTATTCAACAAATTATTGACTTCAACAAAGAAGGAAAAATTATTATCCTGGATATAGGTATTTTTCTTTAATCTTAGCACGAGGTTGTAAGAATCTCGAAATTTGAGATAGGTACCGGCACCCTCTGCTGCACCTGGATAGGTACCCGTTACTCTGGCCTGGCGACCCGCTCTCCAAAAACCAAGAAAGTTCATTGCCCAACCAGCGCCAGGACGTATTCCAAGTACCTTTGGCCCGAATTTTTTGGGTGTGTGAAAAGTTAGACTGGCACGGCCATAAGGTTGTGGAATAGGCTTGGACTGATACAGGTTGGCTGTGTTTTCATCATAGTGTCTTTGATCGGTTGGATTTTCATGAATTTCTGCTTTTCCAAAACGACCTGAAGTATTTACTTGATAAGTATAATTCAGAAATCCTGTCCACCAGTCCCCAGATGTTTTTCGGGCGGAAAACTCAAGGCCGCGGATATCTTCATAACTGTTACTATTAGCTACTTGTACTTGAATTCCATCTCTACTGTAGTAGTCCGTATAATCTTGTTGATCAACAATATCATGGTAAAAGCCGGCAATTTGGAAGAGATAAGTATTTAATAATGACCAATCAAAGCCTAGTTCATAGGATACTGTTCTTTCCAAGACCAGATCAGGATTTCCAAAGTTCTCCAACTGGTTAAGGCTACCACGACCTAATCTGAACATTTCCTCATATGTGGGAAGCTGCTGAAAATGTCCATAATTAAAGAACAATTTTGATTCCTCGGTTATGGGATGTGATATAGCAAGTCTTGGACTGAAAGACAAAATTGATTTGGCATCATTCGAAGTATAGGATGAATCGGAACTATAGCTTGGTGAGGCGTATTCCTTCCATTCATCGGAGAAAGGAACAAAAGTAGGCCATGCACGATTTGCATTACTATAATCTGCTCGGAGTCCTAAATTCAGGATGAATTCTCGAATATCAAATTTATCCTGTATATATGCTGCACCCCTAATTGGCGTATTATGCTCACGTACATAATTGTTGCCTTCGGGGAATAACTCTTTGACATAGCCATAACTCAAATCCAGATCACTAACAACAATTTCAAATCCAGTTTTGACCAAATTATCAAAATTAACTTGACTCGTCATATCGAATTTAAAAGTGGTTGAGGTGGTGGTTGAACTGTCACGCGTTGTTGCAGTGTGACCGCCAAAGAAAAAATCAGTCGCTTCAGTACCTATGCCTGCATCTGGTAGTCCACTAAATCCAAAGGGTGCTTCATCTACGGAATATCCAGGAATAATCATCATGTTTTTCGATGTATCACGATGAGCCACAGGACCAGTCAAGTAACTCCTTGTCACCCTTTCAAAACTGGCCTCGTAAAAGGTTTTAGCGCTTAATGTATGATTAAATTTTAATGCATGCATCGAATGATCTAGCTTAGCAGTGCTGTAATAGGAAGGCGTAAAAACTCTGGCAGTAATTTGAGAATAACCTGTCCGATTGGCAATCTGATAAGGAGATCTTAGGAATGCTGTACTCGTATTTCCAGCCTCATCATAATTCTGTGCAACATTTTGACTTTGACCAGTCATACCAATATATTTTAATCTCATACCGCTCTTAATGTCAGAACTGACAACTAACATGAAATCATAATCGATATAATCATCTCTGGACAAAGGAATCAGCAGCATTTCTTTAAGAGATCGCCCTGAGAAGTAAAATCGTAAATCACCCAGGCTTTCACTTATTATGGGTACCGGTCCACCAAAACCAAAATCAATATTGTAATCCACTTGATCTGTGACTGGGGTTCGACGATGTTGCCAGAGGAAAAGTTTTTGCGCTGCTAGAGGTGACAGGTCATTTGTAGGATCACTATCTGAAAGAAGCTGTTCTGATACTGAATTCCAGCCATTAAAATCAGGATATTGATCCTGCTTATAGATATCCCAGGCTCCGTTTTCTGTACCAGTCCAAGCAACATCATCATCCGTGTAAGGACGCATCCACATTGAATTCTGATCATAAGGTGAAATCCCAAAATGCTTGGGAGTGGGTGGACTGTATTTTACGGTCATCGTTCCTTCATACTCTGTCCTACTACCCTCTTTAGACACAATATTTACTATTCCTGTCCTGACCTGACCGTATTCTGCATTAAAACCACCGCGCTCAATGGACAATTCTTGAATGGCACTCATGGGTATACCAGTAATAGGCTGATTATTTCTAGCATCACGGAGTGTGATATCATCTACCTGAAATAATAGTTCTTCTGCTCCACCGCCTCTGATGACAAGCCCATCTTCAATCCCTGCCTGTAAAGCAATAGCTGAAGTAACATTTGAAACCGGCAATTCCCTAATTTCACTGCCTCGTAATGAAGTGACACTTGTGGCAACATCAGGTCTAACAACTGGTCGTTTGGCAACAACAGTGACGGCTTCGCCCACAATTGCAGTAGGACTCATTGTAAAGTCAACCCTTGTATTCAGATCAATAAGAACTCTAATATCTGTAATATTAAGAGTTGAATGTCCAATTGTTGTTGCAGTAACCGTGTAGGCACCTGGCGGAATGTGCAATATCGTATAACGTCCTTCTAGGTCTGTGGCAGCTCCAAGGGAGGTACCATCAACAATAACATTAACGCCAATGAGGGGTTCCTCACTTTCGCTATCTATGACCTGTCCGGATATTTTACCTGTTACGCCAGCGTGGAGCATTGCGTTTGACGATAAAAGCAAAATCATTATAAGGAGCGCTGAGCTCCAGTTGTTTTTTAGTTCAAACTTCTTCAAGGATCGATTCCCATAGATGTTCGTGAATTGTACTTATCATTTAATTGGCTGAAGTTACATACGGTTTGTTTGTTTTCAATAGAAATATACTAAATTTCCAAAATATTTTATGCCTTCCCTCAATTCAGATCCTTTTTGGTTCATTCCAGACTGAGCTTTATGAAAGATTAGCGATTCGATTTGTTGTAAAGGCTGGGACTTTCAAGAACTCATCCAGGATAATCGAAGCAGCACCTACAGCGACAGAATACCGTCCACTTTTACTGGCTACAATGGAGAGACTCTCTTTACTTACTGATACCAATTCATAAGAAACTAATTCTTTTATGGGATCTAGAATGATATCGCCTACCTCAGCCACATCACCTGTAATAATAACACGCGCCGGGTTAATCATAGCTATATGCTTAGCGATAGAACTTCCAATTAACCTACCTAGCAACATGAAATAGTGAATTGCCAGAGCGTCGCCCTTATTTGCAGCATCGATCAGCATCCGGATATTAAGGTCTTCGATTTTATTTAAATATTTTTTTAGAATTTTACCTTTGTTAAAGTGATCACGTAACCTGCTAATCATATTATACATAGGTGGATATTCCGGTGTCACTTCACCGGAACAATAATTCGTCCCATGATACAACTCACCATTAAGGACAAGTCCTATTCCTATACCACTTACATGTGCATCAACTTTTATCAGAACGGTCATGAAATTTCTTTCACCGCGAGCAGTACCGACAACTTTAGAACCGATGGCACTGGCGTTCGCATTGTTTTCAGCTATGACCGGGAACTGATATTTTTTTTGCAATGCAGAAGTGATTGAAAAATTCATTTGTGGAATAATGTCTGTCATCATTACCTCACCAGACCCTCTGTTCACAATCCCTGCAATTGCAATTCCTGCTCCCAGGATTTTTTCTAAATCCACTCCAGAATCTTTGATCAAATCATTGACACTTCTCAAAAGATGCTGAGACAATTCTCTTGGATTTGTAATTCCGTTTGTTTTGTATATTTTCTTTTTTTTAACGTCTCCGTTTAACCCAAGCAATGCTATAGCTGTCTGTCCGATTTCTACATCCAAACCCAGAGCATAGGCAGCACTACTATTGATTTCCCATAGAAATGGACGCTTCCCTCCCTTAAATGTAGATTCTCCTTTGCCAAGATTATTTACCAGGTCACGTTTCTTTAAACCCTTAAGTATATTGGATATAGTTGATGGTTGCATTCCTGATAATCGAGCGAGATCTGCTCCGGAAATGCTTTCGTTTTCAAGAATCAAGTTAAGCACTATCCGGTCATTTATATTCCTAATCAGCCTGAAATCATAGGATTGAACTTTGCCTTGATCCATGTTTAGCCTCTTCAATATTTCTTTGAAAGTTTATAAATACTTTATATACAACACTATATCCATACTGTAACGCTGCAAGTTGCATCAAATATTAACAGAAATCAACATTTAGTTAGTTCACATGCAGAATTTACTGGGAAATAAATAGAGTTCTGAATACTTTAATGTACGGTGTCACATAAATACATGCTGTGAGCTGAGAATAATCGTCACACCAACTATCACGCTCGACCCATGCAATTTGGAGTTATTATGAAGTACGGACATTTTGACCAGGCCAATCGAGAGTACATTATTGAGCGTCCGGATATCCCAGTCTCATGGACGAACTACCTCGGTCTTGAAAATTTATGCTCTGTTCTATCTCATAATGCTGGAGGTTATTCTTTTTATAAATCCGCCGAGCATGGTCGTGTCACTCGCTTCAGACCCAATAGTGTGCCCTTAGATCGTCCGGGTCATTACTTCTATTTGCGTGACGACGAGAATAAAGACTATTGGTCGGCTTCCTGGCAACCAGTTGGAAAAAGTCTTGATGAGGCAAAATATAGAGTTCACCATGGACTATCGTATTCAAAATTTAAGTGTGACTATTCTGAAATATCAGTAGAGCAACTCATGCTCATCCCTCTCGGGGAAGACGTTGAACTCTGGGACGTTACCATCACGAATAAGAGCAATCGCACTAGAAAGTTAAGTGCATTCTCATATCTTGAATTTTCTAATCACCATATTGAAATTGATAATCAAAACCTACAGATGAGTCTATATGCTAGTGGTTCTAGTTATCAAGATGGTATCATCGAGTTTGATTTCTTTTATGAACCGTGGACGTATCACTTTTTTGCTTCAAACTTTACTCCTGATTCGTTTGATTCTCATCGAGATAGCTTTATTGGTAATTACAATACGGAGACAAATCCAGCGGCTGTTGTACGCGGCACTTGTTCCGATCGATCCGAACTTGGTGGGAATCATTGTGGCGCCTTACACAAAAAAATTACTCTAGAGCCAGGAGAAAGCAAGCGCCTTGTATTCATGTTGGGAGTTGGATCCCGATCAGATAATGGCTACCGAATTAAAAAGAAATATAGTGATTATAAAGAAGTCGATAAAGCTTTTGAAGATCTAAAAGTCTACTGGGATAATAAAACTGCCCAACTTCAATGCAATACCCCCCACGCTGGTCTAAATACCATGATGAATGCCTGGAATTTGTATCAAGCTGAGACCTGTATCGTTTGGTCTCGATTTGCCTCCTTTATAGAAGTTGGTGGTCGTACAGGTCTTGGATACCGAGATACTTCTCAGGATATCCTTGGTGTTCTTCACAGTAACCCGGAAATGAGTAAACAAAGAATTCTCGAACTTTTACATGCTCAATCAAATAAGGGATATGGTATACATCTATTTGATCCTGAAATATTTAAGCCGAAAGAAGACCAGTTACCGGGTGTGAAGTTGCCCACAGTCGTCCCAACCCCATCGCCCTCGGATATTGTACATGGATTGGAAGATGTTTGTTCCGACGACTCCCTGTGGCTAGTGACCACAATATGCGAGTATGTATCAGAAACAGGCGATCTAGACTTCTTTAATGTCCGTGTACCTTATGCGGATGGCGGTGATGATACTGTTTATAATCACTTAAAGCGTACCCTGGATTTTTCAGCAGAGTTTATTGGAGCAAATGGTATTTGCCAGGGTCTAAGGGCAGATTGGAACGACTGTCTAAATTTGGGAGGTGGTCAAAGTGCTATGGTCTCATTTATGCATTACTGGGCGCTTCAATATTTCATAGAGGCTGCAACAATACTCAATCTCAACGATGATGTAAAAAAATACACAACAATTTCAAAGAAGGTGAAAACGGCCTGTGAGAACATGTTGTGGGACGGTGATTGGTACATTCGCGGCTTTACACGTGAGGGTCAAAAGATAGGGACAAAATCAAATCCTGAGGGTAAAATATTTCTGAACGCCCAAAGTTGGGCCGTTGTTTCTGGTGTAGCCTCTGCTGAAAGAGCAAAAAAATCAACTGATTCAATCGAAAAACACCTGTATTCAAAATATGGCAATCATTTAGTGTGGCCAGCCTACACAAAGCCTGATGATGGTGTGGGTTATGTGACTCGAGTCTATCCTGGTGTAAAGGAAAATGCTTCAATATTTAGTCATTCCAATCCCTGGGCGATTATCGCCGATTGTATGCTTGGAAATGGTGAGAGGGCAATGAAATATTACGATGCAATTCTGCCTTATAACCAAAATGATGCAATAGATATTCGGGAAGCAGAGCCTTACTCCTATTGTCAGTTTATTATGGGAGATCAACACACACGTCACGGACAGGCACGACACCCTTGGTTAACTGGCTCAGCGAGTTGGTTTTATGTGGCAGTGTCACAATGGATATTGGGGATCCGAACAACGTTTCAAGGTCTTCTCATCGATCCATGCATTCCAAAAGATTGGGACTCCTTCAACCTCATCCGAAAATGGCGCGGTGCTACATTCGATATCCGTGTTAAAAATCCAAATCAAGTGAATAAAGGCGTTAAAGAGATAACCATAAATGGCAAGCCTCACCAGGGTCCCATCCCATCAATGCCTGTGGGATCAACGAATCTGATTGAAGTGATCATGGGCTAGATGAAGCCATTAATTCTGCCAGTCGTATTAAATTCTACAGGAGGGAAAACATGAAGAGAATGCATGCTTTACACCTTACAATTCTGATAATTTTAGGCATATCCACAGCAGGTGCAAAAGACATCATCGGTTATTTCCCCTCATGGCGATTTATGGAAAGAGACACACTTGTGACTCAAGCTACAATTCCCTATGAGAAATTGACCACAATAAATTATGCTTTCTTCTATCCGACACCTGAAGGTGAGTTGCTTGGTCTGCATCCTGAAGCCGATGTCTTCTTACTTAATGATCTTAGAGATAAAAAAACCGGAAACCAACTTCCCAACACATCTCTGGTTGACTTTGCAGAAAAGCATGGTGTAAAAGTGATGGTTTCGATTGGTGGCTGGGAGGACAGTGGCAATTTTCCAGAAGTAGCCTCAACTGAGGCCAAGCGCATCAAGTTTGCTTCAAGTTGTATCAATCTAATAAGAAAGTACGGTTTCCACGGAATCGATATTGATTGGGAGTATCCAGGCCTGGAAGCTCATAATGGCTCACCAGCAGATTATGATAATTTCACCTCGCTCCTCAGTGAGCTCAGAGATAGCCTCGATGCCTACTCTGAAGAAACTGACCTATATTACCCACTCTCTTTTGCTGCACCAGCCTCGCCTGTAGTTGCGAAGGGTTTTGATGTACGGGCTATTTCTGAAATATTGGATTATATCAATATTATGACTTATGATTTCCACGGTGTTTGGGACAGCAAATCAAATCATAACTCTCCTTTGTTTGCCAAGTCAGGAGGCAGTGTTGACCAAGCCTTCAGATTATATCATGAAGATTACGGGGTTCCAGCAGAAAAATTAAACCTGGGTGCTCCATTTTATGGTCGCACATTTGACCAATGTCGAAAAATCTATGGCAAGCATTCAGGCGCCAGTACTTTTTTTCATCCTGAGGGATTCGCTGATTATCAAATGCTTGATAACAATGGAGCAGGTTTTAAACGAAAATGGGATGATAAGGCCAAGGCTCCGTACTTGGTTAACCGCAAAAAGAAAATTCTCGTGTCGTATGATGACGAGGAATCAGTTGGTTACAAGGCAGATTATATTTTGGACAATAATGTCCGGGGGGTAATTATATGGACGATTGTAGGAGACTATTTGGAGAACGGGGACTCACCTCTATTGGAGGTTCTACATAATAAATTGGATCAAAAATGAATTCTAAATTTATCCTTCAGACAATAATAGGTCTTTGGGTAGTCTCTGTTGTAGTCGCGCAACAAAAATTAAATATTGCCATCAATTTTGATAATGTTGTCTCTATTCAGGTCGATTCAACAATTCATCAGGATTATGGACTTTCATACCCTTTGACATATGAATTTTTACTCCCTATCACTCACGAACTTGCTGCGCAAAGGCGATATTCCTCAAACGATCCCTGGACTACCATTGAAGAGAAACAAGCTGGTGATTTCTTTAATGGAATTGAAGCAGTTCGCTATGACTCCCTTTCGCAAACTGCCTATTTATCGGCCACCTTTAGCTATAATAGCGACAGTCTTTTCCTGCGAATTACCGATGACTCAGGTGCAAATCAGCCGATTACATTTCAGGGTATTTCAGAATATTATGACAACCGAGTGGCAACAGTCACCTGTTCTGCAGATGATTGGGCGGATTGGTTTGATGAATATTTTCCGTACGCTGTTAGTGTTTTTCGGGATCATAACCTCTGGCTGTCAGTGGGTATAATTAGTGAAGGCTGTAATCCAACAACCTGGCAACACATTCAGGAGCAGTTAGACTTGGGTATGGTTGAGGCTGCATCCCATAGCCGTAATCACCCTCATACGCCATATTCTGATGCTGATTATGAGGTATCTGGTTCTAAAAGTGATATTATTGAGAACCTTGACCTTCCTTCAACTTTCAGAAAGGGTGATCAGGAGTATGTGTATCTCTGGATCGCTCCCTATGGCGAGTATGATGACCAGATAGATGCTCTGGTAGCCTCAAATCAATATCTGGTGAGCCGTATGTACACATCAGGTGATTATTCATTTCCTGAGTGGGTCGATGAGCAATCTTTTTATGGAAGTGTTGGAATGTCTAGTGAGGTCGGTCCTTTCTGGGAAGGCACAACTGATTTGGCAGAACTAAATGGTTCTTTCGATACTGCTTATGAACTGAATGGTATCTATCACTTTATGTGCCACCCCCATGTATTATCTCAAGAAAACATATGGAATGAGGATTACATATGGACACACATGGATTATATCAGCAATCGAGATGATATCTGGTACGCTTCGGTCGGCCAGGTTTTTTTATATCACCTAATGCAGGATCAGGAGAGCTTCAATACCCTGGAGATTTCCGAAAATAATGACTTAAACATACCTGAGTTCACCCTACACCAGAATTTCCCTAATCCGTTCAATCCTTCGACTACTATTCAATATTTTATCCCTGTAGCATCTTCCGTCAAGATTAGCATATACGATGTTCTCGGACATGCAGTCAGAAATCTGGTTGACAAGCAACAGAACGCTGGTTCATATAAAATTTCATGGAATGGCCTTGATGATGAGGGGCATACAGTGAATTCAGGAATGTACTTTTACAAATTATCTGTGGATAATTTCTCTCAAACACGGAAAATGTTATTTCTTAAATAGGGCTCACACCATATTGGATATGCGTAAAAGCGAAGATGCCTATTCCTATCTGCCTATGGTATATTGTTTGGATGTACGCCCGGCAGGATTCGAACCTGCGGCCTTCGGACATGATATCCAAAGCTGCCCCTATGAAGCTGGGGCTATCCTTACCTTTGATGGGTGTTCAAAAATACATTTCCCACTGGTTCCCCATTTCCTTCATCTCTCAACGCGCACTACATAAGCCTAATCTACCGAAACCTATAGAGATCTTGGTCCAAAAGGGCACAATGAGATTCGAATGCCGGAGCCTCGGTACCTTTAATATGAATATTTCCTTATAATATTTTGACACAATTTCTGTAACCCACTGACTATCAGAGATATATTCAGGACTTAAAAACGAAGCTCATCCAGCGAATGAGCGCAGTAAGAGGAGGATAAAATCTAGCTGCTGCGGATTTTTCCGACTCAACCCCTCGCCCTAATCCGTCTACGTCTTCGACTTCGACGCGACAAGAAAGCCGTGCCGGTTCGACCTTGTCCGCGATAGCAGATCAGACCCCGGGTACACTGCTAATGCACTGATACACAGCCACATACGAATATCATATAATTCTAATTATTTTGTTGCAAGTGATGTATATTAGAGACAAATCACGCCACTACATGCCATATTCTTTGACATCATGTATTGTTAGTCTTCAGCCTTGAATACGGTTCTAACAGCTGGTCTCTGAGAGGTTAATTATAGGTGATATTGATACTTTGATTTTAAGACGAGTTTTGAGACTCTATTTATCGGGTTTGCGAGTGGTTAGCTTGGTTCAGGAAATTCTTCTCATTAACGGCGAGTAAATAGACCCCCGGGGCCACGAAACCCAGCCTCAGTAATGTTTCTATATACCTACTCACCTTACATGACAACGAGATTATTAGATCTCTTATCGGGAAATCGTCTCAAATACGTATCGAAATCAAATGGAGTGCTTGATAGGTCTCAAAAACCCACGATTAATAGAAGCTCAACGAGAGAGGTGTTTCACCACGACTTTCAACGTATCACCAGTTGATGGTGAAATTTTCACTTTGTCATAGGTTGGCTTACTGTTCACCACAATACCCTTTGGCCAAGCCATCCCAACTCCTTCTGAAGGAAACCCCAGAAAGTTGTGGTTTAAGTCACCGTTACTATCTTCATCGTGAATGACCATTATCGCTAGCTCTGGAGCTAACTCTAGATCTGGTAGATGTATCATGAGAGAATCATCTTCAATAGTCATGGAATGAAGGTAGAATGCCTTTGAAACATTTTCGGGGAAGCCGTCAGCGTCATGATAGATTGCTACTATGGCATCGCCTTGAACTGGCTGAAAACCAGAAACATCCAGATATAATTCAGCTGCTATTATGGAGCTAATAAAAAAGATTGATAGAATGGGAATTGTGGAGAGACGATTCATAAACTATCCCATGTGAGATTTCACGAGCTCCATAAAAGCAGAACGGTACGTTGCTCCTATGGGAAAGCTTTTATCACCTATATAGACCCTCCCACCATCGATGGTATTAACTCTGGAGAGACTTATGATATATGACTTGTGTATCCTGGCAAATCGATCTCCAGGTAATAGGTTCATCAACTTCTTCATGGACATATAGGATAGATGCTTTCCCTGGGACGTTGTGACACTTAGGTAATCCCCAACTGCCTCAACAAAAAGTATGCTATGCAAGTCCACACGGTTGACCTGTCCCTCCTCCTTAAGAAAGATAAATTCTTTGCCAGTATTACTAGCAGTATCTACAGAGGCAGAAATTTCACTCCCAGAAATTTTGTCGCTTAATGAACCCAAGCGATCCCGGGTCTTATTCAGTGCCTGGACAAATCGCTCGAGAGAAAAGGGTTTATGGAGATAGTCCACAACATCAAGCGCAAAACTCTCCAAGGCGTATTCGCGATAAGCTGTTGTAATAATTGCCAGGGGTGGACGACGAAGAGTCTCTAATAACTTCAATCCTGTAAATTTGGGCATATTAATATCCAGAAATATTAAATCGGGATCGAGGGTGAGTATCGCTTCATTAGCTTCAAAAGCGTTCTTGCACTCCTGAAGGATTTCAAAACCAGGTATATCAGAGAGATATTTCTTAATAACTGCCCGAGCCGGAGCTTCATCGTCCACAATAAGACAACGAATATTGGTCTGA
>Ga0209576_1000162_pt1 | contig 60024 bp, 54 predicted proteins | sample SaaInlV_DNA_135m_FD_184686 | JGI IMG/M metagenome (GOLD analysis project Ga0209576, IMG submission 184686) | Marine microbial communities from expanding oxygen minimum zones in the Saanich Inlet - SI075_LV_DNA_135m (SPAdes) (version 2) | ecosystem: Environmental > Aquatic > Marine > Unclassified... | reverse complement strand
ATTTTTTTCCCATTGTCACAGGAGGATATCGGAGATGCTACCGGTCTCACCAAGATCCACGTTAATCGGACCTTGAAAACCATGCGAGAAAAGGGCCTGCTCGAAATTTCATCCAGGAGACTGAAAGTCCTGGACCCTCAGGCGCTTTGTGAATTGGGTAATTTCGATCCCGCTATGATTCAAACCTACAGGCTTTACTAATGTCCAAAAGTATAAGAAACATATAGGCCTGTCTGCTAATATCAATCCGCAATATTTAATCCAGAATCTAACCTTTCCCCCGTTATCTACTTTAATTCCTGAAGAATTCATTTACCGTTTGTCAAGCGAGTTGACCATTTTCCATTAAAAGTCGCCAACAGAACATAGCGGTGCTCCGCTGCACCATCTATTTGAGGCAACACCGTAAATCATGAAACATTCAAAAAGTTGTCAGTAAAACAAGTTAGCTGGTAGGGGCTCTCCTGTTTCGGATAGCGTATAAGGTGTTGAAGGTAACAATCCTTTATTTTCAAGATAAACAGAATTTTACTGATCACCTATTGATCCTCGTATGACATTTAAATCAGGAATATTTAATTTACCGACTTTGACTCCTACTTACAGATACCTAAAACTTATCAAGAATGACCACTATGGGTGAAAGCTGCCTTTTACAATTGAATGAATGTAATTCTCAGAATGACTTCTTTGTCCATGTCAGGGACTAAGTTGAAATATTGCAGATTTTACTGAATTTACAATTAAAAAATCTTTCCAAGGCCCCAGTGACCGGTATGGAGAAACCAGAAAGCTCTTATTGCTCCCTGAAACCAATATATCATTACAGTACAGATAAGAAGCCATTCGATACTTCTTATTTTTACCCAGGCATTTAAGTACGGAGTATTCATTTAACTTGATGATCTACCCCGACGGCGATACAAGTCGTTGTTTACAATAGTAAATACCTTCAAAGTGCCATAACTTACCAATCCATATTCTCCCCCCCATTCATCACCTCAATTGAAAAAAGACAGTCGAGGTAATATTAAAATTTAACTTATCTCTGACCCCAGTGATTTCTCAGGTACTTTTTATTATGATTTCACTGTGTTAGTTTTTTTGAGCAGACTCGATTTATATCAGCGCTGGACGCCGGAGACTTGAAATTGAGCTAAACACGCTGTACTAATAGCATTTCACTGGTACTACCTTCAACGCCTATTTCAACAAGAAAATTGATCCGAAAAAACTGTAATAGAACATTTCTACTGCTTACATTCAGCAAACATATCCTAGATCAAGAACGCGAACAAAATCCATCCATATTTCTTTTTCGTGGCTATACTATTAACTAACCTCAATTACCTCCCTGACACAGATTATTCCTGCGCCGGAGGATAATAAACCAGGCATAATTTATGGATATAAAAATATTATGTACGATAAACAGAAAGATCATGGCTTGCTGGTCATCAGTGCCGGTACCGGCATCAATCTTGCTTTGGGTGTACTGTATACTTGGAGTATCTTCAAAGGTGCAATTCGGGAATCCATTCAATCCGGCGCGGTGGATGGTTTTAACTGGGACCTAACTTCGCTGAATGATCCCTATGCAGTCTGCTGTCTTGTATTCGCATGTACCATGGTGCTGGCGGGCAACATACAAGACCGCTTTGGTCCACGTATCACCGCGTTCATCGGTGGCCTGCTGGTCGGCCTCGGTTTTCTTTGGATATCGACGACTACTGCATATTGGGGCTGGATACTGGGCTTCGGTGTACTGGTCGGGGCAGGTATCGCATTTGGTTACTCAGCGGCCACTCCCGCTGCTCTGAAATGGTTTTCACCCTCCAAAACAGGTAAGATTGCTGGCATAGTGGTGTCTGGCTTTGGTCTAGCATCAGTGTATATCGCTCCACTGGCTACATGGCTACTGGCCATGTGGGGTTTACAGGATGCCATGCTGGCCTTTGGGCTCGGTTTTTTTGTACTGGTCAGCCTTTTATCCACGATGCTGTTAACACCACCTGAGGACTATACGCCCAAGGACTTCGTTGACCGCCGTCACCCTGGCGAACATAACCTTGAACGACGCGATGATTTTATTGATGTTTCCGCTTCACCCTCTGAAATAGTTAAGATGCCCAGCTTCTGGCTGACCTGGCTGCTTTATTTTATTGGCGCTGGCGCAGGACTGATGGTAATCAGCAGTATCGCTGGGCTGGCCAAAAGCAGCCTCGGCGAACAGGCTTTCCTTGCGGTGGCTATACTGGCCATAGGCAATGCAGGTGGACGCATTATAGCCGGCATCGCATCGGACCATTACGGCCGTTATGCAACCTTGACAGCACTGTTGTTTTTACAGGCGTTATTGATGTTCACCGCGGCGGCGGTGATTGGAGGGCAATCCGATAGCGCACTGATCCTGGTATTACTGACGACCTTCATCGGTTTTAACTATGGTTCCAACCTGGCGTTATTTCCCGCCATCTGCAAGGACTTGTGGGGCATCGAACATTTTGGTATGAATTACGGCATCCTGTTCACCGCCTGGGGCATAGGCGGTTTCGTTATGAGCCGCACATCCGAAGTACTGCGGGTGCAGAGTGGATCATTTACTGGCTCTTTCATTATCGCCGGCATTTTGCTGATAGCAGGCGCATCACTAACCCTGTTCCTGCATTTTCACCCGATTAAACGCAGACGCCGTAAAATCCGTAAGGAAGAGAAACAAATGATGAAAGATTCAAATCTGAAAATAGCCTGAAGTAGGGTAACCGGAATCGGGTGTTGAGAAAACTCTGTACCATCTGATTATAACGACCATGCAATACAATGCAGATTATTGTCAGCTGGTATAAACCCGGTTTCTACTCGATTCCTTAGCTACATATAAATCAATAGGATCAGATTCTATTGATTCCATGTGTTCTCTATATTTCGTTAATATGTAAACGTCTGAGCAATCCAGATATTACACCTACCATTCAGATCTGTGGATATCTGTGAAAGGAAACCTATTAGGAACAGCTCCTGTGTGTTGCCTAGAACCAATTTTCTATTCTAGTTGCAACGGCCGCTAAGTCCACAGGCTAATGGAATGGTAATCACCCAAAATCATAACCTCTCACGAATGACCGTATTAAATAGCCTCCATCTAATCAGTTGGCGAACACGAACTGCATTCTTTCTACGGGTTTACATTGTGCCGAAGTTTCTGCCGGACTTAGGATGAACCTATTTACGACCTGAATTGTAGTTTTGCTTTACTGCAGCATCATAATGCGATCGCTACTCCATATTACTGAGGTTCCAGAGTAAATGAATCAGTATCACTCTCCTTCCCTTTTGTTCTTTTTGAAGTATCATTCAAAACGATTATGTCTGAGCGATTTTTAGACGTCTGTAGAAATCTTTTTGAGGCTGCCGCTAATAATTCGGACATAGCCACCAACCCACCCAGTAAAATAAAGACTATTTAGCGAATACTCTACCACCTCAAAATGAAACTGATTATTGCAGAGAAGCCCTCACTAGGAAGAACTATCGCCGATGCTTTGGGAGGTGGCCGCAAAGGGAATGGATGCATTCACTGTGACAACTGGACCATTACCTGGGCCTTCGGACATATGTATGAACAGGCAATGCCGGATAGCTATCTTGCAGAAAACGTACCCACCACCCAGAAAGGGACTAAGGTGTGGCGACTTGAGGATCTTCCCATCATCCCAAAACGGTGGATACTGAATCCCAGAGGTGATGCTAAACAACAATTGACTATTATTGCTGGATTACTCAAGAACGCCACTGAAGTTACAAATGCCGGTGACCCAGACCGTGAAGGACAGTTATTGATTGATGAAATATTATTAGAGATGGGATGGAATGGTCCTACACAACGTGTGTGGCTGCAGGATCTCACCCAAAATGGTATACGCAGAGCCTTTAAACAGATTCGTTCCAACAAGGATTACAAAGGACTCTACGAAGCAGCTGTGAGCCGTTCCCGTTGCGACTGGTTGTTGGGCATGAATGTGACTCGTGCCTTCACACTGTGCTACCAGAAGGCGGGTGGAGACGGGGTGATCAGCGTTGGTCGTGTGCAAACTCCAACACTTAACCTGATTGTTGAACGAGACCGGCAGATTGAGAATTTTGTCCCCCTTCCTTACTACACTATCAAGACGCTGTTTGACCATGAGAATGGAATTATTACTACCCAGTGGGTCCCCTCTGAGGATGACTCCGATCCTGACGGACGCTGTTTGAAGAAATCGGTTGCCGAACAGGTCTGTGCAAAGATAAATGGACAGTCTGGAACCATCCGCAGCGCATCACGTAAGAAGAAACGTGAGAGCGCCCCCCTGCCCTTTTCTCTCTCTGCCCTGCAGACGATTGCAAACTCACGATGGGGGTATGGAGCCCAGCAAGTTCTGGATGCTGCACAGAAACTCTATGAAGAGCACAAACTAACCACCTATCCACGTACCGATTGCGGTTTCCTGGCATCTGGACAACATGCCGATGCTAATAACATCCTGAATGCGATTGGCGAAGCTAATCCTCAACTGGTGAAGCATGTTGATCCTTCCCGAAAATCGAAGGCTTTTAACGATAGCAAGGTCACTGCACACACCGGCATTATTCCCACCGCTAAGCGACCGGATGTTTCCAGACTCTCAACAATAGAGCGCAACCTGTATGGTCTCATTGCCCGTCACTATGTCGCTCAATTTCTGCCCGACCATGAGTACCAGGCTGTTGAGATAGAGATTGAGTGTTGCAAGGAGAAGTTTACCGGCAAAGGAAAAAAGACGTTAATCGTAGGTTGGAAAAGTGTTCTCCCTCCGCAAAAAAAGGAGGCCGCCGATCTACCTCTCGTCAAAAATGGGGATGCCGTTATGTGTAAATCGGCAGAGGTAAACGATAAGAAAACCAAACCGCTGAGTCGATTCACTGAGGGTACATTGATCAAGGCGATGGCCGGAATATCACGTTATGTCGAGAGTCCAAAAGTGAAAGCTGTGCTCAAGGAATCTGCCGGTATTGGCACAGAGGCGACCCGCGCCTCCATCATAGAAACTCTCAAGCAACGCAACTATATCCAGTTAAAGGGGAAGATAATTCTCTCTACCGAGCATGGTCGTCACTTTATTAACTCAGTTCCTGGTCGTGTCAAAGACCCTGCCGTGACCGCCTGGTGGGAGCAACAGATGAGTGAGATTGCTGAAGAAGGTGCCGATGCCAACATTTTTCTGGAAAAGATGACGGACTGGATGTGCAAGCTGGTGGCCTCTGCTAGCCCTGAGCAATTTCGTACAGCGGCACAGGCCAATCCAAAAAAAGAGAGAGCCGGTGGGGGCAACAATCCTCCCACCCGAAAGATGATTCAGCTTGCCAAAACCATTGCCAAAGATCGTAACCTCAAGCTACCTCGTGGTTACACCAGGTCATTTGATATTACTAAACAATTTCTGGATAAACAGTTGGGTTAATCGTTCCCCTTCAGTAGTTGCTCCAACGCCGTCTGACGCTGCGCAGTATCCTGTTGACGCACAGCCATCGCCATGGCTCGTCGAGTGCCTACAAACACAGCCAGTTTCTTTGCCCTGGTGAGACCTGTGTATATCAGATTTCGATACAGCATCTTAAAGTGCTGAGTCAGCACCGGAATGATAACGACAGAGAATTCACTGCCCTGTGATTTATGGATAGTGATGGCATAGGCCAGATCCAGCTCTACAATGTTCTCTTTTAGGTATTCCACCTCTCTGCCATCTGGCAGGAAGTTAATGACCATGGTCAGACTTTCATTGTTGATCGACTTGATATAACCGATATCCCCGTTAAACACTTCCAGGTCGTAGTTGTTACGACGGTGAATAACCCGATCCCCTACTCGAAATATTCTTTCCCCCACTTTGATCTGTGGTTTATCAGTAGAGGAAGGATTAATGGCCTGCTGAATCACACAATTCAAGTTGGCGGTGCCGAGTGCCCCACGGGTCATTGGAGACAATATCTGAATCTCAACCCCGTCTTCCTGATACTTTGGAATCCACTGCAGATAGAGCTTAACCACTACATCGACGGCAGAGAGTCCGTAGTGGAGTGATGACCACGGGTGTATCTTTTTCAACACCGATTTGAGTTCATCCACCGCTCCATAGGTCCCAGCCACCTCTTGCAGATTGACATGCAGAAACTTCTTTGGCACTTCAAACTCAGTCAGATAGGGATTAGTGACAGGCTCTTCGCTACGAAAGGCATAGGGACTTTCCTCTTCGGTGAGAGCTTCTAACTGATCTTGCTGCCATCCAAAATTCTGTTTAACCCGGGTGACAAAACGAATCTGCTCCTGTGTTGCTTCATCCGAGTCAACAAACAGGCAGTCGTCACCACGTTGCCATGCGTCTGGATCTTTAAAGGGGGACACTATTAATGGAGTTTCTCCACTGTTGATCTGGTGGGCATAACGGATAATCAGTGATTCTTTGGCCTGGCGAAACACCTGGGTCAAACGAAATAATGGGATCTCTCCCGAGTGAATACTATCTTTCAACACATTGCCTGCTCCGACCGACGGAAGCTGGTCAGGATCACCGATAAAGAGTAGCTGACAATTTTCGGGAATAGCCTTGAGTAGTGAAGCCGTCATGCTGATATCCAGCATGGAGCACTCATCCACAATCAGGAAATCCCCCTCAAGCTGAAATTCCTCATTCTTTTTAAACTCCCCTCCCTGCCACTCCAGCAGGCGATGTAGTGTTTTGGCCTCTCGTCCAATCACTTCGCCCATACGTTGTGCTGCACGGCCTGTAGGAGCTGCCAGTAATACTCGTTTTCCTATTGCCTCCAGCAGCCGTACTATGACCAGTGTTGCGGTGGTCTTTCCACAACCTGGCCCACCCGTCAGGATGGAGAACTGGTGTTGCACGACGCCTTCTACCGCACTCGCCTGTTCGAGACTGAGGTTGATATCATTGCTCTGGCAGTATTTATGAACCCATGCAGCCACGCGTTGCTTGTCAATAGCGATAGTGCAAATCATTGATCTAATCTTCGTTGCAGTACTCTCTTCGTCATAGTAGAGGCTTTTCGAGTAGTAGCAGGATTGCAGGGTCTGTTGTGCATCCGGGAGCAACCGTACTCTAAGGTGATTCTCCTGTTGCATCCATTCCAGATAACGTCCGAGCAGCTCTCCCAGCTCCATTTCCAGTAAAGTATTGGCCTCTGTTTCAATTTGCTTATACATCAAATAGCAGTGCCCCTGCTCTCGACTGGATGCCAACACATGTCGAATAGCGGCAACAATCCGTTGTCGACTATCTTTCGCCAGTCCTATTGAGAGAGCCACTTTGTCGGCAGAAAAGAAGCCGATACCATAAAAATCATGGGCGAGCCGGTAAGGGTCTTCTGTTACCATTTCAATGGCACGATCACCATAATCTTTGTAGATGCGTACAGCGAACAGGGTGGAAATTCCATGTCCCTGCAGGAACATCATCACTTCCCGAATCGCCTGATGTTCACTCCACGCCTTCTCAATACTCTTCAGTTTTTTGCTGGCAATCCCCTCTACTTCAACCAGACGGTCGATCTGCTGCTCGAATACGGTCAGTGTTTCAGCGGCGAAATGTTTAACAATTTTTTTAGCAGTCTTTGGTCCCACCCCTTTGATTAGTCCGGAGCCTAAATACATCTCCAGTGCTGCAGCGGTGGCCGGTTTCTTTTCCGTTGCCTGCTCTGCCTTGAACTGTCGGCCAAATTTTGGATGATCTGACCACTGTCCGATAAATTCCATGGTAGCTCCGGCAAACACCTTCGTCTGGTGTACGGTCACCGTTACCTGGCTCTCAGGACTATCGAATGGATTCACTCGCAGTACCGACCAACCGGTAGACTCACTATGATAGGTTACACGATTGACGATGCCGGTGACCTTCTCTTCAATCACTCTCACTTAGCCACCTCGCTCTGAGAGCTGCTGCCAGAAGCTCCATTTACGCCCATGTTCCTGATGCACCTGTTGTTGATACTGCTGGTGAGTCAGATAGGGTTCCCAGTCTGAGACTTGCGGACTGAGTTGCTGTAGCTGAATCCAGTAATCGACTGCATAATGATAGGCTTTGCTATAACTGCGCTTAAGAATATCGTTGAGCAGCGTACGATAGATCAGTGAGGCGAGTAACGGATTTTGAGCAAACTGAACTACCCATTCGGTAAGCGTTATGTAGTCGATTTTGTTCAGCAGATCTATACGCTTCATCAGGTACTGTTCTGCAGCATCGATATTGCCCAGATGTAACAGGAAGGAGGTATCACTCCCAATCAAATTATCCTGTGAGCTAGCCAGAATCTGAGCAGTCTCTCCGGTAATGACATCTTCTCGCTGTTCTTCTCCCAGGGTTTGCAGCAGCTCAGCCAATCTCTCTACGGAGCGGTTAGAACGGAATATTTCCCAGGCCATCCTTTCCTCTCCTTCTTTATCACCTAATTGGCGGTAGACCTCTCTGCGGATCGTTTGATAGTCATAGGAGCGGAAGTTGTGTTTAGACTTAAACTCAAGATTAGCACGCTCTGCCCAATCCTGAGCCCGTATTGCATCCCCATTTTCCAGATAAACTTGCGCAACATCCAGACAGCTGCTTAAAGATAACTTCCTACACAGTGTCGCCTCTTCAAACAGTCGGGCATCCTTAAGCTGCCTGGCAAGTGACTGGAGCAAGATAGTACGTTGGGTGGCACTCCAGCTATCACCTTCATCCCCTTGCTGCAATTGTTCAACCAACCAGCGTAACCACTGCTGTGGCAGGAAATCGACTGCATAACCAATGAGCTCATCTCTGACACCATACTGGTCGTCGAGCACCAATTCTAATAGCTGTTGGGCAACAAACTCTTTGTCCTCACATTTTTTGGAAAAATGAACAAAACAGTCCGTTGCATCAACCGAGAAGACCATGCCGACAGCACCACCAGAATCGTCACAGGACTCCATAATCGAGCTATCTCGCTCAAAAAAGTACCTCACGCGTTTAACACCTTCGCATGAGTCGTCAATAGACTCCTTCAGGTTAGAGAGCAACTGTGATAGCTGATAGGCGTAACCCTCAACCGAACGCCAATCATAAAACGCACCGTCGCAAAGCTCATCCAGCTGCATTTCAAATTTATCGAGATTTTCTCTTCTGGATGAGGTTATATAGTCGATTCTATCTGCTGCGGTCTGGCTATGCTCTGCTAGTCTCAGTAGCTCTTCAGCCAGCCTCTTTGCACCGAGTTTGATTAAGGTTAGTTTACTGTTCATAAGATGATAATACCTACGATCACTCGTAGAGTGTACTCCCAAAAATAAGGTCAAGCCGTCGTGTATAACCAGTCCAGCTGCTCCTTAATCTGCTTCGACACCTTACCATTTGACTGGAATTCAGCAACACCCTGACCGTAATTAAGGGCTTCGGTAAAGGCTTCAAGGCGTGTTATATGGACAGGTGATACAGGAATATCAGCGTCATTCAGCATCTGATAAACCTGTGCGGTTTTAAACGAAGTTTGACCAACACTATCTGGAGTACAAGAATTCAGTACCACTGAAAATGGCTGATGAATTTTGTCTATCTCCCTGGGCAAAGTGCATATATCTGCAAATCGAGGGGTTGTCGGAAGTATCGTAAAATCTGCTAATTTTGTTATCAGGTCAGTATCATCATTAAGGTATGGTGGGCAATCCAGTATTAATAAGTCAAAACCTTCATCTATAGCCTGCAGTTGTAATTCTGTAATGTCAGATACTTGTGCCGTGACAGCAAGTGGGTGTTTATCAGTTCGAATACTGGCCCACCCTGCTACAGTTGATGACTGATTATCCAGGTCTACTAATAATGTATCTCGACCTTCTGACTGTGCTTGAACGGCAAGATGGATAGCCAAAGTTGATTTACCTGTACCTCCTTTGTGAGAGATAACTGCTAATGTTTTCATTTTTAGTCTGGTAATTTCTGTTAATGTTGATGGATTCATGAACGAAGAAAACTGGCATTGCTGGTTTTTGACGGTGTTAACCGTTTATGGAATCCAGCGAAAAGTAATGGCCTCTTCTTTGTGCATTTAGCGGATCACAACTTGGTATTTCATACAAATATCAGGAAACGATAACGCACCACTCTCATTGGTGCTTCGACGGCAGTTCACAACCGAAAGGTGCAAAGAAAACGTTCACCCGCCACCTCTCAGCCATGTCGTTTGATCCAGGAATCCAGGTCCTGGCGCGGGATGAGATCGAGTATGCGTAGTGACTTGCCTGGTTGCCAGTGAACAAGCATACGGTAATCAATATTAACACGAATGCGATAGTGTTCCGACAGGCGTTTTATAGGTTTTGTTTGGCGCCAGATTTCTTTCTCGTGAGCAGCGAAACGTCCGACTGCGAGGATCGCCTTGGCGGTAAGGGCTGACGGAAGGGACTCGCAGGACTTCCGGAAAGTATCCGTATACTCCGGCAGGGTATGTTTTCCAGAGGGCGTTATGGTGACAGATTCTTCGTCAGCACCAACTTGTTTCGCTGGTTCGTTCTGAGTCGATAATGCCTGGCGCTTTTTGTGTTCGTCCTCCAGCATTTTTCGTAGTTGACTGCGCTGTTGTTGCTGTTCGCCAATTTCAGCTTTCAGGTTGGTCACCTGGGCACGCAATCTTTCCAGTGTCTTCTCCCTTTCCTGATGATCTGCGGTATCCAGGTCGTCCATCCTGGTGTCATCTTTGAGAGTCGGTGCACGGGCAGACTCTGACTTCTTTCCGAGTTCTTTGACTGTTTGTTCCATCGCCTGCAATGTTTGCTTCTTATCGGTGAGATCAGCACGGGCTGCCTTCAGTTTACTGGATAGCTGCTTTATCTCTTCGTTTTCAGACTCCATCTTTTCCTTCAGCAGTGTCTGATCCTCAATCCAGTCGAATAGAGACTCCGCCGGATCATTTGATGGTTCCAGATCCAGGTCGATACGGGCATCACGGATGACATCCAGCAGCATCATATTATCCATAGGGTGTCCCAGGTTGCTGGCAATCGCGGCACGTGCGAAAACAATGGCCAGCGCGGGATAGCGCGTAGCACAGTCGTAAACAAGGCGAGTCAGAGGCTCGTCCATCCCGGTCTCTTCATCCAGAATTCCCGACACCGATTGGCGGCAATCCTGCTCCAGCGGTTCGAATCGATCTGGGTTCTCCAGCAGATCAAAGCGGAACTCTATAGCATGAGGCTGAAACCACGTATGCTCCCTGCAATGATCCTTGATCCTTCGTGCCAGATCAAGATCTCCCGCCTGCAGAACACTTTCCAGCAGATCTTCGAAATGCCCATGGTCGAACTTATTATCATCGAGTCGCTTTTCTGACTCAATGAGCATTTCGAAGGCAAGCTCACGCAGACCGTAATCCAGCGTACATTGGTAGCCAGTGATGAGCTGGTTTTCGCTCAGTTGTGAGGGCTTTAGCTTTTTCAACTCATAGGCTCGCATGTTGTAGATAACCTCCGGATCGTCAACCAGCCCAGGTTTACTCTTTAGCTCGCTCCGGGTGGTACCGGCGTATTGAGAGGCATCTCGTAACAACTCCTGATCCTTGCGGTAACAACACTTTTTATACTTCTTGCCGCTGCCGCAATGGCAGGGTTCATTACGCCCGAGTTTGGGGACTGGGCGTCGCACCGTGTAGTTGCCGCCGATAGTGGAACGGTGTCTGTCATCGGGAAGGAGATCTATCAACTGAAGATCTATCCAACGGGGGATAGGGAACTGCCCAGAATTTGAGTCCTGTTCCAGAATTTGCAGTGATTGCTCAATCAGGATATTGTAATGCGGCTGCAGCGTTATATGCTGCTGCTTCCAGAGCACCTTCTTCACCGGTTGTCGATCCAGGTCGAATTTTACGGTTAATTCGGCTGCCAGACGGGCAGCGTAGAGCTTTCGTTCTTCGGGTAACTGCTCAGCGGTAGTTGCGGCCAAAAGCGGTGGAACGGCGCTCTTGTCCTGCAAAGCAAAACAGGGAGCGGAATCGAGCAACTCCTCATGAATCCCGATGCAGCGACAGAGGACTTCAGGGTCGAGCTTCACTTCATTAAATGCACAGACCTGTAATAGCCGACTTACTGCCTGGTCTTCACCATCGTCCGCGTACTTCAGTAGAAGTGGCTCGATTTGCCCAGAAGAAAGAGTGGCAAGCTTCTCTGCAAGCGCACGGATATCCACCATGCAGGCAGTTGCTGAGTGAATCGAATCCAGTAACTCTCCAGAAATTTCAGTCATTAGTGCATCCCGGGTTTAGGGGGTCCACTTCAACCTACCCATGAGTAAATGGAAAAAGATGTAGCGGTTTACATGAGGTATTACAACCTTGAAAGACTGCATGTTAAGAATGGTGATCAGCCTCTAAAGAAAGTGTCCGGTTGGACTTGACCAGCACACCTTTAACGGATTGTCTATAGATAGTTTTTCAGAATCAGTGACAGCCCTTTTTTATTTTATTAACACTCCCTCTTAACAAAAGCTTTTTCAAGTCTGAGGGGTTTCTATTAAAAATCTACATCAGGTCAACGAACCTGTCTATCACTTTTTACAGTTCATAACATAATAAAGCCAAAACGAAATATTCTTTATTTAAAAATTAATGCTGGATTTAATAAAGAATTTGAGGACCCTCCAAAAATAGACAACCAGTTTCGGTCGGTTTTTCAGAAAAAATTGACCTTTATGAGCATCATTTGTGAATGATAATGACCGCTTTCAGGAAGAACTAACTTTATCTTGTTTTATTGGCATCGATAAATTTTTATTGTATTTAGCTGGAAAAAATCTAAAGCTTTAATGGCTGCAATGTCCATGCTGAAGTCATTCAAGCCAAACAACATGAACGGCAGGTTATGACATTTTCCAGCAGTTGATGTAAATAATTCAAGGGGGGTGAGTACTTAGCTCCTCTACCCACTATATAATGTGTTGCTATTAATCGTGAAGGTATATCTACTACTAAATATTGTAGTAACAGGAGCTAAGTACCCACCCCATTAATTCAATTACAGAAAATTACTGGTAAGAAAATTACTCAGCAAAATTGTTAATGCCCCCTATCAGCCAGAATTTCCTTCTATTAAATTGCAAGGGGTCTTTAATGGTCTATATTAAATAGGCTGGATACGACCCTATAGCGGGAGTACGCGAATTTTAGAATTAATTAATTACTGCATCCCCAGAATTCTGTTTTTATCGAGCGCCCAGCGCAATAGCTTCCTGATGTGCTGGTGAGTTCAATGATCTTCGCGAAATTTTGCTGCCATTTTGGCAAGTTTATGCATGTTATTGTTGTCGCGGGCCAGTTCGTGGGCGTTCGGTTTTAGGATCAACATTAAGAGGTAATGCTTAGTGTTGTAGTACCCCCGGCAATAAGCGAGGTGTATATCACTAGTGCGATTGTATTGTGAGCAATGTCCAGGCCACTGTCCTGGTTCGACCAGATGGAGATGTGCAACTTCTTCCTGGAGTACGGATGGAAGGGAGTACGAGTCATTGTAAAGCGCATCCCGCCCAAAGCGATCAGACGGGATGCTGGTTTCTTGGTACTCTCGGAAGTCGGAGACTAAATCGGCTAACTCTTCTGGCTCCAACTGTTCAATCAGCAGTTGGCTTTTGAAGATTTGTATCACTCAGAGAAGCGCCCCAAGTCTTCCTCAGAAGCGTCGGAGAGCAATTGTACTCCTTGCTTGGTAATCTCCCTCATTCGTTCAGCCGCGGGCTTGAAACGTCCTTCAAAAAAGGTGGTTTCCTGAGCTTGTTTTAGCACAGCTACTATTGCTTCATAAGCCTCAGCGCCAATTACATAACCCTCGGGTTTATTATTGGACAGCACTCCGATTACGTGATCGGTGAAGTAGGAGCTTGGACTCTTGCGAAAATCTGTAATAGAGACAGTTTCCTCAGCCAGTATCTTTTGGGTACTCATGATTGCCTCTCGCACATAAAGTAATACATAATAGTGTACATAATAATATAGGACTTTATGAGCAATTTGTTATAACAACTAGATATATCTGTTATAATTTAATCGACTAACGAGAATTAAAAGAGCGTTTTTTGCCAATTCAAACAGACCAGAGCGATCAAGAGCACAAAATCGATGAGTCCGTAAAAACAAATCATCTGTTGTTTTGTGTGATTTAAACAAATGCCGCCCCGTTACACGAGAAAACTCATTATTGCCCAGAAGGATTTACAACGGTGTTATTATTTACATCTATACGAATTTCATCGATATCCAATCCATCAAACCTTTGAACAGCTCTATCTCCTGCATTAAGTCTAGTGCCATCTATATTTAAATCACTGCCGGATCCTGTCAGGGTCTCCAAATTCATAGTAGCTATATCTGGGGCCACATCGGTCAATTTTAATATCGCAGTCCACTCACTGAGATCAATCTGTGACCAATCTATACTGGCAATTTCACTCATATCTATACCGCCACAATCTGGATTTTTCACTGATCCATAGGGTCTTACTTGAGGCCTAACCTGATCACTAATAATTCTTGAAAGTGGAGAGTTATAACAGCAATACGTTGTCCTTTTTTCGAGGCATCCAAAGATTGTATCATCATGACAATAACTACCTATTTTGTTACACGACTTTAAATCTCTTTTCGCTGCCAGCTCATATTCACTGTCTTCGCATTCATAAACAAGTTGGATGACCATCATGGCTACCTGGTAATAGGCATAAACTGCCATCATGGTGCTGGCCGCTGAACTCATGTTTGACATGATCTCGCTTGCTCCATCTGAAGCTACGGCTGAACCAGCTGTTGTAGTCGCTGAATCACCTACCATGTCGGTAATTATTTCAGATACTGTGTCTTTTATCTTCTGCTTTAACTCATCCATAAAGACGGTGACTGGCTCAAAAAACTCAGTAACATGGCCTGATATATTTTCAATATAACTGGTAAACGGCTTCGTCACAGTGGTTAAAGAATTACCGACCGCATTATGCATGGTCTGGTAGGCTCCAACTAAGGCGTTGCCATTTTGTATGGCCATCAATGAGCTATCAAGTTTACCCATGGCCATCAGGGCAGCCACATAGTTAGCCAATGAAACCTGAGTTGGCACATCACAACAATCAACAATACCCCCTACTGCTTTTTTGCAATAGAAATCATCGCCCCCAAATACTTCGCAGGTTACATTTGCGTTAGTAGTAACAGGAGTACAATTCATGTCCTGTGTCATGAACTGTGCAGCATTTAACAAGGCCGCCGTTTCTGTAAAAGAAGCTGATTCTGGTTCGGCGGGATTTAAACAGTCAGAACCCATGCAACGTATTGGCCCGACACAATCATAAGTTGTCGTAGACTCCACGTCATCTATAGGAACATCAACGCCACAATCCCAGGTCTCTTCTGTGACATAACAGGTACCATCATCAGCTCTTGAGTCTTCAACACATTGTGATGATATAAACCCGCATTGAGGATCACTTTCCAATGCAGTACAGGTGTCACTTAAATTGCCACTCTCAGCACAGGTTTCTACGTTATGTTCATTGGTCCAACAAAATGTTCCATCATAATAATCATAATCCACATCAACCGTTGCCTCATTACACAAAGGCGAAATCGTGCTGAACATATTTGTTATACCGGGGAATGGAGATAGATCTAAATTATTTTCACAAACCCTGATGCCCTCAATTGTCGTACAACTCCCTTCAACATTCGCGGGTATCGAGGTACAAGCCACTGTGCCTGTAGCAAACCCATCGTACATGCCTTTTGCTGCATCAATACAATTCTGCGGTAACCATTCGTCCTGAATAACTGCCTGATCAGAGTCATAATCAATCTGTAATTTAGCATAACCTTCACCACCCCCTGTAACCGAAACACGAATCTTGAAGCGCACAACATCATCGGTATCAATGTTATTTAAAAATGCACTGGTTATATCCAGGTTAGGATTTTGATTCCATGATGTGCTTAATTCACAGTTACCAAGGGTTTCTGGTGGGAATGGATCATTAATCATAACCGACGCGTTTATATTGGAGTCCCAATAACTTGTTGTGGCTGGTCCACTCCATACCATAGTCTCCTGACCTGCCGGACCTACCCAAATTTGCATATAGTCATCCCATTTTGCATTCACCAGCTTAACGCTGGTTATGGCTGCAGGATTTGTAACACGATACTCCGTGACTTCCTCATAAACCGCACAGGTACCAGTCCAGTAATTATCACCTACCTGACCAATCCAGACATTGATTGAGCTTTGTCCATTGATAGGCAATATATTATAGGGTCCAGAGTGATGCTCAATTATACTCGCATCATAGAAATGGTTAACGATACAAGATTGTGAAAAGTCTCTCATACGTTCACAATCCTGATAGTCCGGTATTCGAGTGGTATTGGTAATATTTGTCAGTGTCGTCGTCGTCGTACAATCTGCAAAATCTTGCGAAATCGTATCAATGTCTGCATAAACATCTCTCGCTACATTAAATACCGGATCATTTCTTAAATCTGCAACGGGTTGATTTGCACGATCCATTAATACCTTGTAGGCCGAACCTGTTGTGGATGGATTTGCAGAGTTCGCGTCAGAAAATAACTCCTGTTGATAAAACTTCCCTATATCATCCATATCATCCCCTACACCGCTTACGGATTCTAATGCGCCAGAACTAGGAGTTACTGTTGCCGGAAAAAAATCGGTCATAGGTGATGTTGATGTAGAGCTTGTGCCCGGAAAGAGGTTATTAACATCAATAGTTGTGGTAGCCGTATTGGTAAACTGACCAGTATTAGGATCCATTGTCGGCAATGTGATTTGGCCATTATTAAAACTCGTATCTGCCCCGCTTAGATTGTCGATTAATTCACTACCAAATTGTTGTGCATCCAGGCCCTGGTCTGAAAATGCATCCGCATATATCGGGGTTGAAGGCAAGATCAGTAACCATGATAAAAATACTGAGAGTACTTTTTTCAAAATATACATAGTATTTGCCCCAATTTACTGAAAATCTCGATTACAACAATCGAGCCATTTCCAAATGGTATAAATTAAATCTTCACCAACTGCGGGGATGGTCTTGGCCATTCCCCAGGTAAAAGGGCTTTCACCGGTAACATGAGCAGAACTGGTTTCGGGAATAGGATGGAGTAAGGTATATTTATACATGTCCTTATCCAGAGTGACATCGATCTCGGGTTCACACATTGCGCTGGTTCCCATTGTTCGACGTGCAAGGCCTCGACGATGCAAGGCCGCTAATACCTTTACCTTTAATAAACTGGTATTTTTGACCAGACTGCTCATGGTGTATTGATTGCCTGACAGTGGGTAGATTGCGCCCCATGTACCGGCACACCAAAACATTGAATTTAAGGGGGTTCCTGCTGTAGAAGATACCGCATCTGCAGTACAAGCAGTGATAGCAATGGGATTTGCCACAGCAGCGGCTTCCGGATTTGCAAAAAAGGCCAGTTCGTCATTATTCCAGGTGGGATCCACTTCTGACATGTATAAAAGATCTAGATCCATCATCCCGTCAGAAACACACCCGGGGTTCACAAATAAATCCAACATCACAAGCAAAGGAAATGCGTAGTAATGGTAATGCATAAAGGTGCCTTGAGGACCCTGCTCACCACCGCGTTGATGATGTCCCTGGTTAAGACGATCAAATGGAAAAACCGTCCCATTTAGTACAGATGAGCAACCTGGTACTCGCTGGAATTCAACCAGTCTGGCAGGTTGCCACATAGATGTGGTTACGCCAGGTTGCGGTACGCCCAAATTATCCTGACATACACACAATGGGGCATCTACGGCATCAGCTGGTGTTGATTCACCTCCCGAGCTCATGGTCACGCCTGCCAGTCGAATGGGTAACAGGCAATCCCAGCAAATATCAGTAATAAGCGATCCTGATATGACATTTGCATCCTGGCAACCAGGATCGGCATGTGCAATCTTTATCTGTAAAGGCAGTAGCAACACTACTAATATTATAAATTGTTTCATGGTTATTCCTTTACTATCGCCGCTGGATCTTCACTTTTTGTGAGCTCTTCAATAATGAAATGCCTTTTTGCTGCGGTAATAATTGCTGGTGTATATTCAAGTTGAAAACGCGACTTAACTTCAGACGTTAAATTAAATACAGGAGAATCAAAATGTTCTGTAATGCTTTTATATGACTCCCATCCCTTTTCTTTATTAAATCGAGTTACGATTAAAGTAATTCTTGGATATTTACTAGTTAGTTCGGGAAGCTTCTGATCTACCAGACTCATTTGTACTGGGTCAAGCGGATCAAATACAACCAGGGCCTGGGTGAAAGGTCTAAGTTCTAGTGGGTTTATAATGGTGCCTTGTGCGACAAGTACATTGCCATTGGCATCCGTGATATCTTCTGAAATCAATATGGATGGATCAACTTCCCTTGTCCGTTTCCTGGTCGCTCCAGGTAACTCAAGATAACGCTGCTTATCCCAGTACCTATTAATTGCCTGCTCTTTTTTATCTTCCCAGTCAATCATCGCTACACGCTCCTTCATAACCTCGATCAAATCCCTTTCCAGAATGTCGTGAACAGAACCTTTGACTCCATAATCCTTACCATCCCCCGACTTTACCTGTCTAAGCAACCAGTCTGGTTGTGTTAACCCAGAAACCCTGGCTATCTCCGTTTCCTTGTCCTCATCCAGATAGATGATAGTAGGAACTTTGTCTACACCGTAGTCTCGATATAACGTAGGATCCAGCATCACATTGGCAACCGGGGTTTGCCTTGCTGCAATCCGTTGAATCTCCATAATAGATTTGGACAAGTTTTCAGGATCACGCACACCTCGAAAAACTACAGCCGAATCCAGGTGATCCGTGCTAGCGGTAAACATATCCTCCATCGCTTCTAATGACATCGATTGTGATGCAAAAAATAGAATGCGGCCTATGCGTTTTCTTTTATCTCGTGTATCAAATATATCAGGCTGCTGCTCTTTTAAACTGTTGAATAACTGCTCAGCTTGCGCCTTTGCTTCACGCTGATGAATATTAACGGGTATCGTAATTTCACTGGACTGTTCACGGATCGACTTTGCCAGATCTCTTAAGGCCTTATCTTCATCCGTTAAACCAGAAGTGTCCGCTCCAACGGATGAGAAAGTAATTATGAATACCGGGATGAGTATTTTAAAATAACGGGTAAGCACGTCCAACGATCTGCTCCTTTGTAACGGATCCCCAATATCTGGAATCAAATGATTTAGGTGATGTTCCCAGGAACCAGTACTGGTTATCGGCAAGCTCTGCACTCCCTACGAATTCATCCTTAGATGTGCCAAGTTTTTCTTTAGCCAGGGAAAGTCCGAATTCAGTATATTTTCCGTTTATCAAAACCTGCTCATTGGCCTGTATTTCAACGGTATCTCCAGGCAAACCTCTTAAATACTTGAGCATGTTGGTGTCTTTCTCATAGATAGGGTTTAAGTCATTTGACTTAAACATATAGAGGTTGCCACGCTCTAAATCGACATCCTTAAGGTCTACTAAGTAAACAGAATAAGCAGGAATACACCTTTCTTCTTGAGGGTCACCAACAATACGGTAACGTGTAGCAAATAGTGATCCGGATAAAATCATCACACCAAGAACTATCAGTGACTTTATCCAGAATTTGGACCAGGATTGATGCCCCTTTAGCTTCGGTTTTATCGGCTTTCCCAGAGCTGTAGTCACCTCTTCGCTTATCATGATTATGATTCCGGAGCTGTTATATGTTTATTGCGAGGTAAATCTTCTGTGGTCAGCATCATTCCATCTGGTGCTTTCATGACCCCTTCTATTGAGAGAACGATATAACCAGAATCAACATATTTATTAATAACGTTCTGTGTATTTTTAAAATGCTCTTCTGTTGCAGCCCTATCTGCCTTCAAGGGTATGGCATCAGCAGCCAATTTAATCATATCTATAACGACTATAGGTGGTCTCGCATTTAATTCAGATATAACAGCCTCATACCTGGGCATGAAATAGGCAACACTGGAAATAAATCCCAGCATGGCCCCTATTATTGCAGTTATAATAAGATTAGCCATTTATGCCACCTGACCAAGGGATGGATCTACATTTTTTCTATCCTTTAATACTGATACAATAGCTTCATTCAAATTCATACCTTGATCACGTTTCTTTTGTATTGCACTGACATCTTCGGCTTTGGTTGAGTAGAGTAACTTTTGATAGTCATTAACGATTAATCGCCCTATTCCCCGTCCATATTCTGAAATTATAAAAAGCTCAGAATAAACACCCTGCAATGTATGAACCGTTTTTAATTGTTCAAAGTGATAGTCAGACATTTGTATCTTTCCATCACGTTTAATTTGATCTATTGTTTCTGACTTTTGTCCAAGCAATATCGTGGTTGCAGAGTTTTCAGCAATCGCTCTTCCTGTTTTGCTGTCGTATAAATCATTTACTGATTGAGATATTATGTTTACTGATCCGCCGTATTTACGGAACCGACGATACCCAGCTTCAATAAACTTAGCTACGTCACCTGAGGTAAGAAGATCCCACGCCTCATCTATAACAACCACTTTTTTTCGACTTCTATCACCCAGATACATTTCTTGTTGTATCTGATAAATAAGCTGTAATAACACAACCTGCTGAAGGTGTTTTCGTCCTTTCAATTCCTCTAATTCTAGTACCGTCAGCTGATTATTGAATTTGACATTATTTTCACCGTTGAAGAATCTTCCATAAGAGCCTTTACTAGTAAATGCATAAAGCTGATTCCCAATATCCTTTACTCGAATATCTTCATGTTCGAGTAAAGCATCTGCAACATGATCTATTGATGTTTTTCTAAAATGTGTTCTCCACACCTTACTGAATACTCTTTTTAATGATGATATCTGGAAATCACTTAACTTCTGATTAGGGGCAGCCATGGCCTCAATGAGACCAATCAATGCATCTTCTTCACCGTCATCATCATTATCATTTTCATTATATTCTGCGTCTGGAGCGCGGGTTTCCATCGTTCCATCCAGACTTACTACCAGAGGAAATGGATTCATGCAGGCTTTAGAGCTTGCTCCGAAATGAAGGAAATCACCCTCAAATGCCTCGCATAAATTTTTGTACGAACGACCTACGTCAATAATCCATACTTGTGCGCCTTCAGATAAATAACTGGTCACTATTTCATTGGTTAAGAAGGACTTGCCCGATCCGGATTGTGCCGCCGTTACAGCATTCATATTTGAACCAGTATCATGAAAACTAAAATTCATAATTTGTTGATTTCTTGATATTAAATTAATATGCGGTGTACCAGTACCTTTCCACTCCCCCATAATTGGCAGTAAGGGTGCGGCCTCTTTACTGGTCATAGTCTTGTGACGCTGTAAGTCATTCCTTGATACAAAGTCACCGCAAAATGGTAAGCAATTTAACAAAACTGGCATCTGTATAGACTTGTCTTCCATAATTTCATAGCGATTTGTACGCCAGAAATTACGTGCTGTCATGGAGGCAGCTTCTACCTCTTCGAGGCTATTTCCAAATATAATGACATGATGAGATAGTTTAAATAGTTTTTTACCTTCCTGAATCGATTGATATAATGTGTCAAAGTCATTTTTCTTATCCAGTAAAATTGGCACGAACTTTACAATAGGCCCACTTGCCTGATTTATTGTAAACTGTCTCTTCCTTTCAAATTTTTGCTTTTCACCATCAACTTCTGGAAATATTATCGATGTACACACCATGTAGTTAGTTCGGACACCACCGGTTCCCCCTGACAGGTCACCTGAGTTTGTAACAGCCTCACCAAAATACATCGATTCAGGCTTACGCTTACTGGACAGTGCTTTAATGTATTTATCACCTACTCGTATATAATCACGAGATACCTCAATATCATTATCGTAGTCCAGTACCTGGTTACAGAGAGGTTGATCTTGATCCCACAGATTTACATGATTTCTCCAGGTGGTACCTTTACCCCAGTTAAAAACGGTGTTCATAAACCTTACCCACTCTTCAGCTGTTAAACTGGATGGGTACAGATGAATATTTTCAAGCGTTGTTCTCGCTTTCGTTTGTAATACCCTCAGCTCTTTATAATCCTTTTCGCCTGGTTGGTTGCCTGATATTGGCACTTTAAAAGTGATATACAATTTTAAATCATGCACAGTGCCCAGGTTATAGATACCTGCTTTATCGTTCAGTACTAACGGTTCATCTGTGTGTGTTTTCAGAAATGTTGATCTTTGATCAATGAACTCTTCATACAACTCGTGTTTATACCCTTCCCTCAATGATTTCATGTAAGCCATTTGTTTATTGATGTCGGGTGATCGGTACAGAATAACCTGCATTTCCGTATTCGAAGGGTAGTTTTCATTAAGCAATGAGTTTACCTGTTGTTCAATTTTCTCATCTGCACCGCTCAAAGGCTGGCATACAAAACCAAATCCCATTCTTCCTTCTTCGCATAAGAATGTATTTCCTTCAGGATCAAACGACAAAACAGGAAATAGTTTTGCTGCGCGTAATTCTTTTTCAATTAATCTAAATCTTCTTTTTTCTTTAAATGTAAAAAATTCGCTCATAGTTTTATCCTTTTTTTAACTTACTTTGTTTTCGTGTCGGAATTGTTTTTAATGGTGTTTTGTTCGCTAGTGCTAGTGTGTGCCGGTGAATTCTCAGTTCTCAATAAATATGCCATTAAATATTTAATATACCTGCGTCCTGTTTCAACGGTCTTATATTGAGATTCTTCGACATTTTTTTTCTTATCATTCATATTCTAACCAGTCCCAAAAATCATCCTTCATTCCAGCCACGGTTCGCCCTGTTGGGGAAAAGAAATACGGTACGGCTCTTATTTTCAGCATTTCAGCCAAAAATAATGTCTTGTCATATAACTTTGTATCGCAATTTTCCTTTGCTACTAATTCGTCCAGTCTTTGTTCTTTTAACAAGTAAAGCGCTTTCGTTTTATCTTTTGCACAAAATAGTTTTTTAGCGAGTCTATTTGAATCTTCCCCGAGTGCAGGAACAACAATAATCTTGAATGTGTACCGAGAAGATTTTAGTTCAGCTTCTTCAATAAATTTTTTACAGTTTTTACATTTTGGGTCAACGAATGCAACGACCTTTTTTGGACCACCTGGAATTGTAATGGTGTTTAATTGATCGATAGGCATACCCATTACATCAAGCTTTATGTGGTTAGCGGAATACTTAATTTCTTTTAAGGTGTCTAACGGTTTTTTATGCCACACATCAATCATCTGCCCCTGAATGATGTAGCGACCACGCTCTGAAACGTAATAGATAACGCCATTTTTTTCTATTGCTTTAAGGCTCTTTATTGGAAGGTTAACAAAGCCATCAATCCCTAATTCGTTGGGTACACCTGATGCGACTACGCTGGCTGAAAACAGTAATAAAACAATTGTGATTAATTTTTTCATATTGACCTTCATAAAAACCGTACCGGCAATTTGCTGGTACGGAAGGTGGTGAACCTACGATTGCTTACTGCAAACCATTCGTTAGTTGGATCATCTGAATTGCTGTTGGGGCATGCTCCAAAGTAGCAGTCATGATGTTATCAATGATGGTAGGAGTATTGTAGAGACCGATGCCTCCGCCCACACCCACTGCGAAAGACATGATAGACTGACGCGCTACACCAGCGATTATTCCGACCAGGATCATTGCACCAGCAGCGATCTTACCCAGAGTACCTTGCATCCAGTCGGTCAGAGTTGTCCACACCGTATCGAATTCAGTACCACCGGTACCGGCCATAACTTCAGGTGTAACAACTGACATCAGAGCAACAGCCGCGATTGTAGCTGCCACTAATGTCTTACCATTATAATTAAACATATATACGTTTCCTGTTAAGGTTTGTGATTAAAAGTTTTTAAACTGGATTGCTCCAGTGGTTTAAAGATCCGTCCATGCTGTGAGGCGACATTTTCGGTTTTCCCAATCACCCACTTGCGCGGTTCAATTTCGGTATAGATATAACCGGGTGCTATTAAAGCGCCGGACTTTACGTCCTCCCAGGTTGAAACCCATATCCTCATGACCTGTGCAGGTGTGCGAATTGGAACTGGTTTATCCGGTATATTCGGCGTAACGAAAGTATCAATAACCGGATCTGTGATTGTTTGTTTAGCAATAACTTTTGTGCCGTCATCTCTTTTAGTGGCAGAGTCAATATCCATATCTGAATCTTTATGCTCAACAAGTGATTTGGGGATTTTTTCTATATTTTGAGGGACTGTTCCCCCTTCGGTTTGATCATAAAGATCTCGGGTTCCAACACAGGTAACGCCACCCGGCAAACCTGAGCATCCATAATCTGAATTGCCCCAGGATGCACAGCCCGAAAGCGCCAAAAGGCTTAATAACCCAATCGTTAATTTCATTAATTTATTTCCTCTTTGCTAATTTCATGTTTTTAGCTGGCTTAACTGTCAGGCTAAATCCAGAGGTTAAGACGATATCAATTTGTCTGGATGCATCCACTTCAATGACTGGAAATATTGAATCCGCCATATCCATGTAGTAATCCGCGAGCCGACCCAATGCGGCACTGGCACCCACTGAAACACCGTGCTTAATCGCATCTGTTGAATAGTTATCCTGAAATACCGATGTGCTACCGGGTGTACCTGTTTGTATAACTGGCACAGGGCTTGAGCCAAAGGCATCGGCAACACCCGCTGCAAATCCAGCCAGGGCTGTTTTAGCCAATAACGAGCCAGCCTTGGTAACAAGCCTTCCTCGTATTCCCGCCTTACCGTCTTCACCTACACCATAAGCAGGAAAATCTTCTTCGATAACACCACCATCGTTTGTGATACATGAAAACTTTTCGCCTCTGAGGTACGCTCTCTCTGCGCTGAGCTCTCCGTAACCTGAAAGGGTGGCAAAACATTCCTTGATATCAGCGTTATGCAAGTTCGGCATAACCGCATCTTTTTGAATACGCACCAGTACTGGGAATGGATCTTTTTTTGCAGCTCTACCGGTTGGTGCATCCAGGCCATTTAATAAAACACCCGAAACAATAGTGCCGGATGGCAGGTAAACCACCTCGCCTTCCTCTTCATCACTTATTTCTTGAGAAACACTCTCAGCAGTAAATATTTGTAGACCCCCTCCCGGTAGCGCTCCATTTTTTAAACTGGGAGCACCTGCGACTGGTGCAGGTGAATTTGATCGTTGCGGTGCTGTACGGAAATAAAAATTGGGATCGGTGTTTAAACCTTCCTCAACATTGATTGTTCGTTTCTTTTGAGGCTCATCATTAATAAAGTCATCCTGTGTAATAAATCTGGTTTTATTTTTATCTTTATTATTATTCCCACTTTGGATTGAGGATTGCGTTAAAACTGTATTCGTGGATCCCGGCACTTGATAATAACCTTCTTTAATATCAGCCACTTCCCATCCAATTGTCTTTGCTTTATCAGTCAGCGTTTTCATCTGTCCTTTTAATAAAGTAAGCTCACGGGTCATGTCTGGATCATTACCCTTACGACGCTTCATCTCGACTAACTCTAACTTCATGCGTTCAAGCTCTTTCTTTATTCGATCATTCTGTGTATCCACTGACTTTACTTTGGCGTTTAAAGCATCAATACCAATTGTTCTCGTGTTAGAATCAGTCAATACGTTTCTTTCAACCGCTTTAGTCTTACTAAGCTTCAGGTTTTCATCACCACCCGTAACGAATGACATAAATAAAAACAATCCTGAAACTGCCAGTACAATAACGGACATTCTTCGATGATTTGGCGACATCGTTTCCCAATATTCTTTAACCTTTTCACCACCTGGTGCTTTCCTGGACGACTGCTTTGTATCAGAGTCTTTCAACATTATTTATACCCCAGTAATAATGATGGGCGTTTAACTTTAATTTCTTTTTTGTAGTGCCTCTTTTTTGCTACATACACCTCGGTAAGCTCACCTGGATTTAGGGCAATTTTTGGAAAAGACGAAACAGCCGCTACATCCCAGTTACCACAGGTTGACTCGATGAACTCAATAGGATCTGGTGATGTATTTTCAATGACACCGATATGAACAATAAGGTTATGACCTGCTACTATCTGCCCGGAATCAAACATGAATTTCAGACCTGTTTGACGACATTTTGGATGGACCTCCACTGATGACTGCATGAAACGGTATCCGGAGGGGAGTTCACCCAGGGCAAGGTTTTTAAACAGCTTTTCAATCGTGCTTATATAGGGTTGAGACCGCTCCCACTTCTCTGCCCTTTTACTATGTAAAACTTGTGTACTTGAATTATTTTTTAGCCTCAAAAATATTTCGCGTGGCGGGATTTTTCTGGGAATAAGGGTTAATGATAATGCCTGCTCTTCACTACCCTTTTCTGTGATAAAAAGCGTGAGAGGTGATTCTTCAGTGGAACCTATGTATAAAACATTGTCACGAATCTCGGTTGTCGCTGGACTCGATGTCGTGATTTTTGGTTCCAGGTAGGGCGTAACAATTCTATTAAGATGCCCTACAGCAACCTGGATAATCTCGTTGACACCCGGCTCCATGGGAATTTTGCTTCTTGCCATCAGGTTTTCCTGACCCGTAGTAACTGGGTTTATCGTTGCCGGTTTGACCTGCTTTCTTGCGGTGATAAGCTTGGGTAGATTGGCCTTCGCTTTTGCGGCAGGCACTACAGGTATGACTGGAATGTTCGGAGCTTGTGCCCAACCTGATTGACTAGCTATTAAAGCGAATAAAAATAGGATGGATTTATTCATTAATTTCTCCTCTTATTTTCTTCGCGTTGTTGTAGTTGTAACAAAACCCGCTCAGTTTTAGGTTTTCCCTGATAGGTGTTGAGATCCATGATCATGGGAGCATAATTGGCTATTTTTATACGGTATTCGTAGGTTCTCTCTTGACGGTTTTCATCATCTGCCGAGCCTTTAATAAAGCTATATCCATACACAAATACTTTATCTGATACTTTTTCATACTCGACAAATTTAGGTTCGAACCGGATGCTAATCCTGTCTTGCTTAATGTTTAATGACTGCTCTTCGAGTGAATCGATAACATCCCCGTAAATTGCTGGCGATAAAAGGGGCTTAAGTCGTTCTTTTATAAAAGCAACATTATCCGGTGTTACATTCCCTGACAGTTGCGCAAAGAACAGTCCCCAGGATTCTTTATATGATTGACTCGATTTATTCTTCGTCAACCAGGCTTCAGAACCAAGAGTTTCTGGTTTAATAATTACAATCGTATCTTTTGTTAACACCATATAAGTAAGCAACAAAACGGCCACTGCAAGAAAACCATTGAATATTCTGTTCCACTTATTTTCTTCTAGTGATCCTTCCCATGTTTTTACAAATTTTTCCGTGTTCATGGGAAAAATCTCTTAATGTATGGATTGATCATCAGCTTTCCTTTAGGGGGCAAAAAACCGGCGTTATAAAGCATGTGCAACATATACCCATCAGGATTGTTGTCTCTGAAGCGACGGTAGAAGTTTGTTAATACAAGACCAGCTATGGTTAAGATGAGCGCCTGACCGATAAATATTCCAAAGGTCAGACCGATTAAAATGGGTGCCATTTCATCAAGACTCCACATCAATAGATGCGGAGGGTCATCAATCCGACTGGGAATTTTTACTTGTTGCACGTTTTATCTCCGATTGAGTTAGTGGAGATAATTTAACGCATTAAAGGTGAAATGTTATTTTTCTGGAGTACCCGAAAAGGTATTTTTTTAATATTTCTTACACTCTTTTTTGCAGGTTTCCGATCATTAGTCCGGCCATTACACAGATAACCATTATTGAAGCTGGAATAATGGTGGGGTCTAGCACGATGGGTGCTAGAAAAAGGGCGACAAGTCCAATAAGCACATAAATAATAGAGTTAGTACTGTACTGGTGTAACAAAGGAGAGGTATAAGCAAAATTTGTACGCTTTATTTTCCAGGATGCAATGCCATCATATATAGCTGGGGCTAATAAGATAATGAAATATGGAGCCCAGGTTAATAATAGAGCAAACCGGGACAGGATATGATAATAAGCATTTGCTGTTGACTGTAAACGTCCCCCTACCCATTCAAACCAGTTGCTACCCATATCCTTCATACCAACACTTTTACGTCGCTCCTCGATACTTGGCATTAGGTGGTTATATGCCGCGCTATACACACCTGTTTCTATTAAGCTGGAGTTGTACCATGATCTGGCTTTTTCATGCACCCAGCGAGACTCTTCTGGGCCAAGTCGTATTTCCAGTAATTCTGATTCCTGCTCTATGACACTGGCTGTCCAGTTTCCTGGGAGTAACACCGTGATGATTATAGACTCAAGAGCGATGACCCAGACCAGGAGCCAGATAGGATGATTCATAATTAAACCTTTTCATTACTTGTTTCATGTTTTTCAGTACGATTTTGTCGTATGAAATCGCTTTGAATTCTTTCTCGCTTATTTTCAGGTTCTTGAGCTGCAGAATATCCACATCTCCTTGCCAGTCATTTAATGCTTCTGTCTGTTGTATACCCCAAACCGCTTTACCCTCTTTTCTGATAATCTGAAATTTACAATAATTGAAAACTTTCTCCATCAATGCACTCAGTAATACATGCAGGTGTTCATGAGGGTAGTAATAACGATCATTTCTTGTTATTGCGTTAAAGTAGGTATCCAGTGACTCTTGTATAAGTGTGACCACAACCGGTTTATCTCCCAGATAAATAAACCGCCCAAATAGATTCAATAAGCGTTGAAATAAATCCTCAGCATTAATCCATTGAACAGTAAAGTGCTCAAAGGCATTCTGTCGTTTTGAATCACCATCACAAATATTCTTTTTTGACAGAATTTTTTTATCTGATTCTGGATTATTTTTAATCTTTAATTTATCAATCATTAGTTTGTTAGAATCGGTAAGCGGCCTTTGATTATCTTGCCGCCCGATATCTTTGCGATGTATTCAAGGTTTGGCAACATGCCTAGTAATTGAGGTGGAAATAAATCACCCTCTTCTTCCATCAGTCGCTCACCGGTATTGGCTGTGAACATGAGAGGTGATTCGGTTTGTGAGGTTAATCCTTGTGTTCTCATTACAGATTTTATCCGGGTCTTTGGTAGATTTTCAGTAATAAACTCCTGTGTGCCGGGATCTATAACACGTAACGCATAAATGTTATTCAAGTTCCCTAGCACCTGTCTTGCTTTTTCCGTACTGCCCAGTCTTGCTTCAAAATCTGCAATAGTCTGAGTGGCGATAAAAACTTTCATTTTTGCCCCCCTGCCCTTATTTAAAAGCTGAATGGTCGGTTCGTTAATAACTTCTGCTGCTTCATCGACAAAAATATTGACCGGTTTATTATCCACGCCGAAGTTATATCGATTACCTGCCACACTGACGAGATCACTTAAAAGTAAAGAGCCAATAGCACTGCCTACGATGCTATCCGACAAGGAATCCAGGCCAAAATACACAACCCCGGCATCCTGAATAATCAATTTATTATCAGTCACGCGACGCATGTCATTTTCATCCGTGGTATCAGGACTCAACAAGCCCGCCAGGTGCCCTGCAGTGAGCATGTTCATAATGGGTAAAAGATTGGCCACCATTTTTGAGAAGTGTGTTTTGTCATGCTGGTACATTGACAGCAGACCTTCAAGTTCAGAGCTGGCCGAAACGGGCTGAATGACTGTCTTGTAAAATTGAACCATGGTTCTTGCCTGCTTTTCAGGTGTTGAGCCGACAGTTTTCATGAAAGCATCTACCTTCTCCTTTCCATTTCTCAGGTGCTTAACCGCATAAGACTCCACCGCCTTCACAACCATATCTTGAGTACCTGTCTCCAGATATCGTTTAAGCTTTATGAGATTTGGGCTGTCATCGACCATCTCTAAGGCCTGGCAAATATTATTCAGCGCCTGCCATCCGAAAGACTTGAAAGGATCTGCTCCCGCTTCACTGGGTATTAACGCTGCAAGCCGACTTGCCAACTCAGTCACTCTTGTATAATTTTTTAGTGGATCTATCCGGATAGATGATTCCGGAAAAGCGGGATGGAACTGCATAAAGCGATGCTCATCTCCTGCTGCTATACATGCTCTCCGTGCATTGTCTCGTAATTCAATATCGCCTTTGGGATCAATGATAATAACCGCCTCACCCCTCATAATTGCCTGCGATATTAATAAATCAAACAACCTTGTTTTACCTGCCCCGGTGGTTCCGACAATCAGATTTTGACCTTCGGAATGCTCTAAGTCCTGGTACACATCATGTTCTTTGGGTTCGACACCATGTATCCATGTTTGTCCGATTGTATTCTCTTTGTTATTTACTACTGATGTCCAATCACGTTTTAAAATTTCAAATACTCGCTGCGCATGTCTGTTTTCCCAGACATATCCGTGACCTAACCATATCGCCTTCTTCTTCGGTTTAATGTATTTGACTAATACATCAAGTTTGATGAATTCTAATTTTCGCCCTTTCAAATGACGTTGCAGGTTATACAATCTCAGCGCTTGCGGCAGTCGTATTGCAGCCATTACCAGGCATATTCCACCCATCCAGTAGAAGGGCTCTTCCGGTAAATTGCTGAGTTGATTTACCCCCATCGCCACAGTACCTGCCGTAATCCAAACCACCGACGCAACACTTTCGTAATTGGGCCTCCAGGGATTCTCATAGGCCATTGAGTCATGTTCCATTAGAATTTTTCCCGGTAGGTTATTACATTGTTTGACTCATCTAATTTGATTGATGTTAGCTTCTGTAAATATAACTCTAACGGGCCTTCCTTTACGCCGGAAATAATCGAAATATGTTCCAGAACAGTGTCGGTAATTTGATAGGTCTTTACATCACCCTCAACTTTTTCTGTGATGTCGTATTCTCCTATATACTCTCCGTATCCATTGATCAGCTGCTGTATAAACTCGGTCACTACTTGATCAGGCGGCATATCTCCAGTTCTTTTAATTTTCGTCCTCCTGGCTTTAATTGTTGGTGTTTGAGCTTTTTTTAGTGCCATCTTCTTCTGAGGTAGCCTGTTTGACTCGGGTACCAATTTTATTAATTTCACTGCATAGTCTGACAAGATGAGATATTTTTTCCCAAGCATGTGGGTGATTTTTCCGCCTGATACTTCATCTAGCTTGAGCAATTTTTCCTCGAACAAGGCATTTAAAACCTGTGCAGGTTCCCCCAGTATTTTTGCGGATGCCGGATAGAGAATTCCGACATCACTACTGCTTAATTTCTCAATGATATTCTTTGTGACAATGGCTTTCTTTATGTACTTCCATGCCGCTGTATTAGGTAGCTGAGCATAATCCTGTGTAACAGGTGTCTCATTTTGTTCATCCGGCTTAGTTGCATTTTTTTTCTGCCGTACCGGAGGTTTTTTTTCTTCGTCGGATTTATCTAATTGCTTTGCCATGGCCTGCATTTTGGATATATTTTGGCTTTGAGTGTGGATAATTTCTTTTCCCGGTATCTCTTCCTGTGCTTCTGTTTGAGTTATTTTTCCAGCCTCTTTATCTACTTCATCCCAGCTGTGTACAGCCTGATATTGCTGTTCATAAACCTCTGTCCGCTGGTTACCCGATTCATCACTCACTATTTCGGGCTCTGTTTCTGCAGTGCTCTCTTCAGATTCTGGGGTAGCATTCTTCAATGCCTGACCATATAAAGTGTCTTCATAGGCACTTCCATCAGCCCTGAGTACCGTTGCATTTACAGTGGGCGGTGGCTCATTAGAGAACAATGTTTTAATGCTTGCGAATTTCAGGCACTTCAAGCCGTTGTCAAGGGCCTCTGGATAGATGTGCCAGAACATTCTGCGACCCGACTCCCCTTCGTCGGGTAAATATTCAGCCAACCCTCTCTCTAATAAAATATTCGCTAAATATGACGGATCACCGTTGATGCCTTTGATCTCATCGCGGTGTATCATATCCATCGCCTCTTTAACTGCTGACTCCCAGGATACATAAAGGCCACTTTCCAATACCCAGAAAAGAGCTCCTTTTTCATTGATCAGGTCAATTTTCACCATTCTTCTCAATGCGGATAACAGGTATTTTTCAGCCGTAATGGTGTACGAATACTTAAGCGGTGTTACGCGTTCTAACGCCATATCATTATTAACACTCCTCTGATCAGCGTATATAATCATTTCGGATAACCGACCTCTGACCAGCTCTTCATCCACTATGGACTCATATAATTCATTAAAGATTTCAACACCCAGAAAGTCCTGGATATCATTTGTTATGATCTGCACCAAGCCGAGTGAGGTCCATTTTTCGTGTAGTTTTTTCCTGTCCTTTTTCCATTCTATAAAATACTCTTTCACGTTATTCAATTTGAACCACGTTTCCAGGCCCATTGTGTTTGGGTTCCAGCGGTCACCATCTTGATTTGTCACTGAGTAATCGATATAAGGCTTACCAATGTCATGCAACATCCCGGCTAGGAAAGCCGCTAATCTCCACTTGGGTTGGGCAGTGTTTTTTATTTCCGGTAGCTCCCTTGAACAAAATTCATATCCCTTGGCTTTTTGCAGTGAAAATAACCCTACTTCCAGACTATGGTGAAGCAACCCACCAATTTTATTGTGATGATGGTTCTCAGATGCCGGCAGTAAATGTACAAAGGATGCAAATTTATGAATCACTGGTAACACAATTCGATTGAATTCCTCTTTGGGAATTTCGTTAAATTGCTGGATTCGTGTTATCAACTCTTCCTGATCATTAATTAATTCAGCCGATGGCCTTGGACGTATTCCAGTCATGGGGGGCGGATAATTATCCTTATTGGGCCCGGCAGAGTGTGGTTCAATCGGTGCTTTTTTAGAGAATAATGAGAAATTTATAAACATTTCACAGGTTATTGAATTCAGTTACACCTATATTGCCATAGAACTTTTTATTCTCTGCCAGTTATATAACACCTTTTCGGTGTTTTATATCGAATGGCTTTAGGCATAAATGGAAATAGAATAACTAACCAATAATTCATAACCTTAAGGCGGGTATAAGTAATGAGATTAGTTAGTTTGATCTTTCTAATGGTTCTGGCTGGGTGCTCAACCAGGCAAGAGTATGACCGGTATTCAGAGTGGAGCCTGAATGATGCAAGCTCCATTCTTACTAAAGAAAGTCGAGATACAGTACGTGAAAAAACTGTATTATGGACCGAAGAAAAACGAGGTGGGGCCGCTTACAATCAAAAAGGTTATCGTCATGTCCTTTATGCAAGCCGTAATATAAAACGTCTTGATGATCACCCAACAGTAGCTGATGCTGTGGTTACATTAAGTTATACCCTTGATCCTATTGCAAACTCCGGCAAACTTGAAAGTGATGCCATCGACGCAGCCTTTAAATCATATTCTGTTTACGAAACATCCCGTTGGGAGCGCTTTTGTGGTGACGGGAAAATGGATATTAAAGATTGGAATTTCGTTGCTAAAGAAGGACGAGAGTTTGTTCCAGAACAATTGAAAGAAAATTGTAATACACCTGCTTACACTCGTCAGGACTATATATCGGCCTGGCAGGCAACCTGTGATGATGGTAAAGCTACTGAATCACAAGTAATCATTCGGAAAAGCACCATACGACCTCCTGAAATATGTGACATGGATTTACCGGGTGAAGCATGATGCAACGCTATACCAATTTTTACTTTGGTAATCGCTTCTAATTAATACGGCATTTTTTCTATATCGGGTTAGTCATAGTCTTTGTCTTGACTGGCTTTACTTAAAAACACGAAAAGCCTCTTCACTTCAGGTTGAGATTGGATAGAACAGTATTGATGTCTTTGCCTTCTTAATATGTTCTCTACAGTCTTAAAATAAAGCTATGGTTAAAACGGTTATCAAAACACTGTCGGTCAGAGTTCGTGACAAGCATTGTGTAGCTTGATCAGGCAGATGATGATCATTGAGAGCCTTCTGATCTGGTATCTGGCGAATGAGCTAACCCGTGAAATGAACGCTAGACCGATCCGGGTGCCGGATGGATACCTGAGAATACCTCCGTATTTTAACTTAATAAAGAATTAAAAACAGTGCGACAGCAACGTAACTACCTGATTCACTCCACGACACTACAGGAAGTGTTTTCGGCTCATGGAAAGAGCCGCAAACAATATTAAAACGTTTTCACTTGCTGATGCGCACGAAATGAAGGAGGATGAAATTTTGCCGGAGTTAGTGTAAAGAGTTCCCTGCTAACAATACCTGTCAGCGCAGGCGATTGCACGAAAGGTACATTGAGTTCTCTGTATGGGTCGCTAGAACTGTTTTATTAGTTTATCGGGAGTAGCTCACTATCTTCCCACACATATGCAGACATTCGATGGGGTTTCAATAAAAATGGACTGTTTATCATGCTATATCCGAGTAATAGTTATGATGTATGATTCCAGTTTGGCGTTATGTGGAGCTCCACATAGGTGGCGATAGCGGACGTTGATCAATTTGGGACGACAACTATCCTGACACAGGGGAGAGATAAAAGGCGATACCGGCTTGAACCTTAAAACCCATTTTTCAATCAAATTTAACAGTAATAAAATAGGTTGCGTTGGAGTGATCTGTAATAAGGGCCATAACTCCCTCTTTCTTTTGATTGTATGCATCAATCATTTGTTTCAATTTTCGTTGACTGGAAAGATTATCGAATACTTCCAATATCTCTTCTTTTGTTCTGTAATCATATTCTGCTGGTCCGTCTCGTTCTATCACATCACTTGCATATACCATTATCGCCCCCCTTCCAGAGGCGAGATAGCATTCTCTGTACAATTTTGACAGTCGCTTTAATTTTGAGTTTAGGATTGATAGAGCCTGGTCTCTTTGTGCCGCATTCATAATCTGATTCAGTGTTGTATTTCTATGAAGCTACTGCGATATTTGGTGTATAGCACTTAATATCTAAGTATTTACACTGTGCGTAGCATAGCGCTGTACCTGGGTGGCGTAAGAAATAAAAAGTGTTTAATTTGACCCTAATTACTCTCGGAGTTCCGTTAGATTTCTTTGTTAAAGCCTGCGTAACCAATATTGTGGCCTTCTGCGATCGTGAGCGACAGCCAATATTTGAACTATTGAAGGCTTCTCCCTGTAAATGATAGAAAAAGGAAAACGGTGTAGTGGTGCACGTCGAATATCTGGATCCCTTTCGATTTTTCTTTGCTTTGGCGACTCACAAACCAAATCGGCGACCGTTTCAAACTCATCGATAAATGCCGAACCAAGGCCTCTAACCTTTGACTCATAGAAGCCAACCGACTCTAAGAACTCTGATTCTGCATTAGGGTGAAACTCATAGTTCATTTAATGAGTGCCCGCGCCTTTTGTAGTACCTCATTACCGGGAATGGGTGTTACCGAGCCTTGGTCAAGTTCCTTTGCTCTGTTTTGTGCTTCAATCAACCAGTCCTCTCTCAGTTCTAGAGGAGTTGGCGTATCGAAACTCAAAACCAACTTCTGAATCAATGAGGCGCGCTCGCCTTTTGGTAAATGCAGCGCTTCGTTTTCAATTTTCTGGAGATTCATAATAAACACCTATTAATCGTTTTTACGGTACATTTTGACACAAAGTAGCCAGCCAACGCTATTTGTTTGACTCTTGGAGCTTTAACTCCTAAATCACCAATAGGTCTTTTGTTTCCTTTATGGCTTTTACACAAAAATTAGCATTTTCGCCGCAGGCATAATATTCAAGCCAACCTGAGGTATCAAGTACATTCATACTCGATCTGCTTCTCTGTTGAAAGATGTATTCATTCCTTTAAGAAAGCCTTCTAGTTCCCCGATATCTCTTTCAGGAATTAATTCAATCCTATTTTCGTATTGAACCACTTGCATTCGTTGACCAGGTTTTAGGTGTAATGACTCTCTGATATCTTTGGGAATAACAACTTGATATTTTGGTGATACTTTAACGCTCAGCATGATGGATACCTATCGATTAACAATTGGTATTACGGTGCATCCATCGGTTCTTCCAGTCAAATGTGTGCTAACATCTAAGCATTTATGCACCGTTCGCAGCATAGTCTTGTACTTGGGTGGAGTAAAAATAGAAAGTGTTTAATTTGACCCTAATAACTTCTAATAACTTTAACTTCGTTAGGAGTCATACAGCTCACATTAATTTCTCAGGATAGCTCGAATCTTATATTTCAACCAATACCATGAATTACCCTGTTGTGGAGATACCGGACATCGTATCAACTTTGAAAATCATAAACTTAGCAGATCAAGTTACACTGCCCCCTTCGATTAGATAGTGCGAGTGTGGGTAGCCGCTTCCCAAAGGAATGATTCGAGTTGTTGCTGGGTGATCTTGTCTGTCATATTGTTATTATTTTTCCTTAATTTTCAATCCAAAATCATATATACCGTGGTTTTACACGACGATTGAGGTTAATTACTCTTCTTCTATTTTATCAAATATCTCCATTTTGAAATTAAAACCTTCATATACCGTTAACATTTTACCAAATTCATCCCACGTAACATTTTTCCCGTCAATAACTAAAAGCGGTAGATTACGCTCATCCTCTAAACTCGAAGTGATATAACCACGCACAACACCCTCATCTGTTATTTCATATTTCATCGAATTATCACATCTGATGTGTTTCTGCTTCATAGCACGTTTAATTTTTTCGAAAAGTTTCTTAAACACGTAAAACAAATCTTCTTCGGCATCATCATTTACATGAAACTCATAACCATCTTGAATTCCTTCTTTCATTTCTACAGCCCTGATAATCACCATATTAGGCAATAATCTGATACTAAAATGAAAGGTATGCTCTACACCATCGGTGTCACTTACAGTAATTGGTTCAAATGAAATATGTTCAAAGTTTAGTCCTAAATACTCAGCAATAGATTCGTTGTAGCATTTAGTACATAAATAGTCATATTCACCAGACTTTTGACCAACGAAGATACCATCATGCGATTGAACAACAGAATTACAGAATTACAGAATTACAGAATTACAGGATGAGCATAGAGAATCCTTATCGAAATTTTTCAAAATTTAGTCCTGTTTGGTATTTGGTAGGTAATTGCATATTCTGGTTTTAATCGATCATTTCCAGAAAATACATAATATTCCTTAACGAATAATAAAAAAGATCCATATCAAGCAGCATCCTTCACTAACTGGTACAAATACCCACGACTTATCCCATGTTTCCGCGCTAACTTTGCTTTATTCTTTGTCACAAAAAAACTCATCTTTAATATTCTGAACAACTTCATTACAGACCTCAACACTTGACTGATGGAATAACGCTTCAAAGCCTTATTTTTACACAGGGCACCCAAGAATTGGACATTTACAATCAATAAAAGAACGGGTTTAAATGCTCAATTAATATTCCGATCTGGTTTTCTCACATTTACTGTTCAAAATAATGCCTGTTTTGGAGCCAAATTGTTGAGGTCTGCATTAGTAAAGTTTGATCAAAAAATGTCGCACACAAACTCTTTTCTTTAGGGGAGAGATAGTGCGACGAAGTTTATTCAGGTCTAGTTTGGTTTTCAATGTACTTTTTTACTATATCAACAGAATCTCCACCCGTTGAAATCAGACAATAACTTGGTGACCAGAAATGTTTTCCCCAAAGGTATTTTTGTATCCTGTCAAAATGATCTCTTCGTAAGTCCATGCTGAAGTCATTCCCTACAGCCTGTCAGGAATGTCCGCTCCTGACACACTAGATATCCACGCTAAATTATCGGGAACAACCGCTTTGTCAAAAAAGCGGTCAATTATGTCAGCAACCCCTAAACTCAGATATCGATCATAGAAGCCGTTCCTGACAGATTGTAGTCTTCGTCGGGTCTGTGGCGTAACCAGCCATTCAGGTTGTCATAATAATTAAATATCGTGTCCCAATATTCTCAGTGTCCCCATATTCTCTAACTTCTATTTGGCTCACTCCCAACACTTAGGAGGAATTGCGGCTGTATATACAAATATTTATCTTCATCACATGTCCATTCTAAATCCTCATCACAATTAGCGTAAACAAAGCCATCGTACACCTTTGAGTACATTCCTTTCACTAAGACTGGATCATCTAAACACCGAGCATATACAAACATTATTGACTGCCCATCTGTTATTTCATCTGGTATTTTTGAGCGCTGGGCTTCAAATTCCTTTTTGATTTTAGATATTTCTCGCGCCTGTTTACGATGAGCGGCTACTGTTCTAGCACATGGTTCGCCGTATATAGGCGGAATTTCTTCAAAACGAAGAAATTTGTCATTGTAATACTGACTGTAATGACCTTTTGAAATATAGCCCAACAGGTAGAAATACTGATACCGACTATTCTTACCTTGAATGTCTTTGAATATTTCAGTTGAATTATCAGACCAGCGCAACCTATATTGCTTTGCACCAGATTGTTCCACTAAGGCCACATAGAAAGCACCTGACACATCACCTTTCTCAACAAAGTATCCGAGTACGGCAGCCCCTTTCACAGGAAAGCCATCTAAAGTTCCAAGCGATTCAAGATCTCGTTTATTCAAGACACTTCCCTTTCTGAAGCTAACAGGTGATTATGTGACAGACGCAAATATCGTGATATGCCGCATTATTTTCTTAATATGTTCTCATTCATGGAGTAATTAATCAATGGCATAAAATGGCACTAACGTTCGAATTGAAAGACACTCGTAATCGATTCTTCACGACCCAAACCAAACAGTTCTGACAGGCGGTGTGAAGACTCAAATAAAATCAGGTTCGTTGAAAAATCCCCCACTAATGACATTGGTTTTAGGGATAACTTACCGCCTTATTCCACTTGATAGCTAAAAACAGCCTCATAAAGCATGTCATTTGCCGCTATTATTTTTAGAAAATAGTTTTCACGCAACCTGTGGAGATTACGGTCGTTGAGCTTTAATATTATTTCATCATATCTGAGTCGTTTACAGCATCCTTAGAATATCAAAATTTTATTAAAAACTTGACTTGTAAAATGTAAGGGTTGATCACTTATTCCTCACGTAGATTATCAGCTTTTATTAACGTTTGTTGCTGAGAACTATCCCTGCAATACATATAAACCTGCACTTACTTTTTTTTCCATGAATTATCATCTTTTCTGGAAGTGTCCATGTGGCGGTTATTAACTGCATATTATTCCGTTTATCTATATCCTTATAAATATTCTCTCTGATTTGTGCTTCGTCGTAATACTCTTCTCCGTCACGATAATATCCATAAATAATCGTCAAGCCCAAAAAAACATCATCAAAGCTTTCCCATTGTGGGGAAATTTTCTTTATAGTTCTAATTTGACCTACGAGTGATTTTATATCCTCTGATACACGTTTATCGAAGTTTTCTTGAGTCTTTTCATTTAGATTGTACCAACCCTTTTTTAGCTCTATAAAATAATTTATAGGGTTACCTGCTTCACCATCTTTATATAAACACCATATATCAATACGTCTATTTTTATCCATATGTTCGCAATCAGTTTGGTTAAACGACCACTCAGATAAATGAATAGGAGAAATTTTATTGACGGCGACAGCTAAAGTTGAATAGATATTACGCTCGCCATGTTCAAGGGGATGTTCGTGGCTACCAGTTAAATCATGTAATTTTTTCCAATAACTATAAGACTGGTTAAATATATTCTTCGACAATGTTTCAAAGAATTTACCAGCAATTCTACCATTCACGATTGAATCAGATTTATAGTATTTTTTATCTATGTAAATATTTAAATTCATTTTTTTGCTCCGAATAATTAAATCATATTATCAGAGGTATTCCTAAGCTACTATTTTCAGAATTATGGAAGTTACTCTCCAGCAACCCTAAAGATAGAGGCATAATAATATAATATCAAAACCAGCTATTTACGACCCATAATGTCGCAACAGCATCGTATAATAATCCAACTTTCTGGAGATTATTATGCCTCGATATCGTAAACGTAATAAAAAACCTACTTCTATTGCTTTTGAAGATTCATCAGAACTAGAATTAATCAGGCTCTATTCGCTCAGGGTTCTTACGCAACTTGGCGCCCATAAACCCTTCATCGAACTGGATCATGCTCATGAAATTTCATTTAGTGATGATAAAATTGCGAGCTTGATTGGTATTGATCAATGGCTGGATGACAAACTGGAAAAAAATGATGGTATTGCAGTTATCACCCGAAAACAGGTGCTTAAAGCCATCCAGTCTATGCAACAAACTGCAGAAGCTCTGGCTGATGGGGTACTACCAACAAAAGAATTACGGCATAACTGCCAGCAACTCGCTCAAATCATTGGTCTGACTCAAACTGAATGTCGCATACTGGAGTTCACGGTTCAGTTACATTCAAGCAGCATTTTAGAAGAAGCAACTGATTTGCTAAACGACCTTTCACTTAAACAATTATCACACGCTCTTTCCGTTCTACTTGATATAAATTTTCAGTCCATACAACAGGCCCTTTCCAGTAAAGGAAAGCTGCAGGTGACAGGCCTAATAACCATCAACTCTGATAACTATTCAATGAAAAGTAAAATAGAGCTACTTTCAGATAAATTTGCTGAACGTATGATGTCTTATGAAACCAACACTCTGGAATTACTTAGAGATCAAATTCTTCCTACTGCACCATCAATATTAAAGTTCGACGATTTTCGATATATCGATGATTTTCTTAAAGTGCTGCGCCCATATTTGAAATTAGCGTTATCAACTAAACGTAAAGGTGTAAATATTTTCATTTATGGAGTACCTGGTGTAGGTAAAACTGAGTTAGTTCGATTACTTGGCCAGGATTGCGGCGTAACCTTATATGAGGTTAGCAGTGAAGATGAGGATGGAGACATTCTCGGCTCCAATTCGAGATTACGTGCTTTTAAAGCTTGCCAGGCTATTCTAAAAAAGCAGCCCGCTCTACTTTTGTTCGATGAAGTAGAAGATATATTCGGTGGCTATCTGGGCTCTAGAAAAAATTTAATGGCCTACGTCAATGAAGGTAATAATTCAAAAAGCTGGATAAATAGAACATTAGAGAACAACAATGTTCCAACAATCTGGTTATCTAATGATCGTAGCTGCCTAGAATCAGCTTTTATTCGTAGATTCGATCTGGCTTTTGAGCTACCCATACCACCAAGAAAACAAAGAGAACATATTCTCAGAGAACAAAGTAATGGTTTATTGAGCAAATCATCAATAACACAAATGGCTGATTCAGCGCACCTGGCCCCCGCCATTGTATCCAGAGCATCATCAGTCATAAAATCTATACAATCATCATTAACACCGGAAGAAACAAATGAATCGATTGGGCACTTAATCAATAGCACACTGGTTGCCCAGGGTCATAATGAAATATCATTCAATAAAGCAAATCAGCTACCTGATTACTATGACCCAGGTTTTGTTAATACTGACTCAAGCTTGAACTCCATTGCCGAAGATATCAAATCAGCAGGTAGAAGCACACTTTGCTTGTACGGCCCTTCAGGTACTGGTAAGTCAGCCTATGTTCATTGGTTATCCCAGCATTTAGAACTACCATTACATATCAAGAAAGCATCTGACCTGCTGTCTAAGTATGTGGGAGAAATGGAACAGAATTTAGCCAGGGCATTTCGTGCTGCTGAACAAGATAAAGCTATTTTGCTGATCGATGAAGTCGACAGCTTTCTTCAGGACAGGCGTGGAGCCACAAGATCATGGGAAGTATCTCAGGTAAATGAGCTACTGACTCAAATGGAAAGTTTTTCAGGGATATTTATAGCGACGACAAACCTGGTCAACAATTTGGATCAGGCGGCTCTGCGTCGATTTGACCTGAAACTTTTATTTGATTATCTACAACCTGAGCAAGCCTGGAAACTATATAAGCAACACAGCCTGTCATTAGGATTGAAAAATCCGGGAACACTTCAGAAACACTCTATTGCCGCTATGGATATATTAACACCCGGTGATTTCGCTCTGGTTACTCGACAGCACCGCTTTAATCCTATTAAATCACATTCTAAGTTAATAAAATGTTTGCAAGATGAATGTGCCATGAAAGAGATTGGCAGGAAACGGGCGATAGGTTTTACCTAATTTATATGGGGAATAAAATGGCTGGATTATCAAAATCAAAACTTATCGCACACCGGCAATGCCCCAAACGGCTTTGGTTACAAACTTACAAACCAGAACTGCAAGAAATAGACTCGGGTCAAACGAGTCGTATGGATGCAGGTAATCTGGTGGGTGATATTGCTCGATCACTACATCCTACAGGCATCCTTATTGAAAGTGGCAGTTTATCTCAGGACTTGATTGACACTAAAACTCTGGTTTCAGCTAAAAGACGAAAACCACTTTTTGAAGCTACGTTTAAAGCCAGTAACGTACTGGTTAAAGTTGATTTGTTATTGCCTGTTCGAAATGGATATAAACTGGGTGAAGTGAAATCATCCACCAAAGTTAAACCGTATTACTATGATGATTCAGCTATCCAGGCATGGGTAGTCAAAAAATGTGGACTATCAATAATTCAAACCAACCTTGTGCATATTTGTAATCGCTTTGTTTACCCTGGCAATGATTCATACAATGGACTTTTCACCCATGCCAATATCAACCCGGAAATTTTGGAACTGGAAGTACAGGTACCTAAGTGGATAAAAGCAGCACAGAAAACATTAAAAGGAGTTGAACCCCGTATTGATCCCGGTACTCAATGCAACCAGCCTTTTGACTGCCCTTTTATAAACTATTGCTCACCAGCTAAAAAACCAGCAAAGTATCCTGTCAATATTTTACCCCGTTCAAGTAAACTGATTTCCGAGCTTGAAGAAGCAGGCTATAAAGACTTACGAAAAGTTCCAAAGAAAAAACTCAACAACTCCAGGCATCTTCGCATTTGGAACGTCACAAAAAAGGGAAAATATTACCTTGACCCAAAAGCTAAGAAATTGCTGGATGATTTTTCCTGGCCGCGTTACTACATTGACTTTGAGACCATCAGTTTGGCAGTACCTGTCTGGAAAGGAACTCGACCTTATCAAAAGATTCCTTTTCAGTGGTCATGCCATATTGAGAGAAAAGACAAGTCTCTGAAACATTATGAATTTTTAGCTGACGGCAATAATGACCCACGCCGTGAATTTGCGGAAACTCTGATTAAGGCTGTCAAAAAACGTGGACCTGTTTTTGTTTATAATGCTGGATTTGAAAATATGATCATGCGGGAATTAGCCAGTGACTTTCCTGAATATGAAAAACAATTAAAAGCCATCATTAACAGGGTAGTAGATCTTTTACCCATTGGCAGAGATTATTATTATCACCCTAATATGATGGGTTCCTGGTCAATTAAAAAGGTATTACCTACCATTGCACCAGAGCTGGATTACAGCCAATTGGATGTAGCTGACGGCGGCATGGCAATGGAAGCCTTTGCCGAAATAATGCACGCTGATACACCACCCAAAGCAAAGTTGAAACTTCAAGATGACCTGCTGACTTACTGTGAGAGAGATACCTTAGCCATGGTGAAAATCGCTCACTTCTTTCAAGAGAATTAAATGCCTGCAAAAAGCTCAAGACACACAATGACGAGGCAATGGGCACTATTAAAACTATTGCCAGCAGGAGGCCCTGGCTCAACCGCTAGAGACCTCTGTGAATCGCTCAATCAGCAAGGCCACCCTGTTAGTAAACGGCAAGTTGAGAGAGATCTTGGTGATTTGATGGAGGTCTTCCCAATAGATTGCAATAACAAGAGTAAACCTTATGGCTGGCGATGGGTAAAAGGAGCGCAAATTGATATCCCCGGCATTGGCATGGCTGAAGCTCTGTCCTTAAAATTGATGGAAGGCTGTATGACACCGCTATTACCCAGGGCTATCATGAACACCATTAAGCCAAGGCTTCTTCAAGCCGAAAAGTTACTCGATGAAAAGTCAGCGTTAAACCCGCAAGCCAGGTGGATAGATAAAATCAGGACGGTTAGCCCTACACTTCCTTTATGCGCACCAGAGATTGATGAGGGTATTTTAGAAGAAATACAGGAAGCCCTTTTACATGATCGACAAATAGATACTCGCTATCAATCCAGCACAGCAGATGAACCTAAAAGCTACCTAATGAACCCACTGGCGCTTATTCAACGTGGGCCTGCCACATATCTTGTGGCAACAATAAACTCTTTTACCGATGTACGCCTGTTTGCACTTCATCGATTTAGTCAGGCTGAAATAACTACAGTACCCATTTCGGGTCAGGATACCTTTAATCTTGATCAATATATAAACGATGGACATTTGAATTTTGGCTCGGGAAAGCAGATTCGATTAAGAGCAAACATAGACGATTATCTTGAAAAGATATTGCAAGAAACACCGTTATCAGAAGACCAGAAAATAATCATTAAAAATGATGAATATTATGTTACTGCTACATTAGCAGATACCTGGCAATTACACTGGTGGATACTTTCTCATGGGGAAGGCATTGAGGTTGTTGGACCCAAGGCTGTGCGTGATGCCATAGGTGACCGTTTAAAAGCTGCCAGTGAATATTATTAGCTCGTTACACTTATCTTATCTATTATTAACAGTGTTTGAATATCGCTCGCTAGTCACTCTGGAGTAAAGATTCTTTTTCGCCATTTACCGCCCTTTCTTTGTCCTTCACACGATTGAGAAAACTTTCCGAGTCGGTTTATATGGTACCGACACTATCACCTAAAAAATAGTGAGAAAATCAGTGCCAGCCAAATCAACCTGGCAACCACAATATCCTCTAGACCCGTGAATAACAGGGAAACTCTATACGTCATATTTTGGCGCATATGGAGTATATAATCCTTGTAGTTAGCACACTGTAGTAAAACGAGAATACACAAGAAATTAATATCAGGAGAGGAAAATGAAAAGGCGAAATTTTTTAAAATTATTAAGTAGCAGTTCTTTTGCTTCATCATTACTCAGCCTTGATTTGTTAGCCAGTGTTGAGTCATCAACAAAAAATGGGCAGCAAAATAATTTTGGTATAAATACCGATGAATTTGAATTACCTGGTATTTCTTCAAAGATAGAAATGGAATCATTCTCAGATTATGCGCAAATCAAAGTAATCGGGGTTGGAGGCGGAGGTGGTAATGCCGTTCAACAAATGATTGAGTACGGTATTGAAGGTGTTCAGTACATTTGCATAGATACCGACATTGAAGCTCTCAATAAAATGAGTGCCAAACCGTCCATACAAATTGGTCACTACTGCACCAGTAATTCAGGTTCCGAAAAAAGTTCGGAAGCAGGGGAAAAGGTAACGATGGATGATCGTGAATCTATACAGGAAGCCATATCAGGTTCCGACATGATATTCATTATCGCTGGTATGGGTGGTGAAACAGGTACCAGTGCGGCTCCTATTATTGCGCAAATAGCTAAAGAGATGGAAATATTAACCATAGCCGTAGTGACTAAACCATATGCCTATGAAGGCGGTAAATTAATGGCTTTGGCTGAAAAGGGCATCAAAGAATTATCGGAACATGTTGATTCATTCATCACTATTCCCAATGATAAGTTAATGTTGATGCCAGAAAAACAGGACACTACACGGAACGTATTCAATAAAGCAAATGACATATTACGTATCGCTGTTCAGGACATTGCAGAACTGATTATCTGCCCTGGTTTAATCTGCATAGATTTTGCTGATGTAAGAACCGTGACATCTGAAATGGGCATGGCAATGATGAGTTTAGGTGAGGCCATCGGTGAAAACCGTGCAAAATCAGCTACATTGGCAGCAATTTCCTCTCCATTGTTGAATGATATACATATTGCTGATGCTCACGGAATCCTGGTGACTGTTACGGCAGGATTGGACTTATCCATAGGTGAGCTGGACGATTTGGGTTCTATTATTACTGAAGTGGCTTCTGAAGATGCAATAGTTGTCGTTGGAACAAATATTGACTCTGATATGACATCTGGTGAATTTCGTGTGACTCTGGTTGCGACCGGGTTGGATAAAGAAAAAATAGGCGTTCAAGAGACTTATGACAGTATGGAGTACCTGGAAATTCCTGACTTCCTTCGAAGGCAACAAGACTAACCCGTTACAGTATTCATACAACTTAATTGAGTCACTTTTAAAAAAATACAGATGAAATTCTATTTATTGAGTCTTATTGCTTTTCTACTATCATCCCCATCTATAGTATGCTCTGCTCCGATAACATTTTCTTTTTCAGGAGAAATAACGCAGTTTATAGGAAGCCCATCGGCATTTGGCAGTATCAGGGTTGGGGATACCTATACAGGTACATATACCTTTGATTCCACTAATTACAGTCATTTATCAATATTAGGTTTGGACATTTATAATTTTCCTGTTCTACCTGAACTGAAGTGGGACATTCAGTTCAATGAAAAAAATTATCAGTTAAATACAAATGACATTATTATTAATGACTTGCTCCCTAGTTATTCGGGATCTACTGATATATACGAAGTTGAAGGTACCACAGTGGATATATACTCAAGTATCATCTTATCTGACCCTACTCGTACAGCTCTAACTAGCAATGCGCTTCCTTTAGATGCACCTGATTTATTAGACTTTGCAAGTAAAGAGTTTCAATTATCTGTATGGGTGCAAGAAAAACACACTGCTATTGGTTCGATAAATACACTTAAAATTGTTTCTGTTCCAGAGCCTTCAATTATTGCACTTATTAGCATTGGTCTAGTCAGTATAGGCTTTGTCCGTAGAAGAGCTAAAAAGTATAAACATATCATAATGGAAAAATAGGATTGAGCTTTGTATTTTGCCTGTCTCTAAATTTAGACTAAAAGTATATGTCCGCTATATAATTTTGAAGCATTTTTTGTACTGACCTGTATGGCCGCTAAGTCCATTTTTGTGGAGTTAATTTAGTACGAGCGAATCAGCGCCTATAGAACAGGCAAAAGACTCACTCGATAACTCCACATATTAATTACAGTGTTTCTAGAAATTGTTTCAATGCATCAGGTGCTTTATAGCGCTGAAATTAGGCATCAGGTTCCTGGAGTTTTGCAAATGCGGCCTCTTTCATTGCCTGATCAGCTTCAGTATAAATATGAGTCATCGCTGTACTTTCATGCCCTAACCATAAGGCAATAACACTGATATCAACACCGGACTGTAATAGATGCATAGCCGTTGTACGGCGAATAATATGTAGTGTTATATTCATGGTAGTCTCCAGTAATGGGGAATACTACTTCAAAAAGCACAAGTATTATGTTAAGTAAATTTATTGTCAAATGGGCTGAAACCCTTTTAAAACGTGGAAAATCAGTATAGGTAAATACACTACTCCACATAATTCCGTACTACACATAATGCTGAGCTTTACATAAGTCCATGGACATGCCGATGGCTTAATTTCGATGAACGGCGGCAATATGTCGCATAACTGCCCTCCTCTGCTATTTTTCTTTCTTTTCTAGTCGTTTACCTTAAATAACAGATCGAATAAGGGTCCAGAGAAATACCAGAGGTTAATGCTCAACAATTGCTTATACAGCCAATATATGAATATTTATTACCCCTCTAAATAAATTATGCATTAACACGCAGGGACTTTTCACTACCATCCAAAATTTCGATGACCTTACCGAGTTTAATAGCATTTTGAAGTTGGATTTTATTAAAGTAAATGATTTCCTTTGTTGTGGTATTTATTATTTCCCACTCTTCCCCTGCATCAGCTTTAATTTCCAGGGTCATACCTGATATTTCATATTTTTTTCCGATCATTATCATTTCTAGTTTTATTCTGAAGACAAAATATCCGCAGCCCTAGACTCCAGCTCTAAAAACATTTCATCTGGTAACAGTCGTTCAGCAGCAGCTATAAAAGCATGTGCAAAATCAATTGAACGACTATTGGTTGCTCTGTTAAGCGCTTTTGCATCCATTTTCATAGTACCCAGCCTTTCTCTAACAGCTTCTCGCTCTTCAGTTAAGAACGAGAGTTTATCTTTCATTTTACGAATCTTAACCTGCCGCTCTCTACCTCTGCCATAGCTTCTTTCTGGCTCACTCGACAAACGACTAAGAAGTGATTTAAGAGATCGCTTCTCAGCGTCAATTTCAGATAATAGAGCAGAGAGCTTGTTTTTATCTTTACCACATGCCTGTAAGGTTATTGTGAAATTTTGGTGCACATTACTTCCTCTAAAGTCTCTTAAAAAATATTTCACTGTAAAACCCATCTTTTAAAAACTTGGCTCTTCAAGAAAATTAGTGGGTGAGCCAACTCCTTCAGCTTCAGGATCGGAGCAAGATTTACGTCGCCCTTTTGCCCCTCACCATCTACGCCAGTCAAGTGTACGGGTACGACCGAGTTGATGGTAATGTGCAAAAGGACGACTAAAAAAGATCATATAGTTTTTGAGTATGAGAAATAAAGACGAGCTGTCGCTCGGTATTTTTTATATCTCAATGACTTACAATAATATTCTGTACTCTGCCAAAGTTACCCACAAATTTTCCAGAGGTGGCCATTTTATAGCATTTTTTAGAATTATTTTGTACCGCTCAATACATTTTTTTATTTATAGAAGATCAATTCTTTATCTTCCTTTTGGTACAAAGGATGAATGGGCTGCCCTACTTTGTGATGCTGAGACAACGTAATTTAATTTCGAATAATAATGTCTCACTTCTTCCCCTCTATCTAGATTATTTCCAGGATTACCCCAAGCTGCCACAATTGCGCGACGCTAGCGGCGAAGGAGTTTACCCCATGGGCCTGTCACCGCGAAGTTTAGATCAACCTAATGCCTGTCTGGAACAGGTATGACGGGGGATTTGATGAGTTCCGATTGACTTGTCTTACTATCTCCATAGCGAATCGCAGTATTTTCTACAGCTTGAAAAAGTAACCCCGAAATTATTGTCATCCAATAAGTTCATTTGCTCCATTCTTTTAACTAGATTTATACTGTACCGTACTGTACTATATAACGTAGTACAGTTAAGTCTTTACTTAATCCTGGATAAACATGGCAACTTCAAAAATCACTCAAGATCTGGTTTCTACTACCTACAATGATTTAAAGGCAGAGGGCATTAACCCATCTCTGGATCGAATTCGGGAAAGGCTCGGTAGCGGGAGCAAAGGTACCATCCAAGCTCACCTCAAGGCCTATCTTGCTGATGTCGCCGAAAAGGAGGCAAACAGAGACATTCAGTTGCCTGTAAATCTCGCGGATGAACTTAAATCGGCTTTGTTTCAAGCAGCCAAAGATGGAAAGGAAACAATTACAGAACAATATAAGTCTGTTTCATTATTGCTTGATGAAAGTGACTTATTGCGCTCTGAGCTAGAAGAGAAGATTCACTCTCTTGAAAGTGAGCTTAAAGAAAAAAACCAACAACTCTCCGGTATTGATATTCGACATGCCAAAGATATTGCAGCACTCGAACAAAGGGTTATTGATTCCACTCAAGCAAAAACTGAGTCTGATGATAGATTATCCGCAGCTATTGAAAAAGGGCACGCTGCCGAGAAAGAGCTAGCCGCTGCCCAGGCAACAATATCAGCTCAAGAAAAGGCACTAAGTAAACTTGAAGCAGATCTTTCTGAAATAAAAGAAGACAACCGCAATTTGCGAAACACCTAAAAATACTGGTCATTGGTAGTATGAATATACTCCATATATTAATAAGCCCAACCTGCTGGTTGACGACCATCGATTTTCTCTTCTAATTCCTCGATACAGGGTCGCCTCAATCAGTCTGCAGATATTCATCAATTTAGTTTCTCTCTAAATTTTTTTACACAATACAATTAAGGTTAAAATAGCGGGTGTACAAATTCATTAAAGAGGTGGCGCATTTTTGGCAAATACACCATAAATGTAGTTCCACAAATCAGGTATATATACAGCCAATAAAAACTGCGAAGTTGCGCCCAGAATAAAAAATAGAATGATCCAGAACATTCTTACTCGAATTATTCTGTAGTAAGGAATCGCATAATTTACTGTTTGCGTTGTATGCGGTTGCTGGGGGTCAGTTGCTTTGTTTTTCCAGTTAAATATCCCCATTGCTATTACCCCTTTTTTTCTTGATTTGCTGATTCTGTGGAAGACACATCATCAGCTTCTTTTTTCAGTTTTTGAATAGCGGATACCAGTGCCACAGGCTTCACCATACCTTTCATTTTAAGTTGCCGGCCTGTCTTGTTATCCACAATATAAGTAACCGGCGTTGACTTCACACCAATCGACTCAGCATGTTGCAAGTCGGCTTGTACTTTTTCCAGATGCTTTGGATTTTTTAAGCATTTTGCAAATGCTTCGGTATCAAGATTTAAATCCATTGCCAGATTCATCAAGCTACCTGCCCCCTGCCCGTTTCCTTTGGTTGTATCAAACACAGATTGCAGAAATGTCCAGAATGCCTGATTACCGCCAACATCATTAGCACACTCTGCCGCAACGGATGCTTGCAGTGCTGATGGATTATGGAACCCCAGAGGCATGTGCTTCCATTCCCAGTTCACCAGTCCATTTGACGCATCAACCAACTGTTTGGGCGTGTCATGAAACTTTTTACAATATGGGCATTCTGTGTCCGAGAATTCAACCAGCGTATAACGTGCTTTTTCCGAACCATATATACGCTTGCCTTCATTTGAAAGTGATATACTTGCACTTTTATATTTGTTGAATTTTGCCTGGGCAACCTTCTTTCGCTCATTATCAATAAAAACCGAAATGCGTTTTTGTATATGATCATTAAATTTTGGCGCATTATTCTCTAGCATTGTGTCGAATTGATTTTGGCTCCGTAGCTCTGTCACCATTGTATTTAGTTGCGTCACCTGGTAGTTAGCATACGCAGCTGCAGTAATGCCTGATATTGCCAATACCCAGGATAAGATTACAAGTTTTTTCATATTTCTTTTCCTTTGTATATTTAATACAGTTGAGGGGTCATCATGCTGTATTTCGCTGCAGATACCATTGCGTGGGTACTATCGACCAGTTGTTTTAGTAAATCGGGGGATGGTGTGTAATTCACTATATTTAAATTATCCACAGTAGCGCGGGATACACTTGCCATGCTCCCTACTTCATCAGTTAATCCAATTTCAATACTTTTCTGCCCGGTCCAGATTAACCCGGAGAAAAGATCGGGATAATCCGCCTTTAATCGGTCACCTCGACCCTCTTTAACAGCCGTTATAAACTGTCCATGAATTTCATTGAGCATTTCTTTCCAGTAGTCGACTACTTTTGGATCGATAGGTAAGTAAGGATCCAGTAATGACTTGTTAGTACCAGACGTGAGCACTCGACGTTCTACACCCACTTTTTCCATGACATCGCTGTAACCAAAGCCGGCAGAAATTACACCTATAGAACCCACCATTGATGCTGGATCGACATATATTTTGTCAGCGGCAGAAGCAATGTAGTAAGCAGCTGATGCACCTAGCTCTTCAATAACTGCATACAGAGGTTTATCGGGATACTTTTCTTTGAGGTTATTAATCTCTTTGTACATTTGTCCCGCTTGCACGGGTGATCCACCTGGCGAGTTAATACGCAATGCGACGGCTTTTGATAAAGGGTCTTTAAATGCTTTATGTAGCGAAGGGATTAGTCGATTAGTATCCGCCAGTTGGCCACTAGCAATGGGGCCATAGATCTCGACATAAGCAAGGTGAGGTTTGTGTTTATCTCCCATAGCTCCGCTTATATTTGTTCCACCTATAAAATAGGCAATCATTAATACACCGACTACAAGCCCCCCTTTTACGAAATAATTAATGATCCGATTACGACGTATTCGAGTTAATTCATTATTTGAATACAGCAGCAGTTCTTCAACCAGGCTTCTGTCTAATTCAAGAGTTTCTTTTTTTGGTTCACTCATATAGGGTAATCTCAATTAATTTAAAAATAGTGTCATCAGGAAATAACAAAAAAAGATGGCAACAATTCCGGATATGGAGAATTTTATTTTCTGCTTATTAGGGGTTCTTTTTTTAGGTAACAGTAAGCATCCGGCCAGGTGAATTGTTACAGCCACTAGTAATGGTGCGTGATTAAACTGATTTATAAAATAAGTTAAAAATACAGTGAGCATGATTATTGCTGTACCGTGATAAGCCGATATCGCTGATAATCGTGTTGAATTTGTTGGTGTATACATGAAGCCCCCGTGAAAGAATCCTATTGTCTTACACTTTATGTAAAATTCCGTTTTTTCTGAGTACCCTTTTCGGGTATTATTTTAATATCTTGTGATTTAATTTATTAAGTTGGAGGGGATCAGCCTTGGCTAGTATGAAACAAACGGGTATTTGTTATCAGCTGCTTTATGCTTAGTTAGATCAGTGTGATTATTAAGCATGTCACCCCAGTACGAAGATAAGGGTTGTTCTTCTTGTTTTTTATTTAAAAATTTAAAACGACGCTACAACGTCGGTACTATCTTTTTACTTATATAAGTACTAATACGTTACTAAGCAGTACTAGCCTCTTGCGCGGAAAGTAATTTCGTTAGAAGTCATAAGCTTGCATTACTTTTTATAATTACTCGACGAAACCGGGGCGGTGGCAAAGCATAATCATGACGGTGCCTAAACATAATCATACCTGATTTAAACATAATCATGACGGTGCTCTGCGAAACCATGGCGGTACTCGACGAAACCGGGACGGTGGGCTGTGGATAAATAGATCATTTATCCACAATCCTTTTTCAGCGAAACCGGGACAGTGGGTGAATAAATATTGAGTAATTTACTTTTCCACTATTCTCCGATTGATTCCAGATAAAATGCCTATCTGATTTATTATTTTCCCTCTTAATTTCAATGACTTAGTTACATTCGACGAAACCGGGACGGTGGATAGTAGGATATCAAGCATATTCAGCGAAACCGGGGCAGTGGATGAATAAATATTGAGTGATTTCCCACTTATACAGTCTTCAGCCCCGTATTCATGTGAAATACGGAGATACTTCATGATTTTTTATTATAAAGTCTAAAATTAGGGAGGATTCCCTTGATCTAGATTTGTAAAACTCCCATTAAAACAATAGCTTATATGTGTTCGACGAAACCGGGACGGCAAAAAAGTAGTTTAAAAAGGTGATATTTCTGTAGATGCTTTTATTTATTTTCCGTAGATAATCCTTCTATAATTTGAATAACGTATCTTCCTTGCGTGAATTTTCTGATTGGCCGCCTCTAATTCCTGTTTATCCATGTTGGGATTGTTATCAGCTGTAAGGAGTGCCAAATGGGGTTCTTCTTTAAGTTGAACATATAGGCGGAATGGGTGCCTTCTACCATTTCCTATGATAGCTCCACCACTCATAAACTCTAGCTGTATAAGTTTCTCAAACTGCTTTAGGGCGCCTCTACGTGCATCCCCTGCTCTACCGCTCCAGCCTATAGCATCCAATACATCAAGAAAGTCAAAGTCAAAATACACATTTGACTTTTGACTGGCTAAAAATACATAGATTGCCTGACCTAAAGGGTTCAGTTGCCGCCAGATATTTATATCGACATACGTTTTATATTGTTCCAGCCATGACACCATCATAGGATGAATCTGCAGGTAATAGCAGGCATCTTTATTATCGCCTACCCAATCAGCTTCCAGCATTGAAAAAGATTTACCGACGTAATCTTTCAATCCCTTCGAGTAAGTGAATTTTAAGGTTTGGGCTGCTAGACGTTCTATTGATTCGCGTCGTAAACGAATTACCTTGCCGCCCCAGCCTTTACTTGGCGGCGGTTTACCTTTTACAAATGACTCCAGTTCGGAGACCACGCAAAAAGTAGAGTGAACCTTGACCTGCTTACCAGGGTTGCCGGCCATGATTTCATTACCACCCAGGCCCTTGCTAGGCATTTTTAAAATATCACCTTGAAAACCTATATCACGCATCTGCAATATTCCAATTAATGTGCCTGCATCATAAGTTGTTAGTGCTGGCCCTTGCTTCCAAACACCACCTTTATCCCACTTTGATGTAAGAGGTACAAAGTCTTGTTTTGAGGTGATCTCGGCCTGATCTTTTCTAGCGGTCGTTATTTTCTTTGGTGGGAAAAGAGGGAGTCTTGTCAGATTGGTGGGAAATTCTTTTCCGGGAAATAGGTCGTATTGTTCTATCCCGGCACTATCCGCGTATTCCTTAAGTATTTTACGGGCTTCTCGCTTAATCGCATGACCAGACTTCCCAGAGAATCGTTTACGGTCAACTAATTCAGATTTAGTTTTCTTCAGATCTTCTTGTTCCGACTTTGCTTTTTCATCCGCTTTTTTTTGTACTTGCAGATTAATTCTTTTGAGCGTTTTTTCCAGGCTTTCAGCCATTTCCCCTTGTCCCGACCCTTAAATGTGTGATTTTCTGCTAATAATGTATATAAGGTCATTATATATTGCAAGTTTTTATAAATACGGTATAAATATCGAAAGTTTTAGATTTTAACCAATAGTTGCGAAAGAGGGCGTATTTATGGAATCCATGGCATCAGCCACAAACAATGATCACGGTGATACCTATGAAGAAATAGGAATTGACCGTATCAGAATTATAGAGAAGTTATCCTACAAAGTCATTGAAGGATTAAGGCGTAAGGTTTTTTCTCCGGATAAGGAGAAAGTTTTGCATACCCGATATTCGATATCACAGGCTGCAGAAATGGTTGGTCGTACTACGACAACAATACGAGAAGCTGAGAAATCAGGTCGATTAGAAGAGCCTAGTAAGAATAGCAGGAATCGTCGAGAGGGGTATACCCTGGAGCAGGTCAATAAGATGCGAAAGGAATTTGGGACGCTTCCATATCGAAATTCAGAAATAGATGAGCCAGTGGTAATTGCAGTACAGAACTTCAAAGGTGGCGTTGGTAAATCAACGGCTTCAGTACATCTGGCACAAGGCTTTGCAAAAGATGGGTACCGAGTCCTGATCATAGATTGTGATCCACAAGCCTCGACCACCAGTTTGTTTGGGCTAAATCCGGACTGGGATCTTAAGCCTGATGAAACTCTTTATAGTTATATGTCAGGAGAGCGAGCCAATATCAAATACGCGATTCGTGATACTTATTGGGATCAACTTAAAATATTACCTGCCAATTTAAGCCTCTACAACATTGAATATTCATTAGCAGCGCAAGCCATTAACAATGCCCCTGCGTTGGATAAATTGCGAGTCGCAGTGAATGAGGTGGCAGGGGATTTCGATATTGTATTGATTGATCCGCCTCCTGCATTAGGCATGCTGTCTTTAAGCGTGTTGAGGGCTGCTAATGCATTAGTTGTCCCGGTACGTCCTGCAACAGTTGATTTCAGCTCTACCTCGCATTTTTTCACTATGTTGGTTGAGGCGCTGGAGGATCTGGAAGGTGCCGGAATGTACTCCAGCTATAAGTTCTTGAAGATTTTGACAAATGACATGGATGACAACAAGTCTGCCCATGTAGAACTAACTAAGATGATGCGTAATGTATATGGACCTGAAATGCTTAATACGGTCATGAAAGATAGTGCGGAAATCGATAATGCCGGAGCAAGATTGATGACGGCTTATGAGCTGGAAAAACCGATCACTTCTAAAAAGACACATGATCGCTGTATGGTTTATTTGAATTCATTGAACCAGGAGGTTAAAACACTCATTCGAAAAACTTGGCCAAGTCAACGAGAAGCTTTACGCCAAGAAGGCATTATTTAGAGGGGAGGTGTGAAAATGTCAAATAAAAGTAAAGGAAATAACGGGTTGTTGAGTGACTTAATATTTGATGATATGGAGGTTGCGGAAAAAAGTCCAAGTAGAAACAAGACATCTCATTTATCCGAAAGAGGTAATGCCTTGCGGCAAGCAGCCGGTGGTGTCAGCCAGTTAAAAACTCTTTTAATAGTGGATCCCGCAGTATGCCGAATGTGGTCAGGTCATGATCGTCGATATGATTTACTTTCCATTGATGATGATAAATGTCTGGAGTTGGTTGATGGTATAAAGTCAGCCGGTAAGCAGGAAATGCCGGCATTAGTTCGCAAGGTTGAGAATGACCCCAACTTTGAGTACGAAGTTATTTATGGAGCGAGACGGCATTGGGCTATTTCCTGGCTTAGGGAAAATAATTATCCTGACTTCAAATACCTGATTGAAGTTCGAGATCTAACAGACGAAGAGTGCTTTCGTTTGAACGATATGGAAAATAGGGAAAAGGATGATGTATCAGATTTTGAAAGATCGGTGAATTACAACCGGGCGAAGGATATGTTTTATGGAGGTGTATCCAGTCGAATGGCAGATCGTATTGGATATACCAATGCCAATCTTTCTTATCTGCTCCGTCTGGCAGATTTACCGGTTGAGATTCAGGAGGCATTTGCAGACGTAAGAAATATTACAGTTAATAATGGCCGTACACTTTATCGTCTGATGAAGCGAAATAGCCAGAAGAAATTGATTTTGAATAATGCTAAAGAGATTGCAAAGCAGCAGCTGGATCTGAAGAGTGAAGGTAAGCAGGTTCTTGATTCCAGTTCAGTGATGAAGCGGTTAACAAATATTGATACCAGGAATAAAACTAAAACTAAGCCTAAAATTTTTGAATCAGAAAATAAGAAGGCATCTGTAAAGGTTATAAAAAAAGCCAGTGGATATATTAATTTAACCATTGTTCGTGGTAAGGAGACTGAAAAGGCAGATATCAAAGAAGCATTAGAGCGTTTTTTGAACGGTCTATAAGTAAAGCTGTTAACAACTGTTAAAATGGTCTTATGTTATTGATAATATTGAATAAAATAAGAAAAATAAGTTAAATAATATTATGATTTTAACAACTAATAGTTGTATGAATGTTTCACGTAGAACAATTTAGAGAGAGTAGGATGGATATTCCTGTAGCAGAACAAAACGATCGATATGTGGATGTAGATCTACTTAAAAGAGGTCGTTGGCAGCCAAGAAGGTATTTTGATGAAACCAAGCTCCAGGAACTGGCTGACAGTATTGAGCAAGTGGGTATCATTGAGCCAATTATAACGCGCTTCGACAAGCACGATGGGTTATATGAAATAATTGCAGGTGAGCGCCGCTGGCGAGCAGCCCAGTTAGCAATGGTATATCAGGTACCCGTGATGGTTCGTAACGATCTTACCGATAATCAGGCGAGATCTATGGCTTTGATCGAAAACCTACAGCGTGAGGATCTGAACCCTATTGAAGAAGCAGAAGGTATTCAGGCGTTAATTGATCAGTTGAATATTACTCACCAGGAAGCCGGGGGACGTACAGGAAAGTCCAGGCCTTATATTACAAACAGTTTGCGATTATTAGACCTGCATCCAACGGTTCAGGATTATCTGAGGACAGGGGATCTGAATGCTGGTCACGCAAAACAAATTTATACTTTACCTGAGCGGATGCAGATTGATATTGCCAGAATGGCAGTAAAACTAGGCTGGAGTGTACGACAGATTGGGAAACGTGCTGTAGAGCTTAAGAATTTACTGAGCAAGGAAGGGCAGGGTGTTGAAAGAGTAAATTCCGATATCAGTCGAGTGGAGTCTATTATTTCTGAACACTATTCCATGCCAACAAAGCTAGATTTTGATCCAAAGAAAAGTCGAGGCACTCTAACATTTGAGTGGAACTCAATCGATGAGCTGCATGGGTTATTGAATGCCTGGGGTTTGTCAGAGAAAACTCAGGGGTGAAACAGATGGTTGGTTTTATACATTTGTTCCAGCCGAACCTCATGGTTCTCAATTATATTCAGGAGTTGAGTTTTTAAACTGCCTGAGGCGGTTTCAACCTGTGCGTTCAACTCGTTGAGCTCGAATACCAGCTTGGCCCTTTTGATCAAAGGTTTACGCACGCAAATCCAGTTCTTTAGGTGAGAGATAGCGTGACGAAGTTTATTTCGACCCATTCTGGTTTTCAATGTACTTTCTTACTACATCAACAGAAGCTCCGCCAGTTGAAACAACACAATAACTAGGTGACCAAAAATGTCTCCCCCAAAGGGATTTTTGTATCTTGTCGAAATGATCTCTTCGCAAGATATACGAGGATTTTCCTTTTAGTTTTCCCACCAGGTTAGATAGGGTTATTTTAGGGTTTGCAGAGATAATCATATGGACATGATTGTTTTCACCATTAAACTCCAGCAGCTCACATTCCATTTGTTCATCGCATTTTTTCACTATGTTGGTTGAGGCGCTGGAAGGTGCCGGAATGTACTCCAGCTATAAGTTCTTGAAGATTTTGGCAAATGACATGGATGACAACAAGTCTACCCATGTAGAGCTAACTAAGAAGATACGTAATGTGTATGGACCTGAAATGCTCAATACGGTCATGAAAGATAGTGCAGAAATCAATAATGCCGGAGAAAGACTGATGACCGCTTATGAACTGAAAAAACCGATCACTTCTAAAAAGATACACGATCGTTGTATGGTTTATTTGAATTCATTGAACTAGGAGATCAAAAGGCTTATTCACAAAACTTTGCCAAGCCAACGAGAAGCTTTGCGCCAAGAAAGCATTATTTAGAGGAGGGGTGTGAAAATGTCAAATAAAAGTAAAGGAAATGACGGGTTGTTGAGTGACTTAATATTTGATGATATGGAGGTTGCGGTAAAAAGTCCCAGTAGAAACAAGACATCTCATTTATCCGAAAGAGGTAATGCCTTGCGACAAGCAGCCGGTGGTGTCAGCCAGTTAAAAACTCTTTTAATGGTGGATCCCCCAGTATGCCGAATGTGGTCAGGTTATGATCGTCGATATGATTTACTTTCCATTGATGATGATAAATGTCTGGAGTTGGTTGATGGATTAAGGGCAGCCTCAAAAATTACTTCACACTTCTGAGTTTCCACTCACTCATTATGGCTGCGTTGTTCGTTAGTTAAATGGCTCACTATTCGCCCTCCTCACGCCTTGCCCTAATGGCGATTGAAACCTCATAAATGTAAATTAATTTTTACGGCTGCCCTAAGTCAGCCGGTAAGCAGGAAATGCCGGCATTAGTTCGCAAGGTTGAGAATGATCCCAACTTTGAGTACGAAGTTATTTATGGAGCACGACGGCATTGGGCTATTTCCTGGCTTAGATAAATAATTATCCTGACTTCAAATACCTGATAGAAGTTCGGGATCTGACAGACGAAGAGTGCTTTCGTTTGAAAGATATGGAAAACCGGGAAAAGGATGATGTGTCAGATTTTGAAAGATCAGTGAATTACAACCGGGCGAAGGATATGTTTTATGGAGGAGTATCCAGTCGAATGGCAGATCGTATTGGGTATACCAATGCCAACCTTTATTATCTGCTCCGTCTGGCATATTTACCAGTTGACATTCAGGAGGCATTTGTCGATGTAAGAAATATTACAGTCAATAATGGCCGCACACTTTATCGTCTGATGAAGCGAAATAGCCAGTGGGTATATTAATCTAACCATTATTCGTGGTAAAGAAACTGAAAAGACAGATATCAAAGAAGCATTAGAGCGTTTTTTGAGCTGTCTATAAGTATAGCTGTTAACAACTGTTAAAATGAACTTAAGTTATTGATAATATTGAATAAAATAAGAATAGTAAGTTAAGTAATAATATGATTTTAACAACTAATAGTTGTATGAATGTTTCACGTAGAACAATTTAGAGAGAGAGGATGGATATTCCTATAGCAGAACAAAACGATCGATATGTGGATGTAGATCTACTTAAAAGAGGTCGTTGGCAGCCAAGAAGGTATTTTGATGAAACCAAGCTCCAGGAACTGGCTGACAGTATTGAGCAAGTGGGTATCAT
>Ga0209576_1000133_pt1 | contig 67791 bp, 65 predicted proteins | sample SaaInlV_DNA_135m_FD_184686 | JGI IMG/M metagenome (GOLD analysis project Ga0209576, IMG submission 184686) | Marine microbial communities from expanding oxygen minimum zones in the Saanich Inlet - SI075_LV_DNA_135m (SPAdes) (version 2) | ecosystem: Environmental > Aquatic > Marine > Unclassified... | reverse complement strand
CTCTATATAGTTGTTTTTCATTTGGTTTTATCACCACTCATTGTAACCAATGGGGGCCAGACACGCTTCTAATTTTGGCCTGTGTAGCCTGTAATTCAACTCAGTTGGGGAGTTTTGCAATTACCTCTGCAGTATGTTTTGGTTTCCAGTTGGCGACTGTCGGGGGTCGGGAGAATTGTGAGCGGCAATATGTAACGGAAGGAGACCTGTCTCCTTTTATTCCAACTTACCAAAGGGGCTGTGGCATGAGTGAATCTCCCACACAAAACGTCATAGACCCATAATTTGTTCCAAGCGGCCTGTTTTTCGCATGTCATCAATTATTTGTTCAAACTCAGGCATGATCGAAGCATACTGTGAGTGTTTACCGATACAGAGATTATAAGAGATAGAATCAAACACATGAGGCAGTTCGATTAGCTGAGATCCTAGATTCAAATTACTGATGTGTGCTCTTGATACATGGGAACTCGTCAGTGTAAGGTCATTTCTACCTTTAGCCATCATCAAATAGACACTCTCGTGTCGATTCGTCCACTCCACATTCAACCCTAACGGAACAATCACTCGTTTGGTCCATCCTCCACCAATATAGTATCCAAAGGTTAGCCCTTCCAAGTCTGTATACTTTCTCGCGGCATTCATCTGGGCAAGCTTTGGATGGTCTTTTCGGGTAATGATCCTGTAAGGTGAGACAATCACTGGATCTTTACTAATAATCGTATAGGCTCGTCGCTGATCACTAGGTACGGTACAAAAAGCATCCGCCTTGCCCTCTCTGACATACTGCTGCGCCCTCTTCCAAGGATAACCTGCATGTACCACGGGAATCCCCATCTTTTGCTCAATGGCCTCCGTTAGCACATCGATGAAGATCCCTCTCATCCTGTTTTCGGAGTCTCGGTAACTGAATGGCGGATAATCATCAAAGTAGACCAGCTTAAAAGGCTCTTTTACCGATGCAAATGGAGTCTGTGTATACAGGCTCGCCAACGAGCAAGCTGCTGCTTGAAGAAATATTCTTCTTTTCATAGTTATTCCTTTTACCCATTCACTCCACTAGAGAAGTTTGAACCTACCCCCCTTACCCGATTAGCTGTAATTTCTCTCTCTGCTTTCTCTAATTGCATCAATAATATCAGATGACGAAATATCAAGATTTACCCCTTTAACATCAAGGGGGGATTTTTGTGGCATAGCTGGCCTAATATAAAATGCCTCGCCATCTCTTTTCTTTACACATATTACACCTTCTTTTTTTGCTTCATTTAGGATTGACGCAAAGTGTTGACGCGCTTCTGTAAAACTGTACTCTCTCATTTTGCTACCTCCAGTGTTTGAACTCCCATTTTATGAGCTGCAGTTATCAACCCATTATCCAATGTGAGCAGTGGTGTTGATGTTTGCAACGCACACTGAATTAAATATACATCATAAGCATAAATATTAAGCGAATGAGATATATCCAGTGCTTGATCAAGAGAAACATCTATAAATTTTATGGGTATTTCCCGATAGGCTGTCAATGCCTGCTGTGCTAACTCAATACTTGAGTGCTTTCTCTTAAACATTGCAGAAAATGCATTGCCAATTTCCCAATGAATTGAGGCTGGGGCATACAATGAGCAACCCGTTGTTATTTCAATAATAGCTTGCTTTGAATCTTCATTGCCAATTACGGCAATCAACGCCGATGTATCTATTGTGATATACATGAACTTGAACCCAATCTATATTTTGTACATATGTACAATTATAGGCGTAACTGTTCATTTGTACAGCCCCATACAACAGCTAACGCCCGCCGAACAAAAGGATCAGGTCTAGAATTATAGTCATACAGTTTTTCATCCCTCTTGCTCTTGACGTGGTACAGAGCACCTTCGAATTCTATTCTTACGGGTCGTGACATACAGGATAGCTTATCCGAAAAAAGCTGCTTTTCTAGACCTGACCCCGTTCTTGTGCATTCTTGTGTGACCCCATTCTTGGAGTTCAATCAGCAGTTGCATGTGGCATCACCAGCAAAGGCCCATGGCGTAGTTCCAAAACTCCGGGTATACAGCAGGCATTGTCTAGTGCCTATCTAAAATCCCAAGGACTTTATGCACTGCGTGATGGATGGATCAAGCTTCACCATTCCAAATGAAACGCCCTGTGCGGACCCGCATGCAGGGTGTTGTGGGGAGGGCCGGGTAAAGACCGGCCCTTACCCGATTAGGCAAACTCAAGTTGCTGCATATTAAGTGGCTCAACATGCAATTCACTTTTATGCTGTTCTACCTGCCACAAATCGTAAGCTGCCTGGTGACCAAGCCAACTTTCAGCAGTACTACCAAAAGCAATTGATAGTCTTACCGCCATTTCTGGTGTGATACTGCCATTACCGTTAACTATTTTAGATAAGGTTTTTCTGCTGACATCTAAAGCCTTTGATGCCTCAGTGATACTGGTCCCAGTTGGCTCTAACCATAAACCTTTTATGATTTCTCCAGGATGAGGTGGGTTATACATTTTCATCGTTTTTCACCTAATGATAGTCTTCATAATTCAGAATTTCAGCATTACCATCTTCAAATTTGAAGGTAATTCTCCAATTAGTCTTTACTGTTACAGCCCATATTCCTTTTCTATTTCCTCTGAGTTGATGCAAGTTCAGTGAGGGAACATCAATATCTGAAATTATTTTTGCTTGATTAATTTGCGCCAATATCAGGCGTAACCGAGCCACATGAGTAGCCTGAACTCCAGATTTACTGCCTTTCTTGTAAAATCTTTCCAAGCCTTTATGGATAAAACTCTTAATCATGTGCTTGAGTGTAACCCCAAGAAGACGTAATTGCAACCGATTAGGTTACACCATCCTAACGCTCAAGCTCAGCGGCGCGCAAGTAAACACGAGTAAACAAAAGGTTCAGGTCTAGAATTGTAGTCATACAGTTTTTCATCCCTCTTGCTCTTGACGTGGTACAGAGCACCTTCGAATTCTATTCTTACGGGTCGTGACATACAGGATAGCTTATCCGAAAAAAAGGCTGCTTTTCTAGACCTGATCCCATTCTTGTTTGCCCCCATTCTTGTTCTCATACAGAACTGGGCTTGTACAACAAACGGTTCAGATTGTGGCTCTCTCCTCGTTCCTCGTCACTCACACAATCTAACCTTATTCGTTAGGCCATTGCCAGCTCTTGAACTTCATCAAGATTAATATGCTGCTTGGCCATATAAAGGTTATAGTTGCTTTGCATGGAAAGCCAGCTTTCAGGAGTTCTTCCAAGTGTTTTTGATAACCGTAAAGCCATCCCCGAACTTATATTACTACGCCCTTGAATTATACGGTTGAATGTTGAAGGGGATACATTTAGCTTTAAAGCTACTGCCCTGTAACTGATTCCAAGCGGATCAAGATATATCTCTCGGATAAATTCACCAGGATGTGGTGGGTTATGCATATTCATTAATGATAGTCCTCATAATCTACAATGTATGCATCTCCATCTGTAAACTCAAATGTGATGCGCCAATTTTTGTTCACATCAATTGACCACCTTCCCTCTCTATTGCCTTTTAGCGGATGGAGACGAAAGCCTGGTAAATCCATATCATCTATGCATATTGCAGTATCTAAAGCTACTAACCTCATTTTAATTTTGCTTTTATGCGCTGAATTTATCCCTGAAGTGACGCCAGTTTCAAAAAATTTCTGAATGCCTTTATGCTTGAATGATTTGATCATGCGATCAATTATAGCGCACGATGCGCACAATGCAACATACATTGATAATGTGCTGTTTTTTGTAGCCTAACGCCCGCCGTAACCGGACCGGCGAAATGGGGTGGCTTGTGGCAAAATTGAGAAAAAAACGGGTAAACTGAGACCCACCTTTAGCAGCAACTAAAGGCCCTTATGCAGCAGCTCGATTGACGGTTGGCTTCCACCTTTTCAAGGCAGAGACCGGTAACAAGAAAACACAAAAGAAAAACACAAAAGAACACACAAAAGAACACAAAAGAGAGAACACAAAAGGGTCAGGTCTAGAATTGTAGCCATACAGTTTTTCATCCCTCTTGTTCTTGACGTGGTACAGAGCACCTTCGAATTCTATTCTTACGGGTCGTGACATACAGGATAGCTTATCCGAAAAAAGGCTACTTTTCTAGACCTGACCGTATGCCGTCACCGGCGTTTAATCTAACGGGTTAAAGTCCCTAAGGAGGAATTATTCGTACACCTTCAAAACAAAAAAGGTACCAGTTCTAACATTGCTGCATAATAATAAAATTCTCAGCTTGTCCGGCTTCACGGTTGGATTATGCCAATGGTGATTAATAATTAATAGTCAGGTAGTTGTATCATGAAAAATGTTTTTATTTGTTATGATTTGGTTATTAGTGACGCACCAGATTTTCCAGAGCAGCTCGGTACTAAGGAAAAATATTGGTTTCACATAGATAATCAAGAGTATCTGTTCAAAATTGGTCGTCCTGGTACAGGTGAAAACTGGGCAGAAAAGATTGCTGCAGAGTTGGCAGGACTACTTGGACTGCCCCATGCGGAGTATAATTTTGCCTCTTGGAAAGGTAGAAAAGGTGTGCTCTCTCCTCAAATGGTTCCTGAAGGAGGTCGTCTGGTTCACGGTAATGAACTGCTTGCTGCTGTTCATAAAGACTACCCTAAACAGAAGGACGGGCGTGTATCTGACCATACTTTAAAGAGGATTGTTGCGCTACTGCGTAGCCAAACAATAGGTTTTCCTCCCGGCTGGTCTCCCCCGAATCCAGCGATCAAGACGGCGTTCCATCTATTTCTTGGATACTTATTGCTTGATGTGTGGATTTCAAACCAAGACCGTCATCATGAAAATTGGGGGATTATTCGCACACATGAGTTGCTCTATCTGGCTCCCACTTATGATCATGCAGCCTCTATGGGGCAAAATGAGACGGATGAAACTCGGCATGATCGGCTCACATCAAAAGATCAAGGGCGGCAGATTTCCAATTATATTAAGCGTGCGCGCTCTGCTATTTTTGAGACCAATAGAAGTAAAAAGCCAATGCTAACCTTGGAGCTATTTCAGAAAGCGATAGCGTATGAGCCGGAAATTGGCCAAATATGGCTGGATCAATTGCGGCAAATAACAGAGAATAGCTGTCAAGATCTCTTTGACAGGCTTCCACCGAGTGAGGCATCTATATTGGCTCGGCAGTTTGCGCTAGAGCTATTGATTTGTAACCGACAACGATTGCTGGAGGAGTAGCACGATGAAATCGCTCTTTATCGCATGGCAAGCCCCAGATACAAGGTTTTGGCATACTGTTGGTCGTCTTACCCGTGATGGAGGCGGTTATCAGTTCTCCTATACTCAAGGGGCGCAAGCATCCCCAAGCTTTGAGTATTTAGGAAGAATGATAGACAAAAAAAGTGTCTATTATTCTGATGAACTTTTCCCTTTGTTTTCCAATCGTCTACTCGATTCTTCGCGCCCGGAATATCCTGATTATCTAGAATGGATGGGGATTGGTTCGGAGGCTCATGAGATGGAGCTGTTAGCTCGTTCTGGTGGCGTGCGAGGTACAGATAAGCTTTGTCTGTTTCCTGAAGTAGAGCCAAATGAACGAGGGGAAGTGGAGCTTTATTTTTTCAGTCACGGGCTTCGTTATCTAAATGAGGAAGAACGGGAGGCAGTTAGTAATCTTGTTTCCGGGGAGCATTTGCAGCTAACAGTGGAGCATTTGCAGCTAACAGTGGAGGATGGAAATGCATCTGACAGCTTTGCTCTGTTACTAGAAACTGCGGAGCCTCAGCGGGTTGGGTACTGTCCTCGCTATCTTAATCAGGGGTTTCGGGAGGTTCTGAAGAGAGAGTCAATTCAGCTCGAAGTGGAGCGAGTTAACTCTGATGCGCCGTTACAGTTCCAGCTTCTCTGTAAAGCTCAATTTATTCTTCCTGCTGGTTTTGATCTTTATGGTGCTGATGAGTACCAATCTTTGGCTGAAGGAAAAATGGCAGCTTGAGGAGAGGTTAGTCCACAAATTTGCAGGGTCACTTACTCATTAGCCCTACGCAGTTTCAGCGCAAGTTTGCGGAGAGTTTGCAGGGTCTAACTTCCATGCATAAAATTAATGTTTAAGATCACGATAAAAGTTCTCGGAAAAATAGGGGCCAGCGGGAAAAATAGGGGCCAGTTCTCGCATTGTTACATTAGAAAAAAGGGGGACCGGAAAATGCAGAGGAAATATTTATGACCGATCAAGAGTATGGCGTATTGTAGAGCAGGGTATGCAACAGGGTGAGAGTAAACTGCTGTTACGGTAATGCAAACATCTGCTTTCAGCTATTGAATAGCATCGCTGATATGTTACTGTTATTCTTAATTTATAACTCAGTGTAATCAACAGTAATAATGGATAGACCGAAGATATTGATTGTGGATGATGATGAGAGCGTTCGTTTACTACTCACGACGACTCTCAGACCGCACGCCTCAGAGGTTATTGAGCTTGAAAATGGTCTCCATGTGCTGGAGACACTGGTTGCCGAGGAGGCGGATCTTCTGATTACGGACCTGTTAATGGATGGAAAAGAGGGGTTAGAGACCATTACAGAGGTGAGAGGTCAGTTTTCAACGTTGCCTATTTTTGCAATCTCGGCCTCTAGGGATTTTCTGGAGATTGCCTCTGATTTGGGGGCAGATGAGATCTTTGCAAAACCAATGGATTTGGTGCGAATGGTTCACAGTATTCAGAATTTGTAGAGGTTTGTTGAAGATACGGCTGAGGCTCGAAACTGTACGACTTCACCGCTATACTGTCTGCCTTCTGCTGTTTTAAGTCTATAATAAGCTTATGTTATGTGTCGAATAGCCCTTGCCCAGATTAATCCCCACGTAGGGGCTCTCCAGGAGAATTTGGAGAAGATGGTGGCGTTTGCCCGCCAGGCAGAAGCAAGTCAGGCAGACCTGATCCTCTTTCCTGAACTCTCGCTGACCGGTTATCCTCCTGAAGATCTGCTGCTTCGACCCGGTTTTCTGGGGCAGGTGGATGAGGCATTACAACAGTTGGCGCAAGCCTCTTCACAGATCAGCCTGGTCGTGGGACACCCTCAGGTTGACGACCATGGAAGACTCTATAATGCCGCATCTCTGCTTCAGGGGGGTGAGCTTGTGCTGAGTTACCACAAACAAGAGCTTCCCAATTATGGGGTGTTTGATGAGAAGCGTTACTTTATGCCGGGTTACCAACCTCAGCTCTTTATTCTGGGGGCTGAGCGGTTTGCACTAACCATTTGTGAAGATTTGTGGCACCCCCCCGTGATGGCACAGGCCAAGGCGATGGGCGCAACCGTAATACTCAATCTCAATGCCTCACCCTACCATGCAGGTAAGCGTGGAGAGCGTGAAGCGACGATCCGGCAGCGGGTGGCAGAGTGTGGTCTACCGGTGGTCTACGTTAATCAGGTCGGAGGGCAGGATGAGCTGATTTTTGATGGTGGCTCCTTTGTGATAGGGGCCGATGGAGAGAGTAGGCTACAGGGTCGTTATTTTGAGGAGGGCCTCTATTTTTATGACCACCATTCATCGTCAGAAGTAACTACAGCCTCAGTAGCAACTATAGCCGCAGAGGATAAGAGTGAAGTTAAAGTCGAAGCTGAAGTTGAGGCCGAGATCTATCAGGCGTTGGTGTTGGCGACCCGTGATTATGTTGATAAAAATGGTTTCCCTGGAGTCATTCTGGGGCTTTCGGGTGGTATCGACTCAGCGCTCACTCTGGCGATTGCGGTGGATGCGCTTGGTGCAAGCAGGGTAGAGGGGGTGTCGATGCCATCACTCTATACTGCACAGATGAGTGTGGAGGACGCGCGTCAGGAGGCAGAGCGTCTGGGAGTAGAGTTTCGTGTGATTCCGATTAAACAGAGCTTTGATGCCTTTCTCGAAACATTGACGGATGAGTTTGCAGGAACAGCCGTGGACAGTACAGAGGAGAATATTCAGGCCCGTTGTCGGGGGGTAATCTTGATGGCGATTGCCAACAAAAAGAATCGCATGCTGCTGACCACCGGAAACAAGAGTGAGATGTCGGTCGGTTATGCAACCCTTTATGGGGATATGGCCGGTGGTTTTGCCCCCCTTAAAGACCTCTCGAAGCTGTTGGTCTATCGGCTGTCAGAGTGGAGAAATCGTGCCGCAGTGGAGGCGGGAGAAGCAGAGGTGATACCGCGACGGGCCATTGATCGTCCCCCCTCAGCCGAGTTGGCACCTGAGCAGAAAGATTCAGATTCACTGCCACCCTATGAAATTCTTGACCCCATTTTAGAGCGCTACATTGAGCAGCAACAGTGTGTTGAGGAGATTGTTGCCGCAGGGTTTGAAGAGGCCGTGGTACAGCGGGTTGCGCGTATGGTGGATGGTAATGAGTACAAACGGCGTCAGGCCCCCCCCGGAGTAAGAATTACCATCCGTGCCTTTGGACGTGACAGGCGCTATCCGATTACCTCGGGATTCCGTTCTCAATGAAATAGTGGAAGCCAAACTATTTTCATCGATTGGTGACATTGATGCGTTGGCAGCCACCTAGGTGGCTGTCCGAGAATAGAGAGCCTACTGCGGAAAAGCTGAATTTGTCCATATTTCCTCATCCTTTTCGTTAAATAGTGGAACTATTCGCCTCAAATGATGACAAAATCTGTCTCAAATCAGCTTCCCCTCGCTACGACTTCTATTCTCGGATAACCATCTAGAACCGCGTCGGCATCTGAAGGCACCAAAACGGTGCGTTTTGAAAAAATACCGCACATAAATGGTGCAATTAGTCTGTCTATTTTTAAGGGGATTAATTTTTAATTATTGTAATCATAAGGTTATGTAGTGGGCATGGTTTATGCTATATAATCGTGCACAAATCTCAGGATGTGAATTGTGGCACTGCTACAATCGTTATCCGTTTTTTTCAGGGGCCGACTCACAGGGCTGTGGGGGGTCTATATTTTTTTTTGAATCAGGGAGCCATTCATGTCTCAGAAAGTACTCAAGCTCATCAAGGAGAGCAACTCCAAGTTTGTTGATCTCCGTTTTACGGATACCAAGGGCAAGGAGCAGCACGTAACTATTCCTTCAACAGAAGTCAGTGCCGGCTTCTTTAAAGCAGGCAAGATGTTTGATGGTTCTTCCATCGAAGGCTGGAAGGGGATCAATGAGTCTGACATGATTCTGATGCCAGATGCGGATACAGCACTGCTAGACCCATTCTATGAAGAGCCAACGGTAATTATTCGTTGTAATATCGTAGAGCCAGCCACAATGGAAGGCTACGAGCGCGATCCACGTTCTGTTGCAGCACGTGCAGAGGCCTACCTCAAGTCTACCGGTATCGGTGATACAGCGTACTTTGGTCCAGAGCCAGAGTTCTTCCTGTTTGATGATGTCCGTTGGGGCGCAGACATGAGCGGCTCTTTCTGCAAGGTGGACTCTGAAGAGGCCTCCTGGAATACAGAAAAAGTATACGAAGGCGGTAACATGGGTCACCGTCCGGGGGTTAAGGGCGGTTACTTCCCGGTTCCTCCGGTAGACTCTACTCAGGACATCCGTACTGCGATGTGTCTGGTGATGGAAGATATGGGACTGACCATTGAAGCGCACCACCATGAAGTAGCAACAGCGAACCAGAATGAGATCGCGACCGCATTCAACACTTTGGTTAAAAAGAGTGATGAGGTGCAGATCCTTAAGTATGTCATCCATAATGTGGCGCATGCCTATGGCAAGACCGCGACCTTTATGCCGAAGCCAATTGTTGGTGATAACGGTACCGGTATGCATGTTCACCAGTCGATTGCCAAGAAGGGCAAGAACATCTTCTCCGGTAACAAGTATGGTGGCCTCTCTCAGGAAGCGCTCTACTACATTGGTGGTATTATCAAACATGCCCGTGCGCTGAATGCATTCACGAATGCTTCGACGAACTCTTACAAGCGTCTGGTTCCTGGCTTTGAGGCTCCGGTAATGCTGGCCTACTCTGCCCGTAACCGTTCTGCTTCAATCCGTATCCCATTTGTTCCAACACCGAAGGCGATGCGTATTGAGGTTCGTTTCCCAGATCCAACAGCAAATCCATACCTTGCGTTCTCTGCCATGTTGATGGCGGGCCTTGACGGTATCAAGAACAAGATTGATCCGGGTGAGGCGATGGACAAGGATCTGTATGACCTCCCGGCGGAAGAGGCTAATGCGATTCCACAGGTCTGCCACTCCTTTGATCAGGCGTTGGAAGAGTTGGATGCAGATCGTGAATTCCTGATGCAGGGCGGTGTGTTTACCAATGACTTCATCGATAGCTATATTGATCTGAAGATGGAAGAGGTGACTCGTCTGCGTATGACGACCCACCCCGTTGAGTTTGATATGTACTATAGCGTTTAGTCGCAGAGGCTCTTTTGCCTGAAAAAGCCTCCCCTGTTTTCAGGGGGGGCTTTTTTATTGCACTATAATAGTGCGTAAGGTGGGAGAGCGTACACTGTGTGAGAGCTGATTATTGAAGTTGTATTTTTATAACACACTGTATTTTAACTGAATAATATGATTTTTATCATTCTTTGGGGTCTTGGTATAGTGATTGCAAAGTGAACAGAGATGAAGGATGAGGCCCAAAATACCGTACTACGCAATCTGGTTCTGGAGCAGACCAGTGTGGCTCACTTTGTGGTGGACCGTAACAAGCAGGTTCACTATCTCAATCCGGCGGCAGAGGTGCTTATCGGAGTGAGTGCCAACAAGGCGCTGCAGCAGGTATTTGACCGAATCGCGTGTCTGCGTTGCGATATGGAGAAGGGGCTGCAGCGGGTATTTGAGACCGATTTCCCCTATACCGAGCGAGAAATTGAGCTACACCTGCTGGGTGGTGAGCACTCTATTGTCGACTGCTCACTGATCCCATTGGATGGAAAGTTTGTGTTGATTGAACTGCAGCGAGTTGATCAGCACCTGAGAATTAAACATGAAGAGCACCTACTGACACAGTCACGTGCCTCAAACGATCTGGTACGTGGTCTTGCTCATGAGATTAAAAACCCACTGGGTGGATTGCGTGGTGCAGCACAGCTGCTGGAGAGTGAGCTGGAGGATGAATCACTCAAGGAGTATACCGACATCATCATCGGTGAGGCAGATCGTCTGCAGACCTTGTTGGATCGGATGTTGGGGCCAAACCGCTTGCCTCAAATGGAGGAGACCAATATCCATGAGGTGCTGGAGCGGGTTCGTACTCTGGTATTGGCTGAGGCCACGACAGGCGAGTTAACCATTGTGCGGGATTATGACCCCAGTATTCCCAGCTTTGCCGCAGATGGCGGGCTGATGATTCAGGCACTGCTCAATATTGTGAAAAATGCGGCACAGGTTCTGCAGGGGCGCGGGCAGATCCGGTTGCGAAGTCGTATACGCAGACAAGTGACCATTGGGACTCAGCGTCACCGACTGGTCTGTAGTCTGGAGATTGAAGATGATGGTCCGGGTATCTCGGCAGAGTTGCAGAATACGCTGTTTCTACCGATGGTGACGGGGCGTCCGGATGGTACAGGGTTGGGGCTCTCCATTGCTCAATCGATCATCCACCGACAGGGGGGGGTGATTGAGTGTGAGTCTCGCCCCGGAGAGACTGTTTTCACCCTGCTCATACCACTGGAGAGTACCAAGTGACTGAAAATAGAGAGTTGAAAGGGACGGTTTGGGTGATCGATGATGACCGCTCTATTCGATGGGTGTTAGAGAGGGCGCTACAGAAAGGCGGTATGGAGGTTGTCGCCTTCAGTGATGGTAGTGAAATCCTGGAAAAGCTGAAAAGACAGGCGCCAGACGTGATTGTCAGTGATATACGGATGCCGGGAATCGATGGTTTGCAGTTATTGCGTGAGATTGGTGAGCAGTGCCCTGATCTGCCGGTGATCATCATGACCGCCCACTCTGACATGGATAGTGCCGTCTCTGCCTATGAGAGTGGAGCCTTTGAGTATCTGCCCAAGCCGTTTGATATTGATGAGGCGTTGAGCCTGGTTCAACGTGCGGTTGAACAGGTGAGGAGCAAGCGGGCCGAGAGCCGCAGTTCAAAACAGGTAGAAGGCTCTACCGGAATTATCGGTGAGTCTCCTGCGATGCAGGAGGTATTTCGGGCCATTGGTCGTTTGGCCCACTCCAATATGACCGTGTTGATCAACGGAGAGTCCGGTACAGGAAAAGAGCGGGTAGCACAGGCGCTGCATCGTCACAGTCCACGGGCAACCCACCCCTTTATTGCACTGAATATGGCAGCTATACCGAGAGACTTGATGGATTCAGAGCTGTTTGGTCATGAGAAAGGCTCGTTTACCGGGGCGACCGGGGTGCGTCAAGGGCGATTCCAGCAGGCCGATGGTGGTACCCTGTTTCTGGATGAGATTGGAGATATGCCCCTGGAGACACAGACGCATCTACTGCGTGTTCTCTCTGAAGGGGAGTTTTATCAGGTGGGTGGCCATGCTCCGGTGAAGGTCGATGTGCGCATTATTGCGGCAACACACCAGAATCTGGAGGCGGCCGTTCAGGCAGGAGATTTTCGTGAAGATCTCTACCATCGACTCAACGTCATTCGTGTCCATGTACCGGTACTGCGAGAACGGCGTGAAGATATTGCATTGCTGGCAAACCACTTTTTACGGCTCGCGGCAAAAGAGCTGGAGGTGGAGGAGAAAGAGCTGTTGGCAGAGACCGTACACTACATGTCACGGCTGGAGTGGAAGGGGAATGTGCGACAACTGGAGAACACTTGCCGCTGGATTACCGTGATGGCACCGAGCCGTAAGGTACGGATAGAAGATCTACCGATTGAGTTACGCTCAGAGCAGAGCTCTGCAGGTGATGGGTGGGAGAAGTCACTGGAGCAGTGGATTCGCAGCCACCTGAACAATCAAGAAGAAGGGTTACTGGATCAGGTGGTGCCCACCATGGAGCGTATCTTGATCAATGCAGCCTTGGAGCATACCGCAGGTAAACGTCAGGAGGCAGCACGTCTATTGGGGTGGGGGCGCAATACCTTAACCCGAAAGATTAAAGAGCTGCAGCTCAGTTCCGGGTAGCCACCCTCAACGGTGGAGCCGTGTCTGTAGCCGTTCTGCGAGCGAATTACAGATCTGTTGTATAGCGTTCAATCGGTTACATGGTACACTATGCAGATTCTATGGGCGCTATGGGCGTGAGGCAATTGTGCATGGCCTGTTCAGAGCTACCCATATATGATTTGAAGCGGTAATTTGAAGCAGATTGACGGAGAGCACTCTTGTCGGCGGGAAAAAATACTCGACTACAATTGCGGGGTAAACTGAGGACTGTAGCCTTAATAACGGTTATGGGCGCGCTGGTGAGTGGCTGTGGGCTTCACAACGTCTCTAAGTTCAATGGTTTTCTGCTCAAACAAGAGCGCAAGATCAAGCAGACGGTAAGCCAGCCCCCTCAGCGTAACAAAAAACAGTTAGCCGTTGCCGTGGCTCCCACAGCACAGACCATCAACAGGGCTTCTACAGCTCAGGTGGTCAAGAGCGGCACGAAACTTACTAAAACTCAATCCTCCAAGAGGGCGGGTGGTCGTAACTGGGTTGTTAAAACGGGTAAAATCAACAGAACCTTTTCTCAGTCAGCGCGCTCTGCAGGTATCCCTTCGGGTCAAGTGCAGCGTCTGGAGTCACTGTTTGCAGAACAGGTTAATTTTCGTAGAGATCTACGCAGAGGAGACCGTTTTACTGCGATTATTCAGCCTGGAAAGGATGGGACACTGGAGCGTGGCACGGTACTGGCCGCCGAGCTGGAGCGTCGTGGCTCTCCGGTAAAGCTCATTCGCCATACGGATCGCCGAGGAGTTACCCGCTTTTATAGTGGCAGGGGGGAGCCGGTGGGAACTGACTTTTCGAGGACTCCATTGAAAAATGCCAAGGTGAGTTCACACTTTACCTTGAGTCGTTACCATCCGGTGTTAAAGACCTATCGACCTCATCGGGGCACAGACTTTAAGGCCAAGACGGGTACGCGGGTAATGGCAACGGCGGATGGTGTGGTAGAGATACGAGAACAGCAGAGTGGTTATGGCAATGTGATCTTTCTGGCACACCAGGGTGGAAAATACACCACGGTTTACGCACATCTGTCTCGCTTTGCGCGTGGTTTGAAACCGGGAACCCCTGTCCAACAGGGTCAGGTGATCGGTTATGTAGGGAGTACCGGACTCTCAACCGGCCCACATCTCCACTATGAGTTTCGTGAAGATGGTGAGTACCGAGATGCGATGAAGGTGGCTCTGCCGCAGAAGCGCAAGGTGACAACCGATGAGCGCAAACACTTCTATCAGTCTACGATTGCACTGCGCAGGGCGCTTTTAACTCGGCAGAATCAGCAGCTAGCCTGGGCAAAGTAGATGCTAAAACGTGCTGAAATTGAGGCACTCTTCAGGTTCAGCCCCTTTATCGAGCAGAGTTGCCAGCAGGATGCGTCGCTCCTGGATCGTCTGATCGAGGAGGAGCGATTACAGCAAGTTACCACTGAGGCCAGCTACCGTCAGATCCTGAGCAGCCGCTTGAAAGGGGTCAACAGTGATTCAGAATTGGCCACAATTTTGCGCAGTTTCAGACGGCAAGAGATGGTGCGTATTGCGCTACGAGACCTTGCAGGATGGGGTGATTACCATACGACGGTTGCAGAACTCTCAGCGCTGGCTGACGTAACACTCTCTGAAACGCTGGATCTACTCTATCGATGGCAGTGTCGGGAAGAGGGAACCCCCAAAGGGGAACAGAGTAGAAAACCGCAGCAGATGGTGGTGGTTGCGATGGGTAAGTTGGGGGCGCGAGAGCTCAACTTCTCTTCTGATATTGATCTGATCTTCGCTTACCCTGAAGAGGGGGAGACCCGAGGGGTGAAGCCCTGGATCAGTAATTATGAATTTTTCACCAATCTGGGACGGCGCTTGATTCGTGCCATTGGTGCCAACCGTGCAGATGGTTTTGTGTTTCGTGTAGATATGCGACTGCGCCCCTTTGGTGAGAGTGGTGCGCTGGCATCCTCATTTGATGCAATGGAGGACTACTATCAGATTCATGGGCGTAGCTGGGAGCGTTACGCCTGGATCAAGGGGCGGGTGGTTGCTGGTGATAGTGCTGCCGGAGAGCAGTTGCTTTCGATTTTGCGTCCCTTTATCTATCGTCGCTACTTTGACTATAGCGCCTTTGAGTCACTGCGTGAGATGAAGCAGATGATTGCACGGCAGGTGCGCAAGAAGGGGATGTCTGATGATGTCAAACTGGGGCCGGGCGGTATTCGTGAGATTGAATTTATCGGTCAGGCTTTTCAGTTGGTGCGTGGTGGTGCAGAACCGGAGTTACAGATTCGCCCTCTGTTGCGTGTACTGCCACTGCTGAAACAGCGTGGGGAGTTGACCGGGCAACAGCATCAAAAGCTGACAGAGGCCTATCTCTTTCTGCGCAATACGGAGCACCGGATTCAGGAGTATGAGGATCGCCAGACACAGCGCCTTCCTGCCCAATATGAACAACGACAACTGCTTGCAGAGTCGATGGGCTATGGCGCATGGGACCTCTTCAAGGCGCAGCTGGATGAGCACCGCAGACAGGTGGAGTTGCAGTTTGAGCAGCTCTTTGCTCTCGATGAAGAGACGGAGAGTGCATCTGTTGCACAGCAGCTCTGGGAGGGGCTGAGTGATGATGAATGTAGTGTTGTTGTTGAGGGTTTTGAAGATCAACAGAGAGTATTTGAGACACTTCAACAGCTGTTAGAGGTTTCTTCGATTCAGTCGATGAGCCGAGAGGGGCGTGTCCGATTGGATCGACTGATGCCTCTGCTGATTGAGTCAGCCAGTCAGCAAGCGGAACCGGACCAGAGCCTGTTACGGGGGGTACGGCTGATTGAGGCGATTGGTCGTCGCTCTGTCTACTTCTCCTTGTTGGCAGAGAATGGCCATGCACTGGATCATCTGTTGACGCTGCTGCAGCGAAGTGGGTGGATTGCAGATCAGTTGGCGCAGATGCCGATGCTGCTGGAAGATTTGATGGATAGCCGCAACATTACCATGCCGAGTGGTGTGGATTCATTGCTGGCAGAGTTGCAGTTGGTGGCAAAGCGTGCAGAGGAGGATGATCTTGAACAGCAGATGGAGTTGATGCGCCAGTTTCAACGCCGCAATTTGTTAAAGGTGGCTGCTGCCGATGTGCTGGACCAACTGCCGGTGATGAAAGTGAGTGATGCACTCACCTGGGTTGCAGAGGCATTGGTGGATCACACTTTTCGTCTCTCCTGGCAGGAGATTACCCACCGTTTGGGGCAACCAAGAAAACGTTCTGAACAGACGGGTGAACCCGGTTTTGTGGTGATTGGTTATGGCAAGATGGGAGGGTTAGAGTTGGGTTATGGCTCAGATCTTGATCTTGTCTTTCTCCATAATGGTGACCCGGATGCACCATTCAGCCGCAAGCAGGCACCGGTGAGTCGCAGGGAGTTCTATATTCGTCTTGGACAGCGGATGATCCATCTGATGAGTACACGGACACTCAGTGGGCGACTCTATGAAATTGACTCTCGTCTGCGCCCCAATGGAAACTCAGGACTGTTGGTTGCGGACCTTCAGGGTTTTCGTAGCTATCAACAGGAGGAGGCATGGACCTGGGAGCACCAGGCACTGGTACGTGCCCGTGTGGTATTTGGTGGCAGAGAGGCGACGGAGCAGTTTGAGCAGGTGCGCCGTGAGATACTCTCCAAACAACGTGATGCAGAGAAGTTACGCAGTGATGTGTGTGAGATGCGAGAAAAGATGCGCGAATCGTTGGGCCACTGCAGAGAAGGAGAGATTCATCTCAAACAGATGGAGGGGGGTATTGTTGATATCGAATTTATAGTGCAGTTTCTGGTATTACGTTGGGCGCACCAATACCCGGGCCTGCTGCAGTGGAGTGACAATATCCGTCTGCTGGAGCAGTTGGCACTGGAGCAACGGTTAGAAGCTGGCGAAGCCACTCTATTGAAACAACACTACTTGGGTTACCGTCGCCGAGCCTATCATCTCTTTCTGGAGAATCGTAAGGCCGTTGTCAATGATGAGGAATTTGTGACAGAACGTAAGCAGGTCAGTGATCTCTGGCACAGGTTGATGTTTACTTTGCCGGCATGATAAGAAAACTCCTGAACATCATCAATAATCTCACGATCTCGGTGAAGGTTGGTTTGATGCTCTTTATCCCCTTGGTCTCACTGGGTGCTGTACTGGTGGATAATCTACAGCGTGAGAGCCGTGACCTGGAAGAGGTGGTGATCTCTATCGAGGTGGTCAACTGGATCACAGAGTTGGGTGATTTGATCTACTCGTTGGCGATTGAGCGTGGGCTCAGTATCGCAATGTTGAGTGGTGAGCGGGTAGAAATAAATCGTGTACTGTTGAATTATCGTGAAAAAATTGATCTACAGAGAGATCGTTTTCACTCGATCCAAAAGCAGTTGGAGCTGTCAATCAAGGACCCAACTGTCCAACAAATTTTGTCAGACTTTGATCTTGCGCTCTCCCGTTTAAGCACGGTTCGCCAGCAATTGGATCAAGCCGATTCAGGGACACGTCAAGCAATGGAGGTCTATGATTACTACTCATTTATCAACAGTAATGGACTTCATCTGGTTCAAGAGGTGATTCAAAAGGTGCGTGATGGGGATATGGAGCGACAGCTTCGTGTGGTTTCAGCACTCTTGTGGATTAAAGAGCGGGCGGGACAAGAGCGGGCAGTATTGACTCGAATATTTTCCATGGGTGAGCTGGCTCCCCGTTTGACGGCAGAGGCCAACTTTCTGATTCAGGACCAGGAGAACCACCTTCGAAGCTTCATGCGTAATGCGACACAGAAACAGCGCAATACTCTGAACCAGTTGATGGAGGGGGCCGTTATTGACGAGGTTTCGCATTACCGGGAGCTCTTTCTGGTGCGCATGGAGAAGCTGGAGGTGATGAGTCGGTTACGTGCATTAATAGGCTATGGAGGGATGATCCATCTGTTCAAAAACAGGGTGCTCCGTAGTGATACCTTGTTGGAAGCAGAGATCGCTCAACTACACCAGCAGGCACAAAGCATCATCGACTCCTACTGGAAACTGGAAGGTGTCACCGAGGTTGAGCTGGAGGCACTCTCTAAAGTTGAAGAGACATTGGATGACTATCAGAAAAAAGTGGAGAAGGTTGTTTCGATGCTGAAATCAGGTGTTTCGTCAGCTGAGATTGATCAGATGGTACAGGTAGATGACTCATCTGCTCTGGAGGCTTTGGAGGTGCTGGACCAGCAGATTCTCCACTCCGGTGTTGATTCAAATGGCTGGTTTCAGAGTGCAACGCTTCGTATTGAACGGCTCAAGCAGGCGACAGAGATTATTCAAAGCAGTTTGAGAGATCAGGTAGAGATAGAGTCGCGCAACGCCCGCTGGAGTTATCTTTTCGATTTTTCTACAAAGCTGTTGATTATTCTTATGTCAGCACTGGTTGCACTCTATTTGGGGCACCATTTACATCGCAGAATTCAACAGAGTGTTGTAACTATTGACCGTATCCGTGAGAGTGGAGATCTGTCCATCCGTATTGAGATAGAGAGTAAGGATGAGATCGGACGGATGGGAACCGCGTTGAACGAGCTGTTTCAGCTACAACAGCAAGCCATCCAGGGCGCTATTCGGGTCAGCCATGGTGTTGCTGTAGGTGACTATAGCTGCACGATTGAAGAGGCCTTCCAAGGAGATCTGGACCAATTGAAACAGGGGATCAATGGTTCAATCCTGATGCTCAAGGAGAATGCCGAGAAGCTTTCTGCGCAATACAGTGAGATGGATCAGATTTTGGGTTCTATGGATCAGGGACTCATTGTAACTGACCTGGCAGGTAAGATTGAGCGGGTAAACCCCAAGTGGTTGGGGTTATCCGGCTTTAGCAGTGAGCAAATGGTTGGCAGGGACTGGAAAGAGTTTCTGGAAGGTGCCAATGATTTAGGAGCGTTGGATAGCTTGTTGAGTGTGGTTGATCAGCTCCACAATTTGATTCAGGATCAGAGTGCGCTGGAGGCGTTGTGTGAGGAGACACAAATTGCTTCGATGGTGGTTGACCCTCATGGCCGTGTTGTGGCAATGAATAGTCAGATGGAGTGGTTGTCGGATTGGAGTGCCGAGCAGTTGGTCGGGGAGTCATTTGAACAGCTGATCCCACCGGACTTTCGACAGAGTCATGCTGAGATGGTTAGAGCCTACTATAGAGATCCGAAATTACTTAAGATGGGGAGTGAGCGTACGTTCTCACTCTATACTCGGGAGAAGCAGGTTAAGCAAGTTGAAGTAGGCTTGGTTCCAATCAAGCTGCAACAGGAGCAGTGGATAATACTGTTACTGAATGAGCATACGAATCGGCGCCAGCAGCTACTGTTTGAGCAGAGTCACTTTGGACAACTGCTGGAAGGACAGGTGGTCACCCGGCAGTGTACCTTGAACCATCAGAGTGGGAAAAAAATACCGGTACAGGTCAGTAGCACTGCATTGAATAGTATTGGGGGTGAAGCGGTGGGTGCGGTGCTGGTGGTGAATGACCTGCGAGAGCGTATTCGAGCCGAACAGAAAGAGCAGTATGTAGCCTTTCAGGCAGGGATCGCAGATTTAGGCGCTTCGGTCATTCACAATATCGGCAATGCAGTCACCGGGATGAACGGTAACCTCTCCCAGCTGGCTAATGTGGGTAAGTTAGTCACCCAGCTTCAACAGGCACAAAGCGATTTTGCACAACAGCTGAGTACGATAAAAGCAGAAGAGACTGCGGCACCCCAGCTTCAAGAGAAACTGGCAGACACAACTCTGTTGTTGACCCAGTCAGCACAGATGTTAGGGAAGGTTGCGGGAGAGGTCGAGCGAGGTGGACAGGGTGCATTGGCAAAACTGGAGTCAACAATTCACCATATTCGCGAAATCATTACCATACAGAAGAGTAAAACCAGTGTTACCCAGCATGCCAGTGAATTTAATCTGCAGTTGATGGTGGATGATACCTTGCACTTGCTGGGAGATCGTATCGGAACGATTCGATTCCAGATAACAATGAGGTTGCCTCCGGCACAACAGGAGCTGTTTCTTCCTCGAAATCCTCTGATGCAGCAGCTGCTGAACCTGTTGAAGAACAGCGTTGAAGCAATTAGCGAGGAGCTTCATAGCAACGCAGAGCTAAAGGGGGAGATTACCCTCTCGATGGAGCCATCGGATGAAAGTGGGTTTTTAATGATGTTGATTGGTGATAATGGCTGTGGTCATGCCCCTGAGGCGATGGAGCGTCTGTTCAAGCCACGCTACACAACCAAGTTACAAGGCAGTGGTTATGGTCTGCATTCGGCAGCAAATTTTGTGAACAGTATTGGTGGAAGTTTGACAGCGAACAGTGAGGGTTTGCACCAGGGGATGGAGATGGTCATTAAACTGCCTTACAGACTGAGTGATGAGAACCATTTTTGAATGGCATCCAATGTATCATCAACAGAGGCACAGTCGGTGGCTGAATATTGGGTGGGCTTAATGTCTGGAACCAGTTTGGACGGAATAGATGCCGTTGTAGTCGATTTTGCCTCCTTCCCCCCCCGATGTTGTGCGGCAGTGGCACTGCCGATCACTGAGCCGGTTAAACAGCGTATTTTGGCTCTCTGTCAGCAGGGTGAGAATGAGATTGAGCGTTTGGGTCAACTGGATGTTGAGTTGGCGGAGCTGTTTGCTGAAGCAGCCTGTCAGGTGGTTGAGCAGGCGGGTCTTGAGGCTTGTGAAATTGTGGCCATTGGCAGCCATGGGCAGACTGTGCGACATGAGCCTGAAGCAGTGACCCCGTTTACCCTGCAGATTGGAGACCCCAACGTGATTGCTCAGCGCAGTGGCATTACCACGGTGGCTGATTTTCGTCGAAGAGATCTCGCTGTTGGGGGGCAGGGGGCACCGCTGGTTCCGGCTTACCATCACTGGTTATTGCATGACCGGGGCGGAGTGGTACTCAACGTGGGTGGAATGGCGAATGTGACGCTACTTCCAGAGAGCGGAGAAGAGGCTGTAATCGGCTTTGATACCGGTCCCGGTAATGTGCTGATCGATGGTTGGGCTTTGGCACAATGGGGTGAACCGATGGACCGGGGCGGTAAGTTAGCCAGCCGGGGAGTGGTTTATCAGCCACTATTAGAGCAGATGTTATCGGACCCTTTTTTCTCACAACCCCCTCCCAAGAGTACCGGGCGTGAACGTTTTAATGCAGCTTGGGTCAGTGAGATGCTGGAAGCACTCTCCTTCTCACGAGGTGAGCATCAGCAGAGGCTCTCTCCGTATGATGTCGCGGCTACATTGACTGAGTTAACCGCAGTTACCATTGCGGATGCCTTAAGGCACTATAGTGGTACTACCAAAGCGTGTTGGGTCTGTGGGGGTGGTGCTCATAATGGCTTTTTATTACAGAGAGTTAACCACTATCTTCCTGGCTGGAATGTAAATACCACCGAAGCGATTGGAGCAGACCCGGATTGGGTTGAGGCGATGGCCTTTGCCTGGTTGGCACGCCAAACTTTGCACAGACTGCATGGAAATATTCCTTCGGTCACCGGGGCCAATCAATCGGTCATACTGGGTGCAATTTTTCCTGTAGAATCGCAAGAGTGTAGTGCAACACACCGCTCAGGTGTCTTATAAGTTCTAAAACGATTAGGTGTAGGGATTCAGATGAAAACCAAAATGCGTGATGTAATGATTCTATTGATCGGGCTGCTGCTCGGTCTCTCTCTGGCTGTGGAACGCACTGTTTTTGCTAAACAGGAGGAGGGGCAGGCAATTCCTCTGCCTCTGGATGAGCTGAGAGCATTCAGTCAGGTCTATAGTGAGATCAAAAAGAAGTATGTAGAAGATGTTGAAGGCAAGGATCTGCTCAATAGCGCCATTCAGGGGATGGTGAGTAGCCTCGACCCTCATTCAGCCTATCTGTTACCGGAGGCACATAACGAGCTGCAAGTGAGCACCAAGGGGGAGTTTGGTGGACTCGGTATTGAAGTGGGAATGGAAGATGGTTTTGTGAAGGTGATCTCCCCGATTGATGATACTCCGGCATCGCGTGCAGGAATGCAGGCAGGTGACCTGATTATCCGTATTGATGGTACTGCGGTACAGGGGATGACACTCAATGATGCGGTGAAGATGATGCGCGGCAAGGTAGGGACCAAAATTAAGTTAACGGTGGTACGCAAGGGAGAGGACCAGGCGTTAACGGTAACGATTATCCGTGACGTGATTCGTATTCGCAGTGTAAAGAGTCGGATGTTGGAGGATGGTTTTGGCTATGTGCGTATCAGCCAGTTCCAGATGCATACCGGAGAGAATCTGGAGGCCAATATCGATACCCTGATTGATGAGAATGAGGGTGAGAACCTGAAAGGGATGGTACTGGACCTGCGTAATAATCCGGGAGGTGTATTGAGTGCCGCTGTTAATGTGTCGGATGCTTTTCTGACAGATGGATTGGTGGTCTATACCGATGGTCGTGTTGACGACTCATCACAAAAATTTAAAGCGGGTGGTGAGGACCTGTTGAACGGTGCTCCACTGGTGGTATTGGTCAATAATGGCTCTGCCTCAGCTTCTGAGATTGTTTCGGGCGCACTGCAAGACCATAAACGTGCGGTGATTATGGGTTCGCAGACCTTTGGTAAAGGCTCGGTTCAGACCATTATGCCGATGCGTGATGGTGCGGCACTGAAGCTGACAACGGCACGCTACTTTACCCCTTCGGGTCGCTCCATTCAGGCAGAGGGTGTGAAGCCTGATATTGAGCTGACTAATCTGAAGCTGGAGAAGAGAGAGAAAGGAGAGGGCAACCACCGTGTCTCTGAGCGTAATCTCACCGGTCACCTGAGTGGTGATGCGGAGGAGAAAGAGGCTGAAGAAAAAGAGGAGAGTGAAGATAGCAAAGAGACAAGTTCAACAGAGAAAGAGGCTAATGAGCAAGAGACTAAAGACAAAGAGTCAGAGATCAATAGTTTGGCAGAGAAGGACTTTATGCTCTATGAGGCACTCAATATGTTGAAAGGTCTTCACCTGCTTCACGTCTCACGTTAATCAACAGGGCTTGCGATCATGAGTCAACCTTCGGTGTTGGTGCCTCTGGCTGAAGGGTTTGAAGAACTGGAGGCGATCACCATTATTGATCTGCTGCGACGGGCCGAGATTGAGGTGGTGGTGGCCGGATTAAAACCGGGCCCCGTTCGTGCCAGCCGGAAGACTGTCCACTTAGCCGATATGACGTTGGATGAGGCGCTGCAGAGAGAGTACGAGATGGTGGTACTGCCGGGTGGCTTACCGGGAGCAGACCACCTCAATGCAGACCCACGCATTCACCAACTGTTGAAAAAGATGGCTGCTGCAGGGCGTTATACCGCAGCAATTTGTGCAGCACCCAAGGTACTGGCTGATGCGGGGCTGCTTGAGGGGCGAGAGGCCACTTGCTATCCAGGGGTGTTGCAACCTTCGCAGGCACGGTTGATTGAAGGGGTGAGTGTGGTGACTGATGGAAAGGTTGTCACCTCTCGGGGGCCGGGTACAGCGATGGATTTTGCGCTGGAGTTGATTGCCCTTCTGCTGGGTGAAGAGAGACGAGAGCAGGTTGAGGCCCCTCTGGTACGACAGTAATAACAGTAACAACAGTTGTACGACTGAAATAAGGTCGATTGACTGATCGAGATTTACAATTATGAAACAACAACTACAGCAACTGGTAGCAGCAGCACTGGATATTCTACAAACATCCGGAGCGCTGCAGTTGGAGCAGCCTCCCACTGTTTTGATTGAACGCACCCGTGATCAGGCGCATGGTGATTTTGCCACTAATGTGGCAATGGTGTTGTCAAAGCAGGCCCGACGTAATCCTCGTGAGTTGGCGCAGCTAGTGATGGATGCCTTGCCTGAAAACAGCCAGGTGCTGAAATGTGAGATTGCAGGTCCGGGATTCATCAACTTCTTCCTGACACAGAGTGCCTACAGTGATCTGGTCGAGTCGGTACTGGAGCAGGGGGAGCGTTTCGGAAGGTGTGAGGTGGGCAGTGGTGAAAAGGTATTGATGGAGTATGTCTCGGCCAATCCGACAGGGCCACTCCATGTGGGGCATGGACGAGGTGCTGCATATGGTGCAGCTACAGCCAATCTACTACGTGCTGCAGGTTATCAGGTCCATTGTGAATACTATGTCAATGATGCCGGTCGGCAGATGGATATACTGGCAGCGAGTGTCTGGTTGCGTTATCTCGACCTGTGTGGTGAGGCTGTAACCTTCCCCTCCAATGGCTATCGAGGAGATTATATCTGGGATATTGCCGCATCGCTTCATCGCGAGCATCAAGAGCAGTTTTTACACCCCATTGCCCAAGTGATGGAGGGGGTTGTTGAGGATGAGCCGGCAGGGGATAAAGAGGTTCATATCGATGGCATCATTGCACAGGCACGAGCGTTACTCGGTGCAGAGGATTACAACACCATCCATAAGGTGGCTACGGATGCGATCCTGGGAGATATTCGCCAGGACCTGGAGGAGTTTGGGGTGGTTTATGATGAGTGGTTCTCTGAGCGCTCTTTGATGGACTCTCAAGTGGTAGACCGGGCGATTGAAAAGTTGCAGGCGAGTGGAGATATCTATGAGGAGAAAGGTGCGCTCTGGTTCCGTTCCACCGCCTATGGGGATGAGAAAGACCGTGTTGTGGTGCGTGATAATGGCCTCAAGACCTATTTTGCCTCAGATATCGCCTACCATATGAATAAGTTACAGCGCGGTTTTGGCAAGATGGTGGATATCTGGGGAGCCGACCATCACGGTTATGTACCTCGGGTACGTGCGGCCCTTACGGCAATGGGTGAAGAGGCGAGTACGCTGGAGGTACTGCTGGTGCAATTTGCCTCCCTCTACCGAGGTGGAGAGAAGGTACAGATGTCGACCCGTAGCGGCTCTTTTGTCACGCTTCGTGAGTTGCGGGATGAAGTGGGAAATGATGCTGCCCGTTTCTTCTATGTGTTGCGTAAAAGCGAACAACATATGGACTTTGATCTTGATCTGGCACGCTCTGAATCTTCAGAAAATCCAGTCTATTACATCCAGTATGCTCATGCACGTATTCACAGCGTGTTGCGACAGCTGCGTGACAAGGGGATGGTGTGGGACTCGCAACAGGGTATCGAGCAGTTTTCACGACTGGTTGAGCCACATGAAAAGTCGTTGATGGTGGCGATTGCACGCTATCCAGAGCTGTTGGAGAGTGCAGCGTTACAGCGTGAACCACACCAGATCGCCCACTATTTGCGTGATCTTGCTCACGAGTTACACACCTACTACAACGCACACCATTTTATTGTGGAGGATCAAGAGTTGAGAAATGCACGAATTACGCTAATCTCTGCTGCACGACAGGTGTTTGTCAATGGCCTGCAAATTCTTGGGGTCTCGGCACCGCAGGAGATGTAGGAGATATGAAAGGAGCAAACAGCGTATGCCCCGAGTCAGGTTACCTCTCTGGAGGTGCTCTGCTGATGCTGGTGGTGGTGGCTGTAGGACTCTTTAGTGGTTATCTATACTGGTTGAAAAATAGTGCCAGCTCCATTCAGGTGCTGACCAAAAAACAGCCTGCTGTATCGAAAAAGGCTGGTAGTGGTGATGATCAGTTCCACTTTGATTTTTTCTCCATGCTTCCAGATGAAGAGTACATCGGTATTGAGGAGCGTAAGGAGGCGGTGAAGAGTCAGCCAAAGAAAAAGCCGGTGAATAAAAAGGAGAGAGCCAAAAAGAGCAAGCCGGTGCCTACCAAGGCAGCGCATTCTGCAGTGCCGACGGGTAACTACCAAATACAGATGGGGGCCTTTCGTCGTCGCGATGCCGCAGAGCAACATAAGGCGGAATTGATTTTAATGGGTGTTGAGCATGTGCAAATTGATACCGTTAAGAGTGCCAAAGGTTCACTGTTTCGGGTCAATGTTGGTCCATTTCAGAGTTTTTCCAGTGCTGAGCATCGGCAGAGCCAACTGAAGCGCGCAGGCTACGACTCCTTTCTGAAAAAATATGCCAGCCACTGAGGTTTACGGATTACGTTGCGAAATACGCTCTGTTCGCAACCGTTCGCGCTCATCAAAAAACTTTCTGGAGGAGATGGCAATTGCGGCCATCACCCCGAAACCGGTACCGGCAGAGATCAAAAAGAGGATCAGTAATTGGTACTTCACCGCCTCCAGGGGGGGCGTTCCGGAAAGGATTTGACCGGTCATCATTCCGGGCAGACTGATCAGTCCCGCAGCAGCCATTGCATTGAGGATGGGGATCATTCCGGTACGAATAGCCTCATTGCGCAGAACACGAATGGCATCTGCTGCGCGCTCTCCCAGTGCAAGCCGTGCATCAATCTGTTTGCGTTGTTGCCAGACAGAGCTGGTGAGGCGGTCCATTCCAAGGGAGATTCCGTTCATGGTATTGCCCAGTAACATTCCCAATAGCGGGATCGCATACTGGGGGTGATACCAAGGATCGTATTGAATAATCACCAGCAGTCCAAACAGTGTTGTCACCATAGAGGAGAGAAACATCGCAAAGGTACCACTGAAAAAGCCCCATCCACCCTCTATTCGGTACTGTTGTCTCGCTTCAACCTCACGACCGGCCAGCAGTATCATCAGTAGAGAGAGCATGGCAATCCAGAACAGATTGATGTGGTCAAATAGGGTCTGAAGTACGACACCGATCAGTAGCAGTTGTAGTGTGGCGCGTACTGAAGCAAACAGCATCCGCTTTTCAAGGCCATTTTGGTTAAATCGTGAGAGCAGTGCCAGCAACACAATCAGCAGTGCGGCGAGCATAAGGTCGGTGGTTGAGAGAATGACCAGTGAAGGGGTGTTTTGCTCCATTAGCTGTTCTTCTCGGCAGGGTAAAGCTGGCCGTTATCCATTCTGAAAATGTGGTGACTGACACGGTTTAGCTGTAGCTGGTTATGGCTTACCCAAATTACGGTAGCTCTCTGATGTAGCTGGTAGTGAGCGATCATCTCTTCAATACGTTGACCATTGTCAGGGTCGAGGTTTGCGGTGGGTTCATCCAGTAGCAGCACCTCCGGTTGGCGCACCAGTTGACGAATAATAGAGAGGCGCTGCTTCTCTCCGCTGGAGAGCCGATCAACAGACCAGTTGAGCACATCAGACGTAAAGCCACCCATTTCAAACCATAAGCTCAAGTGGGCTGGATCATGCTCTGAAGGAAAGTGGTGAGTGACAAGATCTCCCCACCATTGGCTCTCTGCAGCACAGTAGGCCACTGCCTTGCGCCACTGGTTGGGCGGGGTATCACACTGTTTCTGACCCTTGAGCCAGACCTCTCCCTGATGGGGGTCGAGATCGGCAATTGCCCGTAGTAACAGTGTTTTGCCACTACCGGAGGGGCCGTAAATGGAGGCGGTTTCTCCTTCGGCTACACTCAGCTCAATGGGGCCGAGATGAAATGTAACCAATTGTTTCACTGTCAACGCTTGCATAGCGGGCCATTCTATCGGATTGTATGGGGTTGGATCAGTTTGAAATGGATAGAGGTTGAACAGAGAGGTGAGATCTTGTCATTAGCAGCAGTCTATAGTCGTTCACTTGCCGGTATAGAGGCGCCGGAGGTGGTGGTCGAAGTGATGCTCAGTCGCGGACTTCCCGGCATCTCCATTATTGGGCTTCCGGAAGCCGCCGTGCGAGAGGCCAAGGACCGGGTGCGGGGAGCATTGATCAGTGGGGGCTATAAGATTCCTCAGCGGCGTATCACCATCAATCTGGCCCCGGCAGATCTGCCCAAGAGCGGGGCACGGCTTGACCTGCCTATTGCTCTGGGTATTTTAGTGGCCTCGGGACAGTTAAGCCCTGAAATGGTACAGCCCTACGAATCATTGGGGGAGTTGGCGCTGGATGGACGTCTGCGGCCTGTGCGCGGCATTCTGCCCGCAGCACTAGAGGCGAGAGATGCCGGGCGCATACTGATTGTGCCGAAAGAGAACGCTGAAGAGGCCAGTCATGTAGAGGGGCTTTCAATTGTAGCGGTAGAGAGTATTCAGCAGTTGGTTGCATACCTGCTTCATCAGCAGCCACTGGAGCTGCAGGTTGGACGACCACAACGACAGCAGCAGCGTGTGGCGACAGATCTCTCTCAGGTGCGGGGACAACAGATGGCTCGGCGTGCACTGGAAATTGCTGCTGCAGGTGGACACCATCTACTACTGGTTGGACCGCCTGGAACCGGTAAAACACTACTCTCATCAACGCTTCCTGGAATCCTGCCACCGATGAGTGAGGTGGAGGCATTAGAGTCGGCCACCATCTATTCAGTCAACCAGACACATTTTGACCCCTCTCATTGGGGGGTTCGTCCTTTTCGAACCCCACACCATACAGCCTCTGGAGTGGCTTTGGTCGGAGGTGGTAGCCATCCCCGGCCCGGAGAGATTTCACTGGCCCATCAGGGGGTACTGTTTCTGGATGAACTGCCTGAATTCAGTCGCTCTGTTTTGGAAGTGTTGCGAGAACCCATTGAGTCAGGAAAAATCACTATTTCACGAGCGGCTGCGCAGACTGAATTTCCGGCACAGTTTCAATTGATTGCTGCGATGAACCCATGCCCTTGTGGTTTTCATGGAGACAGTTCAGGGAAGTGCCACTGTTCTCCAGATCAAATTAAACGATATCATGGTCGTATTTCCGGTCCGCTGCTGGATCGCATTGACCTTCATGTAGAGGTGCCGCGAGTTGCATCGGAAGTGTTGACCGGACTGCAAGAGACGGTCTCTGAGAGCAGTGAGTTGGTGCGCCAACGGGTTGCAGTGGCGCGAGAGCGTCAACAGCAGCGTCAGCAACAAGCGAACAGCCAGCTACAAGGAGAAGCGTTACAGCAACATGCACAAGTGAATGATGGTTTGAAACAGTTTTTAAGCCATGCAATTGATCGTCTTGGGCTTTCAGGTCGTGGCTATCATCGTATCGTACGGGTTGCGCGTACTATTGCAGATCTGGCCGGAGAGGTTGAGATCAGCCATGACCATATTGCGGAGGCGCTCGCTTTTCGTAAATTGGACCGAGATCAGTGAGTGATGTAACGGGCCATATTTTTTTCTGGCACTTGAGAGAAAGGGGATGTAGTCTCTGAGGGCATAAAATGTTTGGGGAGGAGCTAAGCGATGAATGTGAAACTATATTGTGAATACAGTAGCGTAGACAGATTTTCCGGGTTGGGGATCTGGATAGCTGTTTTTCAATGAAAGTTATTAAAGTTTTAGTTGTTGAAGATATCGGCATCAACAGGGCACAGCTTAAGGCCGTTCTGGGAGAGGAGAGCTATGAATTGATTGAGGCAAAAAATGGCCTTGAGGCGGTTCAGCTATTTCAGAAAGTAGGACCAGACCTTGTGCTGATGGATATCCATATGCCGTTGATGGATGGGTATGAGGCTGCGAGGCAGATCAAATCCAGTCAGGGTGAATCCTATGTGCCCATTATCTTTATCTCGGCAGAGGATGATGAGAAGGTGATTACCCAAGCTCTGGATGCCGGTGGTGATGACTTTATTTCCAGACCCTTTAACCCCTCTCTGCTACAGGCAAAAATTAATGCGCAGTTGCGTATCCAGGCGCTCAATGGCTCATTGCAGAATAATATCCAGCAGCTGGAGTGGGCAATTTCAGACCATAAGAAGACTCAGAGAGAGCTCTATGAGATCACCAATTATGATATTTTAACGGACCTGCCCAATCGACAGTTTTTTCTGGTCTATCTTGCTCAGATGGTCAAAGAGGCCTCATTAAGAGGTCAGCAGATGGCGTTGCTGATTATGGATGTGGCCAATTTCAAGCGCATTAATGATGTCTATGGTCATCTTTTGGGTGACTTTATTCTCAAAGAGGTTACGGCCCGTCTTCAACATTCTGTTGCAAAAGAGCGCCTGATTGCCCGGGTTGGTGGGGACCATTTTGCTGTTCTTTGTGATGAGTATGATGATATAGAGTTTGTTGAGCAGGTGGTTGCTGGTGTGATTGACGCGGTTAAGGCACCCTATGAACTGAGTGGTGATGAGGTGATTCTGGGGCTGAATGTAGGTATTTCACTTTTCCCCCGCCACTGTGACAGTGCAGAATCGATGTTGCGTTGTGCAGGAACGGCTTTGGAGTATGCGCGTCAGCAAGGTGATAACAGTTACTCTTTCTTTGAGCTGGAGATGAAAGATCAGGTCCAGTTTGACCTAGAACTCAATAGCTCGATCTACACAGCACTGCAGAATAATGAATTTGAACTCTACTATCAGTCTCAGGTAGACAGTATCAATAAACAGATTGTGGGCTGTGAAGTACTACTTCGCTGGCACCATCCTACTTTGGGAGCGATACCGCCAGACCGTTTTATCCCGTTATTGGAGCAGAACGGGTTGATTCGTATGGTCGGAGAGTGGGTCATGCAGCAGGCCATCGAACAGCATCTGGAGTGGCTTAGAAAAGGCTTTCCTGGTGTACGAATTGCGGTTAATTTCTCGGCAATTCAGCTGCAAGAGGAGACTCTGGCAGAGTGGTTTATTGATGTGATTCGAAAAAGTGGTATCTCCCCTCCCTGGTTTAAGCTGGAGATTACCGAGACAACAACGATTGATAACCTGGATCAGGCAGCAAGATCTCTGCAGAAAATCCGTTCAGCGGGGATACAGATTGCAGTAGATGATTTTGGTACAGGCTATTCAACCCTAAATTATCTTCAGCGCCTTCCGGTCGATATCATCAAAATTGATCAGCAATTTATCAAAGAGATCCCTTCGTCAAAAGATGATATGACCTTGGTAAAGGCCGTGATTGCGATGGCCCACAGTATGGGGTTTGATGTGGTTGCAGAGGGGGTGGAGACGAAGGTTCAGGCAGATTTTTTACGTGAACATCAGTGTGAGGAGTTACAGGGCTTCTACTTTTCGAAACCTGTTCCAGCAAACGAGTTTGAGCAGTTGCTGATCACTCAGGGCAAGGTGGGGGCCGGTAGCCTGGAGATGTTTTAGCTATGGTTGTGAGGAAATGGCGCATCCCAGGCGGTTGTCCAAGAATAGAGAGCCTGCTGCGGAAAAGCTGAATTTGGCCATATTTTCCCATCCTTTTCGTTAAATAGAACTATTCGCCTCAAATGATGACAAAATCTGCCTCAAATCAGCTTCCCCTCGCTACGACTTCTATTCTCGGGCAGCCACCTAGACGATTTGCTATGGAATAGGTCAGTGTGAGGTCTTGAAATCAGTCACTCTATGGTACTATCCTCCCCCCATGTTTACAGGCATCATTGAATCTATCGGTAAAATTGCGCGTATCGAACCCAAAGGGGCTGATGCACGTTTTACGGTTGAGACCGGCAAGCTGGATCTGAGAGACGTGCAGTTGGGTGATAGCATTGCGGTGAATGGGGTCTGTTTAACCGCGGTTGAACTGCCTGGAAACAGCTTTGTGGCCGACGTCTCTGGTGAGACGCTCTCACGTACTGCTTTCGCTCAATTAACCGTAGGGGCACTCGTCAATCTGGAAAAGGCGTTAACGCCAACCACGCGACTGGGAGGCCATCTGGTGAGTGGTCATGTGGATGGGGTTGGTGAAGTGCAGCAACGTTCAGAGGATGGACGCTCGATCTTTTTTCAGATCAAGGCGCCGGATGAGCTGGCGCGCTATATTGCTGAAAAGGGTTCAATAACAGTCAATGGAATTAGTTTAACAGTGAATGGTGTGAACGGTGCATTGTTTGATTTGAATATTGTGCCTCATACACTGCAAGAGACCACCATGGATCAATTCAGGGTGGGTACTCAAGTAAACCTTGAGGTTGATTTGATTGCACGTTATCTGGAGCGAATGGTGCTCGGTGATCGTGCAGCCGAACCGGGTGCTGAGGGGATCAGTATTGATTTTCTGGCAGAAAATGGATTTATGAAATAGAGCACTCATTGGCAGTGATGGAATCACTGGACAGAGTCAGCGTGGAGTAGAGAAAAAAGATGGAACTGAATAGTCCGGAAGAGATTATTGAAGATATTCGCCAGGGAAAGATGGTGGTATTGATGGATGATGAAGATCGCGAAAATGAGGGTGATCTGATAATGGCATCCGCCAAGGCAACCGCGGAAGATATCAATTTTATGGCACGTTATGGTCGTGGTCTGATCTGCCTGACATTGACGCGAAACCGTTGTGAGCAGCTCAATTTACCGTTAATGGTCACTGGTACCAACAGTGATCTGCATGGTACCAACTTTACCGTTTCGATTGAGGCGGCACAGGGGGTCACAACCGGTATCTCAGCAGCAGATCGCGCAGTGACTGTACAGGCGGCTACCGCAGCAGATGCGACAGCTGAAGATATTGTGATGCCTGGGCATATTTTTCCACTGATGGCACAACCCGGCGGTGTATTAACCCGAGCTGGACATACCGAGGCAGGGTGTGATCTGGCGAGGATGGCAGGAGTGGAGCCTTCATCAGTGATTGTAGAGATCCTGAATGAGGATGGCACCATGGCCCGCCGTCCCGACTTGGAGGTGTTTGCACAGCAGCATGGACTGAAACTGGGGACTGTAGCTGACCTGATTGAGTATCGGATTCGCAATGAGAAGACCGTTGAGGCAGAAGCGGAGAGTGATCTCCAGACTCAATACGGTGATTTCCATGTCAAAGCCTACCGTGAATCCATTGATGGAGAGGTACATCTTGCTTTGGTTAAGGGGGTCATTGATCCTGAACAGCCCATTTTGGTACGTGTTCATATGTTGGACACCCTTTGTGATCTCTTTTCCGTTGAAGGAGAGGGGTGTGGGCGTACCCTGGATCGTGATATGCGACGTATCGCAGAAGAGGAGAATGGCGTGTTGCTATTGCTGCGCAAAGAGGGCGATAGCAGCGACCTGGTGGAGCGTATCCGTAACCACCGGGCAGGCACAGCGCAGCCAAAGACAAAACAGCCTTCAGGAGAGTTGAGGGATTTTGGTGTGGGCGCACAGATACTCATAGATTTGGGAGTACGAAAAATGCGTGTACTGGGAACTCCCAGAAAGATGCATGCCCTCTCCGGGTTTGGTCTGGAGATGACTGAGACAGTGTCATATTGATCTGAGTTTCCACTATATTGATAAACAGACACCATCGGGTGTACAGAGCAGCAGAAGAGAGGAGTAAGTGATGAACAGTGATATAAAGGTAACAGAGGCTAATCTCAATGTAGAGGGGGGGCGTTTTGGCATTGTAGTTGCCCGTTTTAACAGTTTTGTTGTTGAGAGCCTACTGGATGGTGCAATCGACGCACTGATTCGTCATGGAGCGAACGTGACAGATATCCATGTGGTCCGTGTTCCGGGAGCCTTTGAGATGCCGATTGCAGCGCAGCGTATGGCGGAAGGAAACTACGATGCCATTATCGCCATTGGTGCAGTAATCCGTGGTGGTACACCACATTTTGACTTTGTTGCAGGAGAGGCGACCAAAGGGTTGGCAGCCGTTTCGCTGGATAGCAGCGTACCCATTACCTTCGGGCTGTTGACTGTGGATACTATTGAGCAAGCCATTGAACGTTCAGGCACCAAGGCTGGTAACAAGGGTGCTGAAGCGGCGATGTCTGCAATTGAGATGGTTAATCTGCTCAAGCAGCTATAACGGATACCGACATTACGATGAGTAAAGAGCGTTCCAGATCTCGCCGTGCGGCAGTACAGGCACTATATCAGTGGTCGATCTCGGCACAGCCTGCTTCAGAGATTGTTAGCCAGTTTCATGAAGAGGGGATACTGGATAAAGCAGATCAAGGGCTGTTTGAGCACCTGGTCAGTGGATTGATTGATGAGGTTATCTCAGTAGATCAGAAGCTTTCACCTTATCTGAGTCGTGAGATTGAGCAGGTCGATCCAGTGGAGAAAGCGCTCTTGCGTTTAGGGGGGTATGAGCTGCTCTATCTGCCCGAGACCCCCTATCGAGTGGTGCTCAATGAATATATTAACCTCTCAAAAACTTTTGGCTCCGCAAAAAGTCACCAGTTTATCAATGCAGCACTGGATAAAGTCGCACGAGAGGTGCGTACCCTGGAGTTTGCTGCCCATGAGAAGCAGAAAAAGCAGAGCAAAAGCCGTAACTGAATTCTCGCTGATTCAGGATTACTTCTCGAAAAGGGAGCACTACCACGCAGAGACCCTGTTGGGGATTGGAGATGATGCAGCACTGCTGCAGCTGCTGCCAGGAGAACAGTTGGTGGTCTCTGTCGACACGATGGTTGAAGGGGTTCATTTTCTCAAGGATGTAGATCCGAAGGCCCTGGGCCATAAATTATTGGCAGTGAATCTGAGCGATCTTGCGGCAATGGGGGCCGAGCCTAGATGGGTAACATTGGCACTGACACTGCCAGAAAATGATTCAATATGGCTACAGCAGTTTGCAGAGGGGCTGTTTGCACTGGCATCACACTATCAGATTGACCTGGTGGGTGGAGATACCACTCGTGGCCCGTTAACGCTGACACTGCAGGCGCATGGCGTTGTGCCTGTCGGAAAAGCCATCCGTCGTGATGGTGCACAAGCTGGAGATCTGATCTGTGTAACCAACCGGCTAGGGGCTGCAGGCTATGCTCTACAGCAATTGCAGCAAGGTCAAGAAGCAGCGAACATTCGTCACCACCTAGAGCGTCCTATGCCTTGTGTCGAAGCAGGGTTGCGACTGCGGGGTTATGCCTCAGCGATGGTTGATGTTTCGGATGGTTTGTTGGCAGATTTAGAGCACATACTGCAGCGAAGCGGAGTGGGTGCGAAACTTGACCTAGAGTCTATTCCCTTCCATCCGGCACTGGCTGAACTGAGTGTAGAGCAGCAATTGAACTTTGCTTTGGTTGCCGGAGATGAATATCAGCTCTGTTTTACCCTGCCTCAAGAGGCGTACCCACTACTCTGCCGAGAGCTGGAAGAGATTGCGGTGCCCATCACGGTAGTGGGGGAGGTCGAGAAGGGAAACCAGTTGAAATGGAGTGGTGACTGGAGTCCTGCCAGCCGGGGTTATCAGCACTTTTGATAGATCCTCGGGCAGCCCTAGTTGTGGGAATGCAGCCAACAGAACGGACATATTAATATTAAAATGTCCGTATCTGTCATAGAGTTGTCCGGATGACAAAGGGGCGCTATCCAGTATATCGTGCGTACCGCACTGCAACGCAGTGAATAGTGATTATGACCTATTCAAAGAACTGTGCCGCGAATGCTATCAGATGACATATGAATTGATTGAGCAGGCAGCAGGGTAAGTTGTAGAGCAACTATTCAGCACAATACTGTAATGGTTCAAATTACCCGGGGCGACCATCAATTCGGGGCCGAATCAGCATGGTCGCATAGTGCCATGCAAAGAGTGAGAAGGTGGCTGTCCACAGCAGTTGTGAGAGTAACATCCAATTTATAGACTGTTGTGGGTACAGTAGTGGCAGCAGTATGCGTACAAAGGCCCCTGCGGTCAGTAGTCCAAAAATCAGATTGAGCCCCTTTGGTGGATTGAAGACACTTCGCCCTGTATGGCCCAGAGATACCCGGGCCATCATGCCGATGGTAACGGTCCCGACTGCGCCGTAGGTGAAGGCGTGAAGAGCGAGGTAAGGGGAGACGAACCCTGCAGTTGCCAATGCCTTGAGCAGAAAGCCGATAATCATCCAACCGTAGCCCACCATTAAAACCCAGAGCAGTGGTTTTTTCCAGATATGCGGGGTGTACCAGTTGTAGAAACGAATACTGTGTATGACCACAAGTGCCAATGCCAACCCCCCAATCACCTGTGTTTGAGAGATAAATAGATCGGCCAGGGCAAATAGCAGAAATAGGGTAAGACTGGAGAGGTCGAGTAGTTTGGAGTTTTTGAGTGTGATGGAGGAGCCACTGCCGTCATGGTTGACCCCTTTTTCAATAAAGAAGGGGAAGACACGGCGACCCAGGGTGAGGATCAGTGCCAGAATAAGATAGGTTGCTCCGTAGAGACCGATTCGTTCTCCCCCCTCAATGTAGTTGAACATCCCGAGATAGAAGGTGAGGTTACAGACAAAAACAAGGCTCAATTTTGAGGTGAAAATCCGTACTTGATCCCATTGACGTGCCTTATAGAGTGGATGAGTGACTGCAGCCGTGAGTGCCAACAGGAAGAGTAGATCAAATAGAGCTACCATGGAGAGTGTTGCTCCAGGTATCCAGGGTAGAAGGCGGGCAAGTAGCCAGCTTGCGAAGAGCAGAGTCAGCGGTGTAAAGCGGATAGTCTGAACTCCGGTCCAGTTCATGCTGGCAGTCAGCAGAAAACCGGCCACAACTGCCATTCCATAACCGAAGATCATTTCATGACCATGCCACCAGAACGGGTTTCCCCATTGTTGGATTGCGCTTGGAGACCACTGAAAACTGTAGGCCAGTGTCCAGAATAGAACAGCGATTACACTATAGAGTGCCGCACCCAGAAAAAAGGGTCGAAAGCCAAGTTGAAACAGGGCGAACGGAGGTGGAGCATCAGAGGGTTGTTCAATATTAAGTATCACGGTCTCTCTCCGTTTAAAACAGCTTACAAAACAGAGATCAGAAGCTTCCTAACCACTGCTGTTGCAGTGTGGTTTGTGTAGAGGAAGGCTGATCCACTTTTTCCAGTACAACGGTATCTTCCGGTGGTGTTGCTAAAATTACGGTCTTCTCCAACAGCTCTCCACGACGGAAGAGGTGGAGATGGAGTTCGCTACCGGGTAACTGTTGATTGAGGATACTTTGTACCCGTTCTGGTTTGGCCTGTAATTGATTTAAGGCAATAATGTGATCACCTGTGGCGATATGGGCCTGTTGGGCAGGGCTGTTATCAGAAACATGGGTAACCTTGATTGAATTAGTCTGCTCTTTATAGAGCAGGCCAAGCCAACTGATTGGCTGTTTTTCAATCCAGCAGCCCCCGGAATCACGGTTTGAGGTTGTAGGACGGAGCCGATAACGGATGCCCACCTTCTCCAGAATGGGGCCAAGCTCTAGCGGTTTTGTCGCATAGAGGGCATCATCCAAAAATGGAATTTCGCAGTCAGCAACCTGGTGGCAGAGCTGTTCAATGGTTGTTTCGGGCACACCACACTGTGTTTTTCCATAGACCTCCCAGAGTAGTTGCATCACCATCCTCAGGGAGATATCGCCGTGGCTCTTCTCTCGCAGGTAGAGATCAACCATCAAGGCGATTACAGCCCCTTTGACATAGTAGCTGATGACCGCATTGTTGGCATTTTCATCTTGTTTATAGAATTTGGTCCAGGCATCCAGACTGGAGTCAGTCACAGATTGAACCAGTTGTCCCCGGCTGCGTTGTAGCCGTGTCAGCGTCTGCCCCAGCAGCTCCAGATAGCTCTCTTCAGGGATGATTCCACACTGCACCAGAGCGAGGTCGTCATAATAAGAGGTGATCCCCTCAAAGGCCCAGAGCTGGCGGGTATAGGACTCCTCATCCAGTTGGTAGGGGGTGAAGGATTCGGGACGAATACGTTTGATGTTCCAGAGATGGAAATACTCATGGCTACAGAGTCCCAGAAACTTTCGGTAGCCATCGCTGACTTCGACTTCTCCAATACGGGGCAGATCCTCCGGAGCACAGATCAGTGCGCAACAGTCACGATGTTCCAGACCTCCATAGCTCTGTTCCACCACAGTGGTGAGGAAGAGGTACTGGTCGACAGGCGGCTCACTGTCACCAAAGAAGCGGGTGTGGTGTCTACAGATTTTAGTGAGATCTTTGACCAGACGTTGAGTATCAACCTGTTTTCCGCCGGTTAATACAATGGCGTGTGGTACCCCATAGACTTCAAAATTGACCCATTCGAAAGGGCCCATCTCAACAGGGTGGTCGATCAGTGCATCATAGTTTTGGCACTGATAGAGGCCCCAGCCATTTTCATCGGTCTGCTGAGGCGGCAGAGTTGTGGCAACACTCCAGTCTGGGTTTGAAGCTGCTTGAATCAACGTGAGTTGGTGCGGTTGCTGCTCTTGTCCATCAACGGAGAGGAAAAGGCTGGTACCATTAAAAAAACCGTGTTGCTCATCTAGGTAGGCGGTACGCACAGAGAGGTCTTTGGCATAGACACGATACTCAATCTGTAGTGGTCCGCTACAGGGCATCGCACGCCATAACTGTTTATCCAGTTTAACCAGAATGACCTCTCTGCCGGCAGAGGTTGCTGTCACTGAAAGTATGTTTTTGGAAAAATCCCGAATCATATAGCTACCGGGAATCCATGCCGGTAATGAGAGCTGCTGTCCTTCAGGGTCAGGGTAGGCAATGGTGCAGCAGATATCAAAGTAGTGCCCTTGAGTTGCAGTAGATACTGTGTAGTGAATCACCTTGGTGTGTGCTCCTTGAGTGTAGGTTTATGCACTATGAGGGTACTGCAAGAGTGGGGCTGTTTCCCAATCTTCCGGATCTGTAATGACCACTCTCTACGGCCTTTGTATGGTTATTTTGTCTTCTCGATTAGTGCGTAGGCAGAGTGGTTGTGAATTGATTCGAAGTTCTCTGCCTCCAGAATATAGGAGATAATGCGGTTATCGTTGTTAAGGCGGTTGGCAACATCACGTACCAGGTCTTCCACAAATTTTGGGTTGTCATAGGCGCGTTCTGTTACATATTTTTCATCGGGACGCTTGAGAAGACCAAACAACTCGCAAGAGGCCTCTTGCTCGACAAGATCGATGATGTCCTCAATCCAGATAAAGCCTTTCGTGCAGGCATTAACGGTGATGTGTGAACGCTGGTTGTGGGCACCGTAGTCAGAGATCTCTTTGGAGCAGGGGCAGAGGCTGGTGGCGGGTACCAGCACCTTTACATTGATGACCGGTTCACCATCAACGATCTCACCGATAAAGGTGACCTGATAGTCGATCAGGCTCTTGATCCCGCTGATAGGAGCCTTCTTGTTGACGAAGAAAGGGAAAGACATCTCAATATGGCCTGTCATAGCCTCCAGTGTCTCTACCATTTCACTGAGCATCGCTTTGAAGCTATCGGTGGTAATCTCATAGTCATGCTGGTTGAGGATGCGTACAAAGCGGGACATATGGGTCCCTTTGAAATGCTGGGGAAGGCTGACATACATATTGAAGTTGGCAACGGTGTGCTGCTCCTTGCCGGTGCGATCCTTGATGACTACCGGGTGACGGATATCCTTGATGCCCACTTTGTCGATGGGGATCTGACGGGTATCAGTGCTGCTCTGTACATCAACCATGCTGTTATCGCTCATGGAAACTCTCTCTTTATTGGTTATTCACAATAGCGTGCTGAGGCACGCTCGGTTTCCCATACGGTGACTGCATCCACATGGACCCGCTCACTATTCAGGCCAGCAGAAATCTGCTGGTAGAGGGTGCGGGCAATGTTCTCTGCCGTTGGGTTGATTTGGTTAAAAGGCTCTAGCTCATTCAAGTAACGGTGGTCGAGTCGGTCAGTGGCTTCACGAGTCACCTTTTTGATCTCTTTGAAGTCGACCACCATACCGAGAGCATCCAGCTCGCTGGCTGAGATCTCAACTTCAACTTTCCAGTTATGACCATGCAGGCGCTGACAGTCCCCTGGGTATTCTCGCAGGCTATGGGCAGCGGCAAAGTCGCTGATGGTTCGTAATGTAAATTGGCCGGCCATTTCGGTCAGTTAAATGTTCCTTGCTGCAAGACTGTTCTCGGTCTGGGCTATCGCTGTTCAGTCGATAGAAACCGACTAATAGAGTCAAGTATACCATCACTGTCCAGCCGATATAAACGCAGTAGTGTATCTCTTTCTCCCTGCTCAACAAAGTGATTTGGTAAGCCAAGGTTAAGGATGGGGCACTGGATCTGGTTGGATAACAGAAATTCATTAACACCACTACCGGCACCTCCCGCAACCACATTCTCTTCAATGGTTATCAGATGTTGGTGAGACTGGGCGATCTGCAGTAGAAGCTGCTGATCCAGTGGAGCCACAAAGCGCATATCGACCACAGTGGCATTGATCTGCTCTGCAGCGATAAGTGCGGGTTCTAGCAGAGGTCCAAAGACCAGCAGAGCAGTGCTTTCTCCTGAGCGACACACCACGCCTCTACCCAGTTTAATCGGGTCAATAGTATTAAGCTTCTCTGCAATAGCGGGTGTAGTGGCTCGGGGGTAGCGGATAGCAGCGGGTCCAGGATGTTCTAGCGCACAGTCAAGCATCTGTTGACACTCTGCTCCACTGGAAGGGGTCATTACCACCATATTGGGAATAATACGCAGAAAGCTGATATCAAATGCACCGGTATGGGTTGCGCCGTCTGCACCAACCAACCCTGCACGGTCAATGGCAAACAGTACGGGCAGGTTTTGTAGTGCCACATCATGGATCAACTGATCGTATCCACGCTGTAGAAAGGTGGAGTAGACGGCAACAATGGGGTGTCGGTTCTCTGTTGCAAGCCCTGCAGCCAGGGTTACGGCATGTTGCTCTGCAATGCCGACATCAATAAAGTGGTCAGGATACTGTTTGGCAAATTTCACCATTCCAGAGCCACTCATCATCGCCGGGGTAATGGCGATCAGTTGTGGATATTTCTCAACGCTGTTGCAGAGCCACTCACCAAAGATTTCTGTATAGGTGACAGTATTCTTAGAGTCAGGTTGTTGGTTAACTTTCAGTGCAGGCTCGATACGACCTATACCGTGATATTTCAGGGGGTCCTGTTCTGCAGGGGTATAGCCCCGCCCTTTCTGGGTGATAATGTGGAGAAACCGTGGCCCTTTCAAGGTATGCAGAGTACGTAATGCACGTACCAGAGCGGGAAGATCATGGCCGTCGACAGGGCCTGCATAGTTGAACCCTAACTCCTCAAAGAGTGTTCCAGGCACCACCATCCCCTTCATGTGCTCTTCGGTTTTACGCGCCAGATCCCACGCTCCGGGTAGGTGGCTCAGCACCTTTTTACTGGTCTCCCGCATCTGGCTATAGGTAGAGCTGGTGAGTATTCGCCCCAGATAACGGGAGAGGCCCCCCACATTTTCTGAGATCGACATATCATTATCGTTGAGCACGACCAACAGGTCAGCATTGGATTCACCGGCATGGTTGAGTGCCTCAAAGGCCATTCCACCGGTTAAAGCGCCATCACCGATGACTGCAACCGTCTGGCGATTGTTAGAGGCCTGTTTAGAGGCGATTGCCATCCCCAGTGCAGCGCTGATCGAGGTGCTGGAGTGACCGGCACCAAAAGGGTCGTATGGACTCTCGCCTCTTTTGGTAAAACCGGAGATACCCCCTTGCTGACGCAGGGTGGTCATCGCCTCTTTACGTCCGGTCAGAATCTTGTGTGGATAACACTGGTGTCCGACATCCCATACCAGGCGGTCCTCTGGGGTGTTATAGATATAGTGAAGTGCAATGGACAACTCCACCACGCCAAGGCTGGAGGCGAGATGCCCCCCGGTCTTCTCAACCGAGTGAATCATGAAATCACGAAGTTGTTGAGCAAGCTCCGGTAATTCAGAAGAGTTGAGTTGGCGCAGTAGCTGAGGGCTGGAGGTCTGATCCAGAAGAGGGGTCAGTGGAGTGGGCTTATCCATGGTTCTCAGTGGTCTCTCTGAATCACATAGTGTGTGATTTCGGCAAGCTGGCTTGTACCGCCATTGAGTGCAGAGAGGCTATCCATCGACTGCTGGTAGAGTGTGCTGAGCTGCCGCTTTGCCCCATCAACACCGAACAGGCTGACAAATGTACTTTTCCCCTGCTGTTGATCAGACCCTTGTGGCTTGCCAATGATAGCGCTCTCTCCTTCAACGTCGAGGATGTCATCTTGTACCTGAAAGGCGAGACCGATGGTTTCTGCATATCGTTGTAGATTATCCAGAGTATCAGAGCCTGGCTGGGCGGGTGTCGCACCCATCAGGACAGAGGCCTGAATCAGTGCCCCGGTCTTCTTGTTATGCATCATCCGCAGTGAATCGGCATCAACGTGCTTTTGTTCAGACTCCAGATCGATCATCTGTCCACCAACCATGCCTGCAGCACCACTGGCGAAGGCCAGCTGTTGTATCCACCCCAGACGAATTTCACTGGAGGCATCTGTCATCACCAGAGTCTCAAATGCAGCTGTTTGTAGTGCATCGCCTGCCAGGATGGCGGTGGCCTCATCGAATGCCATATGGCATGTGGGTTGGCCCCGGCGCAGTGCGTCATCATCCATGGCAGGTAGATCATCATGGATCAGTGAGTAGGCGTGAATCATCTCAATGGCAGCAGCAGCGGGGTCGACCTGCTCTAGCTCGATGCCCAACAACTCTGCGGTAGCGTAGGTAATCATTGGACGGATTCGTTTACCGCCATTAAACAGTGCATAATGCATTGCCTGATGAAGTCGCTCGGGGTGAGTTTCTACAGTAGGAAGAGATCTTTTGATGGTGGCTTCGACACGCTGTTGCCATTGTTGAAAGTGGTCGTTCATGCGGCGTCGAAAGGTTTTAACCCTTGCTGGGTCAAGATCTCCACTTTCTGTTCAGCTTCGGTTAATGCAACCTGGCAGCCTCGAATTAGCTGGATGCCCTGTTCAAACTTTTTTAGAGACTCCTCAAGCGGTAATTCACCACCTTCCATTAAGGACACAAGTTGCTCTAACTCATTGAGGGTCTTCTCAAAGTTAAATGGAGTGTTCTCATTTTTAACAGCAGTTTTTTTACGTGGGGCCATTTTTCTAGCTAATTAAGGTGGGTTTAAGATCGAATTCAATAGATAATATGCAGATGAAGCAGACGATTATACCGACTCTATTGATATTTATCTGCCTACCAATCACGGCATATGCCGCTGGAGAGTGGTGGGATAACAGTGGCAAGAATGAATGGTTTGAAGAGGGAGAGGCCTGGAAGGAGGCTGAAGTGACCATTCCGCCCTATCCACAACAAGAGAACTTGTTAGAGTTCACAGTGGACAACCCGGCTACACAACACCATCAGTACTTCCTCGATACTCGGTCTCTCTCCATTGCGGATGATTATGTGGTCCGTTATTCAGTGGCAATCCAGACACGTAGTGGGGCGACCAACGTGTTTTATGACGGGTTGCGCTGCACAGTCAGAGAGTACAAAAACTATGCCTTCGGAGTGAATGGTGAATTTATGCTCAATGAGAGTGCAACATGGAAGGCCATTAAAGGGGGCGACTTCTTCCGCAAGGCACTCTTGAAAGGCATGGTCTGTGACCGAATTACGGATAGCCCGAAGAGTGTTGCAGAGATTATTGATCAAATTAAATATAACCGTTAAGAACTAAAAAAAGCTATGTCTAACTACGACGCCTCAGCGATTGAGGTACTCTCCGGTCTGGACCCGGTCCGCAAACGTCCAGGGATGTACACTGATACCACCCGTCCGAACCATCTGATTCAGGAGGTGCTGGATAATAGCGTCGATGAGGCGATGGCAGGTCACGCCGACCGTATTCAGGTAATGATCCACAAAGATGGTTCTGTTTCAGTTGAGGACAATGGGCGGGGCATGCCCACGGATATACACCCTGAAGAGGGGGTGCCCGGTATCGAGGTGATCCTCACCCGTCTCCATGCAGGCGGCAAATTCTCCGGTAACAACTACCAGTTCTCCGGAGGCCTTCATGGTGTTGGGGTCTCGGTAGTCAATGCACTCTCTAAAAATCTGGAGGTGTGGGTACGCCGTGATGGTCGAGAGATGAATATGGCCTTCGCCAATGGTGAAAAGCGCAGTGACCTGGAACAGATCGGTACGGTAGGAAAGCGTAATACCGGCACTACCATCCGCTTCTGGCCCGATGTCTCGTATTTTGACTCCCCTAAGATTTCACTACCTAAACTACGTCATCTGATGCGTGCCAAGGCGGTGCTGCAGCCTGGGCTGCGTATCATCCTTAAAGATGAGGCGAGTGGTGAAGAAGATGATTGGCACTATGAGGATGGTCTCAAGCAGTATTTGATGAGCCAGATCGGGGATCTGCCCTCTGTGCCGGAAGAAGAGCCCTTTATGGGGGTCAGTAACAGTGAACATGAGGGGGCAGAGTGGGCCGTGGCCTGGTTACCGGAGGGGGGCGAATCGGTCAATGAGAGTTATGTGAATCTGGTACCAACCCCACAGGGAGGGACTCATGTAAATGGCTTGCGAGCAGGATTAACGGAAGGGGTGCGTGAATTTTGCGAATTTCGTAATTTGTTACCACGGGGAGTCAAGCTGACGCCAGAAGACGTGTGGGAACGGGTGAGTTACATCCTTTCAGTCAAGATGGCAGATCCACAATTTGCCGGGCAGACTAAAGAGCGTCTCTCCTCCAGAGAGGTGGCCGCCTTTGTCTCCGGGGTAGTTAAAGATGCCTTTAGCCTCTGGCTGAATGAGCACCCTGCCCTGGGTGAGCAGATTGCCGAGTTGGCGATCAATAATGCACAGAGCCGGATGCGCAGCCGTAAAAAAGTGGTGCGCAAAAAGATTACCAGTGGGCCAGCCTTGCCAGGTAAATTGGCAGACTGCTCTACAGCAGACCCCATGCAGGGGGAGCTGTTTCTGGTAGAGGGTGATTCAGCAGGCGGTTCCGCCAAACAGGCGCGTGACCGTGAATTTCAGGCGATTATGCCGCTACGTGGCAAGATTTTGAATACCTGGGAAGTTGACCCGATGCAGGTGCTCGCTTCTCAAGAGGTGCATGATATCTCGGTAGCCTTGGGGATGGAGCCGGGGAGCAGTGAACTTGGTGGACTACGTTATGGAAAAATTTGTATTCTTGCGGATGCAGATTCAGATGGACTTCATATCGCTACACTGCTCTGCGCACTCTTCTTGCGCCATTTCCCAAACCTGGTGATGGCGGGGCATGTCTATGTGGCGATGCCGCCTCTCTATCGTATTGATGTAGGGAAAGAGGTCTATTACGCCCTGGATGATGCCGAGAAACAGGGGATTTTGGATCGAATTACCGCCGAGAAAAAGCGAGGTAAAGTTAACGTACAGCGTTTCAAAGGGCTGGGTGAGATGAACCCGTTACAGCTGAGAGAGACCACCATGGCATCAGAGACCCGACGTTTGGTGCAACTGACCATCGAATCAGGAGATGATAGCCACTCGATTATGGATATGCTGCTGGCGAAAAAACGTGCTTCTGATCGTAAGAGCTGGTTAGAGAAGCGGGGAGATCTGGCCGAGGTTTAACCCCTCAGCAGAACCTGTCAATGAATACAAACAGTAGTGATAACCAGCCACATTGGCCTGGATTCGAGAGCTATTACAGCGCCTTTGAGAGTGACTGTTCAGCAGATGAGCAGCGTGTGTTGCAGGTGCTGTCACTGGCAGATTTACCTCTGCCTTCAGCAACCCTGGAGCGGCTGCTGGCCCTACTACAGTGGAAAAGCACAGATGAGACGCCCCTGGCCTCACGTTATAAAAAAATGCTGCCACAATGGCGTAGAAAGTGGGAGGAGCAGGAGTGGATCACCGATGATGGAGAGCGTCTGCGCTGCAGTCGATTTTTAGTCGACCTGCTTTCTCGACAGCTGGTATTGGACGGCTTGGTAGAGGAGGTGACCCGTGTGATCAACCGCCAGATCAGTGCCGGTTATTGGGCCGCTGGTGTTGACCCGGAGATGCGTCCACTGCGCCTTGCCTTCTATCGCGGGGATATGGAGTACCTCAAGAGGTGGTTGGATCTGGATCAAAGCGATCCCTGGCAGGGGCTGCTTACGGCAGACAAAGAGGAGGTGATTACCAACTTCTGTTATTTTCCGGTACAGCAGCAGTGGTTGCAAAGACTCCCCGATTGGCTCCACTACCATGCCTTGGTGGGGGCGATCCGTACAGATCTGTTGGAGGTGGATGGAACACCGCTGTTATGGGATTTTTGGGTTAACCAGGTTGAACCCAGTAGTGGAGAGCAGATTGCGGTCGCACACACGGCTGCACTGTTTCGCATCTATCGGGGGGAGGCAGCTGAGGCTCTGGCTCTGTTGGAGGGGCTGGATGATCCCCGCAGCAATCAGTTGCGTGGCTGGTGTGCCATGGTCCGGGGGGAATATGATACTGCACAGACTCTGCTGGAACCCACTCAAGAGCAAGAGGTACTGGTGGATGGGCCGGGTCCGCTATTTTTACAAATGCTCTATCTGAGGGCGGGTGATTTTGCATCACTACAGCGTGTGGTGGTGCTGGCTGATCAACATGCGAACATGCTGGAGTCAGAACTGGGATCACTGTTGGATGATACCTTTACACTCTCAGTGGCAATGATGAAAGAGGTTGCGCAGCTATTGATGGGGGAGATCGAGGTCAAGCAGTGTGCGCTACTGCAACGGGGGCGTATCCACTCCGCATGGGATCAGTTGATTCAGGCCATTGCCCGTTTTTGGACCGGTGAAACCTTGAGTGTGGAGCTGTTGGAGTCGTTACAGCAGTACCTGGCTCGAGCAGATGAGGTGGGCATCGGACTCTATCGTCAACAGTTTGATCAATTACAACAGCAGATTCAAGAGACAGAGAGTGGTCTGCAATCAACAGAATTGAAGGGTTGGGCCAGCCTGATTCGCCCTAAACAGAGATGGGAGATGGTGCTGGATGCCATTTCAGGTATGGCACAGCAGCAGGAGGTGGCACCGCAAGAGCAAGAGGTCAAACGGCTGGCGTGGCGTATTGAAAAGCAGGAGCGCGGATTGCCGCTGCTCCATCCCAGAGAGCAGAAACTGGGCAAGAGTGGAGGCTGGAGCCGAGGTCGTTCAATCGCACTGAAGAAGCTCCATGAAGAGCGCGATCAGTATCCCTATTTGAGTGATCAAGACCATCGTATCTGTAATACCATCAGTGAACGACAGAGTTACTCCGGCAGTAGTTATCAGCGTAAGCTGGTTCATGAGCTCAATCTGGAACGGGCTCTCTGGGAGCTGATCAACCATCCTGCTGTAGAGCTGGACAACAAGAGTGCGATATCTGTCGATGTGGTGCAGCAGGAGCCAGCGCTGGAGGTGGTCGAAGTTGAGCTGGGAGAGTCTCTCAGAGTACAACTGACCCCCTATCCTCCACAGCAGGATAGTGGGAGTTATGGCTCGATTGGTTCTCATTGGGAGGGTGGGCGTCGTCTGGTGATTTCCCGTTTTGAACCGCCACACTTGAGGGTTGCGCAGATTTTGGGGCAAGCTGGGGTCACCATTCCAATGGCTGCCAAGCAGCGGCTACTGGAGAGCATAACGGCAATTGCTCCACTACTGACCATACATTCGGCGATTGGAGGTGCTGCCGAGGGGGTCAAACAGCTACAAGGGGAGACCATTCCTCATATTCACCTTTTGCCAGAGTCTGATGGAATTCGTTTCAGTTTTTGGGTGGCTCCATTGGGACCCTCAGGACCACGCTTCTATCCCGGCAAGGGGGGCAGTGTTGTTTTTGGCGTGGTGGATGGAAAACAGGTACAGGCACACCGCAGCCTGCAGCAGGAGCAGCATCGTGCGATGGAGATTGTGAATGGTATCGAGTCAATCGTACCGGAACTCTTTATCGGGGTAGAAGAGGATAATCTGCTGGATGAGCGCGTGGTGGAGGATCCGCAAGAGGCGCTCGAAATGCTCTTCTACCTGCGTAGTCTTTCCGATGAAGAGGTACTGTTGGATTGGCCGCGTGGTGCCAAGATCCCGAGAATGAGTGAGATTAACCTGGGGCAGATGCGGGTTGGGGTGCAGGAGAGCCGTGAGTGGTTTGCGCTGGAAGGTACGTTGCAGGTGAGTCAGACGCAGGTGGTTGCGCTCAAAGAGCTTTGGGGGATGATGGAGCACACCAATGGACGCTTTCTGAAGATGGAAGATGGTGAAATTCTTGCGCTGAGCCGAGAGCTGCAGAAGCGGCTGGAGATGTTGAGAAGTTTTGGGGGGGAAGAGGGAAAGGTGCATCCATTGGCCCTATCGGCGATGGAAGAGGCGCTGGAAGGGATGGAGTTTCAGGCCAATCACAGTTGGGAGGAGCAACGGGAGAAGATCGAAGAGGCATACCATCTTGAGCCTGAGCTGCCAAAAACATTAGAGGCCGATCTGCGTGACTACCAGTTCCAGGGTTACCAATGGATGGCGCGTCTTGCCCACTGGGGTGCAGGTGCCTGTCTTGCCGATGACATGGGGCTGGGAAAAACACTACAGGCGTTGAGTATAGCGCTGTCACGCAGTGCACAAGGGCCAACATTGGTGTTGGCTCCAACCTCGGTCTGTATGAACTGGAGTGAGGAGGCCAGCCGTTTTGCCCCGACCTTGCGCCCGCTGATTTTTGGTGAGTACAGCGGCGGGGAGCGTACGGTATTAATTGAACAGCTGGCCCCCTATGATCTGGTGATCTGTAGTTATGGTCTGTTACAGCGTGAAGCCAAACTACTACAATCGATAGAGTGGCAGACGGTGGTGGTTGATGAGGCACAGGCAATAAAAAATGCAGCGACCAAACGCTCAAAAACGGTGATGGGGCTGCAGGGCAACTTTCGGGTAGTTACTACCGGTACCCCTATCGAGAACCATCTGGGAGAGTTATGGAATCTGTTCCGTTTTATCAATCCGGGGCTGCTGGGTTCACTGGAGCGCTTTAATCAACGCTTCGCACGTCCGATTGAAGTGGATAAAAGTGAGGATGCGCGACAGCAGTTAAAGAGTCTGATTGCCCCCTTTATTCTGCGTAGATTGAAACGTGATGTACTCTCCGAGTTACCACCGCGTACCGAAATCACCCTGCATGTGGAGATGCGTGAAGAGGAGGCGGTATTTATGGAGGCGCTGCGCCAACGCTCGGTCGAGCGCATCAATATGTTGCGACAAGGTGCATCCGGCGGGCCACAACATTTACAGATTTTGGCGGAGATTACCCGCTTGCGTCAGGCCTGCTGTCACCCCAGGTTGATCGATTCTGAATCTGCCATCACCAGTGCCAAGCATCGTGTTTTTGCTGAAGTGGTGGAGGAACTATTGGAAAACGGTCATCGTGCTCTGGTCTTCAGCCAGTTTGTCAGCCACCTCAGCCTGATTCGTGAATACCTGGATAACCGGGGAATTGGTTACCAGTATCTCGATGGCTCTACCCCGGTTGGCAAGCGAAAACAGGCAGTGGATGCCTTCCAGGGGGGGGAGGGGGAGCTGTTTCTGATTAGCCTTAAAGCGGGTGGCTCAGGTCTCAACCTGACGGCAGCGGACTATGTGATTCACATGGACCCCTGGTGGAACCCGGCGGTTGAAGATCAAGCCTCTGATCGTGCCCATCGGATGGGGCAGACCCGACCGGTTACCATCTACCGGTTGGTGGTAAAGGGTACGATTGAAGAGAAAATTGTTGATCTCCATCAGCATAAACGTGACCTTGCTGATCAGCTACTGGAAGGAAGTGATCAGAGCGGTAAGCTCTCGGTTGATCAGATGTTGGCACTGATACAGGATTCTGCAGAGTGATCAGCAAACGGGTTCCTTAAGCTTCTCAGGCTGAGTTTCGTTCCAGCAGTGGTTTCATGGTTGAAAGCAGCGTTTTGAATAGGTGAGGAGTGGTCTGTTCCTCTTGGGCCAGTAGTGCCTTCATGTGTGCGCGTTGCGTCGGTTTGGTATAGCAGGCTGGGCAGTTCTCAGCCACAACGGGCAGGTCTGCTTCAACCGCAAAGTCAGCCAGTTGGCGCTCCCGTGCATAGACCAGAGGTCGTATCACCCGAAGGTCTTCTGCTGCAATGGTGTAGTGGGCCTTCATGGTGTTGAGCCGCCCCTCATGAAAGGCTGACATCAGAAAGCTCTCAGCCAGATCATCCAGATGTTGCGCCAGCGCCAAAACGTTGTAACCCTCTCTGCGCAGGGTGGTGTACATCACCCCCCGTTTCATTCGCGCACACCAGGAGCAGTAAGAGTCCCCTTTCATATGATTTTCAGCCTGTGCCATAATGGGTTGCTCCACCATAAACCAGGTGACCCCCAGTGAAGCCATATATTCCCGCAGCACAGCCGGTTTAAAGGTCTCCATCTGTGGATCAACCGTGATCGCAGCAATCTCAAAGTGGATGGGAGCATGACGCTGTAGATGAAGCAGGATGTGTAGTAGTGAGAGAGAATCTTTTCCGCCTGAGAGACCGAGCATCAGTCGGTCCCCTTCATGGATCATCTCATGGTCAGCAATGGCTCGACCTACTTGACGCAATAGTGATTTTGGAGGTTTATGATGGAGTCGGTTTTGCACGCTTTTTTTACTCTTTGAGAAAACTCAATTAATATTAGGCATCTGATCAAAATATACGGCGCTTGCCGTTCAAGGGGGAGACAATGACTTCAAATGAGATCAAATCAGTCACACCAGCCGAAGCATGGCAGATGGTACAGGATAATCCACGTATTCTGCTGGTTGATGTACGTTCCAGCATGGAATTTCTTTTTGTCGGGCACCCCGTGGGGGCGGTCCATATTCCATGGATTGATGAGCCGGATTGGGAGATCAACCCGGAATTCACGACCGATATTCGCAAATTGTTACTGGGTGGAGTTCATGAGGGCTCCACCTTTAACAGCGCACCGGTGATTCTGATCTGCCGTAGTGGTAAGCGTTCTCTGGAAGCGGGCAAGCGGCTGGTTGAAGATGGGTTTACTGAAATTTATAATATTGATGAGGGGTTCGAGGGGGAGCTCAACGAAAAACACCAACGAAGTAGCGTGGGTGGATGGAGATATCGTCAATTACCGTGGGAGCAGTGTTAGAATAGCATCATGGATCCAATTAAATCAGAATCCTCCGGTACTTCTCCGGAGAAGAGTAGTGTAAGCAAACCACTTCTGTTAGCAGCCATAGTGGCTGGTGGAGGAATGGGGCTCTTCATGTTCAGCATGGGGGTCAACATGCACCAGATGACCAGCGCTGTAGTACAGATGGGTAAGGATGTCACCAGCATGTCTCAGGATATGCGGGATATGCGTACCCGGATGTCCACAATGGCCGTGAGCATGGAGCAGGGGCAGGCGGTGATGTCTGAGGATTTCAGAAAAGTTCGTATTGGGATGCAGTCGATGTCTGCCAATATGGGGGGAATGAGTCAGGATATGCATCAGTTAAACCTCAATATCGCGACCATGGCGGGACGTATTGATGGAATGACCGTCAATATTGGTGATATGTCCAGTTCTATCACCGGTATGAGTCAGGACATCAACATGATGAGTGGTGCGATGGCGAGGATGGACCAGAATATGGGGCGCATGGCGTATGATATTAATCTGTTTACCGAGCCGGAGAAGTTGATGTTTCCATTTGCCCGGTGATCGGCTTACTGCAACGTGTCTCACAAGCTGAGGTCTCTGTAGCGGGCAAGGGGATAGGAAAGATTGGTGCAGGACTGTTGGTGTTGGTGGGTATTGAGCCACAAGATATAGATTCCAGCGTTGATAAACTCCTGCACAAAATTTTGAATTATCGGGTCTTTGAGGATGAGGGTGGGCAGATGAACCACTCTTTGAAGCAGATTGAGGGGGGGCTGCTGCTGGTGCCACAATTTACCCTGGCAGCCGATACCCGAAAGGGGTTACGCCCCGGATTTTCTACAGCAGCATCTCCTGCAGAGGGGGAGCGGCTCTATAATTTATTGGTAGCACATGCCCACACCGCACATGCCGAGGTTGGGCAGGGTGAGTTTGGTGCGGATATGCGGGTCTCTCTGGTGAACGAAGGGCCGGCAACCTTTATATTGCAGGTCTGATCGTCAAAGCTGTAGTTAGACCTAAAGGAAAAATAGCTGAGGGCAACTACTCAAATTCTTGCAGAGCCGATCGGCTTACCAAGGTTACATTGCGGCCACTGACCTGAATCAGCCCCGCATTTTTCAGTTTTTGAAAGGAGCGGCTAACAGTCTCAACAGCAAGGCCGAGATAACTGGCAATATCCTCTCTGGACATGGGTAGTCTAAATTCATTGGTGGGAAAGCCATGAAACTCAAGTCGCTTAGAGACCATAAAGAGAAATAGGGCAACGCGAGATTCTGCACGGTGAGCTGCCATTAGTCCTGTCCACTGCTCATTTCTCACCTGATGGCTCATGGCAACCAGCAAACCCTGACGGATCACCTGCTGATCGTCGCCATCGATTGAAAAGGCACTTTTTTCGATGATGCAGACTTCACTGTCTTGTAGCGCAACAACAGAACGCCCATATTCATTGGCACAGACTGCCTCTGATCCAATAATTTCACCAGCGAAATAAAATCCGGTTACTCGATTTTCATCAGAAGAGAGCGAAACAACGCTTTTGAAAGCCCCTTGGTGAATGGCGTAAAGATTTTCAAAGGGTTCCCCCTCAATGCAGACAAACTCCCCTTTGGGAAGACTATTTTTCGGGGTCTGTTCTCCCAATGTCGCGCTTGCCACATCCTCACCATGGTGGCGGCATACATCGCTCAGTTCACATTGTGGGCAGTCTACTGCTGTCAGTTTTTGTTGTGTCATTGAAACAACCTGTTTTTTCCTTTAAAGAGCGTCTCTAAAATAGTGTACTTCTCTCAATGATTTGGCATTAGCTCCAGACTCAAAACTTTATATATTTGTTTCTACACGGCGCTGCCTTGAGCACTGTAGTCTGAATCTCATAAGAAAAATACTATCTATTAGGGATGCCCTAAATATGGTTTGAACCCTCTCCTGCTACTGATCTTAATCAATTTTTATAGCATTGACTACTCAAGTATTCAAACTGGAGCCGTAACAAGGTATTCTACCAATTGAAAACCGTAATTATTTAGAAGAGAAATCGAGCTGCTGATGACAAATCGTACCGCAACCATTGAGCGAAATACTTTGGAGACTCAGATTCAGGTCTCGGTAGATCTGGATGGCAATGGATCTTCTGATCTCAATACCGGTGTACCGTTTCTGGAACATATGCTGGATCAGGTGGCGCGTCATGGGCTGATTGATCTTAAGGTTTCTGCTAAAGGTGACCTCCATATTGATGGGCACCACACGGTTGAAGATATCGGTATCGCTATAGGTCAGGCAGTTGCGCAGGCACTATCGGATAAGCGTGGTATTGCGCGTTATGGCCATGCCTATGTGCCACTGGATGAAGCATTGTCACGGGTTGTTATCGACTTTTCCGGTCGCCCTGGTCTTGAGTTCCATGTGGACTTTCCTGCGGGAACCATAGGGAATTTTGAGACAGAACTCTTCTTTGAGTTTTTCCAGGGGTTTACCAACCATGTTGGGGCGACGCTCCATATTGATGCCCTTCGTGGGAGAAACAGTCACCATATTGCTGAGACCATTTTCAAGGCTTTTGGACGTGCCTTGCGTATGGCACTGACGGCGGATCAGCGGATGGGTAGTCAACTACCCACCACCAAGGGCGCACTCTGATGTCGACCATTGCGGTGATTGATTATGGCATGGGAAACCTGCGCTCTGTCTCCAAGGCGCTGGAACATGTTGCCCCGGATCTCAATGTTGTGGTGACCGATGATGTGTCGGTGATTCGTAGTGCGGAGCGGATTGTCTTTCCCGGTGTGGGGGCGATGCGTGACTGTATGCTGGAACTGCGGAATCGATCTCTGGTTGAGATCATTAAAGAAGTAGCGCTTGATCGCCCTTTTTTGGGGGTCTGTCTGGGAATGCAACTGCTGCTTGACTACAGTGAAGAGAATGAGGGAACAGAGGGGTTATCGATTTTACCGGGGGAGGTAAAGCGGTTTCCAAAGCCACTGATTGATCCGGAGAGTGAGACTCAGGCGCGGTTAAAGATCCCTCATATGGGTTGGAATCAGGTAAAGCAGTCCGACCACCCAATGTGGTCTCAAATTGAAGATCAGAGCCGCTTCTATTTTGTCCATAGCTACTACGTGGTTCCTGATAGTGATGACGAAGTCGCAGCAACCAGCTGTTACGGTTTTGAGTTTGCCTGTGCGCTGCAGCGCGACAACATCTTTGCCACTCAGTTTCACCCAGAGAAAAGTCAACATGCAGGGTTACAGCTGCTGCAAAATTTTACCCAGTGGAATGGTAAGTAACCATGTTCCATTGGTCTCTCTTTAACTTTTTGCGCCTCGGCGTTTTTGCGTGAGAACCTATCTATGTTAATTATCCCCGCCATTGATCTGAAAGATGGGAAGTGTGTTCGCCTTCGTCAGGGCATTATGGAAGATGAAACGGTCTTTTCGGATGACCCGGTGTCGATGGCAGCACAGTGGGTAGAACAGGGTGCACGGCGTCTCCATCTGGTTGATCTCAATGGAGCCTTTGATGGCGAACCGAAGAATGCGGATGTGGTTCACGCCATTGCAGCCGCTTATCCGGACCTGCCGATTCAGATTGGTGGTGGAATTCGTACCCGTGAGACCGTACAGACCTATATTGATGCCGGTGTGCAGTATGTCATTATTGGCACCAAGGCGATCACAGAGCCGGACTTTATCCGCGCACTCTGTAGAGAGTTTGCGGGCCATGTGATTGTCGGAATCGATGCCAAAGACGGCATGGTAGCGATCAAGGGCTGGGCTGAGGTCTCAAATCAGAATGCAACCGATGTGGCCAAATCGTTTGAAGCGGATGGCGTCTCAGCCATCGTCTACACGGACATCAGTCGTGATGGCATGATGCAGGGTGTTAACGTAGAGGCCACTCGCAATCTGGCTGATGCAGTCAATATCCCCATTATTGCCTCGGGTGGTATCACCAACATGGGGGATATTGAGGGACTCTGCGCCGTAGCTGACCACGGCATTATGGGGGCGATTACAGGGCGTGCTATCTATGAGGGGACTCTCGATTTTGCTGAAGCGCAGTCCTACTCCGATAACCAACAGTAGGATCAAACAATGAGTCTTGCGAAACGTATTATTCCCTGTCTGGATGTAGATCAAGGGCGAGTGGTTAAAGGAGTGCAGTTTGTCGATATCCGCGATGCGGGTGATCCGGTCGAGGTGGCGCGTCGTTATGATGAGGAAGGGGCTGATGAGATCACCTTTCTTGATATTACGGCCAGCCACGAAGGGCGCGACACCATTGTCCATGTAGTCGAGGAGGTGGCAGGTCAGGTCTTTATCCCGCTTACCGTGGGAGGAGGGATCCGCGAGGTAGCTGATGTACGGCGTATGCTCAATGCGGGTGCAGATAAAGTGGCGATTAATACAGCCGCTGTGTTTAACCCCGAGTTTGTGAGAGAGGCCTCTAATCGTTTTGGTTCACAGTGCATTGTGGTTGCAGTGGATGCAAAAAGGGTCTCTGCCGATGGAGAGCCACTTAAATGGGAGATTTTCACCCATGGCGGGCGCAAGGCGACTGGAATTGACGCTATAGAGTGGTCACAGAAGATGGTGGAGTACGGTGCGGGTGAGATTCTGCTGACCAGCATGGATCGTGATGGTACCAAGCAAGGGTTTAATCTACCGCTTAACAAGGCGGTGAGTGAAGCGGTTTCAGTACCGTTGATCGCCTCGGGTGGTGTTGGAAACCTTCAACATCTTGCGGATGGAGTCCTCAAAGGGGGGGCTGACGCAGTGCTTGCCGCCAGTATCTTCCATTTTGCAGAGTATACCGTGGGTGAGGCCAAGGCCTTTATGGCCCAACAGGGGATCGAGGTTCGTTTATGAGTGGTGAACAGCTGTGGCTGGGTGAGGTGCGCTGGGATGGTAATGGCCTGGTACCGGTGATTGCACAAGAGGCAGAGAGTGGAGATATCCTGATGTTTGCCTGGATGAATCGAGAGGCGCTACAACTCACTCAAGAGAGTGGTCACGCCGTTTACTGGTCACGTTCACGCAAACGGCTCTGGCACAAAGGGGAGGAGTCTGGAAATCAGCAAGTGGTCCGGTCGATCCGCGTAGACTGTGATGAAGATGTGGTGCTGCTAACGGTAGAGCAACGGGGCGGGGTCGCATGTCATACTGGACGTCATAGCTGTTTTTATCGTCAATTGAATAGCGAGCAGCAGTGGGAGACTACGGCACCAGTACTGAAAGATCCGGCTGAGATGTATAAAAAATGAGACTGGCCTTGCGGAAATCGCCACTCATCACGACGCTGGTTCTACTGCTGTCGATGTTGCTTCCTCTGGAGGGGATTGCCGGTGGACAAGAGACCGCAACCATCTGGTCAGCCGTTCAGGTACTGGAAGATATTCTGAATGAACCTGATGAAGATTCTATTCCAGCCTCTCTGCTACAGCAGGGGGATGGTGTGGTGATTTTGCCGGGTATGCTCAGTGTCGGCTGGGGTGTGGGGTTAAGCCATGGTAGCGGTATTATGCTGTTTCGGCAGGGAGAAGGGTGGAATGATCCTGTCTTTGTCTCTATGAGTGGCGCCAGTGTGGGGTATCAGATCGGGGCACAGTCCAGTGATTTGATTCTCTCCTTCAAGCGCCCCTACAGCATCGACAGTCTGTTGGATGGAAAACTGACTTTAGGTGTGGATGCGGCAATCAGTGCGGGTCCTGTGGGTCGGGATGCGACGTTAGCGACAGATACCTCACTGGATAGTGAGATCTACTCCTGGTCCCGTAGCCGTGGGTTATTTGTGGGCGTAGCGTTGGATGGTTCTGCATTAACCATTGATGAAGAGGCGAATAGCGCCTTTTATGATCAGCCTGGCATCACTACGGAGGAGATTATCAAGCGACCTGTCAAGAATCGTTCCAGTGGTCTACGTCGTTTGAAAGAGCTACTCAATCAGAAAACAGAAAGCCAGAAAGTGGGAGAGACAGGTGAGTGAAGTATTGAATGCGCTGGCAGAAGTGCTGGAGCAGAGGAAGCAGGCCGAACCGGAGAGTTCTTACGTATCCCATCTCTATCAGAAAGGGTTAGATACCATTCTGAAGAAGATTGGAGAGGAGGCGACGGAGACGGTGATTGCCGCCAAGGGGGGGGAGCGGGAGCAGGTGATTTATGAGATGGCCGATCTCTGGTTTCACTGTATGGTGCTGCTCTCGCAACAAGAGATTGGGCATGATCAGGTTCTGGAAGAGCTGGAGCGCCGCTTCGGTCTTTCAGGGCATGAAGAGAAGGCCTCGCGTGGTTAGGAGCTTTCCCGCAGTGGGCTCTCTTTTTTCGGACAAGCTCATGGGCTTCTCTGACTATCGTTAATCCTAGCTTGCCAGAGTACTGGTTTGGAGTAGAACATGAGTGACTGTCTGTTTTGTAAAATGGTAGAGGGCGATGTGCCTGCAGATGTGGTGTATGAGGATGATGAGGTCTTGGTGTTTAAGGACCTCTACCCTAAAGCAGAGGTTCATCTGTTGATGATCCCCAAACAACACACCGAGAGTTTGGCCACATTGACTCAGAGCGATGACGGTGTGGTTGCGCGAATGATGCGTAAATTACCGGAAATTGCAGAGCAACAGGGGTTGGAAACGGGGTTTCGGACCATCATCAATACTGGTCCGGGTGGAGGTCAGGTGGTCTTCCATCTGCACATTCATCTACTGGGAGGGAAAAGTCTCCCCGGATTTGGATAAAGACATTATAATCACCGGCTCGGTTACGTCGTGCCGACCACATCATAATAAAGAAGGGAGTTGTTACAATGGGCGTTGGAGGTATTGGAATCTGGCAGTTGCTGATCATTTTGGTTTTGGTAATCCTTATTTTTGGAACCAAAAAGCTGAAAAATGTAGGTGGCGATCTTGGTGGTGCAATCAAGAGTTTTAAATCGGCTGTCAAAGATGGAGGCAGTGCTGAAAAGACTGCTGAGGCCCCTCAACTCAACCAGGCTGAAGAGAATGTGGTTGAAGGTGAAAAGGTCGAAGAGAAAGAGAAAGTTTAATGGTGAGGGGTGCTGCGGCACCCACCACTCCACACAATCTTAACTCTTAAACTCTTGACTAGGGGCGCTTCGCCCCTCTATTGGATCTCTCTATGTTTGATATTGGATTCTGGGAACTGGCTATTATCGGTGTGGTTACACTGATCGTGGTGGGACCTGAGCGTATGCCCGGTCTTGCGAGAACAGCAGGTAAGTGGTTTGGAAAAATTTCCCGTTTTATTGGTTCGGTCAAGGCAGATATTGATCGTGAACTCAAAGCCGATGAGATGAAAAAAGTGATGGAGAAGCATGCTGCAACAGCGGGAATGCATGAGATCCTTGAAGAGACAAAGGCTGACCTGCAGGAGTTTCATCAGGCAACAGAAGAGGCAGTGAGTGCAACCAATGCGTTGCCTCAGAATAGCGAGAGTAGTGACAGCGATCACGGGACCTCTACAGAAGCGCAGAATGAGCACCGTTTATGAGTGATGCCGGACGTGGTATCGGGGCTGAGCAACCGTTTGTCAGCCATCTGATTGAGTTGCGGGATCGACTGCTGCGCATCGTGCTGGCTATTGTGATTCTCTTTCTTGGGCTATTTGCCTTTGCCAATGATATCTACCACTATATTGCGACTCCATTAATGGAGCTACTGCCGGAAGGGCAGAGCATGGTGGCAACCGGTGTGATCTCTCCGTTCCTGACCCCGTTTAAACTGACGCTGGTTCTCTCTTTTTATATCGCAATCCCCTATGTGCTCTACCAGGTATGGGGTTTTGTCGCGCCAGGACTCTACAAACATGAGCGAAGGCTGGTGATGCCGTTGGCGGTCTCCAGTACACTTCTTTTCTACATCGGAATGGCTTTCGCATACTATGTGGTCTTCCCGCTGATTTTTGCTTTCCTCACCACCACGGCGCCTGAGGGTGTCGAGGTCATGCCGGATATGAAAGATTATCTGGACTTTGTGTTGAAGCTCTTCTTTGCCTTTGGGATCGCTTTTGAGGTACCCATAGCGACCATATTGCTGTGCTGGATGGGAACCACAACACCGGATAAACTGCGCGAGAAGCGCGCCTATGTGATCGTTGGAGCCTTTGTGTTGGGTATGTTGCTAACGCCTCCTGACATGATCTCACAAACACTGTTGGCCATTCCAATGTGGCTACTGTTCGAGGCGGGGATTCTCTTTGCGCCTCTCTTTATGTCCAAGGAGGAAGAGGATGATCCAGACCCTGAGACAGATCCTGAGATAGAGAAGAGTGCCCCTGCGTCAGAGAGCGCTCAGGACAAGAGCAGCCATACTGATTCAGAGTCATCCCCTGCATCAGCGGAAAAGAGTGCTGTAGACGTTGGCCCCACAGAGGAAGAGATGGAGGCAGAGCTGGATAAAATTGAGGCCGAAGAGGATGCTGAGGAGGCACGGGAACGTGAAGAACGCGCCCGTAAAGAGGCACAGAAAATTGCTGACAATGTACGGCTTGACCACTACGAACCGCCTCTCTCAGACCGTTATGGCCCACTTGATGAAGCATCAGAGAAGTTGCTCGATGAGGAGCTTGAGATGATGGATGGCGGTGTAGATTCGGATAGTTCAGGTTCGGGTGGTTCAGAAAAGAGTTAGGGAACCTCAGGGGTTCCTTAGCCCGATACCTCTCTGTGGATAGATAGATGAGTGGTTTCCAGCCCTCTCTTTTTCCGCATAAAGCCCTTGATCAATAACCGTTAGTGCTTTACTACTAATGGTATTTGGAAGAATAATTGCAAACTTCTCTCCACCACATCGTGCAGCCAATATCACTCTACGGGTAATGCTCTTGATTATAAAATACGCATATATACGTATTGAGTAATTATTTGGTTGGGCTATAACTAGGTAACTGTCCGAGAATAGGAGGTTTGTTATGGCACCATTTCCAAGATTTGATCGGGAAGTTAGTTGTGAGCAGAATACAGCTGCGAGAAAAAAAGCAGATGAGGCGATAGGTGGTTTCTCGCATGAGTGTGAAATAGGGTGGAAGGCAGGGGTGACACGCCGTTTTATGCGTGTAATGGCACGCAGTGGTGGTTATGTATACAAGCACAGCAATCACTGAGTTATGGTAGTTGATCAGTAAGCATATGATAAGCACAGGGGGGGGTATGGGAACAACAGTATTGGTTTTATTAGGGGTCGTAACCGTGGTAGTTGTTCTCCGTTTGGCCTGTAAAGATTGTGGAAGAGCGCACTTGCAGTACTGAATGGGGATTAAATGCGTGGATAAAACAGGGGGCGTTGTAAGACATCTGTGGGCTTTTCTGCTGGTAATTTCATGTATCACTCCTGGAGCGGTGGTAGCTCTTGGGGATGAGATTGGGGTGATGCGTGGCTGGTGGGGTGAACAGGCGTTGAGCAGCTCCTCCTGGGGAAGGTCGGAGTCTCTGGAAACGGATGATTCAGCACTATTGAGCGAGTTACACCATCTGGTCTGGACCGACGATTTTTCAGGGCTGCGTAAATTTGCGCGACAGAGGTCACTGTCACTGCTTATCAATCAGCCCAGTGCCAGCGGGCAGTTCGCGATTTTACTGGCACAGTCACCCGAGATGTTACAACTGCTACTAAATCAGGGGGCAGACCCCCTGCTAGCCAACCAGTTTGGGGATACCTTGTTGCTGCTTATGGTGCAACGTGACCAGCTACAGATGGTTAAGCTGTTGCTAAAGTATGGGGCAAACCCAAATCAAGCCAACAATTATGGAGAGACGGCATTGACGGAATCATCATGGCGCAAGCAGCAGACGATCTATGAGTTACTGCAGAGTTACGGTCATCGCTGAAAAATGCATTATTAGAGGCAGCCTCAACAGGCATACTCAAGATCTACACTCAAGAGCCATCTTCAGAACCCCTATCACTTCTCGCGGGCAATCGCACGATAACCAATGTCAGTACGAAAATAGAGTTGATCCCACTGGATCTGCTCTACCAGCGTATACGCCTTTTGTTGTGCCTCAGAGACCGTTTCACCCAGTGCGCAGGCACAGAGTACACGGCCCCCCGCTGTAACCACCTCACCATCCAGTTCGGCAGTACCGGCATGGAATACCTTCATATCGGTCAACTCTTCGCTGGGGAGCCCGTAAATGGTATCTCCCTTACGGTAACTTTCCGGGTAGCCACCTGCGGCCAGCACAACCCCCAGCGAGGGGCGAGGGTCCCACACAGCTTCGATCTGGTCCAACTCCTGATCAATTGCGGCGTTACAGAGGTCAACCAGGTCAGACTGTAGACGCAGCATGATCGGTTGAGTCTCAGGGTCTCCAAAACGTACGTTGTACTCCAGTACCTTGGGTGTCCCCTCAGAATCGATCATCAGACCGGCATAGAGAAAGCCGGTAAATGCATTTCCTTCAGCAGCCATCCCCTCGATAGTTGGGTAGATCACCTCTTTCATCACTCGATCATGAATCTCTTGAGTGACTACCGGTGCAGGGGAGTAGGCACCCATGCCGCCGGTATTGGGCCCCAGATCACCATTATCTCGCGCCTTGTGGTCTTGAGAGGTGACCATCGGCAGCACATTCTTGCCATCGGCAATCACAATAAAACTGGCCTCCTCGCCCATGAGAAACTCTTCAATTACCACCTTGTGACCGGCATCACCAAAGGCATTACCGGCCAACATATCACGTATTGCAGACTCCGCTTGTTCGATAGTCTGGGCCAGAATCACCCCCTTGCCTGCCGCCAGTCCATCAGCCTTGACTACGATAGGTGCCCCCACCTGATGCAGGTAGCGGATCGCCTTATCAATATCGGTAAAGTTACCGTAGGCAGCCGTAGGGATGTTATGGCGTGCCAGAAAATCCTTGGTGAAGGATTTAGACCCCTCCAGTTGTGCAGCCCCTTTCCCTGGACCAAAACAGCGCAGTCCTGCGCTCTGGAAGGCATCCACCACACCCAGTACCAAAGGCACTTCTGGCCCCACAATGGTGAGATCAACAGCATGGTCAGCGGCAAACTCGACCAACCGGTCAATCGCCTCTACATCAATCGCAACATTCTCCAGTTTTGGCTCACCTGCGGTACCGGCGTTTCCGGGGGCTACATAGACCTGCTCAACTTTGTTTGACTGTGCCGCCTTCCAGGCCAATGCATGTTCACGCCCACCACTTCCAATGACCAGTATTTTCATCTCTATTAACTCTCTAAGTGACTCTTTATCAATAGCTGCATAAGTTTCTTCATACACCAAACCCTTCCCTCTGCAGGGGGAGGGCTGGGGTAGAGAGCATGAATTTATGCAACACTTTATAACTAGCTCTCTTCAGTACAGCAAAACTGACTGAATAAGAGCGTTTGAATTCAGGTGATTAGTGTCTGAAGTGACGCATCCCGGTAAACACCATGGCCATTCCATGCTCATCTGCAGCAGCAATCACCTCATCATCACGCATTGAGCCACCGGGCTGAATTACCGCAACGATACCCGCCTCCTGTGCGGCATCAATGCCGTCACGAAACGGGAAGAAGGCATCAGAGGCCATCACCGACCCAGGAACCTCCAGACCGGCATGTTCGGCCTTGATGCCAGCGATACGGGCCGAATTGATACGGCTCATCTGGCCCGCTCCTACACCGATGGTCATATTACTCTTGCCATAGACAATGGCATTGGATTTCACAAATTTGGCCACTTTCCAGCTAAACAGCAGGTCATCCATCTCCTGTGGTGTGGGTTCACGCTTGGTGACAACTTGAATCTCGTTGGTGAGTAGCAGGTCAGCATCCTGTACCAGCAGTCCACCATTGACGCGCTTCAGGTCGATGCGTGTTTGGTTCTCAGCCCAAGAGCCAGAGACCAGAAGTCGTATATTCTTTTTCTCACTGATGATTGCGACCGCCTCATCGGATATCGCTGGTGCGATGATCACCTCGACAAATTGGCGATCTATAATGGCGCGTGCTGTCTCTCCGTCAAGAGGCTGGTTGAAGGCGATGATGCCACCAAAAGCAGACTCAGGGTCAGTGGCATAGGCGCGGTCATAGGACTCCAGCAGGCTCTCACCATACGCAACTCCACAGGGGTTGGCATGTTTGACGATGACACAGGCGGGGCTCTCATCAAACTGCTTTACACACTCCAGAGCAGCATCGGTATCTCCGATATTGTTGTAGGAGAGCTCTTTGCCCTGAACCTGTTTGGCGGTGGCAATGGAACCCTCTGCAGCATTGGCCTCCACGTAGAAGGCAGCCTTCTGGTGAGGATTCTCACCGTAGCGCATCTCCTGCGCCTTGATGTATTGGCTGTTATAAGTGTGAGGGAACTCTGATTTGGCACCATCTTTATTAAAGAAGCCGAGGTAGTTGGCAATTGCCCCATCATAGCCGGCAGTGTGTTCAAAGGTCTTCACCGCAAGGTGGAAACGGATATCATCGCTCACGCCACCCCCATTTTCCCTCATCTCATTCAAGATCAGTTCATAGTCAGCACTGTCGACTACAACGGTTACAGCCAGGTGATTTTTCGCAGCAGCACGCAACATGGTGGGGCCACCAATATCAATATTCTCAATCGCCATCGGCAGATCACAGTCTGGACGGGCGATAGTCGCCTCAAAGGGGTAGAGATTAACAACCACCAGATCAATCGGTGGAATCGCATGTTCTTCCATCACCGCATCATCGACACCGCGACGACCGAGCAGTCCACCATGGACCTTGGGGTGTAACGTCTTGACCCGCCCATCCATCATCTCAGGAAAGCCGGTATAGTCAGAGACCTCGGTGACGGCCACGCCACTTTCAGCAAGAAGTTTGGCCGTGCCTCCGGTAGAGAGAATCTCAACACCCTGTTGTGCCAGTTGCTCAGCGAAAGGGACAATTCCGGTTTTATCAGAGACACTGATCAGTGCGCGGGTAATTTTCATGCGTTCAATCCTTTGGTGGTGTTATTCAGATGGTTGTTGAGGGGTGGGTTGAATATTGTATTGGTCGATCTTCTTTTTCAGAGTGTTGCGGTTAATCCCCAACATCTTGGCAGTACGTGACTGATTCCAGCCACAACGCTGCAGAGATAGCTCAAGCATCGGCTGTTCGACCTCATGCAGGATACGCTGGTAGAGGTCATAGGTCTTGGCATCTTCCAGATGCTCAAAAAATTCTTGTAGATTACTGCGGATGCAGTCACGCATTGAGTTACAGCGCTTGTCTCCCTGTTCGCTCATGCAGCAATCTCTTGTTGTGACTGGATAATCTCTTCAAAGAAGTTACGGGTCATTTGTAGTTGTTCCTCAGTCGATTCCACACGGTTGACCTGCTGGCGGAAGGCGGCACCGTGACGTTGTCCCTTGCTGTACCAGGAGATATGTTTACGGGCAACACGCACACCGGTACGCTCTCCATAAAAGTCGTAAAGGTTTTCAAGGTGTCCCAACAGTAGATCGCGTATCTCTTCCGGCCCCGGCTCCGCTAACTGTTTACCATGCTCCAGATAGTAGAGGATGGAGCGGAAGATCCACGGTCTTCCCTGTGCAGCCCGCCCAATCATCAGCCCGTCGGCCCCTGTTTTCTGTTGTACCTCAAGTGCCTTCTCGGGGGTGGTGATATCCCCGTTGGCGATGATTGGTATCGAGACCTGCTGTTTAATGGTAGCAATTGTCTCATACTCCGCATCACCACGATAACCATCTGCACGGGTGCGCCCATGAACTGCCAGCGCCTGAATACCGCACTGCTCCGCTATCTGTGCAATCTGTAGCGCATTTCGGTTCTCCTGATCCCAGCCGGTACGAATCTTCAGCGTGACTGGAACCTCCACTGCAGCGACAACCGCCTGAAGAATCTTTTTCACCAGCGGTTCATCTTTCATCAGTGCAGAGCCAGCAGCAACATTACACACTTTCTTGGCGGGACAGCCCATGTTGATATCAATAATCTGCGCCCCGTTATCCGCATTGTATTGGGCAGCCTCAGCCATCATCGCGGGATCAGCCCCCATAATTTGTACAGAACGCGGAGTCTCTTCACCCCGATGGTCTGCACGACGTCTGGTTTTTTCGCTGCCCCATAATAGTGAGTTAGAGGAGACCATCTCCGAGACCGCCATTCCTGCCCCCAAACTTCGGCACAACTGACGAAACGGGCGGTCTGTCACCCCTGCCATTGGTGCGAGGATGAGACCATTTTTGAGTGTGTAAGGGCCAATCTGCATAGTGTCTGAAAGGTTGTCTGCTACGGCTAGCGGAGTCGGTTTGAGTTCATGGAACTCTTTTGGGACTCAGTGTGCCTAAAAAAGAGGCAGATCATACGCTGATTTGGAGTCCGGGTCGATCAATTTTGTGTCGATGATGTGGTTTGCCTGATCTCCAACAGTAAAGAACTCCTTACTTAAGGAATTGTATTCGTAGCCGTTAGTAAACAGGTCCAATGGATGGACCCTACAGAGGTTTGAACAGAAGTTTGAATCCTACAGGTAATTGTTTACCCCAATAATCAATTACGGAGAAATTACTCAATGAATAGTGACAATAAAGATACCGTATTAATGGAGAGCTTGGTTGAAAGCGTATCCCGGTATGCCGACAATAATATGACTGAAACACTTAAAATCCGTACAGATTACCTGATAGCACAACTGGTCTCAGAGTTGAAAGATGTGATTGAGTACAACAACAGCAACTTCGTGCCTACAGAGTCTTATCTGCAAAGTAACGTCTTTCCAGCGGCAAATTTAATGCACTAAAGAGCGTTATCCTTCGGTTTTCATGGGTATCTATGCAACCGTGCTCTCGATCCTTAGGTTGGTGGAAGAGCTTGGAAATGCAGATCGATAGAGGTGGCGAATATTGCCCTCATCCAGAGGGGGGGGGTGAATTTACTTGGTGAGCGTCGAGATCAGTGGAGCTGATCATAACCCGGTGCATCTCCAACAACATCCTCATGGGTGGTCTCATAACTGCGGTCGCCACCACGAACGGCCTGTAATGCAGCGGTCAGAGACTCGTCCAGATAGTAGTCATACAGCTCAATGGTATTGACCCCCAACATACGTTTGTGAATCTCTCTGCCAGTGTGGTCGAGAAAGAGTAGGGTCGGTGTCACCCAAACTTGATAGGTCTCGGCAAGTACAGCAGGCTTGACCGGGTCGCCACTGAAATCGCGGATCTCTTTGGGGGAGTCGATCAGAATCTCAGCAATCACCGCTTTACCATCATAGCCACCACTCTTTTGTGTGGGGTAGATGATCTCCTCCTTGAGCAGCTCACAGAATGGGCAATAGTGCTGGGAGACAATCAACAGGATGGGGACACTCTTCTCATGGGCTGTGGCAGCAATTTGCGAAAGATCACGGCTCTGTAGTGGATCGGCAACTGAAGTGTGTGAGAAGAAAATGGCAAAGAGGAAAGAGAAAAAAAGGTGTCTCATTGGGGCAGTATGGATCGTGTTGGTTGAGGAAAGATATCGGGGGCTAGAATAGCAGCCTCATTCACCACTCGTGCTTATATTCTTGTCGAACTGTAGAAAACTATATCATCCTTGAAAAAGATGTCCGGTCCGTAGGTGGAAAGTTAAGGAACCCCTGAATAAGTCATGTGTAAATGCCTAACGCCCATAGCGTCCAATATCTTCGTTGAAAACCTTGCTAATAGCCTGCTATTGGCTGCGATCTTCGCCTTGATCTTGGACACTATGGACGTAATTCAAATTACCCAGACTTGTTCAGAGGTTCCTTAAGTGTATTTAGTAAACTGTCACCGTAATATCACCGTAATAGCTAGTAAACTGTCACCGTAATACTCTTCATGATGATCAGCGGGTGCTTTTTGCCGAGGTTGGTTCAGGTTCATCCGAATACTGTTTTGAAATCTGGTGGAATTGATCTTTTATTTCCAAAAATACATCCACTATATCCGGGTCAAAATGGCTTCCACGGCCTTCCTCAATAATAGAGACCGACCTTTCTTGCGTGAATGCAGGTTTGTAAACGCGATAGCTCACCAATGCATCATAAACATCTGCAACCGCCATAATACGCGCACTGAGCGGAATCTTCTCACCTGCCAACCCGAGTGGATATCCACTACCATCCCATTTTTCATGGTGTAGATAAGTAATTTCTCGTGCAATCACCAAAAACTGATGTTCTTCCTCTAGTACCGATTCAGCCTCTACGATCACGTCTCGTCCTGCGGCTGTATGCTGCTTCATCACCTCATATTCCTCATCGCTCAGCTTAGCCGGCTTCTGAAGAATGTTGTCCGGAATCGCTACTTTACCAATATCATGAAGAGGGGCTGTCTTGCGAAGTATTTCGATCAACTCTGGTGAAAGCTGATCAGAAAAATGTGGATTTTGCTGTAGCTTTTGAGACAGCAGCCATACATATTCTTGCGTGCGACGAATATGATTCCCTGTCTCTGGGTCTCGATACTCTGCTAACGCACCCATAGCCAAGATAGTGGCATCCTGAATCTGTTCCAGCTGATAAGTACGTTGAGCCACCATCTGCTCTAAAGAACGGCTATATTGACGCAAATTCAGTTGTGACTGAACTCTTGCATAGAGAATGGGGGGAGAGATTGGTTTGACAATATAATCCACTGCCCCTAATTGAAATCCTCTTCCTTCGTCTTCATTTTCAGATTTTGCGGTCAAGAATATCACCGGAATATTACAGGTATCCACATTTTCCTTTAACCGTTCACAGACTTCATATCCATCCATTTCGGGCATCATAATATCCAATAGAATGAGGTCCGGTTGCTGATCTTTTGCAATCTTCAGTGCTACAGCCCATATCGTTACCCAATTCTCCCGCCCAGCATAAAGTACTGGACACAAACTGCCTGACCTGATTCAATGCTCTCCAAATTTCACTGGAGAGCGACATGCCTACACGAAAACTACCCCGCCAAATCTGTAGCCGTCCCTTTGGGGAGGATCAGTTATCGGTTATACGCCAGATCATTGATG